>Ga0208849_1002439_pt1 | contig 10171 bp, 5 predicted proteins | sample NGESurdeep072012_10_FD_184470 | JGI IMG/M metagenome (GOLD analysis project Ga0208849, IMG submission 184470) | Arctic peat soil microbial communities from Barrow, Alaska - NGEE Surface sample 53-3 deep-072012 (SPAdes) | ecosystem: Environmental > Terrestrial > Soil > Wetlands > Peat ...
CCCCTCTTCATGCGATCCGGCCCTCTCCCCAACATCCCCTGCAAAGCGCTTGACGTCAACCCAGAAGATCGACCCAAACCTGATCTATCGTGCCCGGCAACCCACTCTGGGATGCCATTGCCTATCCAACGTACCTCCCCGGTAAGCAGATGTCAAGCCCCAACCACAAGAACGCGCCTTGGCGGACCGAACAAGCTCTGTAGAGCCGATCTCCGGACCGAACGGATGGCCGCATATGAGACGCGCTGGGCGGCCTCTTCACTCCCCAGCCGCCGCCTCAACCCTCCCGCTGAACCCCCTCCCCCTTGCCGGTCACCCACCAGGCTTTTGCTCCCCGCGGATGCCCCTTGCTGTTATTGAGGATCAGCCCTTGGTCGCTGAGGAGCAGCAGCAGCCGTGAGATGTGTCCCGTGTCGCGTAGCCCGACACGCTCGGCGATCTGTCCGTTACCGAGCCCCGGCTCGGTGGCGATGACACGGAGGATCAGCAGCGCACGGTGATTCAGGCGCGGGGCCGGGGAATCCTGCACCGGACGGGGCGACGCTCGCCGCGCCTTCGGTACGGGCCGCTTGAGCTCTTTGGCTGCGGCGGAGCGTCCGAGGTAGGGCAGGACGATCATCGCCATCAGCGGGTTGCACAGCTCCTGCAGCGAGTCGGAGTCGGCTGCCGGGGGCACACCACGCGCCGCGGCATTCCGCGTAGCGACAACCCGTTCGAGGACACGCGCATGGAGGACGCTGAATACCGCTCCGACAATGCCCTCGGCGGTGACAGGCGGCGGCTCACGGCCCTCTCTCCCCTCCGGGCGCCCCCGATCGACCACGCCACCCAACACGTCGAGCAGCTCACGACGACGCGCAAGCACCCGCGGCCCGACCGTGAGCGCATCGACAACCATCAGCGAGCAGAGATCGGGCTCGCGATCAAAAAAGGAAAGCAGCACGGCCAACCCAGCCCTTATCCCCTCCCGCCAGCTCTTACCCTGAAGATAAGCTGGGGTGACCTCCACGGCGATCTGAGTGACCGCTTGGTCGAACGCCGCGAGAAAACAAGCTTCGCCGCCGTCGAAGAGCTCATAGAACGTAAGACGGGAGACGCCCGAGCGGCCCGTCACGAGACCCGCGAACACCGATGAGTACCCCTTCTCCGCGAGCACATCGACAGCCGCGCCCAGCACACGCGCACGCTGCGCCTGCAGACCCCGCGCCCGCCTCCCAGACGTTGCCACCCGAGGGCGCGCCTTAACGCTAGACATGGGCGACCTGCGGATCGATCGCACGCTGCACCTCAACACCCTTCGTGGTGAGCGCCCACGCATTGCGCTCTCCCCTGGCCTGACCCCACCCACTGTTACGGGTCAGCCCGAGCTTCGCGAGCCGCGCGAGGAGCTTTGAGATCTGCGCCGCGTCTCGAATGCCAGCCCCATCCGCAACCTCACGATTACTGGCACCCGGATGCTCAGCAACCGCCGCCAGGACACGCAACGTGCGATACGTGACGCGTATATCGAGATCATCCAACGGAGATCGCGCAGGCCGGGACGACGCACGACGCGCTCTGGGCAGCGGACGCGCAAGCTCCCTCCTGGCAGCCTGCGGCCGAGGTAGGGCAACACGATCAACGCCATCAACTCGTTGCACAACCCAACCAACGACCCGTCATCACGCTCAAGCAACCGCGCATGCAACACGCTGAGAACCGCACCCACCACACCCTCAGCCGTCAATGCCGATCGTCCGAGATCGGCCACCGGCTCCCGACTCCTTTTCACCTCCAGGCGCCCCCGGTCGACGATGCTGGCCAATGTTTCGAGCCACTGCGCGCGGCGCTCAAGGACCCGTGGCCCGGCGCTGAGCGCGTCCACGACTAGAAGCGATCCCAACCCACGCTCATCCCCGATGAACACAAGCAGCGCAGACAGGCCGGCCCTGACTTTCTCCCCCCAGCTTTGCTCACTTTCATATCCAGGCACGGCAACCGCGGCGATCATGTCCACAGCATCATCGAACACCGCGAGAAAACAATCTTCGCGATCCTCAAACAGCTCATAGAATGTGCCACGCGCAACACCCGCGCGACTCGTCACCCGCGCCATCGACATCCCCGCATAACCCACCTCAGCAACAACCTCACCAGCCGCCGCGAGCAGCCGCCCACGCTGCACCTCACTCATCCGCACACGCGACGCGCCATTGAGGCTCGCACGCGCCTGGGGCCCGCGTCGCGCGCGGGGGGTCTGGCTGCTCGGTTGAGGTGCCGACACCGCGCCCGTCTCCCGACCAAAGAGCCCTGGCATCCGGCTACTTACGCTTAGCCTTCTTCCTCACCGCCGGGGCGTATTTCTTCTTGGCCTGCTTGATGCAGCCCGCGCGCTGCTTCTTAGGCCTACGCTCGCACGCCTTCAGCGCATTTGCGAGCTTCTGTGCCTTGGTCAACGCCTTCGGAGTGGTGATCGGTTTCGCCGGTGGCGGCGGCGTGGGGGTAAAGCCGGTCAGATCGGCATAGGCAGGTGCGGCGGCGCCGGACGGCGCTGTGCCGGTCAGCGAGAAGCCAGATGGGAGAGTCGAACTCGGTTCGCCGGCGGCGTTCGTCGTGAACATGAGGTCTTTGCCATGCGTTTCCCCGCCGCTGTTGGTGGCGACGAGTCGGTAGTGGTAGGTCGTGTTCGGCTGCAGGCCGGTAACGCTCACAGTCACGTATTGGCCTTCGGTGGACGAACCCGCGTCGCCTTCCGGCGCTGGGACGCTCAAACCATAGGCCATGCTGGTGCCGTATTCGATGCGATAGGTCGTCGGAGCGCCCTCGGGGACGACCCCACCGGCGAGCGTTGCCGAGCCGGCGCCTACGCTCACGGGCGGATCGGTCGTGACCCCGGGCACAAGCGGCAGGGTCGTGAGTTCCCGTTCCGGGCCGTAGGACGGGCCGCCACCATCCCCGGCTGCGTTGGTCACGACGAGCCTGTAGTGATAGATCGTGAGCGGCTGCAAGACCGTCAAGCCGGCCGTGGGTTGCACGCCGCTCGTGCCCGACCCGCCGTCTACTTCTGGGGTCCTGGATTCGCACGACGTCGGAGTGCATGCCGCGATGCCGTATTCGAAGTAGTAGTGGGTGTCGTGGCCGCCAGGGTTAAACGTCCCCGTGAGCGTCGCTTCCGTCTGGGTGATGCCCGAGGTTGCGCCCGTCGCCGGGGTCACGGGACGAGTCAGGAACGATTCGATCGGGCCTTCGCTCGTTCCGCCTCCCGTGTTGCTCGCCACCGCGCGGTAGTAGTAGGTCGTGTTCGGCTGAAGGCCGCTCACCCCGTGGCTGGCCGTCACATCGCCGTAGCCCGCGGCGATTTGTTCCGTCGGCCCGCTGGAGGCGCCGCTGAGCGACGGGCTCGTCCCGTATTCGAAGTGCCAGTCGGTCTGTTCGTTGTTGGGGTTGATCTTGGCTTCAAGCGTTGCAGCCGTCTGCGTGGCGTTTCCGACTCCCCCTTCAACTGTCTCTTCGCCGATCGATGGCTTGGCCGACTGCGTTTCGAGCGTCTGATTGCCGCACAGGCTGCCGCCGTGGGTGTTGCTCGCAACCAGCTGGTAGTCGTAGGTCTGATGCGGCTGCAACCCGGTCAGGGATTCGCTGACTCCCTTCAGTTCCGTGCCTTCGTCGCCTTCCCATGAGCTCACTTCCGCGGTCTTTTCCCCGTAGGATTCGCTGGTGCCGTACTCGAAGTAGTAGGTTGCCTTGATCCCTTCGGGGTTGATCGCGCCCGGCACCGTCGCGCTCGTCGCGCCCAAGCTGCTCGGCGGGGTACCCGTGGCGCACGTGGGCGTCACGACAGGCCCGAAGATCCAGACCTTGCTGTTGCCGGCGTCGGCGACGTACACCCGCTCGCCAGAGCCGCTCCCGATGACCGCTATCGCGGCCGGGTTGCCGATTTCCGGCGATCCAAATTCGGTGAGCTTCGTCCCCGAGGGTTCAAACTCAACAATCTTGCTGTGTTCGGAGGAGACGAACACATGTCCCAATGAGTCAACAGCAACCGCAGACGGTTCGCTCACGGGAAACTGCTTCAGGTAGGCGCCGGCCGGATTGAACTCGTCCACCATCCCGTGGCCGCCATCGACGACGTAGAGATCGCCGCTCGAATCAACAGCGAGATTGGCGGTACGCTCTCCTCCTCCTGAAATAGAAAAGCCTTCCTGCGGGGTTTTGCTGCCCGCCGTTTCTCCGTTGCACTCGCTCGCCGACCCCGGCTTTTTACCGGTGATCTGGCATTGGTAGACACCGGTCGCGCTGAACCTGTCGACCACATTGTGTTCGGAATCCATCACATAGACATTGTCAGTAGTGGGGGCTATCGTGACCCCGGTTGGTTGGCTGAGGGGTTCCGGAGCGCCGGCACTGCCATTGAATTCGCCCACGTATTTTCCGGCCGGTTCGAACTCCTCAACGCGGTTATTCACGGTGTCCGCCACATACACATCTCCAGTAGTCGGGGCGACCGCGACACCCGTGCTAGGGAAAAGACCGAGGAAACCAGCACCGAACTGACCTTCGCCGCTACCCGAGATGCCTGCCCCACAGAGGCTCGTGCAGATCTGGAATTCTTCTGCGTGGTTTTCTTGGACTCCCCAGCCGAACGTGAACAGGAATTCACCAGAGAGGGAGGCGCCGAACTTCTGCACGCGAGCATTGGTGCCGTCGGAGACCCAGACTTCCCCGCCTTCGTCGACCGCTATGCCCCTCGGAGAAGAAGCGCCTTCCGATTTGCCGAACTTGCCGGCTTCCGTACCTGATTCTCCGAATTCGCCGACCTTGCCGAAGCTCGTCGCCGCCTGCGCCACACCGCCACCGAGTGCCAAAACCAGCCCGCACGCCAAGGCCAGAAGAAGGCCTTTTTGGCCCGCGGTGCGCCTGCCGGTCGTGAGCCTGTTGTGGTCGCGCATTACAGGTCTCCTACCTGAACATCAGGGTTGTGGATACCGACGAGCCAGAGCCCTTACTCGGCGTGAAGGACGCCGTGAGTCTGACTTTCAGCCTGTGGTGGCTGTAAAGCGAGGCGAGCCCGGCCCTGCTCAGGCGCACATCAACCGTGGTCTTCCCGGCCTGCTTCAGCATCCTGCCGGCCTGCTTGAGCCCAGACCCTGAGATCGTCAGCCTGCCCGCCGCGGGCGCCTGCACGGTGAGCGAAGCGGTGGCGCCCCTGACCTTCGCGGAGATGACCTTGACCTTCGGGCAGCCGCTGACGGCGATCCTCGTGCTCTGTTTGAGCACGACGCCGTTCTGGCCGGTGATCGTGGTGGGCATCAACAGCTTCGAGGTACACAGATTCCCGTTGGCGCCGAGCAACGCGTAGGGGCCCTCAGGCAGCGTCAGCTCGAAGCCAGAGATCGGCACGTCTGGCACCGCGGCGAAGGTGGAGGACGTGACGCCTTTGTTGATCTCGGTCTGACCGTCGAGGATGACCGTCACTCCTTCCCCTTGGAGGATTATCTCCAAGTCGGGGAACGCTGCCCCGCCATGGGAGACCAGGAACACAGGTCCCGTCAGCGGCGAGGACAGGGTCGGCGTGTACGCCGTGGCCGTGCCGACAACCGAAGCAGCGGGGCACCCAGCCGGGTTGCTGTTGAACTGCGCCGCGGTACAGGCCTTCTGCAGCGTGGTCAGCCGTGACGGCAGCTGCCTGGGAAGTTCGACGTGCACCGAGTGGATGTCCGCTTCGCCTGGCTTCTGCGCGATGCGCACGGTCAGCGACGCGCCGTTGGCTTTCGAGGTCGAGCCCTGTGTCGCGACCGTGAACGACGGCGCGAACGGAAGGCTCCCGCAGCCGCTCACCTGGAATGGAGCGGAGATCGCAGCCACGGCACTCGACAGCGAAGTGACCGTGCCGCTCATCGCCAGCGGGCTGCAGTTCGTCGGGTTGAACGTGAAGCCCGGCCGGTCGAGAGTCATCGTGACCGAGCGGATGTCGAGCGGGATGCCGTCAAGGATCGACGGCAACGGACCCGAGACGGCAGTGATCGAGCCGTCGCTGTTGACCTGCAGGTTGACGAGGACGACTACATTGCCGAGATCGTACGGACCGGCGATAGCAGGGACGACGACAGAGAGCGCGAACGGATAGCCACCCGTGCCCTGCGCCAGATACACGGTGCCCGGGACCGTCAGCGGGTTTGAGCCCGCGCCCGCGGTCGTGCTCACCACGCCGACACGGCTTGAGGCCGGGCACGTGCCCGCGGCGGCGTCGCTGGGGTCGCACAACGGCACGGCCGAGACGTACCCGAGCAGACCCGGTGGCAGGTGTGCGGTGATCTGACCAAGTGGCTGCGTGCCATCACCACGGCTGAAGGACACCGCCAACGGAGAGAACGCACCCGCCTGTGAGGAGGCGGTGGAGATCGAGGAGGATGGCGCGAACGGCAGGACGGACGGACACGGCGCGCCATTGCCGTCATAGCTCGTGGTGAACGTCGAGCTCGGCGTAGCCGGCGGGTTGCCGCTATACGGGGTGAGCTGCGTCGTCGTCGTGTTCGCCGCGCATGTCGGAGGGTTGACGAGCACCGCGTTAGGGCCACCGTTGAAATGCAACCTGAAGTCCTGGAAAGGCAGCTCGGGGAGGTTGGCAAACGTCGCTGCGAGCTGACCCGTTTCGGGGTTGGCGATCACCGACCCCTCGAGCTTTATGTCGAGGCCGAAGCCTTGAAGCTCCTGGAACACCCGGAACATCTGGCCTGACGTGGGGTTCGTGCTGAGCGGCTGACCCAGATAGATCTTCCCCGTCAGCTCCCCTTCGCCTCCGGTCGACGTCTGCGGCAGCAACGGCGACTGCACTTCGTCTGTGCCGACCTGCGACGCGGCGGGACACTGCGCGAGGACATCCGAGCCCGCGCCGAACTGCGCACCGGTGCATCCCTGCAAGCCGCGCGACGCGGCAGACGGCGAGACCGTCATGCCCGCGGGCAACGTCACCACCGCCTGCTTCAGCTCGGAGGTGCCCCGGCCGAATGGGTCATTGCTCTGCGGCACCGACAGGTCAAAGCGCAGGCCCGTCGGAGCGCCCGCCTGCAACGTGTCGGGCGTCACAGAGATCGACGGGGCGAACGGCACATCCGCACATTCCGTCGGGATCGCGCTCGCGGCCGTCGCGGTCGTGAACACTTCCGGTTCTTCAACGGTGTCGACCGACAGCTTCGTGAGTGGCGTCTGCGAGCAGTCCGTCGGACTCTCCATGAGCGGCTTCCACGACGATCGTGGTTCGGGCGGGATCAGACCCGTCAAGAGCGGAGGTTCGGCCCCATTGGAACCCCAGTTGGATCCGCTGTCGGCTCGTTCGTGCGCGCCCGGCACCCCCCATACCGTGACGATCGCGCCTAGGAGATGAGCTTCGACGGGCTTCTGCTGAACGTCGAGGCTCGTGGCAGTCAGAGCGTAGTTGTCCTGCGCACTCGCCGTCAGGTGGATCGTCGCCTTGGCCTGTTCGTGATGGATGGAGCCCTCGATGCCCAGCAGCGCTGGTTCGTTCGGGCCAGGCTGGACGTTGAACACACCGATCGTGTTGATTTCAGGAGCAAGATGTACGTTCAGATGCAGGGTCGCAAGACCCACCTGCGTGTCTGCCGGGCACCCGAGACCGCCGCCGGTTTCGCCGGTCGCCCCGCCAACGTCAAAGAGCGCCCGCGGACACATCGGTACGTTGGTCAGGTTCCCGACCACGCCGGGTGGGAGTTTGAGGACGATGTCCCTGGGATTACCACCCGCCGGGAGCGGCCCCGCCGAGCCCGCCCCGGGGGAATTCAAAGTTTGAAAGGCGAACGAGATCGTCGCGTCGGCGTGCGCGCCTGCGAGCGTGCTCGCAGCTTCAGCGGTAAACGACTCGATCGTGACCGCAGCCTGGGCGGACGCCGCAGCGGTCATCGTCACAAGGGATGCGAGCGCTGCGATCCACAGCGGCTTGCAACGGATCATCACTTGGCCCCCTTCGTAGGCGTCTTCGTTCTAGTGCCGTACTTCTTGCGGGCCTGGGCTTTGCACGCGGCCCGCTTCTTCCTCGGCTGCTTCTTGCACGCCTCCAGCGCCTTCGCCAGCTTCTGCGCCCGTGTCAAGGCCTTTGCTTTCGAGGCACTCGCCGGGTGGGAGGTGTCCGGTGGCAACGGCGCGAGCGAGATGCCAGGAGGCGTCAGGCTCGTCGTGTAGGTCGGCGCCGTCGGGCCGGTCGGGTTCGGAGTCTGGTTGTCGTTGGCGGGAACCGCCGGCGCTGGAAAGCCGCCGTCGATCCGTGCGTCATAGATGTCGCCGGTGCCTGCGTTGAGATCCTGGCCGACCATCGGCTGGTGAGCTTCGAAGAACACGTTTTCCAGTTCGCCGCCGGATGTCCCCAGCAGTTTGTCGGCGTAGGTCGCCCCGGCCGGGGAGATTTGGGTGGTCTGACCGGGCACCCCGGTCTGACCGGTGGCCCACTCCTCGATCGTCGATGGAGCGCCACTCACGGGATCGAGTTGTTCGTACACCACCCGCTGGCCGTCATCCGATACTCCGCCGACCGGAAGATCCTCGCCGCCGCGCCCGCCGCCGCGCCTGCCGACGAGCACATATTCATCAGCTGACGTCCCGGAGGTGATGAGCAGCGGCGCGTGCCCGCCGGTGAAAAACTCATAGACATCAGCCGTACCATGGAGGTTGCCCGCGAGCTGTGAGGTCACGCCGATCACGAACTGGCCGTTCTGGGAGGAGACGACCTGCGAGACATCGGTCGCTTCGGTCAACTTGATCGCTTTCCCGGTCTGCTCATCCCAGCTCCACAGTCCCTGGCCGGTCGAGAAATAGACGTGGGAGCCATCGGCGCTTTGGCCCACATACCGCACCCTTTCGTCGTCGCTGCCCCCGAGACAGGAGATGCAAGTCGCCGCGGGCAATCCCTGCGCAAACGCACCCGTCGTCATGCTCACGGCGTACACGCTCGGCTTGCCTGCGTTTTCATACCCGGGATCCAGCTTGTCGGTGCTCGTGATGTACGCGATCTGACCACCCGGTGAGAGCGCGTCGAAGCTCGCCGCGTGTTCCGTACCGCCCGAGAGTTGAACGGTATAATTAGCTGTGAACTCTCCCGCTCCGGCCGATGCGAAGATGAGACCGGTCCGGAAGTCCCCGCTGGTGTCTTCGATGATGGCGCGACCGTCCGGAGCAACGGCCAAGAAGGTGCAGTTTGGCGATCTGGGTCCCTCGGGGTTGGTGAGGTAGGCAAGACGCGATTCGACGTTCGCCCAGATGTAGCATCCGGCAGAGCTACTCGCGCCCCCTTCGAGGCTCTGCAGCGACACAAGGGATGTGAATCCGACCGCCGACAGTTCGGCGTTGGCGAAAGGAGCTTCCCGTTGGAACGCATTTTGGCCGGGCGTGGCATTGGGGAGTTCCCCCCGGGTGACAAGCTGCGGCGGAGCGTTTTCACTTACCACGTAAAGGTCCATGCCACGATCGATGTACTCAGCTGGATTATCCAAATCGGCGGAGCTCAAAGTCAGAGGCGTTTCAATCAGGATCCGGGAGCCGTTGGCTGAAGCCTCCTTGAGCACGCTATCGCCGGGCACGACACCAAACGCCGTCATGTCCCGCGTATCCCATCCGAAGCCCGTTCGCCGACTGCGAAAAACCCCCAGGTATTCACCCTGCTCGATAGCGCCGGTGCCAGCAGGCGCCGCTCCGGAAATGAAGAAGACCGAGCCGTCTTCTGAAACCAGAAACCTCTTCATCCCCTGTCCAAAGCTGGTGTTTTCGAGAGTGTGGAGAACAGGGACCGGGACCCCACCGGTTTCCGGCGGCGAGACCAGCTCGTAGGCGCGGCAGCCCGGAAGCTGAGCGGAATACGGCTCGCCGGTCGCGGGGTTGACGAGGCTTTCCGCCCGGAGCTGTTCGTTAGGGCAGGGTTCGGCGGCGAGGAGGGCGGTCGGGAGCGCAAGGGCGAACAGGGCACCAGCCAGGATCGGCAACAGCGCAAGCGGGAACCCGTAAGCGCGCGAGGGCAGTGACGTTCTCATCTGACCGTCTCCTCCAGGAAAGAGGGGAGCGCCCCTCGTGCGTTGTATGACGACACGCGCAAAGGCGCAAAACCGCAGGGACTACCGATCGCCGTCAGAGAGACAGCGATCGGGGAGCGCCGTGGCTCTGGGTCGGAGCCACGGCGCTCAGCGCTACT
>Ga0208849_1002440_pt1 | contig 10170 bp, 11 predicted proteins | sample NGESurdeep072012_10_FD_184470 | JGI IMG/M metagenome (GOLD analysis project Ga0208849, IMG submission 184470) | Arctic peat soil microbial communities from Barrow, Alaska - NGEE Surface sample 53-3 deep-072012 (SPAdes) | ecosystem: Environmental > Terrestrial > Soil > Wetlands > Peat ...
GCGCTGTTATTGCGGGAAGGATGGTTGCATCGAAAGCTGGTGCAGCGGACCGGCGCTCGCCGCCCAATTCCGTGCAATCACGGGCAAGAAACTCGGGGCGCATGAAATTGCCGGGCTGGCCGCGCGCGGCGACGCGGTTGCGGCGGCGATCATGGAATCATTTTTCGACCGTTTTGCGCGCGTGATCGCGCAGGTGGTGAATCTTCTCGATCCCGACACCATCGTCCTGGGCGGCGGTCTGTCGAACATCGAAGCGCTGTACCGCGAGTTGCCGCCGCGCGTCGAAGCCTTCGCTTTCCGGCCGCAAGGCCAAACGCGGATCGTGAAAAACCTGCATGGCGATTCGAGCGGCGTGCGTGGCGCGGCGTGGTTGTGGCGCGAAGACGAGCGCGCCTCGGCATTGCCGCCATGAGCGCGTTCTGCCGCGACTGTCTTGGCGATGCGGCTGACGGTGTCGCGCGTTGCAAGCTCTGCGGGGGCAAGCGCATTCTCGCCCACGCGGAGCTCGACTCGCTCTCCATCGCCCATCTCGATTGCGACGCTTTCTACGCCGCCATCGAAAAGCGCGACGATCCTGCGCTGTCCGAAAAGCCCGTGATCGTCGGCGGGGGCACACGCGGCGTCGTCGCCACGGCCTGCTATATCGCGCGCATCGACGGCGTGAAATCCGCCATGCCGATGTTCCAGGCGCGGCGGCTGTGCCCGCAGGCCGTCATTGTCAAGCCGAACATGGCGAAATACGCCGCCGTTGCCCGCGAAGTGCGCGCCATGATGCGGATGCTGACGCCGCTGGTCGAGCCCCTGTCGCTGGACGAGGCCTATCTCGATCTGTCGGGCACCGAACGACTGCACGGCGGGATATCGGCAAAGACCATGGCGGCGCTGGCGCTGCGCATCGAGAGGGAACTCGGCATCGACGTCTCGATCGGCCTCAGCTTCAACAAGTTTCTCGCCAAACTCGCCTCCGAACTCGACAAACCGCGCGGCTTCGCCGTCATCGGCCGCCTGGAAGCGAAGGATTTTCTCCGCGACAAGCCGGTGGGTTTCATTCGCGGCGCGGGCAAGGCGCTGCAAACCCGTCTGGCGAAGGACGGCATCACGCGCATCGCGCAGCTGCAGGACGCCGATCCGCGCGCGTTGGCACGGCGTTACGGCAGCACGGGATTGTGGCTGCATCGTCTCGCCCACGCCGACGATAGCCGCGCGGTCGATCCCGCCGGCGAGCTCAAGAGCATCTCGTCGGAGACGACGTTTGCGCACGACATTACAGCCTACGCGGAGCTCGAACGCATCCTGTGGCGCCAGACGGAGCGGATTTCGGCGCGGGCAAAGGCAAGCGGGTTTGGCGGTCGAACCATCGTGCTCAAGCTCAAGACGGCGGCGTTCCGGATTCGCACGCGGAGCTTTTCGCTCGATGCACCCACTCTGCTTGCCGACCGCATTTTCGAGACCGCCCGCGAATTGCTGCGGCGCGAAGTCGATGGCACGGCGTGGCGTCTGCTGGGTGTCGGCCTGCACAATATTTGTGCCGCAAGCGAATGTGATCTGCCGGATCTGGTCGACAAAAAACGCGCCAAACGCGCCGCCGCAGAGCGTGCCGTCGATCGTCTGCGCGGCCGCTTCGGCTCGAACGCCGCGGGCAAGGGACGGGGATTTTCGTAAGTGAGACTGCGATCACGTTCCATCGTGACTCAACAACGGGCCATAAAGGTCGGGCCGACGATCGCGAAACAATCCCCAGGAGGCGCGCAACCGCGCCGTTTCGTCCAGATCGAACCGCGCGCAGGTGACGTCCTCTTCCGCGCGTCCCAGCTCGGCAACAATACCGCCGGTGGGATCGGCGATGAACGACGATCCGTAAAACGTCATCACCCCCGCCTGCCCACTTTCCTGCCCCACCCGATTGGCGGCAATGACGGGCAGGAAATTGGCGCCTGCGTGCCCCTGCATGACGCGGCGCCAGTGATCGCGCGAATCGACGGGCGGCGCCGGCGGCGGCTCCGATCCGATGGCCGTGGGATAAAACAACGCTTCCGCGCCCATCAGCGCCATGGCGCGCGCGGCTTCGGGAAACCACTGGTCCCAGCAGATGCCGCAACCGAACACACCGAAGCGCGTCCGCCAGACCTTGAAACCCGAATCGCCCGGCGTGAAGTAAAATTTCTCCTGATAGCCGGGGCCGTCCGGGATGTGCGATTTGCGGTAGCGACCAAGCACGCGGCCGTCGGCATCCACCATCGCCAGCGCATTGAAATGCGCGTGCCCGGCCCGCTCGAAGAAGCTGACCGGCAGCACCACCCCAAGCTCTTTCGCGAGCGCCGCCATCTCTGCGATCAGCGGATTATTCTCGAAGGGCGCAGCGAGCGCAAAATGTCCCGCCGTCTGGTCCTGACAGAAATACGGCGTCTCGAACAATTCCTGAACGAGCACCACATTGGCGCCGCGCGCCGCCGCCGCGCGCACCATCGCCTTCGCCTTCGCCACATTGGCGGCGCGGTCCCAGGAACAGGCAAACTGCGCCGCGGCGAATGTCACCTCTCTCATGCCGGCTCCTGTTGGGTGATGCAGTGGATACCCCCGCCGCCCTCGACGATGTCGAGAGCATCGATCTGCAGGAGATCGCGGCCGGGAAAGCAGGCGGCGATGACGCCGCGCGCCGCTTCGTCGTTGCGGTCGTCGAAGGACGGCATCACGACGCCGCCATTCGGCAGATAGAAATTGACGTAGCTCGCCGCAAGGCGCCGGCCCCGCCAGTCAAGCCTTTCCCGGCGCGGCTGGACGATTTCGACCACCTCGATCGACCGGCCTTGCGCATCGCGCGCCGCGCCCAGGCGGCGGACCGCCTCCATCGCAGGCTGGTAATCCGGATGCGACCGCGAAGCGGGTATGCCAACGACGGCGCGGCAGGGAGCGGCGAAACAGGCGATGTTATCCACATGCCCGTCCGTCTCCTCGTCGCAGAAGCCTTCTCCCAGCCACAGTATGCGACGCGCGCCGGTGAACAGCGCCAACCGTTCCTCCACCTGCTGCCGGCTCAGGCCCGGATTGCGATTCGCATTGAGCAGGCATTGTTCGGTCGTCATCAGCGTTCCCTCGCCGTCCACATGAATGGCGCCGCCTTCGCAGACAAGCGGTGCGGGATAGATTTTCACGCCCGCCTCATCGAGAATCCTGGCCGCGAGCGCTTCGTCCTCCGTGTAAGGATGATATGTGTTGCCCCACGCATTGAAGCGCCACGCGACGCCGGCGCGCGCATTTTGCGGACCGACGAGGAACGTAGGCCCGGTGTCACGGGCCCAGGAGTCGTCCAGGAGCACCTTGAATATTTCCACTTTTCCCGCGCAGGCGAGTTCGACTTCGGCCGCCTGATCGGGGCGCACCGCCATCGTCACGGGCTCGAAGGTGGAGACCGCGCGGGCCACGCGCGCGAATGCCTGTTTGGCCCGCAGCAACGCTTCGGCACCGCCCCAGGCTTGCGTCCGGCACGGCCAGCACATCCAGGTGCGCACATGCGCTGCCCATTCCGCGGGCATCGCATAACCGTCGCGAGCAGGGCACGAATCTTCGGCGTCCAGCATTTTCGACATGGTTCACTGTATCGTCTATCGCCACAACACGGGAGCCCCTGGCGCTACGCCGCATCGGCCTGGAGGCGGGCGACAACGTCACCTATACGATTTTTTGAATTGTTGCTACGGCTTGCTCGGCCAATACATCTGTCCGCCACTCCGCAAGTGCATCATGTGCGGGTGAGATTGACGCCTCGGCAAGCAGCCTGTCCATGAACTCGACATAGGCGCCAGCATAATAGGCCCGTTGCCGTTTCCACTGCACGCGCATACCGCACTGTGTGAATGCATACCTCTGGAATGTGACGAAGGTCGTGAACGCAGCTTCATTCAGAAGTCCCGCCTCGTGCTGATAGTATGTGTCTTCGGCATGCAGGAAATAAGCGTCGGCGTAGGATGTAAACATTGCAAGCTGTTGAGGCGTAAGACTTCGATCGCCATCGATGCCGTTGCTGACTGCCTCGGCGACGGACGGCTCCATCTTTGCGGTCATCAGCCCTACGGCGCGGTTGATGCGCCCCTGCCTGATGCTCGCTTGCTGGTTTCGTTCCGTTTGCCTGACCTGAAGGCTCAGATAGACAAGCGACGCCAGAACAGCCCCACCGCTTATGAGACTGCCTATGGATGCAAGATCTGAAAGAGTCATACTGTTCCCTTTTCCAGGCTGCTCGCTTCTTGTATGGCCCACGCTTTGCGACGGGCGCTTCCTGAGCTGCGATTGGGGCCGCAATGTCCGTCATATCCCACACGCGATCCGTGACGCCAGCGACCATTGCAGGGTCACGCGAAGGGTCTTGTGAATGCGGCAGAAGTTATAGTTCATGTAGTGAAGCGCGATCGAAAGAGCGTGGTTTTCAAGCTTCTTTGAGAATGCTTTTGTGAGGCGGGTAGGGATGTCTCCGGCGACACGCGACATATTCACTCAAACTGCTCTGTCAGGACTTCCGCAGCGACAATCTGGTTCGGGAAATATGTATCGGATCGGCGAACTTTTATTCCGCAGCGATCCTGTGGCGATGCCGGCCCTCGCGGACTTCTTTGATGATTTTTGAGATTAGGGTGAGATGGATACATATTACCCCACATTCCCCGGATGACATTGGAGTTGCAAGGGCGCGCAAGTCGATTCAGACATAGGTATCAGAGGCTTATTTCATCGGATAAATGGACAATCATGACGCATCCAGCGGGTGAATCGGATTCGGGCGTTCATCGCTCATTTTCGACCGCCGTCTCAAGCTGGAATTCCACGGTGCCAGCGTCACCTCGGATGCGGGGTTGCTCGCCTATCGTGAACTGGACAATGCACTTGGCCTGGCCGCGCTCGCCGGTGCGATGCTGTCGGTCGGTCGTCGCGGCAAGAACACGCGCCACGTTCTGATTGGTCTATTGCGTCAATCGGTGTTTGGTTGTCTTGGTGGGTACGAGGACGTGAACGACGCCGAGCATTTGGCGCGCGATCCTGCGATGCGCTGGATTGTCGATGGTCATGCTGTCGCCAGGCAGGCCGCATAGGCGAGTCAAATCGGACGCTTCGAGACGGAATGGCTGGCGAGCGATAAGAACTTCGCCGCTCTCACCGAACTGTGTGGTCAATGGATAGACCTGGTTCATGGTCGCCGTCCGCCGAAGGCCATCGTGCTGGACATGGATTCGAGCGTCAGCCCGACCTATGGCGAACAGGAGGGAACGGCCTACAACGGTCACTTCGGCTGCACCTGTTATCATCCGCTGTTCGTGTTCAATCAGTTCGGCGATCTGGAACGCTGCTCGCTACGATCCGGCAACGCCAAGCCGAACGTGTCGTCGGCTTCTACAATCAGCGCGGCACCTGCGAGCAATGGATAAAGGAAGGCAAGAACGCGGTGAAGTGGGACGCGGTTGTCGTGCCGCTCGTTCGCCGCCAACGCCGTTCGGCTTCAGCTTCATGCGCTGGCTTATAATCTCGCCAACTTCATGCGGACGCTCGCGCTGCCAGCGACTGTGGCTCACTGGTCTTTGACTAGCCTGCGGGAGAAACTCGTCAAAATCGGCGCGAAAATCGTCACGCATGCGCGCTACGTGACATTCCAAATGGCCGAGGTCGCTGTCCCGAGCCAATTGTTCGAGGAGATTCTGCGGCTGATCGAGGGGCTGCGACCATCACCAGCCCCGGCCTGAAGGCGAGGCTCGTGCAATGCGCCATGACGACGGGAGGAGTGTGTCCGAATGCCGAGAAAATCAAGACCAAACAGCCTCTTGGGCGCGCTTTGCACCGCGCCTGCTGGCTGGCAGCCGCGATATGGCGTCCTGGGCTTCAACGGGCTCCAGAAAAACGCTATTGTCTGCTCCAACCCGGGCTCATTCGGGGAATGTCGGTTTAATGTCCCGTTCGCAGAACCTCGCGTTCGAAGCCTACACCGGGCAGAAAACGCGGCCAAGGGACGTTGGACAACTAGGAGGATTGCCATGAACTCGCTGCGCCTCGTTGCGCCTTTGCTGCTGACCGCCGCCATTATTGGGCCGGCTTCGGCTCAGCCGCCAATGATAATGATGCCGCCACACCTGCTCATAGCCTTGCCGCCTGTCACTCAGCAGAGTGCCGCGCAGGCGTCGCACAGTCCGGCATTGTCCGCGGCGCGAGTAGCTCAATTCACGGTCTTCGACGCGCCCGGCGCCGGGACGGGACGGCGGCAAGGCACACTCTCCAACGATGTCAATTCCTCGTCCGCTGTAACCGGATACTATCTGGACAGCAGCAACAGCCCTCACGGGTTCTTGCGCGCGTCCGATGGAACGTTCAAGACGTTCGATGTCGACGGCACTCAGAGCCAGACAGATCCGTTAAGGATGAACGACAGGGGCGCGGTCGTCGGATACTACATCGACCCCAATACCGGTAGTGACGAGGGTTTTCTGCGCACTCCCGGGGGCGCGATCAAGACATTCGACGGCCTGGGGGGAGGTTCCGCGCCGACGATTGCGGAAGCCATCAATAGCAAGAGCGAGGCCGTAGGGAGTTATCTCGACGCGAGCAACGTTGTTCGCGGATTCCTGCGCGCGAAAGATGGCACTTTTACGCAGTTCGACGCGCCCGGCTCCAGCACCACGTTCGCTTTTGGCATCAACGTCGGGGGCACGATCATCGGCCCGTACCTCGACGCGAGCAGCGTCTATCATGGCTATATCCGCGCCATAGACGGCACGTTTACGGAATTCGATGCTCCGGGCGCAGGCGCGGGCCCCGACCAGGGAACGCTTGCAGAGTACGTGAACAGTACGGGCTGGATCGTCGGCAAGTATGTCGATTCGAGCAGCGTGCAGCACGGTTTTGTGCGGCGTCCGGACGGCACCATCACCGTGTTCGACGCGCCCGATGCCGGCACGGGCAGCGGTGAAGGCACTGTCGGCCTTGATATCAACGACGACGGCCGGGTTAGCGGATATTACATCGACGCAAGGAACACGTTTCACGGATTCGTTCGCTTGAAGAACGGCTCCCTCACGGAGTTCGACGCTCCGGGCGCGGGTGGACACGCCGGCCATGGAACCTTTGGCTTGGGCATCAATCGTTACAAAGTCATCACCGGATATGAACTGGACCATAGCGACGTTTTTCACGGCTATCTGAGAACCCCCTGAAGGCGATTGCAATTCGGGGACGGCTTACGCCTTGCAGCAATCCCGAATGATGGCTATTCAGGAATCGGTGAGATTCACTACATCACTCACTGTTTTCCTGCCGTCGAAATATGGGATCAGTCAGATGCAGCTGATCTATCGCGCCCGGCTGGAAACGCCGCGGCACCAGGGAGAAGATCATGACGTCGAAGATCGAATCGCGCCTGAAGGAACTGAACCTTTCGCTGCCGAACCCGCCGGCGCCCGTAGCGAGCTATGTGCCTTTTGTCCTGACGGGCACGCTGGTGTTTATTTCGGGCCAGGTGACGCTCGCGGACGGCGGCCTGAAATATGTCGGCATCGTCGGCAAGGATTTGACCCTGGAAGACGGACAGGCCGCCGCGCGGCTTTGCGCGGTAAATGTCCTGGCGCAGCTCAAGGCCGCCTGCGGCGGCGAGCTCGACCGGGTAAAACGCTGCGTGAAACTCGGAGTGTTCGTGAATGCCATTGTCGGCTTCGCGCAGCACCCGGAGATTGCAAACGGCGCCTCCGATCTGATCGTCGAGGTTTTTGGCGAAGCGGGAAGACATTCTCGCGCCGCGGTGGGCGCTGGTTCCCTGCCGCGCAATGTGGCGGTCGAGGTGGAGGCGGTATTTGAAATCGCGTAATGCAAGCTGAGATCACGGTAACGGTCAGGGGCGCGGCAACGCGGATTGGGGCAGCGGCCTGGAACGCCTGCGCCAATCCGGCCGGCATTGCCGATCCGCACCCTTTCACCCGATTTGAATTTCTTGCCGCGCTGGAAGACTCCGGCTCCGCGACGGCGCGCAGCGGCTGGCGGCCCTGCCACCTTACGGTCGAACGAGACGGCGCGATCCAGGGTCTGCTGCCGCTTTACCTCAAGGATCATTCCCAGGGCGAATATGTTTTCGACCACGCCTGGGCCGACGCGTTCGAACGCGCCGGGGGGAGTTATTATCCGAAACTGCAGGCCTGCGTGCCGTTCACTCCGGTGACGGGGCGGCGTTTCCTGGTCGCGGGCGGCGCCGACGAAGGCGAAACGCGCATGACTCTGATGGCGGCCGGCGCTTCCGCGATGCGCGAGCTTCATGCCTCTTCGCTGCACGTCACTTTCCTCACGCAGGACGAATGGCGCTGTGCGGGCGATGCAGGCTTCCTGCTGCGCAACGATCAGCAATTCCACTGGGAGAATCGGGGCTATGCGAGCTTCGATGAATTTCTGGCGGGACTTTCGTCCTCACGGCGCAAGACCCTTCGCAAGGAGCGCACATCCGTGCGCGAAGCCGGCGTCGCGTTCGACTGGCTGACAGGCCGCGATCTCACCGAGGACGCGTGGGATCGTTTTTTCGAGTTCTACATGGATACCGGCAACCGCAAATGGGGCCACCCCTATCTGACGCGCGAATTCTTCAGTCGGGTGGGCGAAAGCATGGCCGACCAGATCCTGCTTGTGGTGGCGCGGCGAAATGGAAAGGTCATCGCCGGCGCGCTTAATTTCTTCGGCGAAGGAACCGTCTTTGGCCGCAACTGGGGATGCGCGGAATTTGTTCCGTTCCTCCATTTCGAGGCCTGCTATTATCAGGCGATCGAATTCGCCATTGCCCGGGGCTTGAAAAGAGTCGAAGCCGGCGCGCAGGGCGCACACAAATTGCTGCGCGGTTATATGCCGACGGCAACCTACAGCGCACACTTCATCGCGCATGCCGGGCTCAGACGCGCCGTTGCCGAATATCTCGACCATGAGCGCGAAGCCGTTGCGGAACAAATCGGGGAACTCGCCGAACAGGCGCCGTTCCGCAGGGAGGGTTGAACATGGCCTATGATCCAAACAATGTTTTTGCCCGGATACTGCGGGGCGAATTGCCCAGCGTGAAAGTCTATGAAGACGCGCGGACGCTGGCGCTCATGGACATCATGCCGTCGGTCGAGGGTCACACGCTGGTGATCGCCAAGGAGGCAGCGGAAACGATCTTCGATCTGTCGCCCGACGCCGCAACCGCGGTGATGCAAACCACCCGCAAGATCGCGGCAGCCGTGCGAAAGGCACTCGACTGCCCGGGAGTGATGCTCGTCCAGCTTAACGGCGCGGCGGCGGGCCAAAGCATCGCGCACCTGCATTTCCATGTCCTGCCGCGTCAGGACGGTCTCGATTTGAAACTTCACGGCCGCACCGTGGTCGATGCGAAGCAATTGGAACCGATAGCGGCAAGAATTCGGGCGGCCCTTTAGCATCGAAGTAGCAGAAGATGCGGCCTGGAAGGCCGCGGTCCCAGGCAGACGTCGGATGTCCCTGGGACCGCGCGCATCCTGCGCGCATTTATCGGCAGTGCCGCCCTGAAGGCGATGGTCCCGGCGGCCGATGCGGCCGGAAAATTCACACGGTCTCTTCGGCCTTTGGCTTTTTCGGTGGCGGCAATGCCCTGGGGCGGCCGTCGTCGTTGGCGATGAACTCGAAAGCGAGCAGATCCTTTTCGCGATCGAGTAGCACGCGCACGGTGCCGCCGTTTTTCAGCTTCCCGAACAATATCTCGTCGGCCAGCGGTTTCTTGATGTGATCCTGAATCACACGCGCCAATGGCCGGGCGCCGAACTGATCGTCATAGCCCTTCTGTCCGAGCCAGCGAATGGCCTCGGGCGTGAGATCGAAGGTGACGTCGCGATCGATGAGTTGTGCTTCCAGCTCGAGCACGAACTTCTCGACCACGCGGTCGATCGTATCGCGAGCGAGAGGCGCGAAGCCGATGGTGGCGTCGAGGCGATTGCGGAATTCCGGGGTGAACAGGCGCTTGATCGCCTCCTCGTCCTCGCCTTCGCGCTTGCCGCGCCCGAAGCCGATCGATTCCCTTGCCGCGTCGGAGGCGCCGGCATTCGTCGTCATGATCAGAACGACATTGCGGAAGTCGATCTTCTTGCCGTTGTGATCGGTCAATTTGCCGTGATCCATCACCTGCAGGAGGATGTTGAACAGGTCGGCATGCGC
>Ga0208849_1002441_pt1 | contig 10169 bp, 11 predicted proteins | sample NGESurdeep072012_10_FD_184470 | JGI IMG/M metagenome (GOLD analysis project Ga0208849, IMG submission 184470) | Arctic peat soil microbial communities from Barrow, Alaska - NGEE Surface sample 53-3 deep-072012 (SPAdes) | ecosystem: Environmental > Terrestrial > Soil > Wetlands > Peat ...
GGTCGGGTTGAAGTTGTCACCGCCGACTTGGCACCAGCAACGGGTGTCAGGACCACACGGTTTTGCCGTACGCTCAAACGTCGTTCGTCCTGCGCGCCTGCACATCGCTCACGAGGTTCAACTCGCCCTGCGACCGCCATGGCGCACCGACGCTGTCGCGTCCACCACATCCCATCCCGCGTTCGTGACGACGCGCGACCGCCCCTCTTGCCGGAACGGGACGGCCGGGGTTAGGCCACTGATTTGGGGTCTGTGTGAAGCGCAATGTTGCCCGTCGTGCCACTGTGCCGCAAGCCGACGGGCAATCGTTCGCATTGCCTTGGCTACCTCAATGGCTTCATCCTTCGAGACGCATCGCTGCGCGATGCTCCTTAAGGATGAGGTCTCAAACCCTCATGGTGAGGAGCCGCGCTTCGCGGCGTCTCGAACCACGAGGTCACCGAACTTGACAACGTCCTTGCGTCCCCGCGGGATGCCGCAACTCTCTCCTTCGTCATTCCGGGACGCGCCACTTCGGCGCGGGCCCGGAATCCATACTCCCGATCGTGGTTATGGATTCCGGACCTGCGCCAAGAGTGGCGCATCCCGGAATGACGATGCTGCAATGACAACGATGCGGCGGCCCTCTGTGCCCTCAGAGTGCTAATCCCGGCACTTAGGGGAATGCAAGTACCGACAGTCCGGCCGCGCGCGCATGCTTCAGATAGGCTTCAGCTTCATCGTTTGGAACGGTCAGCTCGGGTCCGCCAAGAAATTCCTTTCCGGCGGGCGTCTCCGCGACAAAGTTGGATTCCTCCCCGTCGGTCGCATACGTGATATCGACCATCTCGATCTCCTTATTCCAGCGTGTATCTTGCACGATTTTCCGGGCCGGCGCCAAGCGGCGCCTCCCGGAATAACCGCGTATCGTTACACCTGCGGCGCGGCCAGGTTTTCGACCTTCACGCCGTCGCGGTTCTCGATGATTTCGGCGATCCATTGCCGATGGCAATGCTGGTGGTCGCGCTCGTAGCAGAGCAGGCAGACCGGGCCGGCTTGCTTGACCAGGGCGGACAGTTCGTCGAGTTCCTGCCGCGCCTGCGCCGTCTTCAGATGCTTCGCATAGATGCGATGCAGCGCGTCGTATTGGCCGCTGCGCGCGGCCTCGCGGCCCTCTTTCGGGGTGCCGAGCCCGCGAAGATGCAGGTAGGAAATGCCGCGCTCGTCGAGGCCGGCGGCGAGCTGGTTCTTGGAAAAGCCGGGACGGCGGGAAGAGACCACGGCGCGCACGTCGACCAACAGCTTCACGCCGGCCTGCTCGAGTTCGTCGAGCACCGCTTTCGACGGCGTCTGCTCGTAGCCGATGGTGAAGAGTTTGCTGGCCCCGGCCATCTCGAGGTCCGGTCTATGTCACGCGTTCGATCAGTTCCATCGCGCCGGCCGGCGCCCGTACCTTGCCTTCGTGGATCACGTAGGCGAAGACATCGCGCGGCGTCTTTTTGGGCGCTGCCGCGTCAACCCGCAGCAGGTCGTCCGGTTCGCCGCCGCCGGCCCATAATTGCAGCCGCTTCGCCCAGGCATCGAGCGCTTTCGGCGGGTAGCAGGTCTTGATCTCGTCATTGCCCTTCTGCAGCCGCGCGTAAACAAAATCGCCGGCGACATCGGCGATCGCAGGATAGCTGCCGTGCTCGGCGAACACCACCGGGGTGTGGAACTGGCGGATCAGCGCGATGAAATCGGGTACCCGGAAACTGTCGTGGCGCACCTCGACAACATGGCGCAGCGCGCGTCCCTCGAGCTTGCGGGGTAGCAGCTCGAGAAACCTGCCGAAATCGGCGGCGTCGAATTTCTTGGTCGGCGCGAACTGCCACAGCACCGGGCCGAGCCGGTCGCCGAGTTCGAGCACGCCGGAATCATAAAAGCGCTTGACGGAATCGCCGGCCTCCGCCAGCACGCGGCGGTTGGTGGCAAAGCGCGGACCCTTGACCGAGAACACAAATCCGTCGGGCACCTCGCGCGCCCATTTGCGAAAACTCTCCGGCTTCTGCGATCCGTAATAGGTGCCGTTGATCTCGATCGAGGTCAGCTTCGAGGCGGCGTATTCCAGTTCCTTCGCCTGCGTCAGCTTCTCCGGATAAAACACCCCGCGCCACGGCGCGAAGGTCCAGCCGCCGACGCCGATATAGATGTTGCCGGTCTTTGCAGCGGCGGTCGGGGGCTTGCTCACATGCGGGTCTCGTCACGAAAAAGATAGGGTCGCCGGCCATCTATATCATCTGACCCTATCATCTGGTCATGAAATCCACCAATCGACGCCGTCCAGTGTGCTAGGCTTGGCTATCGCATCGGGCCATTCATCAGAGAACATATGCAACGCCGCGATTTCATGACGATTCTCGGTGGCGTGGCGGCTGGTTGGCCGCTCGCCGCGCGCGCGCAGCTTGCGGCGAAGCCGGTGGTTGGCTTCCTCAATGCCGCGTCTGCGCAAAGTTACGCTGCGCCGGTGGCGGCGTTTCTCGAGGGACTTGGTGAGGCCGGGTTTGTCGACGGTCGCAACGTGACGGTCGAATACCGCTGGGCGGAGGGCCAAAATGACCGCCTGCCGGCGCTGGCGGCCGACCTGGTGCAGCGTCAGGTCGCGGTCATCGCCGCCACCGGCACGCCGGCGGCATTGGCGGCAAAGGCGGCGACTGCGACCGTTCCGATCGTGTTTGAAACCGCCGGCGATCCGGTCCAACTCGGCCTCGTCGCCAGCCTGGACCGGCCGGGCGGCAACGTCACGGGGGTCACCCGAACGAACCCGGAAGTCGCGTCGAAGCGGCTGGAATTGTTGCATGAGTTACTTCCGACGGCACGCGTGATGGCGTTGCTGGTCGACCCGAGCGATCCCGCCGTGGCGAAGACCACCGCGGATCAAATGCTGGCGGCGGCGCGAACGCTCGGGTTGGAATTGCGCGTCTTGAATGTCAGCGCCGAAAGTGACTTCGATTCGGTATTCGCGGAGATCAGCCGGTCGCGGGCGAGCGGGCTCGTGATCAACGCCGGGACGGCCATCTCCGCCAACCGGGGTGAGCAGCTTGCCGCGCTGGCGGCCCGGCACGCGGTGCCAGCGGTGGGCGCAAACCGTACGTTTGTCGTGGCCGGCGGCCTCATCAGCTATGGCTCCGATATCGTCGACACTTACCGTCTTGCCGGTGGTTATGTGGGTCGCATTCTCACGGGTGAAAAGCCGGCGGACCTGCCGGTCCAGCAGGCAACCAAAGTCGAGCTGCGCATCAACCTCAAGGCCGCGAAGGCGCTCGGTATCACCGTGCCGCTGGCGCTGCTGGGTCGCGCCGACGAGTTGATCAAATGAGACCGCGTGGTCGCAATCGGAAATGACATTGCTGCCGCTGGCGCCGTTTTTTTGCGACCTCGATGGCGCACGGCGAGCTTTAGCTGATTTTCCGGCACTGTGGCTTCATCCTTCGAGACGCCGCGCAAGTGCGCGGCCCTCAGGACGAGGTCTGGAGAGGAGCAAGTCCGCCCCTCATGGTGAGGAGGCGCTTTTGCGCCGTCTCGAACCATGAGGCCACCGGATACGGCGGCGTAATTCGGCAGAGTCGCTCCGGCGGGGGCGGCCTGACGCTATCGAAACCACGCGGATGCAACCTGCGTCGACGCGGGTGTAAAGTAGCGCTCATTCACGCTAGGATAGGCCAAAAAGGAGAACAGGATGCGGATGGTTGTGGTGGCGGCGGCTCTGGCGATGACGGCTTCGGCGGCGATGGCCAATGAACTCGACGATGCCCACCGGTTGGCGATTTCGGGGCGCGACACCTACTGGAATTGCCTGGCCCAGGAATACAACGAGGACGGCAACAAGCAGATGTCGGACCAGGATTTCACCCGGCATATCGCCGATGTCTGTCCTTCGGAACGGCAGAGTTTCCGGGTCGCGCTGGTCGACTATCTGGCGCTGCAGTTCCCCAATGTCGACGCCGACGCCCATATGACGAGCGCCAACAACGCCATCGCGCTGGCGCAAAAGGACGTCACCACCGCCTTCGCCAAGCACAAGGCGGAGTCGAAATAACCATCGCGGGTTTATCAACCGCTCCATCGGACCGTTCGGAAGCAGCCAGGAAACATTGCGATGAACTCGGAAAAGCTAGCGGGCATATTGGGTGGCATCGTCGCCGTGATCGCACTGGTCGCAGCCATCGTCTACGGCCCGCTCGGTCAAATGGGAAAACCCGCTCCACAGGCCCAAAAGGCCGAGCCCGCCGCGCCGGTTGCCACAGCGCCGCCGGTTCGGGGCCCGGTGGTGCGCGATGTGCCGCAGTAGGCTTAACCGCGCGTCGTCCTGCGCGTCCCACAGCACGCCCCTTGCACATTGCGGCGATCGTCCCTATGTTGCATCCAACGGCGACGTCGATGCTTGATAGCTCCGGCGCTGGGACGACCACTGAATGGCTGGGATGCGCCGGATGTACGCGCGCCTGTTGTTCGTGGTCGTTGGCATTTTTGGGCCCGTTTTGGCCTGTTTCGCCCCTTACGCACCGGTTTCTGACCTGCGCCTTGGCATCGCTGGGGGCTGCGGATATACGCTTGCCGCATGAATGAAGCCATCAGACCGGGCTCCGAATCCCCGCTTCAGGCCGATGTCGCGCCTCAGCTTTCGGTCATCGTCCCGACCTTCAACGAGTGCGACAACGTTACCACGCTGTTTCGACGGCTGGAGACGGCGCTGGCGGGCACCGCCTGGGAGGTCATCTTTGTCGATGACAATTCGCCGGATGGCACCTGGGATGTAGTGCGGGGCCTCGCCCGCCAGGACAGCCGGGTCCGCTGCCTCAGGCGCGTCGGACGGCGCGGTTTGTCCGGCGCCTGCATCGAAGGGATCCTCGCATCCAGCGCACCTTGCGCCGCCGTGATCGACGCCGACCTGCAGCATGACGAAACCCAGTTGCCGAAGATGCTGGCGCTGCTGCGGGGCGGCGAGTTCGATCTGGTGATTGGCAGCCGCTACATCGAAGGCGGCAGCGCCGACAGTTTCGACCGGCAGCGCGCCGGCGTCAGTGCGTTCGCAACGGAACTCGCGCGGCGTGTGCTGCGGGTCAAGGTCGCCGATCCCATGAGCGGCTTCTTCATGATCCGGCGCGATCGCTTCGAGCAATTGGCGCCGCAGCTCTCGACCCAGGGCTTCAAGATCCTGCTCGATATCGTGGCTACCGCGCGCGGCCATCTGCGGATCAAGGAAATTCCCTACAGTTTCGCCGCGCGGCTGCACGGCGAAAGCAAGCTCGATTCCATGGTGGCGCTGGATTTCCTGGGGCTGGTGCTGGCAAAGCTGACCCATGATGCCGTGTCGCTACGCTTCCTGTTGTTTGCAACGGTCGGATCGATCGGCATTCTGGTGCATTTTGCCGGGCTGTTCGTCGCGCTGCGGGCCTTTCATCTGCCGTTCGCGGCAGCGCAGGGCTGCGGCGCGTCCTCCGCCATGACCAGTAACTTCATCCTCAACAATTTTCTCACCTACCGCGACCAGCGGCTGAGCGGGCTCGCGCTGCTGCGCGGGCTATTGGTGTTTTACCTCGTCTGCAGCGTCGGGCTCGCCGCCAATGTCGGCGTCGCGTTCTCGGTCTACGATCAGGAGCCGATCTGGTGGCTGGCCGGCGCGGCCGGCGCCCTGATGGGCGTGGTCTGGAACTACGCGATGTCCGGGCTGTTCGTCTGGCGCCGGCGATGAACGTCCGATGAGCCCCAGCGAGGCCCGGCTCGCCCGCACCACCGCGCTCGCGATCCTGGCGCTGGTGGCGTTGCGGCTGGTCGCTGCGGCCTGGACGCCGCTGACCTTCGACGAGGCCTATTACTGGATGTGGTCGAAGCATCTCGCCGGCGGCTACTATGATCATCCGCCGATGGTTGCGCTGGTGATACGTCTCGGCACCATGATCGCCGGCGATACCGAACTGGGCGTGCGGCTGGTCGCGATCCTGCTGGCGCTGCCGATGAGCTGGGCGGTGTATCGCACGGCCGCGATCCTGTTCGGCGGCGCTCGCGTGGGCTCGACCGCGACCATCCTGCTCAACGTGACGCTGATGGCGGCGGTCGGCACCATGATCGTCACCCCGGATGCGCCGCTGCTGGTGGCCTCGAGCTTCGTGCTGTTCTGTCTCGCGAAGGTCCTGGAGAGTGGACGCGGCGCCTGGTGGCTCGCGGTCGGGGCCGCGGTCGGCGCCGCCTTGCTGTCGAAATATACCGCGCTGTTTTTCGGCCCGGCGATCCTGATCTGGCTGGCCAGCGTTCCCGGGTTGCGGCGCTGGCTGATCAGCCCATGGCCCTATCTCGGCGGCCTCGTGGCCCTGGCGCTGTTTGCACCGGTCCTTGTCTGGAACGCCGATCATCAATGGGTGTCTTTCATCAAGCAGTTCGGCCGCGCCCGGTTCGAGGATTTCAGCCTGGGCTTCATCGGCGAGGTGATCCCGACCCAGATCGCGTTCGCAACCCCGCTGGTGTGGATGCTCGGCGCGATGGGGCTTTATGCGCTGTGGCGGCGCACCGCTGGCGCGTTGGCCGCGCGCATGCTGATCAACACCATGTTCTGGACCATTGTCGCGTATTTCATCTGGCATTCGCTGCACGCCCGGGTCGAGGCCAACTGGTTCGCCCCGGTCTATCCGGCGTTCGCGATCGCGGCCGCGGTCGCCGCCGATGTGGTGCGATGGGACGCGCGCGGGCAGCGCACCGTCGACTTCTGCCTGCGCTGGGCGGCACCCTCGGCCGTGCTGATGTTTGCGCTTCTCGTCGTGCAGGCCAACACCGGCGCGTTGTCGGGCTATCGCCGCGACGCCACCGTGCGCAGCGTCGGCGTCGGCTGGCGCGAGCTCGCCGCCAGGATCGCGGCGGTTCGCGACCGGGTCGGGGCCGGCTGCGTGCTGGCGCCGGATTACGGCACCATCGGCTGGCTCGCCTTCTATTTGCCGAAGGGCAGCTGCGTGCTGCAGCAGTCGCAGCGCATCCGCTGGGTCAACATGCCCGAGCCCGATCCGTCGCTGCTGTCGGGCAAGCTGCTCTATGTCGACGAGATCCGCCCCGGTGGCCACCCGCAACTCGAGGCGCGGTTCGCCCATGTCGAACGGGTCGCGGAACTGCCGCGCAAGCGCGGGCCGCTTGTCATCGAAACCTACGGGATCGATTTGCTCGACGGCGCGAGAGGCGAAGTGCTCGACCGCTCGCCGCCGCCGGAGCTGGAGTAGCGAGGGCGATGGAATTATTGAATTCTATCAGCTTGTTACACTCTTATCCTCAGGCCCGGGTCACCGTTTGGTGGAACCCTCGGCCGTGCCTCGAAACCGCCGGCACTTAATCCGCATTTAACTAAAAGTCGCCTTAATGACGCTCCGCACCTCTGTCAGATGCACCGTTGGGATTTATGCGGTGCATCGCGCAGGCGAGCGTTCGATGAACCGCGTCCGTCCGACGCATCGAACGCTGCCTGCAAGGGGAACAAGGTGGAACCAGTCTGGATGCAAGGCGAATGAGTACCAGTACGCGTGCGTGTTTTGAATTCCCGGTACCAAGCCATCGCAAATCACCCGGCAAAGCCGGCTCTCAGGGTTTCTTCGGCAGCGCCGCCATCGCCTGCCTCGTGGTGGGGTGCGCCTGGACGGTCTATGCCAATGTGTTCGGCGCCAGCGTCTATCCGGCGCTGAGCAGCGGCAACTTCGACGCTCCCGCGATCGCGCGGCGGTCGGCGCTCGCCGCCCGGAACCCGCCGGTTGTCGCCGACAACAGCGTGATCGTTGAATCGGCGCCGGTGGTGTTGCGGCCCGCAACCGTTGCATCGGGACCCTCGCTTTCATTCGCGGACCGCTTTGCCGCCGCGGAGCCGGATTCGGTGGCGCCGGCGCCCGTTCCGGCGCCCGCGCCGAAGCTCGCTCTGGCTTCGCCGCAGGCTGACTTGTCAAACCCGGCCACGCCGCCCGCGGCCCGGCTTGCGCTCGACATTCCGCTGCCGGCGGCGCGTCCCGCCGAGGCTCGGAAAAGCTCTGGCGCCTCGGTGCGCGACATGGCCCGGCGCGCCAAGACCGCGGTGATGGCCGCTGTCGCACCGCCCGAGAAGCCGCCGACCATCTTCGAGCGGCTGTTTGGAAAATCTGAATCGCGCGGATCGTTGCTGTCCTATGCCTCCGCCGATGTCAGCAGCACGTCCTCGCTCGGTCCGAGCCAGAATATCGGCGCCGCCGGCACCGTGCCGATGTACGATCGCCAGACCGCGGTCTACGATATTTCCGCGCACACGGTCTATCTGCCCGACGGCACCCGGCTGGAAGCGCATTCCGGTCTCGGCTCGCAACTCGACGATCCCAATTCGGCGAGAGCGCGAATGCGCGGCGTGACCCCGCCGCATCTGTACGACCTGAAGCCGCGCGAGACGCTGTTCCACGGCGTGCCGGCGCTGCGGCTCAATCCCATCGGCGGCGACGAGGCGATCTATGGAAGGTCGGGCCTGCTCGCGCATACCTACATGCTGGGCCCGAACGGCGATTCCAATGGCTGCGTCTCCTTCAGAGACTACAACGCCTTCCTGCAGGCCTATCGCAACGGCGAGATCAAGCGCCTCGCCGTGGTCGCGCGGCTGTGAGGTGAGCGCGGGCGCGTCCCGAGACGGTCACGCCGCCTTGCGCGGCACGATCTTCTTGTAGCTGTGGGCCTTCTCCGCCTTGGAGAGATCGTGCGCGGCTTGCAGGTTCAGCCAGAAGCGCGGATCAGTGCCGAAATAGCGCCCAAGCCGGATCGCGGTATCCGCAGTCACGTCGCGCGTGCCGCGCATGATCTCCGTCAGGCGGTTGGCCGGAACGCCCAATAGCTTCGCCAGTGTCCGCGCCGACAGATTGAGCGGCAGCAGATATTCCTCCCGCAACATCTCTCCCGGATGAGTCCGCAGCCGTGTCATCTTTGCCTCCTCAGTGATAGTCCACGATCTCTACCGCTTCGGGACCGTCGGGCGTCCAGCGAAAACAGACGCGCCACTGCCGATTGATCCGAATCGAATGCTCGCCGCGACGATCGCCTTTCAATGCTTCCAACCGGTTGCCCGGCGGGGAAAGCAAATCATCCAGCCGGGTCGCCGCGTCCACCATATCGAGCTTACGCAGTGCGACAGCCTCGATGCTCCGCCAGCGTGCCGGACAGCTGCCGTCGCGAAACAATCGCTCGGTGGTCTTGTCGGCAAAGCTTCGGATCATGAGCTATAGTATGTGATACGTAGCGCGTATCGGTCAAGAGTGACCTGCCGGTACCACGAAATACAAAAGGGGCGCGGCTCGCGCCACGCCCTTCCTGCAAAGGTGATTGGAGAAGGCTGGGTATCAGAAGTCCATGCCGCCCATGCCGCCGCCCGGGGGCATGCCGCCGCCGCCGGCGTTCTTCTTCGGCAGTTCGGCCACCATGGCTTCGGTGGTGATCAAGAGTGCCGCAACCGAGGCTGCGTTCTGGATCGCCGCACGAACCACCTTGGTCGGGTCGATGATGCCCTTCTTGACGAGATCGCCATATTCGCCGGTCTGCGAGTCGAAGCCGTAGTTGTACGTCTTGGTCTCGAGGATCTTGCCGACGATGACGGAGCCGTCCTCGCCCGCGTTGATCGCGATCTGGCGCGCCGGCCACGACAGCGCCTTGCGCACGATCTCGACGCCGGTTTTCTGGTCGTCGTTCTTGGTGCGCAGGCCCTTGAGCTGCTCGGAGGCGCGCAGCAGGGCGACGCCGCCGCCCGGAACGATGCCTTCCTCGACCGCCGCACGGGTCGCATGCATCGCGTCATCAACGCGGTCCTTGCGCTCCTTGACTTCGACTTCGGTCGCGCCGCCGACGCGGATCACCGCGACGCCGCCCGCGAGCTTGGCGAGACGTTCCTGCAGCTTCTCACGGTCGTAGTCCGAGGTGGTCTCCTCGATCTGCGCCTTGATCTGGGTCACGCGGGCTTCAATGTCGGCCTTCTTGCCGGCGCCGTTGACGATGGTGGTGTTCTCCTTGTCGATCATCACCTTCTTGGCGCGGCCGAGCATCTGCAGGGTGACGTTCTCGAGCTTGATGCCGAGATCTTCCGAGATCGCCTGGCCGCCGGTCAGGACCGCGATGTCCTGCAGCATGGCCTTGCGGCGATCGCCGAAGCCCGGAGCCTTGACGGCCGCGACCTTGAGGCC
>Ga0208849_1002442_pt1 | contig 10169 bp, 8 predicted proteins | sample NGESurdeep072012_10_FD_184470 | JGI IMG/M metagenome (GOLD analysis project Ga0208849, IMG submission 184470) | Arctic peat soil microbial communities from Barrow, Alaska - NGEE Surface sample 53-3 deep-072012 (SPAdes) | ecosystem: Environmental > Terrestrial > Soil > Wetlands > Peat ...
CCGAATTCCGCGTCGAAGGCGTCGACACCACAATCCCGTTCTTCCGTCTCCTTATCGACGACGACGAATTCAAGCGCGGTGATTACACGACCCCAACCGTCGAGCGCTTCGTTCGCCACAACGGCGAAGCGCTAAAGGAAGCATACGCAGTCTCCGCCGTTGAGCAGGAACAACCGCCGGGCGAGTTTGCTGAAGAGATCACCGTAGAAGTCAACGAAAAACGATTTGCCGTGAAAGTATACGGTCTCGGACGTGACGCCTCTGCGGCATCGGCCGGCCCGGGCGTCCGCCGCACTGCGCGATTCAAGAGCCCGAAGAAGATCGCGGCCGACGGCAAGAGCGTGATCGCACCCATGCACGGCCTCATCGCCGAAATAAAAGTTTCGCCGGGCGACGAGGTGACCGACGGCCAAGTGATCGCGGTCATCGAAGCCATGAAGATGATGAATGAGGTCGTCGCCCATCGCACAGGGACCGTGAAGAGCGTGGATGCGAAATCGGGCGACACTGTGGAGATGGGCGCCTCGATCGTCTCCTTCGCGTGAGCCTTTTGAACGTTTGACCGAGCCCGGACTCGACACGCAGCCCGCGCGCTACGGAGGCTGAACAAGGCGCGACACGAACCATCCCGCATGAAGCGTCGCATCACCGAGAGCGGCATCGAAATCGAGCCGCGCTATTCCGCAGCCGATGTCGCCGATCTCGATCTCGCTCATCAGCCCGGCCCCGGCGAATACCCGTATGCGCGCGGCATTCAAAAAGACATGTACCGGGGCCGGCTGTGGACGATGCGCCAATACGCCGGATTCGGCTCGGCGAGAGAATCCAATGCCCGTTACCGTTACTTGCGGTCGCAGGGACAGTCCGGTCTCTCCGTCGCGTTCGACTTGCCCACCCAGATGGGGATGGATTCCGATGCGCCGCGAGCGCACGGCGAAGTCGGTCGGACGGGCGTCGCGATCTGCACCGTGGCCGATATGGAAGCCCTCTTCGCGGACATCCCGCAGGATGACGTGAGCGTTTCCATGACCATCAATGCGCCGGCCTCGATTCTGCTGGCTCTTTACCTCGCGGTCGCCCGGCGCCGCGGCGTGCCGTTCGGCAAACTCTCCGGCACGTCGCAAAACGATATCCTCAAAGAATACGCGGCGCGCGGCACGTACATCTATCCGCCTGCGCCCTCCATGCGTTTGGTCACCGATCTCATGCGCTACTGCGCCGATCACGTGCACGGTTGGAACACGATCAGCGTCAGCGGCTATCACATACGGGAGGCCGGCGCCACCGCCGCCCAAGAGCTGGCTTTCACACTTGCGAACGGGCGCGCGTATTTACGCGCCGCCGTCGACGCCGGTTTGGATGTCGACATCGTCGCGCCGCGCGTCTCGTTTTTTTGGAACGCGCACAACAATTTCTTCGAAGAGGTCGCGAAGTTCCGCGCCTCGCGCATGTTGTGGGCGGATATCGTCCGTCACGAGTTCAACGCCAAATCGCCCAAGTCGTGGCTCATGCGTTTCCACACGCAGACCGGCGGATCCACGCTCACCGCGCAAGAACCCGACAACAACGTCGTGCGCGTGACGCTACAGGCGCTGGCAGCGGTTCTGGGCGGAACGCAATCGCTTCATACCAACGGCAAAGACGAGGCGCTCGCGTTGCCGACCGAGCGCTCCGCCAAACTCGCATTGCGAACGCAACAGATCATCGCCCTCGAAAGCGGAGTGGCCGACACCGCCGATCCGCTCGGCGGATCGTACTTCGTCGAGCGGCTCACCGCCGACATGGCGGCAGCCGCTCGCGCGATCATGGCAGAGATCGACGCGCGCGGCGGCGCAGTCGCCGCCATCGAAGCCGGTTGGATTCAAGAACAGATTGCGGACAGCGCGTATCGCGCGCAGGCGCGAGTGGAAGCCGGCGACGCCGCAATAGTCGGCGTGAACAAATACGTCGATCCGGTCGCGGAGACGCAAGCCGTGGAGGTGCACCGCATCGATCCCGCGCTCGAACGCGATCAGCGAGCATCGCTGGCCGCGTTTCGCGCCGCCCGCGATGGCGCACTGGTCGAGCAGCGTCTCGCTGCCGTCAAGCGCGCGGCCTCCGGCGGCGCGCCACTGCTTCCGGAGTTCATCGAGGCCGTCGACGCGGGCTGCACGCTCGGCGAAACGTCCGATGCGCTGCGCGAGATATTCTCCGTGCACCGGCCCACGGCGTTCGTCTGATGCTCGAGCGGCCCATCGATCATGTCGCTTTGGTCGTGGCGGATCTAGCGCAAGCCGAGAAGATCTATGCGGCGCTCGGATTCGAAGTCCGCTATCGCGAACGGGTAGACGAGCAGGGTGTCGAAATCATCGGCATGAGGGCCGGGGACTCCACGATCGAGCTCATGAAACCGCTCGCCGCGGACTCGGCGCTCGACCGGTTTCGCGGCGACAAGCCGACCAGGCTCCACCATATCGCCTACCGGGTCGCCGACTTAGAGGACGAGCTTGCCCGCCTGAGCAGCGCCGGCATCCGCCTCATCGATGAGCGCCCGCGCCGCGGCGCGCATGGCAATTTGATCGCTTTTATCCACCCTTCGGCAACCGGGGGTACCTTAGTCGAGCTTTGTCAGCCGCAAAACCTTGTGTCCGGAGCGAGGGACGCCGATACATAAGAGTGAGAAGGCAGGCACGATGAAGCATCCCTCCACGAAGACTGTCCCGTCAGCGACAGTGAACCCGCTCGTCGACGCGACGGGCGCAGGCGTCATCTCCACTGACGCATCCGGCAACATCACCTATTGCAGCGGCGCCGCTGCGGCGCTCTTCGGCTTCGACAGCGGAGCTCTCGAGGGTCGCAAGATCGGCGCGATCATCGAAGACCGCGGACGTCCGGCGCCCGCCGCGCCGACCGCGGATTTCGACGGAATCGGTTTGCGCCGCAACGGCGATCCGTTCAATCTCGACATCGGCGTTTTGGAGTTGCGCACAAGCGGACCGAGCTCATACCTTTGGGTGGTTCGCGACAAGGCGGGCGCTTCGGTTCGAAAAGACCGGCTCGACGCGCTCTGGCGGCTCATCGTCGGAGCGGATCTCAATCTTGATGCGCAAGGCAAGGCCGTGCTCGACGAAGGCAAGCGTTCGCTCGCGATGGACTTCGCGGCGCTTGGTCACATCGAAGGCGCGCAGCTCGTCGTCGACTTCGCCTCTCCGGACGAGCCCGAACGCGGGCGCGGTGCGCGCATTCCCTTGCGCTCGACGTTTTCTGCGCTGGTCCTCGAAGCGAAAGGTCTGCTCGGCTCCAGAGGCGATGAGGCAAAAGGACGCGGCGCGGGCATCGGCACCACTTTCAAGGCAGGTGAACTGCAATACGTGTTGATGTTCACCGCAAAGGCACCACGCTCGGTCGATTTTCCCGAAGAAGACAACGTCTACGTCGAGATGCTCGGCGCGTACTTCGCACGCCTTCTCGCGCAAAGCGCGCAATCGACTCAGATAAAGAGGATCGCGTTCGAAGATGAACTGACCGGGCTTCCCAACCACGCTTTTTGCCAGGCTCGTTTGCAGGAGCGCTTCGCCGCGACCGCGCGGCGTACGGAGAAATTCACACTCTTTTTGACCGGGTTTGACGCCTTCAAGCGCGTGAACGACATTGGCAGAGACGTCGGCGACGGCGTGCTCGCCGAAGCCGCCCGGCGACTCAGTGACGCAGCTCCATCCGCCGACGTCATCGCCCGTTTCGACGGCGATCAGTTCTGCGTGCTCGTCTCCGACGCGATGACTTCCACCGAGGCCGAGCAACTCGCCAGGACTCTGATCGAAATGCTCTCGATGGCGTACTCGATCAACGGCCACGACGTCGCGGTCACGACCAGCGTGGGCATCGTCGTATTTCCCGGCGACGCGGCGAATGCCGAAACGTTTGAAAGCAACGCGCGCGTCGCGCTCCAGCGCGCCAAACAGCAGAGCCCAGGATCGCTGTGTTTTTTCAGCAGCGAATTCACCGAGAGCCTGGAGCAGCGCCGGGTGCTTCGCGAGGCGCTGCGAGTCGCGCTCGACAATCACGAATTTGCTCTCTACTACCAGCCGCTGGCGGACCTCGAAACCGGAGCCGTGATCGGCGCCGAGGGGCTGCTACGTTGGACCCGCCCCGGGCACGGAATCGTTCTGCCCGGTGAGTTCCTCTCGCTTGCTGAAGAGAGCGGGCTGATGATTCCAATCGGCAACTGGGTCGTGCGCGAAGCGTGCAAGCAGTGCCGCCGTTGGGCCGACGCCGGCACGCCCTTGCGCGTCGCGTTCAATGTCTCGGCCCGGCAATTCCAGTCGCCGTCGTTCGCGCGCCAGGTCGGCGCGGCGATGGCTCAAGCCGGAGCCGATCCGAAACTCTTGGAGATCGAGATCACCGAAGCCATCGCCATACAGCATCCCGGATCGGTGCAATTGATCTTGACCGACCTGCGTCATCTCGGCGTCAGAGTAGCGCTCGACGACTTCGGCACTGGTTATTCGTCGTTCGCCTATCTCAAGAGCCTGCCGGTCGACATCATCAAGATCGATCAGATGTTTGTCAGCCGCGTACCCATCGACAATGACGATTCTGCGATCGTGCGCGCAATCATCGCTTTCGGCTTGTGCACCGGGCGCGACGTGCACGCCGAAGGCGTGGAGTCTGTGGAACAGGCGAATTGGCTTCGGGCCGAAGGCTGCGACACAGCGCAAGGCTTTTTGTTTGGAAAAGCGATGCCGGTCGACGAGTTCACCGCTTTCGTGCAAGAGTACAACACGGAGAAGGATCCGGCGTAACGTCTGCGCTTGCGCAAGTGCCGGAACCCATCGACGGTGCGCCATGAATATGCCGGGCGTAGCGCGAATCGGCCGGTCATGAGGGACTCGCGCCCGATTCGAATCATGGCCGTCGTCACCGCGACGTTTGCATTGGCGGCCGGCGCATGCAGTGGGGGGCGCGGCGATTTCCCCTACAGCGGCACGTTACTCCGAGAATCGGCTTCGGTGGGCAGCACGATCGGCGGTCGGGTGACCTCGGTTTTAGTCGCGAGCGGAAGCCGCGTGCGCGCCCGGCAAGTCATTCTCACGTTCGACGATTTGCAGCAGCGCGCCGCGGTGGCGGCTGCGCAAGCGCAAGCAAAAGCAGCCGAAGCCACGCTCGCAGACGCGATCGCCGGACCGCGGCCGAGCGAAATCGCGCGCGCCGACGCACAGGCGGCACAAGCACAAGCCGCATACGAGCAACTCCGATTGTCGGGCGGCCCGCAAACATCGGGAGCCGCCGCACAAGTCCGGGCGAGCGAAGCGCAACTTAGGCTTGCTCAAGCAAACGCAGGCATCGCCGCGCGCACGGCGCAGCGCCAGCGCGAGTTGTACGTCAAGGGCGCCATCGCTTTGCAGACGGCGGACAGCGCCGAGGCTGCGGCCCGCGCCGCGAGCGACGCCGTGGGCACCGCGCAAGCATTGCTGCACGCCGCGCAAGCTCAAGCCGCTGCGGTGGAGCGAGCCGATGTACCCCAGCAGACGCAAGCCGCTCTGCAAGCGTATCTCGCCGCAAGCGCTCAAGCCACAACGATTCGGGCCGGCACTCGACCAGAGCAGATCCAGAGCGTGCGTGCGCAAGCGCTCGCGGCTGTTGCCAACGAGAGACTTGCCGAAGCCAAGCTGGCAGAGTGCACGGTACGCGCACCGGCCGATGGAGTGGTGAGCGCGCTCGACCTCCATCGCGGCGATCTGGTCGCGCCCGGTGCGATCGTCGCCACCGTCGATGAGTTCCAAGATCCGTACGTGCGCATCTATGTCCGCCAAGCAGATCTCGCTGATTTCGCGACCGGCACTGCCGTCCACGTGCGCGCCGATGACGCGCCCGATAAGACCTTTGACGGCGTCGTGGCGCAGGTCGACTCGAACGCTCAATTCACACCGCGCGATGTGCAGACGCCGGAGGATCGCGCCGACTTGAGCTTTGGCGTTAAGATTCAGGTCCACGATCCCGGAGGCGTGCTGCACGGAGGCACGACGGCAAGCGTAGCCGTTCCGTGACGGCGGCCATCTCTGCCGACCGGCTCACCAAGCGTTACGGCGAGCGCGCCGTCGTGAACGAATTGTCGCTCTCCGTCGAGCCGGGCAGCATCTTCGGTTTTCTCGGACCGAACGGCAGCGGCAAGTCGACCACGATTAAGATGTTATGCGGCCTCGTCCAACCTAGCTCGGGCACCGGGACTGTCTGCGGCTTCGACATCGAGCGCGAAGATGACGGCGTGCGGCGGTCCATCGGCTACGTCTCGCAATCATTCTCGCTGTATGACGAGCTGACGGTGCAACAGAATCTCGAATTCTACGGCCGCGCCTACGGGCTCGACCCCGAGCGGCGAGCGCAGCGCAAGAAAGCCGTGATCGATCTGACCGGCCTTCCCCGCTATGAGAACACGCTCGCCCGCAATCTGTCGGGTGGATGGAAACAGCGGCTGGCCCTTGCGTCCGCGCTGTTGCACGAACCGCACGTGTTGTTCTTGGATGAACCGACGGCAGGCATCGATCCGGTGGCGCGGCGCGAGTTATGGGACCTGCTTTTCAAGCTGGCGAGCGACGGCGCGACGCTGTTCGTCACCACGCACTATATGGACGAGGCGGAGCGCTGCAGCCGGCTCGGCTACATCTTCGAAGGCGATCTGATCGCACTCGGCACGCTCGATGAACTGCGCGCGATGCCCGGCATCGCGCCGCCGGGCACGATCCGCTTTCGAGTGGGCACGGCGAACGTCATGGCGGCATTCGCACGCGTCCGTACGCTAGACTACGTCCGCGATGCGACCATCTTCGGCCGCGACCTCCATATCGTCGCCAACGAGGGGATCGATGAGGCGCGGCTTCGCGCCGATCTGACGGCCGCGGCCGGACGGATCGATGTCGTCGAACGCATCGAACCGTCGCTCGAAGACGTGTTCGTCGCGCTGACCCGCGAGCACGGCGCGGCATGAGAAAGTCCTTCGACGCTCGCGGCTTCCAAGCGGTGCTCTACAAAGAGGTTATCCACGTCGTACACGACCGGATCACGTTGATACTCGCGCTGCTCTTGCCGATCGTACAGCTTCTGCTCTTCGGCTGGGCTATCAACACGCGCGTGGCTCATATCAGCACGGCGTACCTCGATGAAGACCGCGGTGCAGTGGCGGCGCAAGTCCTGGACGCTCTGCGATCTTCCGGCGAATTCGACCTCGTCTACATGGCGACGTCGCGAGAAGACTTGCGCGAGCGCATCGTCGCCGGACGCGTGCGGGTTGCCGTCGACGTGCCGCCGAATTTCACCGCCGGCGTCCGCGCCGGCCGGCAGGTCCAGCTTCAGGTGCTCATCGACGGATCGGACTCGTCGATCGCGCAGGAGGCGCTCGGCGCCGCCTCGATCATCGGTCAAGCGGTTTCAGCACGCGTGGGCGGCACCGTGAGCGTCGCACCGCTCATCGACGTCCGGCCGCGTATGCTTTTCAATCCAAGTCTGCGCAGCGCGAACTTCCTCGTGCCCGGACTGATCGGCGTGATCATGCAATTGATCACGATATTCTTGACGTCGCTTTCTATCGTGGGCGAACGGGAGCGCGGTACTCTCGATCAGCTCCTGGTGACGCCGATCGGGTCGACCGGCCTCATGCTCGGCAAGATCGTGCCGTACGCGATTATCGGCTTCGTCGATTTCCTCTTGGTGTTGGCCGCGATGCGCTACGTCTTCGACGTGCCGATCTTGGGAAATGTTTGGCTGCTGCTGTTGCTCTCGCTAGGATTTCTCATCGCGTCGCTCGGACTCGGCCTCTTGATCTCAAGCGTGGCCCGCACGCAAGCGCAAGCGATGTTGATGGCCTTTGGGACGATGATGCCGTCGATCCTGCTGTCGGGCTTCTTCTTCGAACGCGACGCCATGCCGCTGTTCATGCAGTGGGTCGGCTATGCTATTCCCTTGACATACTTCCTTGAGATTTTGCGCGGCATCGTGCTCAGAGGAGAGACGATGAGCGCGTTGTGGCCATCGGTCACCGCGATGCTCGGCTTAGGCGCTTTCCTGATCGTCGTCGCCAGCGTCCGGTTCGCGAAGACGACGACCTGAGCCGGGTCGCGTGCGGTCAACCGTGCGGCGTGGCCTTTGGCGCCGGAGCCGGCGATGATGCGGCGTGCGCTTTTGCCGTAAGGACTTTTATCGCGCGATCGATGTTCGCCACGGCGACATCATCGCCCGCGCCTGAAAGCGTCTGACGAGCGGCGCGCAAGTCCGAAATCGCGCCAGTCACGTCCTTCGCGAAAAGGTCCGTCTGCGCGCGCAGCAGTCTGTATTGAGCCACCATCGGGGCTAGCTTGATGGCGGCGCCATAGTCCGCCAAAGCGGCTGGATAAAGGTGAGAGCGCTGATAGAACATCGCGCGATCGGCGAGCAAGGCCGGATTCGCGACGTTTAACTTCATTGCGACGGAGATGTCCTTGATGGCCGATTTTTGATTGCCGAGGGCACTCTCGATAACGGCACGACCGCGATACGTATAGACCGACGGCCCGTTCGCGACGCTTTTGTTCATGTCGGCCAGGGCGCCTTTGAGATCCCCGGATTGTCCTTCGGCAGAAGCCAGGTTGTACTCGGTCATCGCGTCTTTTGGACTCTGTGCGCTGGCCCGCCGGAGATCGGCAAGCGCAAGATTGTTTTCGCCGAGCTGCCCGTAGGCCGCGCCGCGATTGGAATATGCGATTGCGTTGTTAGGATCCGCCTTGACGATGCGCGAGAAATCGACGATCGCGTCATCGAATTGTCCGAGCCTGACCTCGGCATTGCCGCGATCGAGGTACGACGCTAAGAAACCGGGGTCCAGCTGGATCGCCTGACCGAAGTCGTTGATCGCAGCCGTGTTGTTACCCGCTTTGAACTCCGCTTCGGCCAATATGAATTCGGGCTGGGCTGCCATGTTCGGACCGGGCGTCGCAGCGGCTGGTGCCGTGGTCGCAGCAGCTGGAGCCGGCGTCGCGACAACTGGCACCGGAGTGGCGCTCGATGGCTGTGGCGATGGCGACGCCGCTAATGTCGCGGTCAATGCCATGACAGCTAGGAACGACATAAAACCCTCGATGTGCGCGCGATAGAGATGCTCGGCCTCCTATAAACAAAAAAACCCGGGAGCGCGCCGCCGTGGCTGCGCTGCTTCCTGGTATGGGCTTACTTCGCCGTTTCTGGCCCAGGACCTTTGTCCAGGGCTGCCCGCAACGACCCGCCCGCTTGTGCAATCCTTTGCGTGGCCTCGTCCGGCATGCATGCGTAGACGAGCTGGATGACGGCGGTCTTGATATTCCAGCCGTTTGCTTCGAGTGCCGCGCGTGCTTCCTCGGCTGAAACTTCACCCAGCTGCACCACCAGCCGTTCTGCGCGCGCCCGGAGCTTTGCGTTGTTCGCCTGGAGGTCGACCATCCAGTTGCCATGGACCTTTCCGAGCTTCACCATCACCGCCGTGCTGATCATGTTCAGCACGAGTTTTTGCGACGTGCCGGCTTTGAGTCGCGTTGAACCGGCGATCACCTCGGGACCCACGAGCAGCGCGATGCTGATTTGCGCAATCCCCGCGAGCGGCGAGTGTGACGTGTTCACGACGGCGATGGTGAGCGCTCCCCGCACGCGGGCTTCTCGCACCGCGCCCACAACATACGGGGCGGCACCGCCCGCGGACAGACCGATCACGACGTCGCCCGGCCCGATGCCGCTTGCGCCGGCTTCAACCGCACCCTGCTTTTCATCGTCCTCCGCCGATTCGACGGCGGAAGTCAGGGCTGCGCGTCCGCCGGCGATGTGACCCACGACGAGATCGGGCGGCGTGGAAAACGTCGGCGGAATCTCCGACGCATCGAGCACACCGATTCGCCCGCTCGTCCCCGCGCCGAAATAGTGCATTCGACCGCCCGCGCGAAGACGATCCGCGATCTCGTCGACGGCAGCGGCGATCACCTCGATCTCGCGCTCGACGGCCCATGCGACGCGCCGGTCTTCGTCGTTGATGCGGTGGAGCAAGTCGACCGTGCCGAGCCGATCGAGCTCAACCGTCGATGGATTTTGTTGTTCGGTGATAGGCAGGTCGGGCATGGCTACCCCGTTCGTTCTGTAGTAGGGCACGCAACGCTTGCCCCAAAAAAACTAGGGCAAGCGTTGCTTGCCCTAGTACG
>Ga0208849_1002443_pt1 | contig 10165 bp, 6 predicted proteins | sample NGESurdeep072012_10_FD_184470 | JGI IMG/M metagenome (GOLD analysis project Ga0208849, IMG submission 184470) | Arctic peat soil microbial communities from Barrow, Alaska - NGEE Surface sample 53-3 deep-072012 (SPAdes) | ecosystem: Environmental > Terrestrial > Soil > Wetlands > Peat ...
AGGAACCTCCAAGGGTCACCAAGCGGAGGCCCATTGGCATTCCTATCTGATTTCTCCGTCATGCCAACTGCTTCAAGTGCCTTCCGAGGCTTAATCTGAATCCCGCGAACTTGGCTTCCGGCACTCCCTACGCAGTCACCGCCCGGAGACATGAAGAATATACTGTCGATGCATTCAAAGCCGCCGGCAGATAGTGCGTCCATCGATTGCCATTCGGTAATGTGGCAGGTGCGGCCATGGGGATATTCATCTGATGACAACTGATCCAATCTACACGACCGCTGGCAATGAGACCGAGAAGATTGACGTTCGGTTGAGTTACCGTATTGTTCGTCTCTTTTCAGAGGGTCTGTATGCCAGTCCAAACAAAGCCATTGAGGAGTTGGTCGCCAATTCATTCGACGCGGGAGCTAAGCGGGTTGCCGTTTTGCTGCCGGCGGACTTTCACGATCAAGGAGCAACGATTGCTGTAATCGATGATGGCGAGGGCATGGACGCGCAGGGATTGAAGCAGCACTGGCTAATAGGTAAGAGCCTCAAACGCCAGTTGGCCAATCTGCCCATGGGCCGGCAACAGATCGGCAAATTTGGAATCGGAAAGCTCGCAACCTACGTACTCGCCAACCGTCTTACACATATTTCTAAAAAGGGCGGGAAATATTATTCGACCTCGATGAATTTTAAATCGGTTGATGAGAGGGGAGACGAAGAAGTCGAGCCGAAAACTCCGATTAAGATCAGCCTCCACGAGCTTACGGAAGCGGAGGCGAAGACCGCGCTGAAACGATGGACAGACACACCCGCATTCTCTAAGTCGGGAATTGGCCTATTCGGCTCCGGAGCTGCCAAATCATGGACGTTTGCGATCCTGTCCGACCTCAAGGATAAAGTCCATGAGATTCGTCGCGGCACGTTGGAGTGGGTGCTGCGTACAGCATTGCCTCTGCGCGATGATTTTTCGATTCATCTGGACGGGGTGAAGTTAGAGCCCAGTAAGGCAGGAAAGGGGCGCATCAAGAAATGGGTCCTTGGCAAGGACATTGTTGAACTGGCCAAGCCGGCCCCCGCTGATATTGAAGCTACCGAGGATCTACATCAACCAAAGGATTCTGAGACCCGGTTCGCATTGGAATATAAGGTGCTCGGTCGGATAACCGGATACGCTGAAGCGTATAAGGATCTCCTAACCGGAAAGTCAGATGAAATTGGTCGGAGCTACGGCTTTTTTGTGTATGTGCTCGGGCGTCTTATCAATGTAATGGATGGACACTTTGGCATCTCGCCTGATGAACTGCGGCACGGCACGTTCGGTCGCGTTCGCATCGTTGTTCATATGGATGGCCTTGACGATTTTCTCCAGTCGGATCGAGAGCGCATTCGCGAGGGGCCCGTTCTTGAAGATGCGCAGAATATATTGCGTGCAATTTTCAACCGAGTTCGAGCCGCAATCGAGAAAGCCGATGCTGATGAGGATTCGGGAACGAAGCTGGCTCGTAAGATCGCAGGTAGTCCAGCCAGTGTATCTCGCAGGCCGATTGTCGAGATGGCAAGAGCGGTCCTTGAAGGCAAGATCAAGTCAAGATATGTGACGATTTCGGCAGTGGCGTCTCAGGCTGAGCGCGAAACAGTTATCGCCGCACTGGAAACCCGCCTCGAAGCGCCGGAGACGTTTGTCACGGGAGTCGAGTTCGTCTTCGACGGGGGAGCAGACCTCGGGATTGCAGTCTATGATGCCAACACAGGAACCCTGCGGATCAATGGCTTTCATCCATTTGTAGGTGCGTTCTACGACCAGTTTTCAAACGCGGGCTCGGGCCTGCCGCTCGAATTGTTCGCGATGGCCGAAGTGATACTCGAAGCGCAATTACATCAAGCAGACTACTCGCAGGGCCAAATCGACGCCCTGATGAGTGCGCGCGATCAATATTTGATTGATGTCGCTCAATCCTCAGGCAGGAGGACCGCACTGGTGGTGGCGCAGGCTCTACAGGATGCGCGAAACGACGAGAACAAATTGGAGATCGAGGTAGTGGCAGCTTTTAACAGCCTTGGTTTTGAGGCCGCGCGCGATGGCCGAAAGGGAAAAGCGGATGGAATCGCACGGGCGTATCTAAGTGCGGACGCGAAGGGCAACGCGCGAAACTACTCGGTGACGCTCGAGGCTAAGAGCAAAAAGAAGGACGGGAAATCCGTCTCAGCCGCTACCGTAAACGTGTCCGTAATAGCGCTCCATCGAAACGAGTATAAAAGCGACCATGCCATTGTCGTCGGCCCATCATTCGCGACTACGAAGGGTGACAGCGCGTCGATTGCGCAACAGATCGACAGCGATCGGGCGCTCACCAAAACCAAAGGGGAGCCCAAAACGATAACCCTCATGGCAGTTGATGATCTCGCGCGCCTCGTAAGACTCGCACCTTTCAAGGGGCTCGGACTGTCAAAACTTCAAGAGCTGTTTTTGAAGTGCCGATTACCTGAAGAGTGCAAGGCATGGGTCGATGCACTTGAAGCCACCAAGCCCAAGAAACAGCCGTATAGCGACGTTATTCAAACCATTCATCAGCTTCAGAAGAAGTACAATCGTTCGACGGTGGCATACGATGCTCTACGCGTTGCGCTTGGAATGAGGACACCGGCAATCGACTACGATACCAATGAAGGGCTGATTGACCTTTGCAAGGCAATGATGGAGATGGCGAAGGGGTATATCACGGCTACAAACACAACTGTTGAGTTGGACCAAAGTCCCGAGAACGTGCTGGCCGCCATCGAGTCAGCGACAAAAATCGCAGAGATCAAGAACTAACGCCAAATCCATCGCATCTTCTCGCTACGTTGAAAAGGCCAAGCAATTCATGTTGAAATCACACAAACAATCGATCAAAGAAATCCTTGGACGGAGTCCGATTCATCCCTTCCCAGCACGTATGGCTCCGGGCATCGCACTCGAAGCCTTGGGCGAAGGCGATAAGTCGCTTCGAGTTTTGGACCCTATGGTCGGTTCCGGTACGGTGCTCGCCGTCGCATCTGCGAAAGAACATCAGGCTATCGGTGTGGATATTGATCCTCTTGCCGTCCTACTGGCTCGCGTCTGGACCCGACCAATTGGTGCGTCGAGAGTGCGGGATCGGGCCGTCGAGGTCTTGAGCCACGCGAAAAGCGAATTTCGTCTAATAACGTCAGGCCAAGCATATCCACACAAGAGTGATGATGAAACACAGAGGTTTATCCGTTATTGGTTTGACCCATATGCGCGACGTCAGTTGGCTGCCCTCTCCTCCGCAATTGGCCAGGTACGCAGTGTGGCTGACCGCGAAGCTCTCTGGTGTGCATTCTCCCGCCTCATCATAACGAAGCAAGCCGGAGCGTCACTGGCAATGGACTTATCGCATAGCCGGCCTCATCGAAGGTTTACCAGCGCGCCAATCAAGCCCTTTAATCATTTTCTTTCTGCGGTGGAAGCGGTGGTATCTAACTGCCCCCAATCTGGATCGGGAATGCATGAATATGCAGCTACAGTGGAGCATGGAGATGCCCGACACTTGTCTATTGAAGATGAATCCATTGATCTCGTGCTTACTTCGCCGCCCTATCTTAATGCTATCGATTACATGAGGTGTAGTAAGTTCTCACTCGTGTGGATGGGATACAACATTGACAAGCTTCGTCAAATTCGGGGAGATAGCGTAGGTGCGGAAGCGTCGCTTAAAGAGGCTTCAGAATCCGAGTGGGTGACTTTGCTTATCAAGCAGCTGAAGTTGACTCCCAAACTTTCCTGTCGCAACCATAATTTGCTCGCTAGGTATGTATGGGATATGGAGTGCGCACTTTCGGAGACGTCTCGTGTCTTGCGACGTGGCGGACGCGCAGTTTACGTGGTAGGTGACTCCACAATTCGAAGCACTTTCATTCGCAATTCGACGATCATTAGGGCGGTCGCACAAAGGCATGGACTTTGTCATGTGTCGAGCCACCGTAGGAACTTGCCTTCTAATCGAAGGTACTTGCCGCCACCAAAAGCAGGCCGCCCGAGGGCAATGATGGATACCCGCATGCGTAGGGAAGTTGTTATTGCGTTTGCCAAGTTTTAGCGAATACAAACCAAAATGGAAATGTCGGATAGTGATCTCTGGACGACAGGAGCTCATCGACGTATGATTTGGAAGATTCCACGAAACCCCTAAAACCCCACTCTTGGGCCGTTACGGCTCTCTTTCGAATCACCTAGGTGGCAACCAACACATATGTTTGAACAAACTTTCAAAAATATCGATGACATCTTGTGGAAAGAGGCGGGTTGCTCCAGTGAACTGGACTACACCGAACAGGCCTCGTGGCTGCTCTTCTTGAAATACCTCGACGATCTTGAGCAGGACAGGGGTACCGAGGCGGCGCTTGAGGGAAGGAAATACACCAACATCCTAGAAACGCAATATCAGTGGGGGACCTGGGCCGCGCCCAAGGGCAAGGACGGCAAACTCGATCACAACAAGGCAATGACCGGTGACGACCTCCGCGACTTCGTGGACCGGAAGCTCTTCCCTTACCTTCATGGCTTCAAGCAAAAGGCGAGTGGCCCGAACACCATCGAATACAAGATAGGAGAGATATTCGGCGAGATCAAGAACAAGATTCAGAGCGGCTACAACCTGCGCGAGATCATCGATCAGATAGACGAGCTACGCTTCCGCTCGCAGACTGAAAAGCACGAGCTCTCGCACCTCTACGAAGCCAAAATCAAGAACATGGGTAACGCGGGGCGAAACGGGGGTGAGTATTACACGCCGCGTCCGCTGATCCGAGCGATTGTCCGGGTGGTAAAGCCGCGCATTGGCGACCGCGTCTATGACGGTGCGGTCGGCTCGGCGGGGTTCCTTTGCGAGTCTTTTGTATATCTGACCGCAAAACCTGGCCTAACGACGAGGGATGCAAAAATGCTTCAGGAGCGGACCTTCTATGGCAAGGAGAAGAAGTCCCTCGCCTACGTTATCGCGATCATGAACATGATCCTGCACGGTATCGAAGCCCCAAACATCATCCACACCAATACCCTCACGGAGAACCTCGCCGACATTCAGGAAAAGGACCGCTTCGACGTCGTGATGGCCAATCCGCCCTTCGGCGGCAAGGAACGCAAAGAGGTGCAGCAAAATTTCCCCATCCGCACTGGCGAGACGGCATTTTTGTTCCTACAGCACTTCATCAAGATACTCAAGGCGGGCGGGCGTGGCGGCGTGGTCATCAAGAATACCTTTCTGTCGAACAGTGACAAGGCATCCGTGAGCCTGCGCAAACTCCTTCTGGAAAGCTGCAATCTTCACACGGTGCTTGACTGTCCTGGCGGCACGTTCCAGGGCGCTGGCGTAAAGACCGTGGTGCTTTTCTTCGATAAAGGCGCGCCCACGCGCAAGATCTGGTATTACCACCTTGACCCCGGTCGTAATCTTGGCAAAACCAATCCCTTGAACGACGATGATTTGGCGGAATTCGTGAAGCTCCAAGAGACCTTTGCCGACTCGCCAAAGAGCTGGACGGTTGACTCCAAGAGCATCGACAAGACGACCTTTGATCTCTCCGCCAAGAATCCAAATGGCGACGAGGAAGTGAAGCACCGTAGTCCTCAGGAAATCATTGATGAAATTGCCGCGCTAGATGTCGAGAGCGCGGAAGTGCTGGAGAACATCAAGGCGCTCCTATGAAGGACTGGAAGATAGTGCCGCTCGAAGAAGCGTGCAAAGTCGAATACGGCACGCGTGTTGTTCAGAAGCGCGATGGTGGAAGCGTTTTCCCCGTGTACGGCGGCGGTGGAGCAACTTTCAATATGGATGACTTCAATCGCGAGGACCGTCTGGTCATCTCGCGTTTCGGGATGTCAGAAGAATGCACGCGATTTGTTGCGGGCAAGTTCTTTCTCAATGATAGCGGACTGACTGTTTCACCAATAAATGGGGCTCTGCTCGGGAGGTTCTTGGACTATCAAATGTTGTCACTTAACGACGACATTTACGCTTTAGGAAAAGGGGCGGCACAGAAGAATCTGGACGTCCCGGCTTTTCGCGCCATACCGATAGTAGTTCCGAGTAGAACTAGCGACCAGCAGCGGATCGTCGGCATCCTCGACCAAGCGTTTGATGGTATCGCCATCGCTAAAGCAAACGCCGACAAAAGCCTCCAATACGCACGCACCATCTTTGAAAGTCATCTCCAATCCATCTTTAACAAACAAGGCAATGGGTGGAATGAAAAACCACTTGCAGCACTTTGTGAGGCCTCACGGGTCATCACATACGGTGTCATTAAGCTCGGCGACGAAGTTCCGAACGGTGTTCCATGTCTTCGTACCAGCAACGTTCGATGGCTCCGCATCGAAACCAAAGGAATGAAGCGAATCGCTCCCACACTCTCTGCAGAGTACTCACGAACCATTCTTAAGGGTGGAGAAGTGCTCGTGAACGTCCGGGGCACACTCGGTGGTGTTGCAGTTACTGCGCCGCAGATGGCTGGATGGAATGTTTCACGGGAAGTAGCGGTCGTCCCAATCGACTCAAAGCGGATTAACCCCGAATTCGTGAGCTATTTGATCGCTTCTGGTGCAAGCCAGCAGTGGTTGGGTGGCGTTAAGAAAGGCGCTGCCTACGTCGGCATCAACATCGAAGATCTACGTCTGCTACCAGTAAGCGCACCAAAAATGGACGAACAGAAGAAACTCGTGGTCCATCTCAAGGCAATACACGAAGAGGCCAAACGCCTCGCATCCACTTATGAGCGCAAGTTCGCTACTCTGGAGGTTTTGAAAAGATCGTTCCTGCGTCACTCCTTCAGTGGTACCGGAAATCTTTAGAATTCGCCTATGAACGAAGCCGAAACCAGAGCCGAACACATTGATCCCGCCTTGAAAGTGGCGGGCTGGGGTGTCGTCGAGGGCAGCCGCATCCGTCGCGAGTATCCGATTACGCCCGGTCGCATCGAAGGCCAGGGGCGGCGAGGTAAACCGCTTACGGCGGATTACGTTCTAGAGTATCGCAACACAAAGCTTGCCGTCATCGAGGCTAAGGCGTGGGACGAACAATTGACCGAAGGCGTGGCGCAAGCAAAGAATTACGCCGGAAAGATGTCGATTCGCTACACCTATTCTTCGAACGGCCAAGGCATTTACGGCATCGACATGGAGACCGGCAAGGAAGACGAGACGCCACACTATCCAACGCCGGATGAACTTTGGAAGATGACGTTCGCCAAGGCAGACAGCTGGCGCGACCGCTTTGCCGCCGTGCCCTTTCCGGATAAGAGCGGCACTTGGCTGCTTCGCTTCTATCAGGAGATCGCGGTGAATCGCGTCCTGGAGGCTATTGAGGGGGGCAAGGACCGCATCCTGCTGACGCTCGCTACCGGCACCGGAAAAACGTCCATCGCCTTTCAGATCGCCTGGAAACTTTTCAATGCGCGCTGGAACCTGAGTGACTGGAAAAGCGGCAAAGAACCCGCACGCCGCCCACGCATTCTCTTTCTTGCCGACCGCAATAACCTTGCGGACCAAGCCTATAACGATTTCACGTCTTTCACGGCGTTCCCTGATGACGCACTGGTCCGCATCAAGCCGGAGGACATCCGCAAAAAAGGCAAAGTCCCGAAGAACGCCAGCCTCTTCTTTACCATCTTCCAGACCTTCATGAGCGGCCCGCCGAAGGACGGCAAGCCGTCGCCGTATTTCGGTGAGTACCCGCCCGATTTCTTCGATTTCATCGTGGTCGACGAGTGCCATCGCGGCGGAGCGAACGACGAAAGTACGTGGCGCGATATTCTCGAATACTTTGCCCCTGCCGTCCAACTCGGCCTGACGGCCACGCCTAAGCGCCAAGAGAACGTGGACACATATGCCTACTTTGGCGATCCGGTTTACGTCTACTCGCTCAAAGAGGGGATCAATGACGGTTTCCTCACGCCGTTCCGCCTAAAGCAGATTTCCACGACGCTAGACGAGTATGTCTACACGCCGGATGACACGGTGGTCGAGGGCGAAGTTGAGACCGGAAAGATCTATAAGGAATCCGACTTCAACAAGATCATCGAGATTATGGCGCGCGAAAAGCACCGCGTCAAAACCTTTATGGAGATGATCGACCAGAAGGAAAAGACGCTTGTGTTCTGCGCCACACAGGACCATGCGCTGGCCGTGCGCGACCTCATCAACCAGATGAAAACGAGCACGGACCCAAACTATTGCCACCGGGTGACTGCCAACGATGGCGAGCTTGGCAATGAACATCTCCGCGAGTTTCAGGACAACGAAAGAACGATTCCGACGATTTTGACGACTTCCCAAAAACTTTCGACCGGCGTGGATGCCCGTAACATTCGCAACATCGTTTTGATGCGGCCGATCAACACCATGGTTGAGTTCAAGCAGATCATCGGGCGCGGCACTCGACTTTACGATGGGAAAGATTACTTCACGATTTACGACTTCGTGAAGGCCTACTACCATTTCAGCGATCCGGAATGGGACGGCGAGCCGCTAGAACCGGAACCCTGCGCCAAGTGTGGCTCCTACCCGTGCCAATGCGTGAAGCCTGCGCAGCAGCCGTGCCCGGTCTGCGGGAAGACCCCTTGCGAATGCCCAAAAGAACCCTGCGAGGTTTGCGGCCAGCGCCCGTGCGTCTGCGAGAAGAAGAAAAAGTTGAAGGTAAAGCTTGCCGACGGCAAGGATCGCGCGATTCAGCACATGGTGAGCACCACGTTTTGGCATCCGGATGGCACTCCCATGTCGGCTCAGCAGTTTATGGAAATGTTGTTTGGCAAGCTGCCGGAATTCTTTAAGAATGAAGCTGAACTGCGAGCTCTATGGAGTGTCCCCGACACAAGAAAGAAGCTCCTAAACGGGCTGGCGGAGAAAGGCTTTGGCCACGACCAACTGGCGGAGATGCAGAAGATCATCGACGCCGAGAAGAGCGACCTCTTTGACGTACTCGCCTACGTTGCGTACGCTCTGCCGCCAGTGACGCGCGAAGAGCGCGCCGGGAGAGCAAAGGTTGCGATGAATACGCATTTCAACAGCAAGCAGCAGGCCTTCCTGGACTTTGTCCTGGCCCATTATGTGGGTGTCGGGGTGGATGAACTCTCCCAGGAGAAGCTGACTCCACTGCTTCGCCTGAAGTATTCCAATTCCCTTTCGGACGCAATTTTGGACCTCGGTGCAACAGAAGAGATACGCAAGGTGTTCGTGGGATTTCAGAAGTACCTCTACGAAGCGGCAGCATGACCATAGAATCGAGGTCGCATGAATCCTTTCGTCGGCCTCTCAAAGGAATGTGACGGACGCAATAATTGGTCTATAGGTCCCCGAGGCCGGCGAAGCACTCGATTAAGATGACCCCACCGCCTATCGTCATTCCGGCCGGATCGGCGTCGATGCCTTAATCATTGCGGTATGCCGCGAAAGGATGTGCCTCGAATTCAATGATGGAATTCGATTTCCCGCAGCCGCTCCAAATCGTAAATGAACTCTTGCTTGTAGCGCTGTACCATCACCAGCGCCCTCCGACGATCCAGAACTCGGAGAACCATGTCGAGCGCGCGCAAGTTTGGAGTTTCATTGAACCATGTTCTTACAGCTACACCGAGGGTGTAATCACGGCTACAAAATCGTCTACATTGATGATGCAGAGACACCAGGTGGCCGAGGCCAAGCCAATGATTCTCAAACGAATTGTATGAAACAGGCCCCGCTAGGCCCCCTGGTCCCAAGCCAGTGGACTCGAAGAGCGAGTGTCGTTGGCTGAGTGGGCAGGCAATCTGTCTGGGAACACATTTTGATGCAGATGGAGCCACCTCCATAACTTGCACAAATTTAATGGGTTACAAAATGGCTCTCGGCCAGAATTGGCGGCCTCCGCGGTACTCACGCGAATAAGTTGTTGAATTTCTGCGTGAAACTCCGTAGGACGTCACCACAATTCATTTTCGGATTTGTTTTGGGATAGCCCCAAAAGCCTGGCGTGGACATACCCTGGGACTTGTTCGAATTCACCTTACAGGACTCTTCACGCTCCGCCGCCCTTTGAATTACGTAAGCGTCCGAAGTTCCCCTCTTGACCGGTTGGGAGCGTCTAGGAACTTGTTGAAAAACGTCGAACGTCACACAGATTGAAAAACTGAATCGCTCTAC
>Ga0208849_1002444_pt1 | contig 10162 bp, 11 predicted proteins | sample NGESurdeep072012_10_FD_184470 | JGI IMG/M metagenome (GOLD analysis project Ga0208849, IMG submission 184470) | Arctic peat soil microbial communities from Barrow, Alaska - NGEE Surface sample 53-3 deep-072012 (SPAdes) | ecosystem: Environmental > Terrestrial > Soil > Wetlands > Peat ...
CGACGGCGGGGGAGCCGCGCAAGTGGAATTCCCCATCGCTGGGGTCGGCGCCCCCGGACCAGGCGTTGCGGGCGGCGGAGCCATGAAGATGCAGGGCTCCGGCATGGCGCCGATGAGTCATTAGGTACGGTGACCGGCGGCGCTTCGGGCGCCGTCGGTCTGGTTAACGAATTGCAACCTCACGATTGGTTAAGGCGCGTGGGCGTATACCCGCAAGACTGCAGGCACGGTCTCGCGACGCATGAGCGATTCAAATTCGAACGACGCAGGAGGCGACATGCCGGATCAAAATCCGGGCGAAGCCTGTGCGTTGGAAGATTCGGCTCACGCGGCGACGCTGCCGCGCATTGCCATCGCCGAAGCGCTGCGCAATCGCTGGTTTGAAACCTGGTATCAGCCGAAGATCGATCTCAAGCGCAAATGCCTCGCCGGCGCCGAAGCGCTCGCACGCATTCGCCATCCGCAATTCGGCGTGCTGTTGCCGGGCAGTTTCGAGCCCGAGGTTGATGGGGCGAGTGTCGCCGAGCTTGCCCAGCAGGCGCTGGTCGCCACGCTGTGCGACTGGTCGATGTTCGAAGAAGCGGGGTTCAATCTTCACCTCGCCATCAACATTCCGGTGGGCGTGCTGCTCAAACTGCCGATCGAGGCGCTGGTCAAGGAATTCCGGCCGCAATCGGAGCGTTGGCCCGGCCTGCTTGTCGAAGTGACAGAGGATCAGATCGTCCGCGATCTGGCACTGGCGCAGAAGATCGCGCGCCAGCTCCAGGTGAGCGGCATCAAGATCGCCATCGACGATTTTGGCGCCGGCTACTCATCGTTCTCGAGCCTGCGCGAGCTGCCGTTTGCCGAGCTGAAGCTCGACCGTTCCTTCGTCCAGGGCTGCGCTATCGACGCCACCAACGCCGCGATCTGCCAGACCGCGATCGACCTGGCGCATCGTTTCGGCAGCGCCGCAGTCGCCGATGGCGTCGAATCTCAGGCCGACTTGCAGGCGCTCATGGTGATGGGCTGCGATTTCGGCCAGGGCGCGCTCATTTCGCCGCCAATGCCCAAGGAGCGTTTTCTCGAACTGCTCCGTCAGCGCATGAGCCGGCCCCGTGGTGCGTCGCCCAAGGAGACGATCCAAGCCGGCGGCAAGCCGGTCGGGCGCGTGGCGTAGTCCGCTATTTCCCCGGCTCTTTAAACGGCGCCTTCATGCCTTCGGGCAGCGGCGCCGCGAAAGTGTTGAGCGTCATCGATACCATCGCGTAATAGCCCAGCAGCCCGACCAGATCGACGGTGCCGGCTTCGCCGAGCAGCTTATAAGCGCGGTTGAAGTTCGCCTTGGCGACGCGCCGCTTGGCATAAAGCTCTTTGGCGAACGCGTAGATCACCATTTCGTCGCGCGGCGCGGATTTCGGCGCCCGGCCGGCCTGCAGATCGCGGATGGTTTGCGGCTTGACGCCCTGTTTCTCCGCCATCGGCGCGTGCATCGCCCATTCGTACTGCGCCTTCCAGTGCGAGGCGGTGACCAGGATGGCGAATTCCATCAGCCGCGGCGGGATGCTGGTCTTAAAGCGCAAATGGCCGCCGAGTTTTTGCGCCAGTTCGCCGAATGCCGGGGAGTGCAGATAGATGGCGAACGGGCCGGACATCTTGAACTGGCCGCGCGGGCCGGACTTGATTGAATCGGCAAGCGCCTTCTGCTCGGCGGTCAGCGATGTTTCGGAAAGTTCGGGAAGGCGGGGCGATTGCATACTCTTGGGCGCGCTGGTCTTGGGCATATTACTTTTGGGCATGACTTTTCCTCTGTGCGATCGGTTCAACGGCGTTTTTTGCTGCGGCTTTTGGCGGCGGTCTTCTTGGCGGACTTGTTACCAGACTTGGGCATGCCAGACTTGGACTTACCAGACTGGGGAGCGGCGCGCTTGGCGGGCGCGGCGCTCTTTTTGCTGGTGCTTTTTGTCGGCGTTTTGGCGGGTATCAGGCCGGTCTTTTCAATCTGGCGTACCCAATAGTCCCAGGCGCGATTGGACGACGGCGGGCGCAGCTGGTGCGCCGAGGTCAGCTTCGCTTCGCCCGCGGAGAGCGAATCGACGTGGCCCATTGCCATCGCCTGGGCCAACAGCTTGCAATTATCCGAGCCAAATACGGTGCGGAACGTCAGCTCGCGAATGCTCGTGCCGGCGACGGTGGCGCCGTGGCGGCGCATCAGCACCATCCAGTGCGGCCCGAGCGCACGCGCCAGCGAGGCGCCTTCCTCCGGCTTGACCACCAGCATGTTGGTGTCGCCGAACTCGTCGCGCTGGTCCCAGAACGGCACGTGGCCGACCACGGCGGCGAGATGGAATACCGGCACGATCTGTTGGCCCGAAATGGCGAACGGCAGCACGGTGTGGGCGTGGTGATGCACCACGGCATTGACGTCGGGCCGTGCCTTGTAGATTTCGCCGTGGATCACCTTCTCGCTGTAGAGGCGGAAATCCGTCGGCCGCACCGGCTCGGAGTCGAGGGTCAGTTCGACGAGATCGGAAACCTCCGCCAGTTCGGGCGCGCGATGCCGCGGAATGAAATAACGCTGCGGATCGTGCGGATGACGCACGCTGACATGCCCGAAGGCGTCGAGAATTTTTTCGTTGGCCATGATCCGCGTGGCAACGATCAGTTCGTGCAGCGTCTCGGCAAGCGTGTCAGGCATCGGGGGGCTCCTTTATGTTGTCCTCATCCTGAGGTGCTCGGCGCCATCAGTGCGGTTACTCGCGTCTTCGACGCGCTATGGCGCCGAGCCTCGAAGGACGAGGCCCGGGCGCTCGGGCCTGCATCCTTCGAGGCTCGCGGAGCCTGTCATCGGGACGCGCGACTTCGCACGGTCCCGTTGGCTCGCACCTCAGGATGAGGGATTGACGCATTCGCTTATTTCTTCGCGACAAGGTCGATCAGCGCCGACATGCCCACATGGGCACTGCCTTCGCCGATCGTGCTGTCATGTTCGCGGATGTCGAGCTCGGCCATGTCGCCAAAGCCCTGCTGGAGGATCGCGCGGGTGAGCATCCGATCGCCGTCGGGCGGACCGCCGGTGCGGTACTTAAGCTGTTCAGGGCGATAGCCCTGCATCAGCAGGAGCCCGCCGGGCTTCAGCGCAGCTTTGAGATTGGCAAAGAAGGCAGCGCGCTCGGTAGGCGCCGCAAAGATGAAGATCGCCGCCACCACGTCGAATGCGGCTCTCGGCCAGCGCCAGGCAAACACGTCGGTGACTTCGGTGCGCAGTGCCACGCCGCGCTCGGCCGCAAGCGCGTGCGCCTTGGCGAGCGCCGCTGGCGAATAGTCGATCGTCAGCACATCGAGCCCCTGCTGGGCGAGCCACACGCCGTTGCGGCCTTCGCCATCGGCCACCGACAATGCTGTGCCGCTGACCGGCAGGCGATGTGCCTGCGCCTTCAGAAACCCATTTGGCTCTTTGCCGAAGATGTAGTCTGGCGCGCGAAACCGCGTATCCCAGCGGCTCTGCTCGGATGTCGGCTGATCGGGCATGTGCGTCCCTGTGGCATGACGGCGGTGGGCTTCCTTTTGGCATTACGGATGCAAATGCGCTAGGACTCTTCCGCATGGTGGTCGCAGTCAAAGCGCTGTTCTTCGATGTGTTCGGCACGCTGGTCGATTGGCGCAATTCGATTGCGCGCGACGCCAAGGCGATGCTGGAGCCGAAAGGTTTTGCGCTCGACTGGCTCGCTTTCGCCGACGCCTGGCGCGGCGAGTACCAGGGCGCCATGGACGAAGTGCGCTCCGGCCGCATTCCATTCTGCAAGCTCGACGTGCTGCACCGGCGCAATCTCGAACTGGTGCTGCCGCGCTTTCGCGTCGAAGGCTTGAGCGAGGCCGAGCGCCACGGCCTCAACCTCGCGTGGCACCGGCTCGACGCTTGGCCCGACGTTTCGCACGGGCTGCATCGGCTTAAACGCCGCTACATGGTGGCGCCGGTCTCTAACGGCAACATTTCGCTGATGGTCGATCTCGCCAGGAAAAATGATTTGCCGTGGGACGCGATCCTTGGCTCCGAGATTGCCGGCGACTACAAGCCGAAGCCGCGCGTCTATCTCGCGGCCGCCGCTGCGCTCGACCTGCCGGTGTCCGAGTGCATGATGGTCGCCGCTCACACCTTCGATCTCAAGGCCGCGGCGGCGCTGGGCATGCGGACCGCGCACATCGCGCGTCCCAACGAACGCGGCCCCGGCAAGGGCGAGGCTGCGCCCGCTGAACCGATGGATATCGCCGCAAGCAGTCTTGAGGATTTGGCGGAACAGCTTGGGGTGTAGCCGGATCGGGCGCCATTCCGAATGGTGGCCGCCGCCAATCTGACGCGGAATTGTGACCTTGCCGCAGTTTCTGTTAGGCTCGGCGACGTTACGCTTAGCAACAGGAGAACAACATGCAGGGGGCTTTCGGAGCGATCGTGATTGCCATCGTTATCAGTTTTGCCGGTTCTGCCGGGGCAGTTGCGTCGCAAGCGACCGCGGCCGTCAATGCGACGCCGACCACAGCCAAGAACATCGTCGTCGCCCAGCGATGCCGATGCGTCGAGCGCCGCTGGAACGGTTCGTGTAAGCTGCGGGTGTGCAGAGATCACTGGTAAGCCAGCGCCACGAGCAAAGAGGCCGCCTTGCTCGGCGGCCTCGTCACTTTTGAGATTCGGGTCGGGAGATCCAACGCTCCGCTCGGGAGCGCAAATAGGGGAGGAACAGGATGGGTACGCGATCGACGCGACGAACAGTCCTGTCAGGCGCCGGCGCGGTGATAGCAGCGGGCGCGATCGACGGACGGCCGCTGCCGGCGTGGGCGCAGGCCGTGACGCCGCTCAAGGTCGAGTCGTTCCCGGGGCTGAGCAACCTTTCGATCTACGCGGCACAAAGCCAAGGCCTGTTCGCCAAATACCAACTCGCCGCCGAGCTTGCCTACACGCCGAACTCGCAGGCGCAGCGCGATGGTCTTGCCAAGGGCAAAACCCAGATCATTCACACTGCGGCTGACAACGCCGTCGCCATGGTTGAACTGGCGAAGCAGGACGCCATCATCGTTGCCGGCGGCGACAATGGCTTCAACCGCATCTTGGCCCAGCCCGACATCAAGACGCTCGCCGATTTGCGCGGTAAGACCGTCGTGGTCGACGCACCCAACACGGCGTTCGCGCTGTTGCTCTACAAAGCTCTGCAGGAAGCGGGACTGAAAAAAGGCGACTACAAGGTCAACGCGGTCGGCGGCACGCCGCAGCGCATCAAAGCAATGATGACCGACAAGGCCAATGCCGCGGCCGGCGTCATTGGCACCCCGATGAGTTTCAAGGCCGCAACTGATGGCCTCAAGGACATGGGTTCGGCGACCTCGGGCGTCGGCGCCTATCAGTCTGGCTGCATCGTGGTGATGCGGCCGTGGGCCAATGCCAACAGTGATGTGTTGGTCCGCTATCTGAAAGCGATCGTCGAAGGCTATCGCTGGCTACTCAACCCGGTCAACAAGACGGCGGCCACGGCGCTGTTGAAGGAACGCCTCAAGCTGTCTGACGACTACGCGGCGAAAACCTACGTGGTCATCACCAGTCCGGCCAATGGCTTCGCCAAGGACGGTAAATTCGATCCTGAAGGTTTCAAGAATGTTCTGAAATTGCGTGCCGAGATCGAAGGCCAATGGGGCGGCACGCCGCCCGCGCCGGGCAAATACATCGACCTGTCCTATTACGACAAGGCGATCGCGGGGTCGTGAGCGCTTGCGCTCAGACGGGGTCCTAAGTCAGAGCGCAAATCTGATCGAACGTCGAAGGAGACTATTTCAAAATGAACTTCCTTCACGCGAAGCGATGGATGATCGCCTTGCTGGCGATCATCGCTGTCATTCTGCCGGCGTACGCGGAGACATTTCCCAACAGGACGATCCGCATCATCGTGCCCTATGCGGCCGGCGGCAGCATCGACCTGACCGGGCGCGTTATCGCAAAGCACCTGCAGGACAGTATCGGACAGAGCGTCATCGTGGAAAACAAACCGGGCGCGAATGCCGCCATCGGTATCGACGAGTTGATGCGAAGCGCGCCGGATGGCCACACCCTCGTGGTTCTCTCGGATAGCCCGGTTACGGTCAACGTCCATCTGTCCAAGGTCAATTACGATCCGCTCGCCGACCTGGTGCCGATCGGCAGGCTGGTGAGCAGCCCCCTCATCCTGACGGCCAATCCCAAGGCGGGAATCGCATCCATCCCCGATCTCGTTGCGGCCGCGAAGGCAAGGCCCTTGAGCTACGGGACTGCGGCCATCGGCTCGTCCTCCTATCTCGCGGGCGAGTTGTTCCAGCGTGCGCTCGGGATCACGCTGCAGCCCGTGCCCTATCGAGGCGGCGCACCGGCCGCGGTGGCGATTGCCTCCGGCGTGGTTCCTTTGGGGTTCACCGACTCGGGTTCGGTCTTGCCGATGATCCGCAACGGTCAGCTTGTCGCCTTGGGCGTGGCCGACCCGGTCCGCGCGCGCTCCATGCCCAATATTCCGACGCTGCTGGAGGCCGGTGTTCCGGGCTTCACCGCGGTGTCTTGGCTCGCGATGTTTGCGCCGCGCGGCACGCCGGACGAGCGTGTCGCCAAGCTCAACAGTGAAATCGCCAAGGTTTTGGCGATGCCGGACGTGCAAAAGGTCCTGTCGGCCGCCGGTCTGGAGGCTGACCCCAATACGCCGAGCGAGATGCGCGGCATTATTGCAGCGGACTACAAGAAATGGGGGCAGCTGATAAAGACGCTGGGCCTCAAGGTGCAATAATTCAAGCGACAGCGCGTGAAGGAATTTCGCATCAGTCTGACGAATTACCGCCGATCCCGAGGGATGAGGCCATCGATCGTCTAGCTAGGGCGTGGACAAAAAATCCGCATCCGGCTTCGCCACATGGGCTACCAGCTGGTCTGTGCGCGCCAGGAAGCTCTTAAGCAGCGTCGAGATGTTCGATCGGCTAAAGCCGAGAACCAGCTCGATGGTCGGCACGTCGCCTTGCAGCGGGCGAATGACCACCGAAGCCGGCATCATCAGCTTCACGTAAAGCGGCAGCAGGGTGACACCGCCGGTCGACGTCACCAGCGAGAGCACGGACGACAGATTTTCCGCGTCGTATTCTGGTTTCAGGACGACGCCTGACTTAGCCGCATAAGTCTCGATCGCCGCTTTCAGCGCCGGCGCTACCCGCGTCGGCGAGATGTAGGTTTCTTCCGCGATATCCTGGATGCGCACCCGTTTCTGGGCCGCAAGGCGATGGCCGGCCGGAAGCACCGCGACCAGCGGCTCGCTGATCAGAGACTTGAACGAAATCCCTGGCGCGTCCTTCTCCCGGCGCAGAAACGCAACGTCTACCTTGCCGCGCATCAGCGCGCCGGCAAGCTCTGGCGATGACTGGCTCGCCAGCGTGATCTCGATATCCGGCTGTTCGCCTCGCAGGATGCGTAGCGCCTCCGGCAGCCACACCAATTCCTGTCCAGCGAGAAAGCCGATCGTGAACGCGCGCTTTTCGGGCTGCGCCGCGCGGCGCGCGGCTTCGCCCGCCGCGTCGACCTGTAGCAGCGCCAGCCGCGCATGATCGAGAAAGGTGCGGCCTGCCGCGGTCAGCGCAATGCCGCGCGCGCCGCGCTCCAGTAGCCGGACGCCGACTTCCAACTCGAGGTCGCGGATCTGGCGGCTTAGTGAGGGCTGCGCGGTATGGAGCCGACGCTCGGCGGCATTGGTCAGGCTGCCTTCCTCGGCGACGGCAACGAAATAACGCAGGTGACGCAGCTCCATGACTCTCAACCCATGCTTATAAAGTATGGCATGAGCATATAAAGTCTTAGTTTTGCGGGCAAGTGTGATCCAAGTTCATGCCCGAAGACGATGCATGGGGCATCGCCAGATCGGGATCAAAGACCATGACAACGCTCGCCAACAAGACCGCTCTCGTCACCGGCGCTTCCCGCGGCATGGGCCGTGCCATCGCGCTGGCGCTCGGCGCCGCCGGCGCCCGCGTAATCGTCCATTACGGCCGCAATGCCGCGGAGGCCAAGGCCGTGGTCGATCAAATCCGTGCCAGTGGCGGAGAGGCCGACGCGGTCGCCACCGACCTCGCCGCGCCGGACGGCGCCCACATGCTCGCCGCGGAGGTGCGCAATCTGGTCGATGGCAGGCTCGACATTCTCGTTTCGAATGCAGGCATCTCCAGCGCCTCGACGATCGAAACGATGTCGGTGAAGGAGTTCGACAGCCTGTTCGCCGTCAATGTCCGCGCGCCGTATTTCCTGGTGCAGCAGTTGCTGCCGATCATGAGCGACGGCGGTGCCATCGTATTTGTCTCGTCGCTCGGCGCGCGTGCGGCGGTCGGCACGCTCGCCGCCTACGCCAGCACCAAGGGCGCCATCAACACGCTGGTGAAATATTTCGCGGCGGCGCTCGGGCCGCGCGGGATTCGCGTCAATGCGGTGGCGCCCGGTGTCATCGACACCGACATGTCGAACTTCACCAAGACTGAAGCAGGCCGCACGACGGTGATGGGGATGCAGTCGCTCAAGCGCATCGGCCAGCCGGACGACGTCGCTTCCGTCGTCGAATTCCTCGCCTCCGGCGCGGCGCGCTGGATCACCGGCGACATCATTGCGGTCGACGGCGGCTCAAAACTCTGAAGCCGCGAAGCCGGCCATCTTCTTTGAACATACGGAGCAAACTATGAGCATTTGTGTCACCTGCAACGAGGCGCAACCGCGCTCGGTCCTGTCAAACGTCACCACCACCGACCGGCCTCACCGCGCTGCACGTTACAGAAGAAAACTGCCGGCCTCTTGAGGCCGGCAGTTGGTTTAGGACAAATGGCTAGCTCCCGAGCGCCGGATAGTCCGTATAGCCGCCCGCCGCACCACCGTAGAACGTCTTGCGCTCGGCCGTATTGAAAGGGCCGCCGCGGCGCAGGCGCTCCGGTAAGTCCGGATTGGCGATGAACAGCGTTGCAAACGAGATGAGGTCGGCGTCGCCGCTCTGCAACACGGCATTGGCGCGCGCGAGATCGTAGGCCTTGTTGGCGACGAGCGTGGTGCGCCACAGCGGACGAAAGAATTTTGCATCCAGCCGCCCCCCACCCATCCCCCCCCCGCTTGCGGGGGAGGGTAGGGAGGGGGCCGGATCGGCCGGGCCGGGTTCGACAAGGTGCAGGTAGCCGAGCCCAAGGCGATCGAGTTCGCGCACTGCCGTTGTGAACGTGTTAGCCGGATCGCTGTCCGAAATATCGTTGAAAGCCAGATTGGTCGGCGACAAATGTACGCCGACGCGCTCGCCGCCCCAAACACCGGCGACCGCTTCCATCACTTCGACAACGATGCGGGCGCGGTTTGCGGCGTTGCCGCCATAGCGGTCGGTGCGCTTGTTGGTCTTGTCACGCAAAAACTGATCGAGCAGATAACCGTGCGCGGCATGCACTTCGACGCCATCGAAACCGGCCGCCTTGGCGTTCGCGGCACCCTGCCGGTACTGCTCAATGATGCCGGAAATTTCCGCGGTCTCCAGCGCGCGCGGCGTGACGTAAGGCTTCATGCCGTCGAGCGTCCAGGCCTGTCCGGCCGGCGCGATCGCCGACGGCGCAACCGGCAGCGCGCCGTCGGGCTGCAGAGACGGATGCGAGATGCGCCCGACATGCCAGAGCTGCAGAAAAATCCGGCCACCGGCCGCGTGCACCGCGTTGGTGACGAGCTTCCAGCCGGCGATCTGTTCGGCGCTGTGAATGCCGGGCGTGCCCGGATAGCCGATGCCCTGCGGCGAGACCTGACTCGCTTCGGCGATGATCAGCCCGGCGCCGGCGCGCTGCGCATAGTGGGTGGCGTTGAGCGCGGTCGGCGCGTTGCCGCCTCCGGCGCGGTTGCGCGTCATCGGCGCCATCACGATGCGGTTGGGCAACGGCAGCGGGCCGAGATGGAAGGGGGAGAAAAGATCGATTGCTTGTGTCATCCGAACTCAATCAAAATGCATGCCGCTTTTCTTCACGACTTCAGGCCAGCGCGCGGCCTCGTGGTTGATGAAAGCGGCAAATTCGGCGGGCGTCGAACTGACCGCATAAATGCCGACGGTTTCGGCCTTGGCCTTGAGATCCGGCTCGTTGAGGACCTTCTGCACTTCGGCCGAGAGCTTCTCGATCACGGCCGGCGGGG
>Ga0208849_1002445_pt1 | contig 10144 bp, 9 predicted proteins | sample NGESurdeep072012_10_FD_184470 | JGI IMG/M metagenome (GOLD analysis project Ga0208849, IMG submission 184470) | Arctic peat soil microbial communities from Barrow, Alaska - NGEE Surface sample 53-3 deep-072012 (SPAdes) | ecosystem: Environmental > Terrestrial > Soil > Wetlands > Peat ...
CCCGACCGGCAGGTCCTCCGTGCGCGCGACGAAGTCGCGGAAGGCCAGCCACGCGTCGGTCATCCGCTGGTGACCGGTGAACAGGCCGGTGTCGAGGATCACGAGGCGGTCGATGCGCTCGCGCTGCTCGATCGCAAGCCGCAGCCCGATCGGGCCGCCCCAGTCGTGCACGACGACCGTCGCGCCGTGCACGTCGAGGTCCTCGAGCAGCGACCCCGCCAGGGCGCAGTGGCGGTCATAGCTGTAGAAGTCGATGTCGGTCGGCTTGTCCGAGCGTCCGAACCCCGCGAGGTCCGGGGCCACGCAGCGGAAGCCCGCGTCGCGGACCGGCGGGATCACCTTGCGCCAGAGGAACGACCAGGTGGGCTCGCCGTGGAAGAAGACCACCGGCGGGCCCTCGCCCTCGTCCAGGTGCGCGAGCCGCAAGCCGTCGACGTCGCGATACTGCGAGACGAACGGGAAGTCGGGGAGCCCCTGCAGCGCCTCCTCGGGCGTGCGCACCACCTCGCTCATCTCGGCCCTAGCATACAGGGGGCCCATCGGCTAGGCTCGCGCCCGTGCACACGCTCGCCCTGCAGCTGGCGCCCGTCCTCGCGGCGGAGAAGAGCAAAGTCCCGTTCTACGTCGCGGGCGGCCTGCTGGTGGTGTGGGCGCTGACGTTGTCGCTGGGGATCGGCATGCGCAAACCGGACTTCCCCGGCAGCGCGACCGGCCAGCGCGCCGTGGTGGCGGTCTCCGCGGTGCTCGTGCTCGCCGCCGTCGCCACCGCCGTGCTCACCTCGAGCGTGCCCGCCAAGGGCACGGTGCCGCCGACCCAGACGCAGGAACTCGCGCCGGTTCCCTCCGTCTCGGCGCCCGTGGAGCAGAGCACGAGCGCCGCCCCGAGCGCACCGGCCGCCACCGCACCGGCCGCCACCGCACCCGTCGCGACGACCGGCACCCCCGCGCCCGCGAGCTCGCCGTCGCCCGGCAAAGCCACGAGCAAGCTGGCGCTCGCGGCCAACCCGTCGGGGCTGCTCGCCTACAACACCAAGCAGCTGAGCGCCAAGGCGGGCACGGTGACGATCACGATGGCGAACTCCTCGCCGCTGGAACACGACGTCGCGGTCGCCGAAGGCACCAAGGTGCTCGGCGCCACGCCGACGTTCAAAGGCGCCACCAAGACGCTCACCCTCAACCTGAAGCCGGGCAAGTACGTCTTCTACTGCACCGTCCCCGGGCACCGCCAGGCGGGCATGGAAGGGACGCTGAACGTCTCGTGAAGCTGTACGTCTGCTGGGGCACCTTCCAGACGCCGCGCCCCGGCGGCCACCCGTGTGCGAACGCCTACCACGCGCTCAAGGACGCCGGCCACGACCCCGAAGTGGTGAAGTCCTACGGCTTGGCGCTGCTGCCCGGGATCTTCAACCAGACGCCGGGGCGGCGCGAGGTCCAGGCGCTGACGGGCAACCGATGGGTGCCCACCCTCGTTCTCGACGACGGCTCGGCGATCGACGACTCGCGCGCGATCGTCGACTGGGCCCGGGCGAACCCCGTATAGGGCTGCGCGGGTGCCTTGATCGGGGGATCGGCGTTGTGTTCGGCGAGCATCCGGTCGGCGTCCTCGTCCGCGAGCGCCGCCACGCGACCCAGGGCCACCGCCAGCAACGCGCCAAATGCCATTGCGCCGAGCGCCGAAGCGATGATGATGGTCACCCAAACCACCCCCTGTACTACTCCGATCAACTCCCGCGAGGACCCTCGCACACCGGCCGGACAGCGATCCAGTACCCGGCGGACGAACACCTCGCTAACTCCGTAGCTTTCTGCATCGGGAGGGCGATCTCCTTCCCGGGCCCACCACAAAGACCAACAGAAGGGGACGCGCAATGGACGTTCTGGCCAGACTCGACGAGACCCGCAGCGCGATCGACGTGCTCGAGCACCCGTTCTATCGGCGCTGGAGCGCCGGCGAGCTGAGCGCCGGGGAGCTCGCCCGCTATGCCGGCGAGTACCGGCACGCGGTCGGCGCGCTCGCACACGCCTCATCGCGCGCCGCCGAGTGTGCAGCGGCGAGTCCCGCGACCGCCGAGCACGCCGACGGGCTGCGCCGCCACGCCGAGGAGGAGGCCGAGCACGTGGCGCTGTGGGAGCAGTTCGAGCGGGCGCTCGCCGCGGAGCCGGCAGGCGCCGTCGTGGCGGAGTCCGAGCAGACGCGTGCATGCGTGCGCGCGTGGAACGCCGGCGAAGACCTGCTCGAGCACCTCGCGGTGCTGTATGCGATCGAGGCCGGCCAGCCGGAGATCTCCGCGACGAAGCTCGCCGGGTTGAGCGACCACTACGGCGTCAGCGACGAGGGCCCGGCGAGCGAGTACTTCCGCGTCCACGAGCTGCGCGACGTCGAGCACGCGCGCGCGGCACGCGAGCTGATCGCGCAGTTGATCGGCGAAGCGGATGACCCTGAGGAGCGAGCCGACAGGATGGTCACGCGCGCGGCTGATGCGCTGCGCGGCAACTGGCTGCTGCTGGATGGCGTCGAAGCGAGCTACGTGCCGGCGGCGCTCCAGGAGGCGTAGCCGCCCAGAATCGTCGCCGCGAGCCCCGATCGTCAGCGTTCCCGTCGCCAGTACACGCCTGTCCAGTCGATCGTCTGGATCGGCTCGCTGATGCCGTGCTGCGCCCGGTAATCGCGGATCGCCTGACCACAGGCGTCGGCGAACAGCGGGGCGTTGTAATCATCGACGATCAGGAAGCCGCCGATCGACAGTTTCGGATAAAGCGCGGAGATCGCGTCGAGCGTCGACTCATACAGGTCGCCGTCGAGGCGAGCGACGGCGAGCTGTTCGATCGGCGCGGCGGCGAGCGTGTCCTTGAACCATCCGACGAGGAACCGGACGTGCTCGTCGAGCAGGCCGTACCTGGCGAAGTTCGCCTTGACCTGATCGATGCTGACCGCGAGCCCGGCAAAGCCGTCCATGTCGTATCCGAGGTCGATCGGGTGTCCGTCGGAAGCCGGCGTCGGCAAGCCTTCGAAGGAGTCGGCGACCCATACGGTCCGGTCGCTCACGTCGTGTGCCGCAAGCACCGCGCGCATGTATATCGCCGAGCCGCCGCGCCAGACACCTGTCTCGATCAGATCGCCGGGGACGCCGTCTTCGAGAACGCTGGTGATGCAATGCCGGACGTTGTCCAGGCGCAGGTGACCGGCCATCGTCTCGGCGGTCTGCGGAAAGTCCCTGCCTTCGTAGCGATCCCGCGCGCTGGGCGTCGCACGCTCGACGATCCGCCAGTCGAGGTTCTTCTCCACTCGATTGACGGCGTCGCGAACGAGACGCCGCCACCCGTCGAGGCGCGGTTCGTTGTGGTGCTCCTCGATGAACAGGCTGCGCGTCAGGCAGCCCTTGAGGAGACTGAGATAGAGCTCGCCGGCGTCGTCTCGGTCATCGCTTGATCGCATTGCTCCTTCCGTAGACGCCGACCGGCAGCGATAACTTCCCGGGCGGCTTCGTGCGATGCGGAGTGGCTCAGGACAAGCGCTGGACCGCCCGCGCGGACAGCCTCCAGGCGAACAGCACCGCGGCGACGGACGTCGCGAGGTTGAGGCTCGAGACGCCTGGGCGCATGGGGATGCTGACGCGTGCGTCGGCCCGCGCGAGCAGCTCGTCGCTGAGGCCGTGGCGCTCGGTGCCGAAGGCGAGCACCGCCCGCGCGGGCAGCTCGGCGGGCTCGAGCAGCGGCTCGCCGGCGGGGTCGATCGCGAGCAGCGGCCGATCGCGCGCGGAAAGCTGCTCGAGCGACTCGAGCCGCGCGACCGGCACCGCGTAGTGCAGGCCGGCGGCGCCGCGCAGCGCGTCGGGATGCCACGGGTCGTGGCTGCCGCTGGTGAGCACGCCGGCGGCGTCGGCGGCAGCGGCGACGCGCACGCAGGCGCCCATGTTGCCGAGATCGCGCGGGTCCTCGAGCATGACGACCGGCGCTGAGCCACGGTCGGCGAGCACCGCCGCGGGATCGACGGATGGGCGCTCGGCGAGCGCGATGACCCCGGTCGAGGGCGCGAGCGGAGCGAGCTGATCGAAGATCGAGGGCTCGATCTCGCGCGCGAGGGCGGGCAGGCGCTCGGAGAGGTCGGGCGCGAGCTCGCGCGTCAGGCGCTCGAGCTCGACGCGGTCGCGGGTGAGCACCTCGAGCACGTTGGCGCCGAAGCGCAGCGCGTGCTTGAGCGGGTGCAACCCTTCGAGCACCGCGAGCGCGGGATCGCGTCGTGCGCGGCCGAAGCGCGGAATGAGCGATCCATCTTGCACTCAGCGATAATGGCACCTCAGATGTTGCTCGAGGGGGTACACCACATCAGCGCGATCACCGGCGACGCGCGCGCGAACGTCGAGTTCTACACGGGGGTGCTCGGACTGAGGATGGTCAAGCGGACCGTCAACCAGGACGAACCGAACATGTACCACCTGTTCTACGGCGACGAGCACGGCTCGCCGGGGATGGACCTGACGTTCTTCGAGTACCCCGGCGCGGCGCGCGGCGTGGCGGGCGCGGGGATGGTGCACCGGATCGTGTGGCGGGTGTCCTCGCCGCAGGCGCTCGAGTTCTGGAGAGAGCGGCTGGCCGCGGCCGGCGTCGACGCCGAGCTGACCGGGAACAGCCTCCTGTTCCTCGACCCGGAGGGCCTCGAACACGAGCTCGTTCTCGACACCAGCGAGGACGAGCCGCTGAGCGCGCATGCTCCCGAGATCCCGTCCGAGCACGCGCTGCAGGGCTTCGAGGGCGTGCGCGCGTACAGCAGCGCGCCGTTTCGCAGCGAGCGGCTGCTGGGCGAGGCGATGGGCTTCACGAAAGGCGAGGGCGAGCACTGGGAGGTGCGCGGGGATCGCCGCGGCAGCTTCTACGCCTACGATCCCTCGCCCCCGGAGATCAACCGCACTCAGGGCGCCGGCACGGTGCACCACGTGGCGTTCGCCGCGGTGATGGACGATCTCGAGAAGTGGCGCACGCGCGTCGCCGAGGCCGGCGCGCGTCCGACCCCGGTGATCGACCGCTTCTACTTCAAATCGGTGTACTTCCTGGAGCCGAGCGGCGTGCTGTTCGAGATCGCGACGATCGGCCCGGGCTTCGCGGTCGACGAGGATGAGCGTCATCTCGGCGAGAGCCTGTCGCTGCCGCCGCCGCTGCAGCCGCTGCGGGAGCGGCTCGAGAGCACGCTCAGCCCGCTGCCGTATCCGCCCGCGTGGCGCGCGGCGGCCGGCGACTGACCGCGTCCAAGCCGCCGAACGATCGGTTCAGCTCGGCAGTTCGCGGCCCGATAGACAGGTATGTACAGCGAGGAGGATCGGGGCATCGTCGACCAGTCGGCGGTGGCCATGCGGGTCGCGACGATCGCCGCCGGCATCTGGCTGAGCTACGCCGTGTGCGGCGCGAGCGCCGTGTACGTCGCGCTGACGTGGGAGCGCCCGCACCGCGCGTTGATCGCGGCGCTGTTCGGGGTGGGGATCCTCAACGCGGCGGTGATCTCGCTGCTGCCCCGCGAGCGGATCGTGCGCAGCCGCATGCGCGAGGCGTTCTTCCTCGGCTGGAGCCTCGCCGACCTCTGCCTGATGATCCTGGCGACGCTCGCCGACGGCGGCACCGGCAGCCCGATCGCGCTGTTCCTGTTCATCCCGGTGGTGTTCTCCGCGCTGTCCTATCCGCTTGGCTCGGTCCTCACCGTCGGCGGCCTCAGCGTTGCCGGCTTTCTCGCTGTCGCGGTGACGGCCGGCGGCGCCGGGTGGGGATCTGAGGCGCTGTTCACGGTGATGCTGCTGTGCACGGGCGCGCTGAGCGCGTGGCAGGCGCGCAACCACGATCGCCAGCGCGCGGCGCTGATGGAGGTCTCGCGCGCCGATCCGCTGACAGGCTGCCTGAACAGGCGAGGATTCGAAGGCCGCGCGGACGCGGTGCTCGCCGCCGCAGCCCACGACGTCGGCGAAGGCGCGGTGCTGGTGCTCGACCTCGACCGCTTCAAGGAGGTCAACGACCTGCACGGTCACGCCGCCGGCGACGAGCTGCTGCGCTGGGTGGTGGGCACGCTCGCGCGCTCGATCGGGCCCGGCGACGCGATCGGCCGCATCGGCGGCGACGAGTTCGCGGTGCTGCTCGTGGACATCGGCCCTGCGGATGCGCTCGAGCGCACGGCGCGTCTGCTCGAGGAGCTGAGCGAGCGCGCACCGTGCTCGGTGGGAGTGGCGAGCTTTCCGATCGACGGGAAAGAGCTCGAGGAGCTGATGCGACAGGCCGACCTGCGCCTGTACGCGTCGCGGCACGGGCGCCCGGCGCGCGAGAGCGCCCCCACTGCCGAGCGGCTGAGCTGGGCGACGGCCCTCGCCGGTGCGGTCGACCTGCGCATGCACGCGGAGCACGGGCACTCGTGCGCCGTCGCCGAGCACGCGGTCGCGATCGCAGCGAGGCTCGGCTGGCCGCACGACACGCTCGGCATGCTGCGAATCGCTGCGACGCTGCACGACGTCGGCAAGATGACGATTCCAGAGAGCATCCTGTGCAAGCCCGGCCGCCTCACCGACGAGGAGTTCGAGCAGATCAAGACGCACAGCGCCGCCGGCGCGATGCTCGTCGCCGGCGTCGAGGGGCTCGAGCGGATCGTCCCCTGGATTCGCCACTCGCACGAGAGCTACGACGGCTCCGGCTACCCCGACGGACTGCGCGGCGAGGCGATTCCGCAGGCGTCCCGGATCATGCTCGTGGCAGACGCGTTCGACGCGATCACGAGCACGCGTCCGTATCGCGAGGGCCTGTCTGTCGCGCACGCGCGCGAAGAGCTCGAGCGCCATGCGGGCACCCAGTTCGACCCGGACTGCGTGGCCGCGCTGCTGGCATATCTCGATGACACGCTGGTCGTGCGCGCGGCGCAGCTGACGCACGCCTGAGCAGCGCCTGCGGACCGGTACGTTCGCGCTCGCCTACGCCGCGGCGGTGTCGCGCCGGCGCGAGCGCGGCGAGCGGCGTGCCAGCACGGCACCCCAGTCGGCGTCCTCGATGCGTCCGGGCTCGCTCTGCTCGAGGAACTCGCGCAGCACGCGGGCGAGGCCGTCGGGATCTTCCAGGTGCGGGAAGTGCGCGGCGTCGGGGAGTGTCGTGAAGCGGCTGTGCGGGATCGCCTCGTGCGCGCGGCGGCCGTGCGCGAGCGGGATCGTATGGTCGCGCTCGCCCCACACGATCAGCGTCGGCATCGTCTCGAGCAGGTACAGGCGGTCGGTGGCGCTGACCCGCTGGCCGTGCACGTCGATCACGGAGCGCAGCGTGTTCAGGAACGCCTGGCGCGCGTCGGCGTTCTCGAGCGGGCGCAGCGCCCGCGCGAGGGCCTGCAGGTGCACGCCGCCGCCGAGCGCGCGGGCGCGCATCCGCCGTCCGGCCTCGGTGAGCGCGGCCAGCAGGCGCGGTTGGATCGTCAGCGACAGCAGCCCGGAGACGCCGGGGAGCGCGGCGCTGCGCAGCACCGGGCTGACCTCGTGGCCGAGGCCGCCGCTCGAGATCAGCACGAGCCGCTCGACGCGCTGGGGGAACTGGTAGAAGAACTGCATCGCGACGCCGCCGCCGAGCGAGTGCCCGACGATGCTCGCGCGCTCGACGCCGATCGCGGCGAGCAGGTCGCGGATGCTGACGGCGTGCGCACCCAACGAGTAGTCGCCGCGCGGTGCAGCCGAGTCGCCGTGCCCGATCAGGTCGGGGGCGATGACGGTGTAGTCGCGCGCGAGCGCCAGCGCCACCGACTGCCAGTGGCTCGAGGAGTTGAGCATCCCGTGGATCAGCACGATCGGCGGCCCGCTGCCGGCGATCCGGTAGATCACTCGGCGTCCGTGCAGCGCGATCTGCCACTCCTCGAACTGGTCTCCCGGCGCGGGCACCCGGGCAAAGCGCCGCACGCCCTCGCCGTCCCCTCCGGGCGCAGGTGTTGCCTGGCTGGATGTCAGCGCGGCACCTCGTGGCCACCCTAGCAAAGCCCCGCTAGCCGCCTGCGCCGTCGTCCCACAGCAGGATGTTGCGTCGCCCTGCACGGCGCGCGCGCCTCAGCTTCCGCTGCGCGGGAGCGAGCCGCCGGTCGTCCGGCTCGACGTGCTCGTCGAGGTCCGCGCGGGCATCGTCCGGCTCGGCCCACTCGTACAGGCAGTGGCTCGCCGAAGCCAGGCGACGGCAACCCCGCTGCAGCTCCTCGGCCAGCTCTAGCCACGCATCGGAGCTCGGCGGGGGATCGGCGTCCAGCAGCGCCGCGGCCTGCTCCAGGCGCTCGCTCAGCAGCCGGCGGAAGCGCTCGAGCTCCTGTGCCGCCGCCGTGCGCGCGTTGCGCCAGGCGCGGTGCTGCGGGGACTCGGGAAGCGCAGGCAGCTCATCTGCGCCTGCCGCGCGGCGCAGGCGACGCCGGCCGGCGCCGGTCAGCGCCCACGTCGCCACGCCGTGGCGGCGCGCGGACTCGAGCGATCCGGCGGCGTGCAGCGCGTCGAGCCGGGAGCGGACGTGGCGCGCGGGCGCCGAGCGCGGTCGCAGCGCGAGGTGTTCGAGGATCGCCCACACGGGGACCGCCGATTCGCGATTGGCCTGGTGGCGCGCGGCGCGCTCGACCGCCGCCAGCACCAGCTCGTCGGGCGGTCGGGCGAACCGTGTGTCGTGTGTTGCGCGCGGGTGTGGATCTGGGTCTGTCATCTCGCCTCCTGTCGTCGGGAGCGCCCGGGCGCTCGAGCTTCGACTCCGGCGTATGCCCCCTCGGGGCGCGGCACGCCGCGCTCAGGGACAATCGGCGGGCATCGAGGGTGAGCAACTCGGTGCCGGGCCCGGGGTGTTGACGCACCGCCGGGCCGCTACTTTCAGTACGTGCCCGACGCTAGTACCAACTCCGATTGCAGGCAAGCGAAAGTGCTAAGAAGGCTCAGTGTTGACACACATCGGTCTCACGGCGGACACAAATTGAGCGCCGCGTGACGAACGAGCGTCAGCAGCAGACGCCGTATCTGGACGCACTGTGTGAGTACGCCCGCCGCCATCCGGCTCGCCTGCACGTGCCGGGCCACAAGGGCGGCCCCGGCGCCGATCCCGGGCTGCTGGAGGCCTTCGGCGAGCAGGCGGTGAGCCTCGACATCCCGGCGCTGACGTACGGCATCGACCTGGGTGTCGAGCCGACGCCGTTCGAGCAGGCCCAGCGGCTGGCAGCGGAGGCGTGGGGGGCCAGGCGCGCGTGGTTCCTGGTCAACGGCGCCTCGCAGGGCAACCTCGCGGCGGGCCTGGCGCTGGCGCACTACGGGCGCGACGTGGTCGTCCAGCGCAACGCGCACTCGAGCACGATCGACGCGCTCGTGCTGTCGGGGATGCGTCCCGCGTTCGCGGCGCCGGAGGTGGACCCGGAGCTGGGGATCGCCCACTGCCTGACCCCCGAGACGCTCGAGCGGGCTCTTGCGCAGACGCCGGAGGCAGTCGGCGCGTGGGTGGTCTCGCCGACCTACTTCGGCGCGGTCGCGGACGTCGGCTCGCTGGCGGAGGTCGCGCATGCTCGCGGCGTCCCGCTGGTCGTGGACGAGGCGTGGGGCGCGCATATGGCCTTCCACGAGGAGCTGCCCGAGCACGCGCTTTCGCTCGGCGCGGACCTGGTGATCTCGAGCACCCACAAGATCGTCGGCAGCCTCACGCAGTCGGCGATGCTGCATCTAGGCCATGGCGGCGACGAGCTGCTGATCGGCGCGGATGCGGTCGACCGTGCGGTGACGCTGACGGAGTCCACGAGCCCCAACTCGCTGCTGTGCGGCTCGCTCGACGCGGCGCGCAGGCAGGCGGCGGTCCATGGCCGCGAGCTGCTCGGGCGCACGATGGCGGCGCTGACGCTGGCGCGCGAGGAAATCCGCGCGATCGAGGGCCTCGACGTGCTCGACGAGCGGATCGCGGGACGCCCGGGCGTGTTCGCGTACGACCCGCTGCGCCTGGCGATCGACGTTCGCGGGGTTGCCGCGAGCGGCTACGAGCTGGCGCCGATGCTGCGCGAGATCGGCGACATCAACCTGGAGTTGTACGGGCAGAACGTGCTGGTGGCGGTGTTCGGCATGGGCGAGCGCAGCCTGCCCGAGGCGGCGCGGCTGGTGGCGGCGCTGCGCGTCGCGGCGGAGCGCGTCGGCGTGGACCCGGG
>Ga0208849_1002446_pt1 | contig 10144 bp, 10 predicted proteins | sample NGESurdeep072012_10_FD_184470 | JGI IMG/M metagenome (GOLD analysis project Ga0208849, IMG submission 184470) | Arctic peat soil microbial communities from Barrow, Alaska - NGEE Surface sample 53-3 deep-072012 (SPAdes) | ecosystem: Environmental > Terrestrial > Soil > Wetlands > Peat ...
GAGGGGCCGCTCGTCCGCGGCCCCCGTGGTCACCGGTTCGGACGGCGCTGGAAGAATCCCCACAGACACACCACGACGAGCGTCCCGATCGGGATGGCAAACGTGAGGGACTGGGCGCCGACCAAGCTGTTGGTCCCGAGCATCGCTCACCTTTTCGTCCGGGTGTCTCCACCCATCATAGAGTTCCGCGTCAGATCACATAAAACAGGAGCCAGAAGAACAACTCCATCAGCGCGATGAAGCCCCAGAAGTACGAACACCCCTCGAGATTGGCCCGGAACAGCCGGGCCACCGGCAACGTCGAGCGCGACACCCCACCGTCTTCGGTCACGGCCCGCCGCAGCCGGAACCACCGGGCCAGCAGCGTCTCGAGCCAGAACACCCCGACCAGGAGCAGGGCGACGTTCATCCCCGCCCACGCCACGAAGCACGATGCGTATCCGCTGGAGCCGGGGAAGAACGGCATTTGGGTGAGCTGCCACACCTGCAGTCCGACCGCCACCAGGCCCCCGAGGACGGTGACCCAGCCCGCCACCTCCCAGTCCAACGTGTTCCCTCGCCGCAGCCGCATGGTCCCGTAGCCGCTCAACAGCGCACCGGCCAGTGCCACGGCGAAGACGGCGGCGCCGATACCGGTCGGTGCTGTGACCTGGTGCGGTCGCCACAGGTCGTCACTGTTGGTCGACCGCAGGTAGAAATAGGCGAACGCCAGAGACGCGAAGAAGAAGGCGGCGATGCCGATGACGAGGCGTCCGCCCGTCCACATGGCGCCCTCGGCCGCCCGCATCTCGTACTCGATCTCCTCCGGCGTCTCGATCAACGCCGGAGCCTCGTAGGCCATGTAGTCGTCGCCGGCAATCGGTTCGGTCGTCATGCGATCGGAGGCCTCGGGTCGCCCGACCCCTCTTCGCCGGTGGTCTCGTGCGAGCCGACCGCACTCGGCGCTTCCGACGCCACGGCTCCGGTCAGCGCCAGGGTCCGGGGCCCGAGGTCGGCCACCTCCCGGGCGTCGGCCTGTCCGTAGTGGTACGGGTCGGCCAGCACCACGGGAATGCGGGTGAAGTTGTAGGGCGGGACCGGCATCGGGGTCTGCCACTCGAGACCCCGGGAATTCCAGGGGTTGCGCGACGCCGGCTTGGGATCGATGAACATCGACCAGACGAAGTTGACCACGAAGATGATGAAAGACGCCCCCAGACAGAAGGCGCTGACCGACGAGATGTCATTCAGGGTCTGCAGGTTCTGCGCGTACTCGAACACCCGCCGGGGCTGGCCCAGGAGCCCCACGAGAAACAGGGGGAAGAAGGTGAAATTGAAGAAGATGAACATCGTCCAGAAATGCCACTTGCCGAGACGCTCGCTCATGGTCTTCCCCGTCATCTTCGGAAGCCAGAAGTACAGGCCGCCGAAGAAGGCGAAGACGAGCCCACCCATGATCGTGTAATGGAAGTGGGCGAGGACGAAGAAGCCTCCGTGGACGGTGACATCCACCGGCACGTCGGACAGGAAGACCCCGGAGATGCCGCCGATGAGGAAATTGAAGGACATGGCGAGGGCAAAAAGCATCGGCACCTCATACCGAATCTTCGCCTTCCACAGGGTTCCCATAGTGTTGAGGAAGATGAACCCGGTCGGGATCGAGATCAGCTCGGTCGTGAGCATGAACAGCGGTCGCATGTCGGGGTTGATCCCACTCTGGAAGAGGTGGTGCTGCCAGACGAAGAACGACAACAGCGACACACCGATCATCCCCGCCGCGGCGATCCGATAGCCGAAGAGCGGCTTTCTCGTGAACACGGGCATGATCTCGGCCACGATCCCGAAACCGGGCAGCGCCATGATGTAGACCTCGGGGTGCCCGAAGAACCAGAAGAGGTTCTCCCACAGGAACGAACTCCCGCCGTGCTCGTTCACATAGAACGCCGTCTGGGCGGTGCGGTCCAGGACCCCGAACAGCCCGGCGGCGACGAGCGTCGGTGTGGCCAAAGTCAAAAGGGCGCCCGTGGCCAGGACCGACCACACGAAGATCGGCACCCGGTCCCAGGTCATCCCCGGGGCCCGGTAGTTGATGATGGTGGCAAGAAGATTGAACCCGGCGCAGATCATGCCGATCCCGATGACGGCGAAGCCCACCAGATAGGCGTCCATGCCTGCCGTGGCCTGGGTCTGGAGGGGGGCGTAGCCTGTCCACCCCGTGGGGAACCCGCCCAGCGGCAGCGCCGTCAGGATGACCAGGTAGCCGGCAGCGAAGATCCACAGGGAGAAGGATTCGACGCGGGGGAAGGCCATGCGTCTCGAGCCGATCATGAGCGGCACCAGCCAGTTCCCCAGGGGACCGATGACGATGGACGACGCCATCATCATCATGATCGTCCCGTGCTCGCTGACCACCGAGATGTAGGTGCCGGGCCCGAGGAGGTGGTTGGTCGGGCTCAACAACTCGGTGCGGATGGCCATGGCCAACAGCCCGCCGGTGAAGAAAAACAGGAGCACCACGACCGTGTACTGCAGCCCGATGATCTTGTGGTCCAGGGCGGGCCCGAAGTAGCGGGTCCAGCTCTTCGAGGGCGTCGGGGGCAGTGGCTCGCGCCCGAAAATCTTGGCCACGGGGTAATCGAGCATTCCCGCCCCCACCAGCCAGCCCACCACGCCGATGGACAGGGCGAGGACGGTGGCGACGTCGTTCTGGCCGTTACCCTGGACGTTCTCGTAGCCGCTGGCGATGCTGTTGCCCAGGAAGTGACCCAGGGCGTACCCGCCCACGGCCCCGACCAAGGCCCGACCGAGATGAGGGCCGAGCCACTTCGGAAGACGGCGGACCCGGGGGCCGGGGGGTGCAGTGTCGCCCGAGAAGTCGGCTCCGATCGACTCACGCATGTCGAGTGCCATGCCTTCGGTCGTCCTTCCTATTTGCTCGGACTGGTGGCGCCGTACTGCTGCACCTTGCTGTAGGGGTCGACGTTGTCGGGGTAGAGGCCTCCGTCAGCGCCGTTGGCGTCAGGGACGTAGGTGTAGGAGAACGGCGGGAGGAGCTTGGTGTTGACCGCGCTCTGGCGTTGCGTGGACTGGGCCCAGACGAAGAATTGGGCCTTGGACACCACCCGGCCGAAGTTGTACATGGCGCCATGCCACAGGCCACAGAGCTCCGAACATCGGACGGTGAACTGCCCAAGCTGCTCGGTGGTGGTAAAGGCGATGTTGTCCTGAGACGGGTTGGCGTCGGCCTTGACGCCGAGCTGGTAGGCCCAGAAGGAATGGATGACGTCGAGCGAGGTGACGTGGAACTCGACGGTCGTGTCGACAGGCAGCATCAGCTGCCTGGACTCGAACCCCCCGAAGGTCGGGTACCGATAGGTCCAGGCCCACTGCTGGCCGATGACCTGGACGGGAAGCACGTCGTGCGACGTCGGTGTCCAGATGGGGGTCGGTCCCTCGCCGCCTCCGGCTCCGGCCGGCACGATCAGCTCGAGCGTGCCAAAGATGAACACGCCGAGCACGATTACGGTCGTCGTCGCTATCCAGCCGACCTGGATGCCGAGATGGCCGCGGGCCTTGGGGCCACCTTCGGGCTCCATCGCGCCAGCACGAGACCCCCGCCACACGATGAGGGCATAGGCCCAGTACACCCACACGGCAACCATCACCGGCAGCGCGATCAAGAACAAGACGGTGAAGTCGAACTGCGCGCCGCTGGCAGACGAGGTCATTTTTCCCGGAGGCACGTGGGGTCCGACGGCGAAGTAGAAGACGAGGTCGAGCGCGACCGCCAGCACCACCCAGATGGTGATGAGACGGCGGAAGTGATGTGTCTCGGTGCCCTGGCTCACGCCACCACCTTGAGGAACCCGCCCATGTACCCCACCGTGGACATGGGACCGCCGTTTCCATACAGGTACCCGAGCCCGCACGGGACGAAGCATTGCCACGGGTAATCCCCGGGGCCCGGCGTCATGAAGGAGAATTTCACGAGGTTGTGCGGCGACTTGACCGTGCACGGCGCCACGGCACACAGGTTGGCGTTCCCGTTGTCGGCGTAGAGCGGGACGCTGATCCCCAGCGTCGGAATGGCGAAGGTGTGCCCGACACCGTTGCCCGAGTTGGAGTCGATGACCTGGAAGGTCTTGCCGTTGAGGACGGCGTCGCCGCCGATCGTTCCCTCCACCTCGCCCCAGTGCTGGTTGCGCAGAGGCGAGCCGCCGTCGTACTGGAGCACCGTGACATTGATGCGGGTGTGCGCCGGGAGGTCCCACAGCGTGGTGTGGACCCACTGCCCGCCCGGGGTCTCTGTGAGGTAGGACACCCACGTGGGGTGGGGGCCGAAGCCGATCGAGCCGACGGTCTGCACGGTGAGGTCGACCGGTGCGCCCGCCTGGTGCCCGGTGGTGAAGTCCACGGTGGGAGGAGAGGAGCGGATGAAGGCCATGACCGTGAACACGACGAGGCCCACGGCCACGCCGAACAACACCCCGACGATGACGAGTCGCCCTCCGCGGCCCATGCTCAGGCTCTCGATGCCTCGGCAGGCATGACTGCGCCCACGTTCATAACCGTGTCCCCTCGGCCGATGCTGCGTGACGACGTGTGTGCGCATGCTTGTGCCAGCACAGGCATGCCGCCGTGTGGCCAGACGCTAGGCCCCGTACCGCCCCTCGTCAACGATCGTTGGCGGAGGCAACGGAGGGCTCGGGAGGCGGTGGACAAGACGCTCGAGAACGTTCGAGAACCCGCCCTCTTCGACCATGGCCCGGCGGACGACGACGATCAGCGCCGGCACGGCCCAGAAGTCGCCGCACACCCACAAGATGGCGGCCCCGATCTGCTGGTCGGCGAACGGGGGCAGCGTCACCCCCGGGACATGGGCGTACACCGCGTACCACGAAGAAGCGGTGAAGATGCTCAGGGACATGGCCAGCACGAACATGACGATGTTGGTGGCGATGATCGCCCCGCCCTGCCACACGAAGGAAGCCCGGGGCCGCAGGGGGTGTGACGGGATGATCTGGAGCCAGAACAGGACTCCGGTGACCAGGAAGCTGCCGTGCATGAGCCAGATGTGCACGAGCTGGTTGTTCTCGGCCCGGTCGAACAACACCGGCACGTGCCACAGCACCATCACGGCGTTGAACCCCACCAAGGCGGTCCACGGGTTCTTGACCATCCGCCCCAGGGCGCGCAACGGTCGCGCCCAGGTACCCAGGAGGAGCGCCCGGCCCAGTCGCCGGCGGTACCGCACCGGCAAGGCGAACAGGAGGGGGACCCACGGCGCCCCCACCACGATGAGGATCGGGGCGTAGAACGAGATGAGGATGTGCTCGATCATGTGGACGAAGAAGTACTCGTCGGACCAGTAGTCGATGGGGGACTCGACGGCCACCAGCAGGCAGGCCAGCCCGCCGTAGAAGGCGAGAGATCGCCAACGGCGTCGCCTCGTCCGCCGCGGATCCGAACGGGCCCGGAGCCTCGCCAGGCCCACCTCGTGGGCCAGCACCACCCCGGCCACGACGACGAGGAACGGGTCGAACGACCAGTGCCCCGTCAGGTACGACATCGGCGCATCCCCGGTCCCCGCGCCTGTCGAGGGTGGTGGCTCACGACGAGGAGCCGAACTGAATCGGCACGGTCACGGTGCCAATGTTGGCCCACGAGGCCGTGGCCGCGTCGAGCCGGTGGTCGGTGAGCCGTGTGGAGGCCACCGACAGGGCGTCGACCACACCGCCGCTTCCCACCACCACCGCCGCGGTCCCCCGGGGAGGGGCCGGCAGCACCTGCCAGGCGCCGCCGGGGCCTGTCTCGTTGTCGAGCGCCAGGGACCCGCCCGAGCGCTGGACGAGCACCACGAACCCACCTCTGGCTTCGACGCCGGTGGACAGGATCCGGTCCCCCCCGCCCAAGAGCAGCGGCCCTGAGCGTGACCAGGCCCCGCCCCGGGTGCCGGCCACGCCCATCAGCCCCGTCGTCGACCCCATGCGCAGCGCCACCAGACCGTTGGTCACGCCGTCCACCTCGACCAGTCGCACCACCTTCGTGGCATCTGACGCCGAGCGGCCCGCGAACCGGGGCCCGACCTGCCGCCAGGCACCGCCGGAACGCCCGAAAATGCCGACGACCCCCGGCGAGGCACACGTGGTACCGACCAAGGTGCCTGCCGCGTCCACGGCGACGGCGGTGAGCGCGCCGACCTCACACGACCGGCCCGCCGCTGATGTGGCCATGGCGGCTCTGTCCACCACCTTCGAGCCGATCGAGGACGTGGCCGTGCCTCCCAGCACCTCACCTCCGGCGTTGCGCACCAGCGCCACGGAGTCCGAGCCCGAGGTCGGGCCCCCCGACAGGGCGTCGGGCACAGGGGCGAGACCGCCCTGGACGATTCCCGGTGTCCACGACCGGCCCTGGTCGACGCTCAACGCGATCGGAGAGAACGCCAGGGCCTGACTGGGCTCGAACCCTGCGAGCACATCGGGGCTCCCGACACCGGGCGACGCGTGCACGACCAGTCCCCCGTTGTCCGCCACCCCCGGCGGGGTCACGACCTTCCAGGGCGTGGCGGCACTGGCGCGGAAGAAGACCTGCCAGAACGTGTCGTGCGGGTCGGCGAGCGTCCCCATGGCCACAACCGCCACCGCACCGCTGGCGGTGGTCACGGTGGCGGTGAGCGGCACGTGGGTCGAGGGCGGTGCGGGCCGGGTGGACCCCGGACCACTCGATCGGTTCGAGCAGGCCGCCAGGCCGGCGGCCAAGGCCAGGACGACCACGGCGCGCCACGCGCACCCGGTCAGGGCCCCCCGGGGGCTCATGCGTGGACGACGCGCTCGAGAGCCGACGCCAGGTACACCGAGAACGACGAAGACGCCGCCGAACCGTCGCCCGGTTCCGCGCTGAGCACCTCACGGGTGTGGCCGCGGGCGTCGATGAGATAGGCGAGATCGCTGTGGGCGACCATCGCACCCGCGGGGAGGACGTCGGCTTCGATGCCGTAGTGCTCCCAGACCTGGTCCAGGGCGGCGATCGACCCGGTGAGGTACAGCCAATTGGCCATGTGGTCGAGGCCCTCTTGGCGGTCGAAGGCGTTGGTGAACGTCGCGGCGCGGTAGATCGGGTTGGCCACCACGGCAACGAAGACCACCTGGCCGGCGTCACGTCCGAGCAACGAGTTCGCATGACGGAATTCCTGGGCGATCAAAGGGCAGTCCGACGTGCACACGGGATCGAGGAAGGTGAGTGCCACCGTCCGGCCCCGGAGATCCCGCAGTGACACGGGTCGGCCGGCCTGGTCGGTCAGGCTGAACGGCGGCGCCGGCGTGTCGACGATGTTGGGTGTGCCGTCCACGGCCACGGCCAGGATGGGGTCGGCATTGGGGTTGATCGCTGCCGCCGCCATGGGCACGGCCCCGACGAGCACGACGGCAATCGCCGCCACGGCGCCCAGCGCCCGCGCCAGGTAGCCGGCCGGCACCCGGTCCCACGACGGTTTCGGCCCTTCGAGGCCCGGGGAGGTCGGGCCCGGGACATCGAAGGCCACAGACGACGCCTCGACGCCGGGCGCCAGCGACACCGGAACCGGCACCCGGGTGATGGCGAGGTAACCCGAGACCCACACCAGGGCCATGGGCAGCATGCTGTTGGGGTCCGTTCCCACCCCTCCCAAGACGCCGAGGTCCTGGACGAGGACCCAGTCCGCCACGCACAGCACCACGGCCACCGCCAGCGCCGGGCGCACCACCCGCGCCGTCCCGATGCAGAACGCCGTGCCGATCCCCGCCAACGCGACGACCACGATCAGGTTGACCGCCCACCCGTGGGCGGCGTCGACGCGTCCGAAGGCCCGGACCGTCGACGACAAGAACCCGGGCTGCGCGATCTGGGCCATCTGGCGGACCATCGAGGCCAGCGTTCCCGGCGCCCTCCCCCGCACTGCGCCCTGCCAGAAGCCCCGCCCGGGCCATGCCTGGAGCACCGCCATTCCGAGCAGGAACACGCCCATGGCCCGTACGATGAGCCGACCGAGGCGGGGGCTCGACCACGACCGATCGGGGAGCGCCACCAGCGCGCCCGCCAGGCAATAAAAGAGGACGGCACCGGGCGTGCCCAAGAGCCACGACGCACCCTGGCCCAAGATCCCTCCGAAGCTCTCGCCGAACACCCAGACCATGAGCCCCCATCCCACGGCCATCAGCCCGGCCAGGCGAGACCAGCGGCCCCGGGGTGCGAGGAGCAACATGGCGCCGATCCCCACCTGGAGCCACACGGTGGACGCCGCCGCCTGGACAGGATGATCGCTCCAGATCCTCACTCCGAAGTCCACGACGTCTTTGACCCACGCCGGCGAGGAGCTCGCCGTGGGCGAGATGACACTGGCGGGCAGTCCCAACGGCATGGCGGATTGGAGCTGGAGCAAGCCGTCGACGATCCACAACACCCCGAATCCGATGCGCAGCACACCTCGGGCGACGGGCTCGGAGCTACCGCTCGTCACCACAGACGTGAGGCGCGCCATGTTCGACGCCACCGAGCGGCGGTACTGCGTGGTCCGCAGGACGTTCCACACCAACGACAGAATGACGAGGACCAGACCGATGAGCAGGACCTGGTGCAGGAGGGCGGTGTGGAATGCCGACACCACGACGGAGTTCCTCGTCTGGAGGTAGGTGCCCATCCCCGGCATTGCGTGCTCCTGTGCCCGCTGGCCTGAACGCGGAATTCTCCCCCGCGGGCGCATCATTGCAGATCCCTTCGTGACCACCCACGCGGCGCCCTCGCGTTCGGAGCGTCAGGACATCACGAATGGCGGTGCAGGCCTGCGGAGGCGGAGACCGATTATCAGCCTGCTCTCAGCTCAGTCGCGCCTGGCCTTGAGATGGGTGCCCCATCCTGATTGCAGTCGGCAGCCGCCGACGGCCCCATCACCGAGACGAACCCTCACAGAAAGGATGGTCTGGGCCATGCCCTCGGGCGCCGCCCAGTACACGATGATCTTGTTCTACCTCTCGATTCCAATCATGCTGATCGGCATCACGATCGCCCTCGCCCCGCTCTTGTGGGCCATGACCCACGCTCAGCGCTTGGACGAGGCGACGATCCCCACCCACGTCCACCACGAAGCGACTTCTTCGGTGCGAGCGTACCGACGCCGCGCCGCGTAGCGGCGGCGCAGCCCCGGGCTCAGGGAGCGGCCACGGCGGTGCAGATCCACCCGAGGTCGTAGACGCGCACCTCGATGGAAGAGAAGCCGGAGCGGCCCAGTCGACCATCGAGGGTCCCGGGGTCGATGGGGTTGTAGATGTCGTCGACGTGGAACTGCCGCGTCCCTTCGTTCTCGACGCCGTCGGCAGCCACCAGCACCCCACCGGGCTTGAGCACCCGGGCCAACTCGGCGAAGACGGCGTCCTGTGCCCCGGCCACGGGGATGTGGTGCAGCATGTGGAACGACGCCGCCGCGGTGAAACGGTCGGCCGGCAGGTCCATGGCGGTGGCGTCGCCGCAGATGACCTCGACGTTGGTTCCCGCCATCCGCTCGGCCAGCGCCGCGGCCAGGTCGGGATCGAACTCCAGGGCCGTCAGATGCGTCGTCCGCGCCCGCAGGACATCGGTGGTCAACCCGGGCCCGGGGCCGACCTCGATGACGTTGTCACCGAGGGCGATTCCCCGCAGCGCCTCGGGAAGGATGGTCTCTTCCACCATCTGACGCCATTGCGGGCTGGCACAGAACTCGAGGTGTCCGGGGTTCATCGCACCAGGTCGCCGCTCAGGTCGGGACCGGCGTGGCTGTCCCCGGTTCCTGGGTCGGCATGCTCTGGGTGGCGGGCAACGGGTAGGGCGCGGGGTTGGTCATTTCGTACTCGATCAGCTGCGACGGTTGACATTCGGCCTTGACCCTCGGGTCACTTCTCCCCGGAGTCACGGGGAGCGGAGGCACAGACGTGTCGGGCGATCCGAGGTGCAACGTCGAGGTCAGGTCACCGGTCACGCTCCGACGCCATGCCGTGATGTTGGGGGCGGTGACCCCGAAGCGGGTCTCGAGGAATCGCAACTGCGAGGTGTGGTCGAAGGTGTCCGAACACACGTACCCGCCCCGACTGAACGGTGACACCACCAGGAGTGGCACCCGGAAGCCCAGGCCCACAGGCCCGGTGATGCCAGAAGCGGG
>Ga0208849_1002448_pt1 | contig 10141 bp, 9 predicted proteins | sample NGESurdeep072012_10_FD_184470 | JGI IMG/M metagenome (GOLD analysis project Ga0208849, IMG submission 184470) | Arctic peat soil microbial communities from Barrow, Alaska - NGEE Surface sample 53-3 deep-072012 (SPAdes) | ecosystem: Environmental > Terrestrial > Soil > Wetlands > Peat ...
GAGCCGGAGCTCGATGCCGAGGCGGAGGCGGAGGGTGAGCTCGCCGTGCGCGAACGAGACTGTCGTGAAGCGTGCCGGGAAGCCCGCGGCGAGCCCGAGCACGTGCGCGGCGGTGCCGCCTTCGTCCGGCGTGAGGAAGCCGCCGGGCGCGACCGGCGTCGCGGTCGGGACCCAGATGCGCGGCAGCACGAGATCGCTGCCTGTCGGAATCCGCTCGATCGTCCTCCCCCGCGCCGACACGAGCCACGTCTCCTTGCCCTTGCGGAGGACGGCGACCGGGGCCTCGGGGACAACCGTGACGCGCAGCGTGTGCGGGAAAGCGCGGTCGTAGCGCGACGAGAGGACGGCCGGGAGCGCGTCCACCCGGCGCTCGACGGCAGCCGCGTTCAGGGCCAGCAGGCTCGTCCCCACGACGGGCGCGAGGGCGGTGCGCACCCGGGCCTGAAGAGCAGGCGTGCCGCCGGAGACGGCGATCGTCCGGACGGCGAACGTCGAGGTGTCGCGGGCAGCGAAGTACGCGCCGGTGAGGACGACCGGGAGGGCGATCGCGATGACAAGCGCACGCCGCCTGGCGGCCATTGGTTCGAATTCGCCGCGCCGGGGGGCGCTCCTACGTCGGGGGCAGCTCGATCGCGCCGAGGAACTCGACCTCGTGCACGAGCTCGACGCCGTACTCGGCGAGCGCGCGCCTGCGCGCCTCGGCCATGAGCGCAATCGCATCCGCGGTGCGCGCGCCGCCGGCGTTCTCGATGAAGTTCGCGTGCTTGGGTGAGACCTGCGCCCCGCCGATCCGGTGCCCCTTCAGCCCGCACGCCTCGAGCATCCGCCCCGCGCTCAGCTCGTGGTCGGGATTCTTGAAGACGCTGCCGAACGTGCGGCGGTTCGTCGGCTGCGCCGCCTTGCGCTGCGCATTCAGGTCGCGGACGACGGCCTTGATCTCCTCCGGCGGCCGCGGCCGCAGTCGCAGCTCGGCCTGCAGCACCACCTGCCAGTGGCGGAGGTTCGAGTGCCGGTACGAGAGGCCGAGCTCGGTCGGCGTCAGCCAGCCGGTCCCGTCCGCGGTCGCGACCAGCGCGCGCACGAGCACGGACGAGAAGTCGCCGCCGTACGCGCCGCCGTTCATCCAGATGCCGCCTCCGATCGTGCCGGGGATCGCGGCCGCGAACTCGAAGCCGCCGAGGCCGGCGGCGCGAGCGCGATGCAGGCACACCGCATTGGCCGCCCCGCCCCCTGCCCGCAGGAGGTCGCCGTCGATCTCCACCGCCGCGAGCTCGCCGCCGAGCTTCAGCACGAGCGCGTCGACGCCCTCATCCGCGACGAGGAGGTTCGAGCCGAGACCGATCGTGGCGACCGGCAGGCCCCGCCGCAGGATCAGGCCGAAGGGCACGATGGCCGCGCCGATCAGAAAGGCGAGGCGCCAGCCCCAGGCGTCCATCTGGCCGGCGCTCAGCAGATTGGCCAAGGTCACCCCCACCAGGCCGGCGATGAGGACGGCAGCGTCCTGGGTCATGTATTGGAACGATACATAGAGACCGCGTTTGAGGGGCGGCGCGGCCTCGATCAGAAAAGCGGTGCTGGGTCCCACCTCGCCGCCCAGGGCGAATCCCTGGACGAGGCGAAAGCCGATAACCAGAATCGGCGCGGCGAGCCCGATCGTCGCGTATGAGGGCGTCAGGGCGAGGCCCAGGATCGCGGCGCCCATCAGGGTGAAGGAAAGCAGCATGGCCGGCTTGCGGCCGATCCTGTCGCCCATCATCCCGATGACGACGCCCCCCAGCGGGCGAGTTAGAAATCCCGCCCCGAAGGTGGCCAGCGAGGCCAGCAGACTGGTCGCTGGGTTGTGCGAGGGAAAGAAGGCGCGGCCGATCTGTGCGGCGAAGAAGGCGTAGGTTAGGAAATCGTAGAACTGCAGGGCGTTGCCGATAGCCACCGCCGCCACATGCTTGGCCGGCAAGGATGGCGCCACGATTCCAGCCGCACGCGTCGCCTCCACAGCCAGCTCCGCCATGCGCCCCTCCAGCGGCCAGGTCGCCAGACCCACGAGCCTAGCGCATTGGCCGCTTGAGATGAAACACCCCACACCTACCATCATCGCCGGGTTTGTCCCGGCGACCCATGACCCAGGCGCTTGCCGTGGCCGCGCCCGGCGCTGCCAAAGCCGGCATCGGGGTCTTGGGTGGCCGGGACTTACGCCCGGCCATGACGTTCTCTTGAGGGTGATCCGTCTTCATCGCCTAAAGCTTCGCCGATCCGGCGGCTCTCCCGCGCGAAGCGCCAAATCCGCCTCTTTGTGCCCGGCTTCGTGTCCTTCGTGCGCTTCGTGGTAGAAGCTTCTCGCCTTCGCGGGCGAGGGCCGATCGACACGACAATCGCCCGACTGTTTGGGACAAGCGCCGCCCTTGCCGCTTGATCGTTGCGCCGCCACATGGGTGGCGCAACCTTACGGAGCCGCCTTCCCATGCCCGTCGATCCCATCGTCATCGCCTCATACGCCCGTACCCCCATGGGGGGGTTCCAGGGATCGCTCGCCGGCGCCACCGCGACCCAGCTCGGGGCGGCGGCGGTGCGGGCGGCGGTGGAGCGGGCCGGCGTGGCCCCGGACGCCATCGATCAGATCTTCATGGGCTGCGTCCTGCCCGCTGGCCTGGGCCAGGCGCCGGCCCGCCAGGCGGCCCTGGGCGCGGGCCTGCCGACCTCGGTGCAGGCCAGCACGGTCAACAAGATGTGCGGCTCGGGCATGCAGGCGGCGATCATGGCCCATGACGCCCTCGCGGCCGGCTCGGCCGACATCATCGTGGCCGGCGGGATGGAGAGCATGTCCAACGCCCCCTATCTGCTGGCCAAGCACCGGGCCGGCGCCCGCATCGGTCACGACCGGGTCGTCGATTCCATGTATCTGGACGGCCTGGAGGACGCCTATGAACCGGGCAAGCTCATGGGCGCCTTCGCCGAGGAGACCGCGGCCGCCTACCAGTTCACCCGCGCCGACATGGACGCCTACGCCATCGAGAGCCTCGCCCGCGCCCGCCGCGCGGTGGAAAGCGGCGCCTTCGCCGGCGAGATCGTTGCGGTCGAGATCGCCGGGCGCAAGGGAACCGTCACCGTCGCCGACGACGAGCAGCCCCTGAAGGCCGATCCGGCCAAGATCCCCACTCTCAAGGCCGCCTTCGCCAAGGATGGGGCGATCACCGCCGCCAACGCCTCCTCGATCAGCGACGGGGCGGCGGCCCTGGTGCTGATGCGCGCCTCCACCGCCGAGCAACTCGGCCTTGAGCCCCTCGCCCGCATCGCAGGCCACGGCGCCTACGCCCATGCGCCTTCCCTCTTCACCACCGCGCCCGTCCCGGCCATGAAACAGGCCCTGGCGCGGGCCGGCTGGTCGGTGGGCGAGGTCGATCTCTTCGAGGTCAACGAAGCCTTCGCGGTGGTCGCCATGATCGCCATGCGCGATCTCGCCATTCCCCACGCCAGGCTCAACGTCAACGGCGGCGCCTGCGCCCTGGGCCACCCCATCGGCGCGTCGGGCGCCCGAATCCTCGCCACCCTGCTGGCGGCTCTGGAGGCGCGCGGCGAAAAGCGCGGCCTCGCCTCCCTGTGCATCGGCGGCGGCGAAGCGGTGGCCATGGCCGTGGAGCGGTTCTAACCCCCGCCGCCCATCGCCTTGGCGATCGCGCTGAGCTTGCCGGTATCGATCTTCATGCCGTTGGCCAGGATCACGTCGCCGCCGTCCATGCCGGCGGGGCAGGGACCGAGCCGGGTCGCGTCGATGTCGGTGACATGGCGCCCGTTCATGGACGGAATGCTGGAGCCGGTGGTGTCGCTCTGGGCGTGGATGCGATAGCGCGAGGCAAGGTCGCCGCTCAGGGTCCCCGTGGACCTGGTCACGCCGACGGCGCCCATGCCGCAGGTCGAGGTGAAGGCGTAGCCGCCCTCCGGCCTTCGGACAAACGCGCGCCGGCGGCAGGCGTCTTTGCCGACCCGACCGCCCAACACCGAGAGCCTGGCCTCGCTCGCCGCGTCGATACACAGACGCATCTTGCCGACCACGGCGGGCGTCTCGCCGTCGCGGCTCATGGACTGCTCCCACAGGCCGGCCCGGCGCGCCGGCGGCGGGGCGCCCTGAACCGCGGCCGCGCCGGCGGGCGCCGGCCTGGCGCCGCCGCGCCGATCGCAGGCGGTCAGGGCCAGGGCCGAGGCCGCAACCAGGATGATCGTCCGCATCGAACCGCCCTCCTCATCGGAAGATCAGCCTAATTCCGATTTCCCCCAAACGGAAACGGCGCTATGCCGCCGGCCCGAAGACGCGCCCGATTGTGAGACACCATGGCCCAGATCCGCGACAATGCGCCCCTGCGGCGGTTCGAACTCGACGAGGCCGGCCACACCGCCTTCGCCGACTATCGGCGGGCGGAAGGGCGGCTGATCGTCGATCATGTCGAGGCGCCCCCGGCCCTGCGCGGCGCCGGGACGGCCGGGCGGCTGATGGAGGGCGTCGCCCAGGAGGCCCGCCGCGAAGGGCTGAAGATCACCCCCCGCTGCGGCTACGCCGCCGCTTGGCTGAAGCGACACCCGGAACACACGGATCTGGTGGGCTAAGCGCCCTCGCGCCGCCTGCGGGGACCGTGAAATAGCGGCCACAGGCAAAAAAGGGGCGCGCTGATGGAGCGGGGCGGCGGGAGAAGATCGACTATCCTGGCGCCCCTCCCGCAAAAATGTTCCTCCCGCTGCCGCCACTCTTGGACAGGCACGGGTTTTTAGCCTAGCCCCACCCTCATGCCCCTCCCGTCTCCAGACCCCGCCTGGCCCCCGCTCCCCTACGCCGAATGGGCCGACACCTGCGAGACGCTGCAGCTCTGGTGCCAGATCCTGGGCAAGGTGCGGCTGGCCCAGACGCCGTGGCTGAACCATTCGTGGCAGACGCCGCTCTATGTGTCGGCGCGGGGATTGACGAGCGGGGTCATTTCCCACCGCGAGCGCGCCTTCGACCTCGAACTCGATTTCGTGGACCAGGCGCTGCGGGTGCGCACCGATGGCGGCGGGGCGGGGATCGCCCTGGAGGCCATGCCGGTGGCGGCGTTTTACGCCTGGATCATGGAGGCGCTGGAGGGCCTGGACGTACCGGTGGCGATCGATGGCGCGCCCAATGAGATGGCCCAGGCCATCCCCTTTACGGAAGACACCACGCCGCGCGCCTATGATCCCGCCTGGGCCGAGCGCTTCTGGCGGGTGCTGCTGGCGGCGGACCGGGTGCTCAAGACCTTCCGCACCGGCTTTCTGGGCAAGGCGAGCCCGGTGCATTTCTTCTGGGGGAGTTTCGACCTGGCGGTGACGCGGTTTTCCGGGCGGCGCGCGCCGCGCCATCCGGGCGGCGTGCCGCATCTCCCCGACGCGGTGGCCCGCGAGGCCTATTCGCACGAGGTGAGCAGCGCCGGCTTCTGGCCAGGCGGGCCCGGGAACCAGGACGCCGCCTTCTATTCCTACGCCTGGCCGGCGCCCACCGGATACCGCGACGCCGCCGTTGCGCCGGCGCGGGCGCGGTTCGACGACGCGCTCGGGGAGTTCGTGCTGCCCTATGAGGCGGTCAGGACGGCGGCCGATCCGGAGGGCGCCCTCATGGCCTTCCTGTCGTCCACCTACGCCGCCGCCGCCGACCTGGGCCGCTGGGACCGGGCGGCCCTGGAGTGTGCGCTGGGAGCGCCGGGGCGGCCCCGCCCGACGTGACGATCGCCGCGCGGGCCAGGATGGCGCGTCGGCGCCAACCGACGCGACGGGAACCCCGTCGGCGCTGACCAAGATGGCTCGATCGAATGGAGTCTTTACGCCAGGTGGCAAATGGCCGGCCGCGGCGCTAGTCTCGGCCTGTTCGCGAGACCGGGCGCCGAGTGCCCGCCGTCTTGCCTCACCGATCGAAGGATCCCGTTGACGAAATCAAAGCCCAATGCGCGCGCGCCTCGCCGACGGCGACATGGCGCAAGCCTGACCGTCTGGTCGGCGCTGGCGGCCTTCTTCGTCGCGGCGCCCTCCATCGCCGCCGAAGCGCCCCATGTGACGGACAGTTCGTTCAGCGAACCGGGCGGCGATCGGGTGCTGCAGGAATCGATCGTGGTCGAGGCGCCGGCGGCGAAGGTGTGGAAGGCGTTCACCGACGAGGCGACGATCAGGGCGTGGAACGCGCCGCTGGTCCGCATCGATCTGCGCGATGGCGGAACCATTGAGGAAGGCGACGATCCCACCGCCGCCCTGGGCGGGCCTGGCAGTGTGCGCCATCGGATCATCACCTATCTGCCCGGGCGCCTCTTGGTCTTGCGCAACATCGCCGCGCCCGCCACGCTCCCCGGCGGCGAACTCTATCCGACCATTGTCCAGATCGTCTCCCTCGAGCCCCTCACCGACAAGGAGACCCTGGTGACCCTTTCCGGGTCCGGCTACGGCGCGAGCGCCGCCTACGACAGGCTCTACGACGTCTTGCGGTCGCATAACGGCGCCTATCTGGTTTCGCTCAAGGCGTTGTGCGAAACCCCGACCGCCGCGGGCGTGACCTCGCCCTGACCGGCCCAGCCGTTGGAGGCGCCCTTGATCCTGAAATCCGCCGGCGCCTGCTGGCGCCTGGAGAGAGCCGGCCGCGCCGCCTTCTTCCTCGACATGGCCGACTATTTCACCGCCGCCAAGGCGGCCATGCAAAAGGCCCGGCGGTCCATCCATCTGCTCAATTGGGCGTTCGAGGCCGACACCCTCTTTGATCCCCAGCCCGGCTGCGCCGGTCCCGACGCCGACCGCTTCGGAAATTTCCTGAAGGCCATGGCCGGGGACAACCCGGAGCTGGACGTGCGGCTGCTCTGCTGGAACTCGGCCCTGCCGGTGGCGGCGACGCAGAACTTCTTCCCGGTCCGCGACCGTAAGTGCTTCGAAGGCTCGAAGGTGAAATTCGTCCTCGACGGCAAGCTGCCGATCGGCGCCTGCCACCATCAGAAGATGATCGTCATCGACGACGCGGTGGCCTTCTGTGGGGGCGGAGACATCGGGCCCGATCGCTGGGACACCCCCGAACACCTCGACGACGATCCCAGGCGGGAGAAGACGCCCTCCGACAACAAATGCTTCGATTCGCGCCATGAGGTGATGGGGCTGGTGGATGGGCCGCCGGCCATGGCGCTCGGCGATCTCTTCCGCGAGCGCTGGCGGCGCGCCACCGGCGAGAGCCTGGCGGCGCCGGAACCGGCGGCGCCGGATGCGTGGCCCGATTGCGTCCATCCCGATTTTCGCGAGGTGAGCGTGGGCTTCTCGCGCACCTCCGGCGCCTGGCGGGGATGGCCGCAGGTGGGTGAGGCCAAGGCGCTGAGCCTCGCCTCGATCGCCGCGGCCCGCGACTGCATCTATCTCGAGAACCAGTATTTCACCTCGCCGATCATCGCCGAGGCCCTCGCCGCGCGGCTGGAGGAGGCGGATGGCCCGGAGGTAATCCTCGTCTCCACCCAGCATTCGCCCAGTTATTTCGACCAGATGACCATGGACCGCACCCGCTCCAACTTCATCAAGCGGCTGAAGGGCGCCGACGCCCATGGCCGGTTTCACGCCTACAGCCCGGTGACGACGCTCGGCCGCACGATCATCGTCCACGCCAAGCTGGCGATCATCGACGATGTCCTCTTGCGCATCGGTTCGGCCAACATGAACAACCGCTCGACCGGTTTCGATACCGAATGCGACCTGACGCTGGAGGCGGACGGCGAGACGGCGGTCGCCTCAAGGGCGGTAATCGGAGCCATTCGCACCCGCCTGCTGGCCCACTGGCTGGGGTGTTCGATCCCGACCATGGAAGCCGCTCTGGCTGGCGAAGGGAGTGTCGGGGCGGCGCTGGAGGCCCTGCGCAAGTCGGGTCATTGCCGTCTGCTGCCGATCGAACCGGTGAAGCTCGGACCCCTGGCGAGCTTCATCGCCGCCTTCCATGTGGGCGACCCCGTGACGCCGGCCGATTCCTGGCGGCCGGTGAAACGCCGCCGCGACCTCGACGCCGAGGTCAGCGCCCTGGCGGCTCGCTTGAGGCGGTGACGACCAAGGAAAAGGGCCGCCCCCTTGGGGGACGGCCCTTTCTGGAAACTTAAGATCGCTAAGGGGCGATCTTACTACTGCTTCTTGGCGTCCATGGCCGCCTTGGAGGCCTTGGCGGACGACTTGGCGGCGTCCGAAGCCGACATGGCCGCGGAATTGGCCGAAGCGTCGGCCGGGGCGGCCGGCATCGCGGAAGCGTTGGCGGGGGCGGCCGGCATCGCGGAAGCGTCGGCCGGGGTCGTGGCGGCCGCGTTGGTGGCGTTCGCGGCGTCGGTCGAGGCGGCGGCGGCGCTGTTGGAAGCGTCGGTCGCGGCGTCGGCGGCCTTGTCGGCCGGCTTTTGGCAGGCGGCGACGGAGAGGGCGGCGACGGCGGCGCCGGCGACGAGCAGTTTACGGAGAACTTCGGAAGTCATGGTCATGGGTCCCTTTGGGTGAAGACAAGGCGTCATTTGAAACCTGCGCAAGCGGAAAGCCCGACAAACCCCGAAAGGTTCCCTCAAAGCCCTTCACATCCGCGGACGCCGAACCCAGCCATAGGCCGCTTCGCGAGGAAAAATCAAGCCACGATCGAAGCGCGCGCAGGGCCGTCTCGGCTAGGGTTTGCGGAACAGGAAGGCGAACTGGTCGGTCTTGCCGCGGATCGAGGGGTCGAAAACGATGGCGGTGTGCGGGTCGGCCGGATTGCGCAGAACATCCGACTGGCCGGCGAATGTGAATCCGGCGCTTTCCACCTCCCGGCGAACCACCGCCGGGTCGATGCGATGGAGCTTGTCGGCGGTCGGACCGGCGGGCGAGCCGGGCAGGGCGACATGGTCGATGACGATCAGGGCGCCGCCCGGCTTGAGCATGCCGAACCACAGCTTGTCGAGGGCCACCACGTCGGTGTGGACCTCGGTCAGATGCAGATCGTGGTAGTTCTGCGAGGTCCAGATGAGATCCAGGGGCGGCAGAGCGCTCTTGGCGACATCGTTGATCACGATCACGCTGACATTGGGATAGGCCGGATCCGCCGCGATGGCGGCGGCGGCGGGCTCGGCGAATTTCGACTTCGGATCGGGCACGGCGGCCCAGACGTGGCCCTTGGGCCCCACCGTCTTGCTGAGGATGCGGGTGAAATAGCCGGCCCCGGGCAGGATCTCGAGCACGCTGTCGCCGGGCTTCACCCCGGCCAGGGTCAGCACGTCGGCCGGTTTGCGCACCGCGTCGCGGGCGGTGTCGGCGGGGGGCCGGTGCGGGTCGGCCACGGCCGCGGCGATGGGCGCCGGCGTATCGGCGGCCCAGGCGGCGCTTAACCCGGCTGGGCCGGCCAAGATGGCCGCCAAGACAAGCCCGGCGATGATCGAATGACGCATGTCAACCTCCCGTTGTTTTTCCCGGCGGAACCTTCGCCGCAACACCGCCGCGCCGTCAAGAGTCGATCCTGAAGGAGGGCGTCGCATCGCCTGCCCAACGCCCGTGCGCCATTTTGCGCTTGGCCCTCCATGATTTAACGTCGCCCTTGCGAACCGAAATTCGAATAAAGGCGAGTCCTCATGTCTCCCCTGCCCCGACTCTTCGCCGCGCCCGCCGCCCTCCTCATCGGCCTACTCACTCTCGCCGCGGCGCCGGCCCCGAGCCTAAACTCAGGTCCCGGGATCGATCGCGTCGGCATGGACGCGGCGGTCGCGCCCGGCGACGACTTCTTCGCCTACGCCAATGGAAACTGGGTCAAGACGACCGAGATTCCGGCCGACCGCGCCCGCTGGGGGGTCGGCGCCGTCATGGCCGACCTCACCGACCGGCGGACCGCCGACCTGATCCGCGAGACGGCGGCATCCAGGCCGCCGGCCGCCTCGCAGGCGCGCAAGATCGCCGACTATTACGACGCCTACATGGACGAGGGGGCCATCGAAGCGGCCGGGGGCGCGCCCCTCGCGCCGGCGCTGGCCCGCATCGCCCGCATCGCCGACAAAACGGCCCTGGCCGCGGTCCTGGGCGGCGAACTGCGGGCCGACGTGGACATTCTCAACGCCACCAACCTGCACACCGATCGCCTGCTGGGCCTGTGGGTGGCGCAGGATCTGGACGACCCTTCCAGGTACGCGCCCTTTCT
>Ga0208849_1002449_pt1 | contig 10140 bp, 11 predicted proteins | sample NGESurdeep072012_10_FD_184470 | JGI IMG/M metagenome (GOLD analysis project Ga0208849, IMG submission 184470) | Arctic peat soil microbial communities from Barrow, Alaska - NGEE Surface sample 53-3 deep-072012 (SPAdes) | ecosystem: Environmental > Terrestrial > Soil > Wetlands > Peat ...
AGCGCGAGGCTGGCCAGGATTGCCACGGTGTCCGCGTTGGCCTGTAATGGCGTTCCAAGCTTTCCCGGAACGTCAAGAAATATTTCAGCCAAGCGGCCATCGGCGAACCGGCCGACCGTGGCGCGATATCGGTGATTCTCAAACTCGAATGAGAACGAGGCGTTGAGTCGTCTATCGGGAAGGCGTTCGCGGTTCATGAGCGAGCACCCCCGACGCCGTTTTCGTCATGCTCCACGGCATCAGATTCCGAATTGTCATTTGTTTTCAACGGATCATCGACATCATGACGTCGGTCGCGTTGGCGATTATCAGGATGGTTTTCAATCAGGCTCACCGTGACCACAACGAGCGCCTGGGGTCCGTAGCGCTTATCCAGCGTCATTCGGCAGATTAGTGCATCGTCGCGGTAGGCAACGCCGTTAAGGGCGTCGTTCCAAGCCTTGGCGATGTTGTCGAGGTCGGGCTTTTTGCCGGGCTTGATCTCGCCAAGGATGGCTTGCTGTCGTTTCCGCTCCGACCATGACGCGGGGACCGGGAATATAGCCCGCAGCACAAACTCGATAGGGCCATCCAGCGGCGGGTTGTTGCCGATCTCCTGCATCGCCGCGGTGCGGATCATGCCCTCATAGGTGCGCGTCTTTTCCGGCGTGTAGTGTCCGACGTGGCCGCCGCGAATGAATGCGCGGGCTCGCCCCTTGCCCTGAGGCTGGCCTTGCAACGCGACCGTGATTGGCTTAAACTCCGCGCTGTCGTGGTAGACAACAGCATTCGGAATTGGCCCGTTAGCGCGGGCCTTTTCTATTTCGGCCATTGCTCAAACGGCCTCTTCTTCCAGCTTAAGAAGCCGGCGGAGCGCGGCAGTCGGCACCTTCAAAAGCCGGCCGACCTTGATCGTCGGAAAATCCCCGCGCTTGGCCGCGTCATAGCTGCCGTTTCTGCTCAATCCGAAACAGACGCGGCCCACGTCGGGTACACCCGCGGTCGGCTCGGAAAGAAGCGCCCTTAGGTCATCGTTCATATAAACTCTCCTGGAACACAGATACTAGCGCCGAGAATCGATAAGGTACACTTTTGTACCATGCCGATGGTTAAGGCACAGTTTAGTACCTTCAAAGGTACTTTTTTGTTCCCTCCACAACTTTCCTGTGATACGGTGTCATACGGAGAGGCACCACGGAGGGACGGAAAATTGGCCAGGAAATCGAAGGAAACACCCCATCTACGGCTTAGGGTCGAGCCGTCGTTACTGACGCGTTTGGAAAAAGCCGCGGAAAAGAACGAGCGCACATTGACAGGCGAAATAGTTCATCGCCTCGAAGGATCATTCAGGCGCGACGATCTCGAACAATATTTAGATGCACAGGGGAAGCACATCACTGAAACGCTTTTGGCGGCTCTCGCTGCCAAAGAAGGGAGCGAGCGATGAGGGGCAGCATCATCAACAGGCCCAAGGGGTCTAACCATTGGTCGATCATTCTTGAGATTCGCGACGAAGCCACCGGCAAGCGCAAGCGCCGCTGGCATTCGTTCACCGGAACCAAACGGCAAGCGCAGGATGAATGCGCGCGGCTGATAACCCAGCTCAAGGAAGGGAACGCGCTGGAGCCGAACAAGGCCACCGTGGCGCAATTTCTTGGCCGATGGCTGGATCACATCAAAACGCAAGTCTCGCCTAAGTCCCATGAACGGTATGCCGGCCTCGTCAATCAAAACCTGATCCCGGTCCTGGGCGCCGTCCGGCTGAACAAGCTCAAGCCCGTGCAGATTTCTACGGTCTACGCTGGCGCCCTCGCCAATGGTCGCAGGGACGGCGCTGGAGGGCTTTCGCCGCGGACGGTGGGGCACATGCACCGAGTATTGAAGCAGGCCCTTGGCCAAGCCCTAGAATGGAACGAGCTAACCCGTAACCCGGCCGATGCCGTGGACCCTCCGCGCGTCGATTGGAAGCCGATGCAAACCTATGATTTGCCGCAGACTGTCGAGGTAATCGAGGCCGTTCGGGAAACGCCTATGCTGATGCCCGCCGTGCTGGCGGTTCTGTGCGGGCTGCGACGTGGCGAGATTTGCGCTCTGCGCTGGCGCAGCGTCGATTTGAAAGCGGCGAGCATTTCCGTTGTGGAAAGCCTGGAACAGACGAAAGCCGGCTTGCGCTTCAAGTCGCCCAAGAGCGGGAAGGGGCGTACCGTGGCGCTGTCCGCCACCGTGGTCGATGAATTGCGCGCCCATCGGATCAAGCGCGCCCAAGAGCTCCTAAAGCTCGGCGTCGGCTTGTCCGATGATGATTTGGTTTTAGGCCACGCGGACGGGTCAATAATGTCTCCGATTTACATTTCGCAGCTTTGGGCTCGAACGATCGCCAAGACGAAACTTGCCCGCTTGCGGTTCCATGATCTGCGACACGCTCACGCTACGCATTTGCTCGCCAACGGCGTCCATCCCAAGGTCGCCAGCGAACGCCTGGGGCATAGCAAGGTAGGAATCACGCTGGACCTTTACAGCCACGTCATTCCCGGGATGCAGGAAGATGCCGCGGCGATGCTTGACCGCGCTTTGTCGGCCGTCCGTGATAAAAGGCGCTAATGGTAGCAAAGCGGTAGCAAGCGGGTTTTCTGGAACAGATGAGGAATCAAATTATGTTGAAAAATCAGAATGATAAGTTGGAGGCCACGACCAGAATTGAACTGGTGTACACGGTTTTGCAGACCGTTGCGTAACCACTCCGCCACGTGGCCCCATGAGGCGGGATCAATATACAGCATCAATCGCTTAGGCAACTGCACGACGGGCGCCGGTTCACGGGCGCACCACGTCCTTACTGCGGCGGGCCGGCGGGCGAATGGCCCGTGGTGGCGGAATCGATCGGCGCCCGCTCGATTTGCTGCGATGACGGCAGCCGCGCGCGGGCCATGTTGACCAGGCAACCGGCCTGCGAGAATGAAGTTGTGCCGTCGCTGCATTCGAATCTGGCGGGTCCGGCGTCGGCGGCAGGTTTTTCCGCCACGGCGGCGGCTGGCGGCGGTGCGGCTGCCTGCGCCACCGGTTTCTGGAACGACGAGCAGCCCGCGCACCAAACCGAGGTCAATAAAACGAGGCCTATCCGCATGCGCGAGGCTTCCGGAAAACTACTCCAACGGGCCGATGCGAATTGGTTTGCAGCCAACTCAGCAGCCCGTGAGTCGGTTCAGCATATAACGGCCGGGGATGATTCGGACACGACGGCGCGGCTCTTCACGGCAGCTTGACGGAGCTTGCCGCGAAGTTCCGAAGGCAGGCCGTCAGCAGCTGGCGTACCAGCCTTGCGGAAAGGGAACCAGCCCCCAGGCGAGGCCGTTGTCATTGGCGGCTTTCGGCAGCCGATGGAAGGTCGATCGGTAGGGCAAGATATCCTCCTCCGGCGAGGGCGCAACGGCCGTTCTCACGGCATCCAGCAACAGGTCGAATTCAACTTCACTCATTGCGCTCTCCCACGTCAGAGAGCGCACAGTCTCAAAACTCTTTTGTTGCCGGATTGAAGCGATCGTTCAAATTTTATCGACCCGGCGACGGCAGCTGAAATGGTTACTGATGTCTTGATGCCGGAGGCAAAATAAACCGCCGCGGCGGCGGGCAAATGTGAGAAAAATCACATTTGGCCGACAATCTTTGCGCCTGAACCGCCGCGACAGTCGCGGGGCCGGCATGTTCAAAATTGCAGGCTATCTTTCCCGATTCGCGGTGGCGTTCCCTCCCGACCTCAAGCGAACATACCCGTCGGCCAGGTCACGGGTCGCTGTCGGGACTGTTTCCGACGCCGATCGGCCTGTTGAGATCAGGGTCGCTGATTCGTTTACCTTCCGCACGCGGTGATGGTGGGCTCTCATCGCGGATGTCTGCTGGCAGCCGTGTTCGCGATGTTTGACCGTACGATCCCGAAGCAGGGTGACGACTGATCGACGTCACCTGGCTACGGCCGGCTCGCATAATAGCGTGCGGCTTCATCGATCTCGGCCGCTGTCATCTGCCGCGCGATGTTTCGCATCTGCTCGCTGATGTCGTTTCGCCGCCCGCCGCTTGCGAAGGCCTGGAGCTGGGCCTTGAGATAGACGGCGGACTGGCCGTCGAGCCATGGTGCGCCGAGCTTGGCGTCGGTCGTGCCATGGCAGGCAGAGCAGGCGGGAATATTTCGCATCGGCGCGCCGCGGGCAACGATGTCGGGAGCGGTCACGGCCGGATCCGGATGCGATCCGGGCTGGCGCGGCAGGTAGGAATAATAGGCGGCGAGATCGAGCATGTCCTGCTCGCTGAGTTTAAGGGCGAACGGACTCATCACCGCGTTGGTTCGCGCCGCCGCCTTGAAATCCCGCAATTCCTTGTAGACCGAGGCGGCCGGCTGTCCCTCGAGATTGGGCGTATCGACCTGGCCCTGACGGTTCGAGCCATGGCAGATCGCGCATTGCATCGCCAGCGTGGCGCCCCTGCCGACCGAGCGGGTGTCCGGCGGCCCGAACATCTGCGAATTCATCACCACGTTGGAGGTGACAGCGGTCGGTTTTGGCGCTTCCGAAACCACGGTCGCGCGCGGCACCCCCGCGGCACTGCAGATGGCGTCCCAGAGGCTGCTCAGCCGCGCATTGGTTTCGGCATATGGCAACAGCACGAAACCGATGATGAAGGAGAGCACCACCATCGCGCCTGTGATGCCGACGCCGGCCGCAAACCACGGATTCCTGAACGTAAAGAGGCGTTCTGCGCTCATCGCGCGGCTCCCACATAGACCGCAGGAACCGCGTTGCCTTTGGTAGCCAGCAGCTCGGCGATCGGAAAGCCGTAATTGATGAAGGTCAATGCGATCATCAGCGTCAGCCACAGGGCAAAGCCGTTGAGTGCGACCGGCACCCGCACCGGTTCATGGACTGCGACGCTGAAGCGGTATTCGCCGGGATCGGTTTGCACCGCCCGGTGCCCGCGGATCAACACCGCAAAGAACAGCCCCGCGGAAACCAGCAGCAGCAGCCCGCCGAACACCGAGATCGACACCGACAGCGCCTCCGGCGCGATCGCCGGATTGGCATAGTCGTAGGAAGCCATGCGCCGCGGCATGCCGAGAATGCCGACATAGTGCCACGGGAACGTGGTCACGATCATGCCGACGAACCACAGCCACAACTGGGCCTTGATCAAGCCGATGCTGTTCAGCGCGCGCCCGGTCAGATGCGGCCAGAGGTCGTAGGCGATGGCGAAATACATGATGACGATGGCGCCGGCGTAGATCAGGTGGAAATGGCCGGTGATCCACTGGGTATTATGGATGCTGGCATCGAGCTGGTAGCTCATGTTGATGAGGCCGCCGGCGCCGCCGAATCCCAGCATCACGAACGAGAAGGTCACCGCCAGCATCATCGGATTGCCCCAAGGCAGGGCGGCGACCCAGCCGAACGGGCCTTTGCCGCCGCGCAGCCGGCCGGCGATCTCGGCAGACGCGCAGATCGTGAACACCGTCACCAGCGTCGGCAGCGCCACCAGTGCGGTGAAGGCGGACTGGATGAACTTGAATCCGGCGCCGACTTGCGGATCGGCGAACAGATGATGCACGCCGATCGGCATCGCCACCACGACGAACAGGATGAAGGCGATCCGCGCCATGGCGTCGCTGTACAGGCGGCCGCCGATGGCGCGGGGAAAGATCGTGTAATAGGCGATATAGGTCGGCATCAGCCAGAAATAGACGATGGCATGGAGCGTCCATGAGAAGAACACGCGCGACAGTCCGGCGTCGATCGTGGTCCTGAGGCCGAGCGCCACGGGGAGGATCAACACGATCACTTCGATCGCCGCACCGACCGCGGTCCAGCCCCACAGATAGGCGCCGGCGACGTTGGCGAACATCGCCAGCGGCACCGGCTTGCCCGGATTGTCGCGTTTCCACGCCGCCATGTTGATCGACATCAGCGCGACCCAGATCCACGAGCCGACCACGACCAGCACCACGCCGATGTAATAAAACGGATTGCCGATCATCGGCGGGTAGAAGGTGTAAAGGACCGAGGCCAGACCGAGCGACACCGGAATCATCGCGGTGACCGCGCCGACCGCGACCAGTACCAGACCGGTCCAGGCCCATCGCCGGCCGATCAGCGGCCGTTTCAGCGCGAATTCGGTGATGGCGTAACCGAATCCCATCGCGATCAGGGTGGGAAATACATAACCCATCGCCGATCCATGCGCGGTGACCGAGCGGTAATAGAGTTCGGAATTGCTGACCCATGGGTTGAGCGGGCTGCGGACGAACATCTGCCATTCGCCGAGCAGCAGCGCGAGGCCGAACACCACGAAGGCCAGCCAGAAATGCGCCAGCACCAGCCGCTTGCTATTCAACACAGGTCAGCCTCCGCTTGTCGGCGGCCATCTTGAAGAAACTGGCCTTGTCGATCACCTTGACCTTGGCCCACATGCCTTCATGTCCGATGCCGCAGAACTCCTGGCACGGCATCGGATGTTCGCCCGGCGTATCGAACCTGGCCGGCAGGGCCGAGATGTAACCCGGCACCAGCATGGTATTGATGTTGGTGTGCTCGATCAGGAAGCCGTGGACCACGTCGGCGCTGGTGGCACGGAAGTTGACCGGCGTGCCGGTCGGCACCAGGATGCATTGCGGCGTGAACGAGAACTGCTGGCCGACCGCGCGGACCGTCACCGAGCCGTCGGCTTCAACGGCACTGCCGAGATTGCTCTCGACGAATTCCCCTGAAATGTGCAGCGTCTGCGGGTTTGCGGTCTCCACCCAGGCCTGTGGCATGGTCGCCTTGTGGATTCCGGCGAAGATCGCCGTGCCGACCAGCACGCCGACGATCCCGGCCGACAGGATGATCCATCGCCGCTCGATGCGGGCGGCGACCGCAGCGCCTTCGTCGTGATCGGATGCGGATGTCATTGCACCGGCCCCCGCGGCAGGAACACCATGAAATAAAACGCAAACCACAGTGCGATCACGATCGCCGTGGCGATGCCGGCGACCGCGAGGGCGCCGTGCGGGCCGGACCGCACGATCTCGTGGATCTCTTCGATTCTGGCATCCTCGGCTTCAGGCGACGATGGGGCATCCGGCGATACGATCATGTCGCCCTCACTGCAGTGGTACCGAGCGGAGCGCGTTGGCCTCGCCGACCGAAACCGGCGCCCCGTGATTGCCCCAGGACACCCGGATGTAGGTCACGACCGCCGCGACTTCGTCGTCCGAAAGCGACTGGGCGAACGGCGGCATGCCATGCGGCATCGGATTGCCTGATGTCCCCGGCGGATAGCCGCCATTGAGAACCATCCGCACCGGATTCACCGCCGAAGACATTTGGATGGATTGATTGCCGGCGAGCGGCGGATAGTCGGGAGGCTTGCCTTGCCCCTTGTCGCCGTGACAACTGGCACACTTGTCGGCGTAGATGGTCTGGCCCAGCCGCAGCAGCAGGCTGCTTTCGTCCGCCGACGTGGTCGGGCGTGGCGCGTCGGGCACCGAATGCTCGGCCAGGCTCTTGAGGTAGACCGCCATGGCGCGGGTGTCCGCCTCCGTCATGTATTGCAGGCTGTTGTAGGTGACGTCGGCCATCGGCCCGTAAACCGCGCCGCGTTTCGAGATGCCGGTGCGCAAGAGGTCGGAGATGTCGTCGATGCTCCAGTCGCCGAGGCCACCTTCCTTGTTGGAGGTCAGCGACGGCGCGTACCAGTTCTGCATCGGAATGAGGCCACCTTCGAAGGCCGCCGATTCCGAACTGCCGCCGAGCGCGTTGATGGCGGAGTGACACATCGCGCAATGGCCGAGGCCCTGCACCAGATAGGCGCCGCGATTCCATTCATCGGACTTGGTCGCATCCGGTTTATATTCGCCCTCGGTGAAAAACAGCGTCCGCCAGCCGATGATCAGCGAGCGGTTGTTATAGGGAAATCTCAGGTCATGCGGCCGGTTTGGCTGCTTCACTGCCGGCACCGAGCGCAGAAACGCAAAAATCGCGTCGCTGTCGGCGCGGGTGACCTTGGTGTAGGAGGCGAACGGCATTGCGGGATACACCAGGCCGCCGTCGGGAAAGCGCCCAGTGTGCATCAGCGAGTAAAACTGGTCCGCAGTCCATTTGCCGATGCCGGTGTCGGCGTCGGGCGTGACGTTCGAGGTGTACAGCGTGCCGAACGGCGTCGGCATGGCGTGTCCGCCCGCGAACAGCTTGCCGCCGGGCGCGGTGTGGCAGGCCACGCAATCGCCAGCCTGGGCGAGATATTCGCCGCGCGCGATGACGGCCTTGTCTGTGGTCGAAGGCTGCTTCTGTGCCGAGGCCTGAGCCGGGCAGAGCAGGAACAGCGCCAGCGATCCCACTGCCGTCGTGCACATGCGTTTCAGGACCTGCGGGCTCGGCATGGCTTGCCCCTTCATTTCGGTTCGCTGCCGCATGCCAGCGGCATCGACAGCGATCCGTGAGCCACAGGTGCGGGGCTTGCGGGCATCGGCCGCGTCGAGAGCCACGCCGCCAGCGCCTTGACGTCGTCCTCGGTCAGATGCCCGGCGACGATCTGCATGCAATCCGGCGCGGCCGCGGTACGTGTACCGTAGCGCCATGCGCCGAGCTGCGCGCCGATATAGGTGGCGCGAAGTCCGAGCAATCCGGGAATGGCCGGCTCCATGCCGGTGAAAGACGGGCCGTGGCAACTGGCGCAAGCGGGGATTTCGTGGGCCGGATCGCCTTTGGTCGCCAGCGCTTGTCCACGCGCCAGCATCGCGGCGCTGACGTCGGGCGTTTCCGGCGGCGGGAAAGGCGGTTGCTCGGATGCGAAATAGTCGGCCATCGCCTTGAGATATGGGTCGGGCAGGAATTCCAGCAGGTAGTTCATCGGCGGATATTTGCGCCGGCCATCGCGAAACGCCACCAACTGGTTGTAGAGGTACCCGGCCGGCTTGCCGGCGAGTCGCGGGAAGTAATCGTCGTTGGTGCCCTGACCCTTGTCGCCGTGGCATGAGGCGCAGGCCAATACCCGGGCCGCCATGGTGTCGGGGGCGCGCTCGCCATCCTGTGCCCGGGCGATGCCATCGCAAACGAAGATCGACGCGATGGCGACGGCAAGCAGATAGCGGCCGACGTCCAACATTAGCCTCCCGCGACGGACATCGTGCCTGCCATCGCCGCCGGGATGGCGGGATGCCCCAACGCTAAGGCAATTGCGGCCCCGGTGCGGGGGCGGCGCACCGGGGCCGTGAGATGAAACGCCGCGGAGCCGCGTCGCATCCGCTGGCAGCCAATCACATCCGCGCGGTCCGGTGATGTTCTGTTTTGACCGCTTTCCCAATTTTTTCGGCGCCTGTCGGGAGCTGCGATTGGATGAGATGAAATCCTCCAGTCTAGACTACCATGGATTTTTGCAGACCGAAAGCTTCCAGTCTGTTCCTTCCAGTCTGTTCCTGACACCGCAGAGGCAACGTCTATCTGTCCCGCCTCTGGTGTCTTCATTAAACGCACGTTTCAGAGAATTCATGACCAGTTCGGTGACGACCAGGCCCACGCTCTCGGCGTCGCGGCAAGTCGCAATTCCACGCCGCCGTCGCGCTTCCGTGCTCGATCGCAGCGGAAAATAGCGAAGATCGTTCAAATATCGGTCGCGACCGTGACGATATGGACATGATCGCAATCGGCGCAGTCAAATGTGCGGATATCAAAGCCGGGTGGTCCCGGTGCTGTGTGGACCTCGGTCATGCTGCCGCCGCACTTTTCGCAACGCGGCGGTCCGGCTGCATCGAGCGGAAGGCGAGACGATGAATAAGTTGCGGGCATCAACCGCCCAACCTGCTGGAGGCGAACCGCTCGTTGTCCTTGAAAAGCCTGCCGAGCGAAAAAGCCACCTGCCGATGTCGATTCCGCTCGGTACCAGGCAGGAATGACCGGGCATAGCGCGGGCTGCTACGCCTGTGCACGATCAGCTCTCCAACGCTGTAGAGCCGCTGATCTTGCACCGGTAAACGGTCAACAGACGGCATGACGGTCACTTATGCTCTCCGTCGCCGTGATGACGGCGATCGGACCAATCTGCCATTCCGAATCCCGGATTTCGTGATCAATATTGATCACATCCAGGCATTTATTGTCGGCCGCTTGATAACAACGGGCTTCGCAGGCCTACGTGTCTACG
>Ga0208849_1002450_pt1 | contig 10140 bp, 6 predicted proteins | sample NGESurdeep072012_10_FD_184470 | JGI IMG/M metagenome (GOLD analysis project Ga0208849, IMG submission 184470) | Arctic peat soil microbial communities from Barrow, Alaska - NGEE Surface sample 53-3 deep-072012 (SPAdes) | ecosystem: Environmental > Terrestrial > Soil > Wetlands > Peat ...
CCCGCCGGCGACGGCGGATCCGTACGTCTCGTAGAAGACCGTGCCGCGGACGTTCCCCTGCGCGATCGGCCACGACTCGGAGATGGGCCCCGAGACCTTTCCGCCGGAGATCTTCGTCACCTGAACGCTGGCGACGTCGCCCGCGCCGACGGCGGCGTTCACGGCGACCCACGACTTCTGCGGGAGGCTCAGCGTGACCTGACTCGCCGCGCCCCCGGCGAAGTAGCCCATGTAGTCGAGCGTCTTGGACGTGATGCGCACGAACTCGGCGTCGGAGGCTCCGCCGCCGAACTGCAGCGTCGGTGAGAGCAGGCCCTTGGGAAAAACGGTCTTGTCATAAGGATAGAGCCACACGAACGCCGAGTCGGCCGTGCCCTTGCCCTGGAGTTGCGTCTGCGTCGCGGTCGCGACCATTCCGGGGTTCTCGGTGAGATTGCACACGGTGCCGGTGCACTTGCCTCCGGCCGCGCTACACGACGCGTCGCAGCCCGTTCCTCCACCGGAACTGGTGCCGCCGCTACCACCGCTGCTGCCGCTGCCAAACACGGCTCCGCCGCCGTCGTCGCCTGACGCGAAGCCCCCTGAGCCGCCGCCGCTGCTCCCGCCGTCGTCGGCCGACGAGGGCCCGTTGAAGGACGACCGTCCCGACCCTCCGCAGGCGGCCGCCAGAGTGACCCCCGCAAGCGCCGTCGCAGCCAGCGTAGACGTCGTCGGTCCTTTGGCGAGAGCCGAGAAGAGACGCGATGCCGCCCGTTGACGCGGAGTCATGGCTCACCGGCCGCCGCGGTCTCGCGGCGTGTAGGGAAGGGTATTGGCGTCCGGGCCGTGCTCGCATCCCCAGCGGCGAGGCAACGGCAGAATCGGTGTCGCATGGTCTCTGCTTTTCCTCTTCGCGGGCGACTGTCCGTCCCTTACGGGCATTGGGACCACGTCGCACGATCCGTCACGGAGTCTCTCACTTGCGCGTCCGCTCGGCTCGATCGAGTATCCGCGGCGATGTCGGGGACATCGTCGGACGACTCGGGCGGGCGTACGAGCGATGCGGACGAACGCGTCGATGACGCCGGTTCCGCCGCATCCTCTGCAGGCGAGTGCGCTCGCGACGCGGAGTCATCCCCTCCGCGTTCGGGCAAATCCGTTTTCGTTGCGGATCCATCCGCAACGGACGCAGGCGCCCGACCTCCGCATGCACCTCCGCGCGCTCGCCTTGCGGGTACCTCTGCGAGCGATGCGCACGCACCCGTCAGCGTGGGCGCCGCACCCGCAAACGCTGCGGATACGCGCGCAAGCGATGCGGATCGATCGGTAAGCGTTGCATCCCCGCCCGCAAGCGTGGCCGACGGCCCCGCGCGCGTCGCGCGCGAGCGCGCAAGCGATGCGGGTGCGGACGCGAGCGCCGCGGGCGAACGCACAAGCGATGCGGGCACGGACGCAAGCGTCGCGGGCGAACCCGTGAGCGCCGCGGGTCGGCCTGCAAGCGATGCGAGTGCATCCGCAAGCGATGCGAATGCGACCGCAAGCAACGCGAGTGCACGCGCAACGGATGCCGATGTCCCCGCAAGCGAAGCGGATTCGTCCGCAACGAACACTGAGGTCTCCGCAAGCGAAGCGCACGAACTCGCGAGCGATGCGGCTCCTTCCGCAACGGATACCGATGCGCCCGCGAGCGATGCGGACGCACCCGCAAGCGAAGCGGATCCCCCCGCAAGCGATCGGCCCGCGCCCGTAAGCCTCGCGGACTACCGCGCTCGCGTCGCGAAGACCTCGATCACGCACGAAGCCTTCCGAGCGTTCCTCGCGGATCGGAAGACCCAGAACTGGGTGGAGGTCATCGTCGCGGAGAAGATGCCCGAGGTCGACGTCGCGGACGTCGCGCAAGACACCTACGAGGAAGCGGTCAAGGCGTTCGAGCGCGCGCCTCCTGCGAACAGCGAGGTGCTCCTCGCCTGGCTCGAGACGATCGCTCGCCGGGCGGTGGCGGACGCTCTGGAGAAGAAGAGCCGCCGTGCCAAGTACGAGGGCGACATCCCCGACGAACCCGGCGACTCCGACCTCGAATCCGAGGCCGCGCCGGAGCCCGCAAGCGTCGATGACGACGACGACGAGCACCCTTTTGGCGCGGGCCCACACCCGATCGCTGACCCGAGCGTTGATCCGCGCGCGATCGACGAAGACGAACTCTACAACGCGCCGCGGCTGGTCCGATGGCTCGAAGGCCACGTCGCAGACAATCCGTACGACCGCGAGACGCTCGAGCTCGTCGTCGAGTGGTCGCGCGGAAAGAAGACCTACAAGCAGATCGCCGCCGAGCGCGGGATGACACTGGTGGCATTGTCGTCACGCGTCTTCGAGTTCAAGAAGAAGTACACGCCGCGCTACAAACGCGAGCGCACTCGCGCCGTCCTTCTCCTCCTCCTCTTCGGCGTCGCATTCGCCGTCGTCGTCTACCTCCTCTTTCGCGTCCCAGACGCGCCCCACCGCCCGCACGCCGCGCCTCCGCGGCCGCTCATCGATCAGATCTTCGGCGGACCGCCACCCGTGAGCGCCCCGCCGCCGTACCCGTACGAGGACGATGTCCAGCCGGACGGCGGATCCATCGCGCCGCACGAATAGACGCGTCGCGGGCGCCGACCTGACGTCTCGCCGCACTCGAGTATCCGCGCCAGGAGTTGACCGACGGCGGATCGCTCGCGCCCGAAGGCATGGGCCACGACCCCCCGATCACGGAAGCCCCGAAAGACCCGGGCACTCGAAGCGGGTGTCGCCGGGGAACGGCAGCTCGAAGTCCTCGGCCAGGACTCTCAGCAGCTCGTCGTGCGTCGAGAGGATCCGGCTCGTCGAGCTCCCGTCGCCGCGACGCCGGGTGAGCTCGCGATCTTGCAGCGTCACTCGCCCGTCCGGGGTGGAGCGCGCGACCATCAGGTGGTCGCGGAAGTGGGACCTCGGATGAGCGCTCGTGTACCAGTTGCCCATTTCACGATCGACGGGCGGCATGAGCTCGAGGGTGAACTCGTAGAGGTCGTGCCACTCGTCTGCAAAATACGCCTGGTGCACGAGCACCGCGTCGGGGGCCCGCCGCGCGAGGCCGTCCCAGCTCCCTTCGCGCACGATGCGACGCGGCTCGTGCGGCGTGTCTTGCCGGGTGTCCGCCACGAGGCGCAGCGCCGCGGTCAGCGACATGCCCCCGAACCCCACGTCGACGAGATGCGATTCCCCTGCGAGCTCGACGCGCAGAAACACGTGAGTGCGCGGCAGGCTGGTTCGCTCGGGGCGTCTGTAACGCGAGCGCGCACTGAGGGCCGTCACCTCGAACCCCAGCGCTCCGAGCACGCTGAGGAGGAGCGTGTTGTTCTCGAAGCAGTAGCCACCGCGGCGCTGACCGACGAGCTTGTCCTCGATCGCCGAGAGCTCGATCGAGATCGGACGACCGAGCAAGATGTCGAGGTTCTCGAACGGAATGCTCTCGACGTGTCGCGCCACGATCGCGTTCAGCGTCGCGAGCGTCGGCGATCGAGAGCCCGTGTACCCGATGCGTGAAAAGTAGGAAGCGAGGTCCATGGACGGCCCCAGGGTAAATCGCCGGGCGCCGCTCGCGGACGCTTTCGTGCGCCGGCGCGCCGGGGACCGGCTCGTCAACGGGGCATCGCGGCGGTGCGCGCGTTTCCGCTACCATCGGTCCGTGCGGTCGAACGCTGCGCCGGATGGGCGCGCCCCTCGCGAGCGAACCTCGGCTGCCGGGAACGCGCTCGCGCTGCTCGCGTACGCCGAGGCGCGCGGCCTCGCGAGGGCGGCCGTGGCGGCGCGCTTCGGCCTCGATCTCGCCGCCCTCGACGAGGTCGAGGGTCGCTTGCCGACGGCGACGCTGACGCGGATGTCGAACGAGCTGCCGGCGCTGGCGGGCGACCCGGACATGCCGCTTCACGTCCTTCCGCATGCCGCGCGGGCCGAACCGCCGCTGACGGTGCTCGTCTTCCTCGCGTCGCCAACGCTCGGCGACGCGCTGCGCCGGCTCGTACGCTTCGAGCGCGTCACGCTGGACACGGCCGACGAACCGGCCAGCGAGCTCGTGATCGACGGGGACCGGGCGCACATCGTGCTGCACCACGAGCGAAGCTCCGTCCTCCCGCCGACGGGCGCCGTGATCGACGCGCTGCTCGGCGTGCTGATGCTCGCGCGAATGGCCACGAAGCATCCCGTCATGCCGCTCGCGATCACGCTCCGCCATCCGCTGCCGAGTCGTCGCGAAGAATACGACGCGGCGCTGGGCTGCCGCGTCACCTTTGGCGCGGAGCGGGATCGCATGACGCTGGCCGCGTCGGATCTCGCGCTCCGTCACCCCGAGGCTTCGCGCACGATGCTCGCGATCGTCGAGCGGCACGCGGCCGACGCGCTCTCGCGGCTCCCTCGGGGCGAAGACTTCACGACGGCGCTGCGCCGCAGTATCCGCGCGCGCCTTCCCGACGGTCCGGTGACGTCGGCGAACCTGGCTGCCGCCCACGCGCTCAGCCCCCGTACTCTCCAGCGTCGACTGGAAGCGGCGGGCACCTCGGTGCGGAAGCTGCTCGACGAGGAGCGCCGGGCCCTCGCGCTTCATCACATCCAGAATCGCCGGACGCCGCTCATCGAGATCGCGTTCTTGCTGGGCTTCTCGGACGCGTCGGCGTTCACGCGCGCGTTCACGCGGTGGATGGGGCGCTCGCCGAGCGAGTACCGGCAGTCGCTCCTCTGACCGCCCACGGCGGCCGATTGGCGCGCCGGAACAAGTCTTTAGCCGGGTCGAGTCAAGCCGACGGCGCTCCGCCGCGGATACGACGGAGACATGACGCTCTCGACCCCCTCGAGCGACTCGACTCTTCAATCGACCGGTCGCGCCCGGAGCACACGGAGACGCGGCGACGGCCTCTACGCGTATGCGGCGCTGGCGTGCGGTCTCACCTGGGCCCTCGCGTTTCCGACGGCCCTGGCCTGGAGACACCACGCCGCGCCTTCGCCCGCTGCGATCGCGTCCGAGGGTCTCAGCGCCTTCGGTCCCTTGCTTGCCGTGCTCGCCGTCGCGGGACCACGGCACCGGCTCCGCGCCGTGTTCGGTCGCTGGCGCACGAACCCGATGTGGCTCGCCCTCGCGCTGGTCGCCGCCCCCGCGGTCCACACGGCGGCGCGGGCTCTGGATGTCGCGCTCTTCGGGGAACATCTCGGGGGGTGGTTCGCTCCGCCCGTGACCTCCGAGCAGCTCGCGGCCCTCGTCGTCTTCCCGCTGGGAGAAGAGTTCGGCTGGCGCGGCTTCGCATATCCGCGGATCGTCGAGCGCCTCGGCGTCGTGAGAGGCGCGCTGCTCCTCGGCGTCGTGTGGGGCCTCTGGCACCTCGTCTACGGGATCACGCCCGAGGCCGGCGCCTTCGACGCCCTCGAATTCGGGGCGGGCATGATCGAGCTGCCGCTCTATTCGGTCCTCATCGCCTGGGTCTTCGAGCGCTCGAACCGCAGCATGGGCGTCGCCCTCGCATTCCACGCCGGCGCGCACCTCGATCACATCGAGCGCGCGCCCGGCACCGATCTGCGGCTCCACGCGCTGCACCTCGTCGTGCTCGCGGCTGTCGCGCTCGTCGCAGCGCGTTCGCTCGCGCTCGGCTCGGCGGCCAAGCGCGCATGGTAGAATCGGCGAGTGCCTCTTGACGCGCTGCGGATCGCGCTCGTCGGCTCGGCGTCTGCAGTCGCCGTCGCATGCCTGACGGCCGTCGCCAGCACATCTTGCGGTAGCGCCGGCGCGATCGACGCCGGGCCCGGGGCAACGCCCGACGATGCCGGCGACCCGTTCGGCGCCCATTCGTGCGGCGACGCCTCCGCGAGCGTTCCTCCGCTGATCGACGCGGCAGAATGCGCGGCCGGTCACCTCGTGGCGGCCGCGCCCGTGACGATCGTCACCCCCGACCCCGATCCCGAAAACACCGTTCTGGCCGCATCGCCGTCCGGCAATCTCTTCCTCGCAGCCTGGACGGACGGCGGGGTTACCATCAACGCGACCCGGTATCCCGAGACGATCTGGGCGTCTCTCGTTCAGCCCGCGGGCGGCGCCGTCGCCATCTCCGCCGCGATCGAGCTGTCGGGCAACGGCGTCTGCCCCGTTGCCGCCTGGAACGGCACCGACTTCACGGTCGTCTGGGGAGACGACTCGGGACTGCGGTCGCAGCGAATCGATGCTTCCGGGTCACCCGTGGGAGCGCCGGCGCAGGTCCTGTCGAAGGCAAACGCGAATGCGTGTCCCGCTTCGCTCGTCGCGGCGAACGGCGGGCTCGCGCTGGCCTGGTACGATTGGCAATCGAACCCCGCGGAGAACGTCGGGCTCATCGGACAGAGCGGAGCGATCGGCAGCCGGGTGCTCCTCGACATGCTGGGTCCAGGCGTTGCGCCCAACGCGGCGCTGGCGCAGCTAAAGGGACGGACCTACGTCGCCTTCGTCGAATGGCCGGACGCGAATACGGTCAATACGGTCGTCAGCGAGATCGACTGGTCGAAGCCAGCGGTACTCTCGCAGACCGTCGAGCCCGGGTTCGGCAACTCCTTTCTCGCCGCGGGGGACGAGCTCTGGCTCACCACCTTCGACGCCGTGCCGGCGCTGTACGCGGGAACGCCGGGGTCCCCTTTCCGCGCGGTGGGAACTTCGTGCAATTCCGTGGCTATCGCGGCGGACGCGTGCGGTCGTCTCGTGCAGCTCGGGACCCAGGGCAACACGCCGGCCGGAGTGTCGCTCGGGTTCTTCGCCCAGCCCCTCGGATGGCCCAGTCCGGCCGTGCAGCTCGGTAACGTCACGGGGAGCGCCATTGCCGGCGCGGCCTCGACGTACGGCTTGCTCTGGTACGCCCGCGTCGGACCCGGAATTCCGGATGACCCCGAAGCTTCGACGAGCGGCTCGCTCTCGTTCACGACGCTGTCGTGGCGGTCGCCGTGAGGACTCCGCATCCTTTCGGTACCGTCGATCGTGATCATCTCAGGAAGCGGAGGCGTCGATGGCGAACGTGAAGGGAAGTGGGACGGAGAAATCGCCCTGGGCGCTCAAGACGCCGCCGGGGACGTCCGAATTCGAGGCGTGGCGCGACGACGCGGCCGATCCACCCGTGCTGGTGGTTCAAGTCGGCAAGACGCAGCTCCGGTATCACCTGCGCTGCGTCGACGACCTTCACGCGATGTTGAAGAAGCAAGGCGACTGGATGCTCCTCGGCAGCGCGGACGAACAAAAGCCCGCGGCGGACGGGACCGTCGAAGCGTGGGGCCGCTCCGACAAGAACCCCGTCAAAGGCTGGTATGGGCTCAAGAAGGGCCTCCGCGGGCGCTTCGCGATGTACCTGCCGCCCGTCCTCGAGGCGCTCGGCCTCGCCGAGGTCGAGCACAATCCGAAGAACAACCGGATGCGCGCGACGTAGAGGCGGGCGACGCCGGCCGTCGGTTCGTTCCCCGACGGGGCAGGCGTCCGCGATCGGGGGAGCGCAGCTCGCGCTACTCGATCCACTGGATCGTGTCAGGTCCGAGAGTGCGGTAGGTCGCGTCGACATGCGCCATCAAGGCGACCCACCACGTCTCGAGCTGCGGTCCCGACGCGCGGGGGCTGTCGACGAAGTAGCTGTCGCGCAGGCACTCGCCCGTGACGCCGTCCGCGCCCGTCCGGCACCGGCCATCGACGTAGACGACGATCGCCTTCGCGAGGCGATCGGCGGTGCTCGCTGCGGGATCGTTCATCAGCGCCCGCACCGCGTCGACGGTGGGCTCGAGGTCGGCCGCCGTCTGGCCGTAGCCGTGGGCGACGTAGATGACCGGGTACTGGATCGACTGGAGCGCGCTCGCGCAGTAGCCGGGCGGGAAGCTGATCACGACGGGTCGCGGCGGCGCCGAGCCGCTGGCGAAGGCAAAGGTCGCCGTCGCCTCGGAGCATCCGGTCACCGCCGGAGCCGTCGGATCGACGTGCAGGAACAGGTCGCTCTGGTCGCGCCATCGCGAGCCGATGAAGTAGAGGGCCGCCGCGACGCGGGCCTGCAGCTCGACCGCGGTCCCCAGCGCCTGTCCGCTCCCGTCTTGCAGGTCGGTGGCCGCTGGGGCGACCTCGCCGTAGCGCTGGAGGACGACGCCGGGTAGCGCCGTGAAGTCGACGAGACGTCCCGTGTACGACGCGGGGGCCGCGGAGGGCGAGAGCCCCGGTGCCTGCGTGAATCCGCTCAAGGCCCCCGCGAGCCGGCCCCGCGACGCGAGCGCGCCGACGAGGTGCCGCGCGCGGGCAGCCGAGTTGAAGGGATCGCGCAGCCCTCCGTCGGTCCATACGTCGACGCGCGACAGAGCCGCGTCGGTCAGCGCGCCGCCCGGCATCATGGCGGCCGCCACCGTGCCGCGGATCACCGATCGCGCGTCGCCGTTCCAGGCGCGCTGCAGGCCGGCCGACGCCGTGAACATGCCGTCGCCTTCACCGACGTCGTAGCCGTCCCCCGGCTTTTGCCATCCGCCCTTCGGCTGCTGCGCCGTCCCGGCGACCCCGTCGAGGCCGAAGTCGTCGTAAGGCTCTCCGACCTCGTAGCGCGCGTCGCCCTCGGTCCCGCCCGGGTTGTACTGGGGATCGTAGTCATCGCCGTTCGGATCGTCGTTGGTCCCGGCGACGTAGCCCGGCTCGGCGGTGTCGGGAATGCCGTCGACGCCGTAGTCGCGCCACGGCTCGTGCCCCTGGAGGACGACCGGCTCGAGCTGGTCGCGGACCCCGTTCCCGTTGTAATCGATCGCCAGAGACACCTCGAAGGGCTCGCCGTCGTTCTGGGTGGACCAGACATCGGCGTAAGGACTCTGCGATGGAGAGCTCGCGCTGCCGTCGCAGAAGGTGATCGCGGGGAAGACCCCGTCTGGATTATAGCGGGCGTCGAAGTAGTTCTGCAGCGTGAGCGTGTGCGCGCAGCGCTCGGCGCCGCAGTTCTGGCTGGCCTGCTGCAAGCCCGTGAGCGCCGCGCAAGTCGCAGGCACTGTGCCGTCCGCTCCGACCGGGCAGATCGGCTCGAGGGCCGGGGCGCACGCACTGCCCGTGTGATCGCCGACGACGCTCGGATCGTTCGGCGCGACGCCCGCCGGGAGGTTCTCGGCGCCCGGCGCGAGGCTGTATCCAAACACGTTGCCGAACGCGTACGCATAGTCGCGCAGCATCCCTGTCCGCTCGGTGCGATCGAACGGCCTCCCGTCCCCGGCCGTCACCTGCTCGAGCCACCACGCGTCGAACACTTCCGTATGGGCGTACGGATCCGTAGCCGTCTGCACCGGCAGACACTCGCCCTGCGACGGCACCGACGGGTTGACCGCGAGGCACTGCTCGTCCGCCTTGCAGCTCGCGGCGCTGTCGCACATGGTCGCCGACAAGGGAATGTTGCTGAGCGTGGTGCCCGGCTGGATCGGGCGGAACCCGGCGAGCGTGTCGTGCTCGAGCTCCGCGAGCTGGGAGGTGCGGTCGACGGGCCCGCCCAGCGCCGCGACCACATCGAACTGGTCGTGATGGCCGACGCCGAACGACGCGGCCGCGCCGCCACCCATGGATACGCCCAGGACAGCGCGATGGGTGAGCTCGCGCGAAACCGCCGTCGCCCCGGCGCTGGAGGCGATGACGGCCTGGTAGGTGCCGAGCCTGGGCGCCGAGAAGCCGAGAGCCCACGTCGCGGCGGCGCCCGTGCCGGTCTGCTGCACGTGAAGATCGGTCACCGGGATCACCCGCGGCGCGATGAAGCGCGGGCCGGAGTACGAGACCTGGACATGCCGGAGAAGTGCCGTCACAGGCATGCCCGCAGGGTCGATGGGGATCGAGAGCGGCAGCTCGCGAGGAAACACGGTGTCGGCGGGGCCGAAGGTGATGGCGGGGCCGAGGGCGACGTACCCGCTTGGCGGGCTGCCCGCGGCACAGGCGATCGAAGCCGCGAACGGTGCGATGTCCCAGACCACGCTGCCGATGTCCGGTGCGTTGGCGCCCGTGGGCACCGCGATGGATGCGGGTCCCGATGCGAGGAGGCCGCCGGCGGTCAGCGATCCGATGGATGCCGATGCCGGGCAGGCCGGCGGTGTCGGCGCGAGGACGGTGACCGCGAGCGACGCGGTGGCGCCGAGCGCGCACGTGCCGGCGTGGCAAGTGGG
>Ga0208849_1002451_pt1 | contig 10139 bp, 12 predicted proteins | sample NGESurdeep072012_10_FD_184470 | JGI IMG/M metagenome (GOLD analysis project Ga0208849, IMG submission 184470) | Arctic peat soil microbial communities from Barrow, Alaska - NGEE Surface sample 53-3 deep-072012 (SPAdes) | ecosystem: Environmental > Terrestrial > Soil > Wetlands > Peat ...
CCGATGACCTTCTCGACATGGTTGACTTCAGCGCCCCGCCCGCCTTCGCCGTGCCCCCCGACCTTCCCTGGCCGACGCCGCGGCGCTGAGGAGCGGGTCCTGGTGCCGAGCCTGGCAGGTGTCAGTCGGGCGAACCCTGAGCCTGAAGGGTGCAACCTCGCGATTCTCAGCTCCGGATGCCACGATTGCCGACTGATGTACCGGCGACTGGGGCCATCAGGCACATCTGGGGCAGTCGAAAGCCGCGACTTGTAGCGTCCACCCAAGCGTGAACCCAATCGGTGACGCGCTCTGGTTGACCGGAGCGGTCCGCGTCCCGGGCCTTTGGTCAAGCGGTGATTCGTGTGGGGTGCACCAACGCGAGTCCATCGCTCGTTGCGCTGTTCTCAATGCATCGGAAGCTGAACACGGAGCGATCCTCGGCCGAGATGGGGGGAATGAGGGCACGTGACGGGCGCGGGAGTGTGACCGGGGTGCTGGCGTTCGAACCGGAGATCTCGGACCTGCGGCGGCATGGCCCCGGCGAGCTTCGAGCTCAGGCGGCGCGTCGGTACTCGTGGATGAGACCGCCGAGAACATCCCGACGTTTGACGTGGCCAACTGGATTGCCGGGGACAATGGGCCGTGGCGTCCCGAGCCCGATGCCGCGGTGGGGCCGAGCCGCGTTGTAGTGCTCGACGTAGGTGTGCAGTACATGCTGCAGCTGGCCATGGGAGAAGATCAGTAGGTGGTCGAGGCACTCGGCTCGCACCGTCTCCACCCAGCGCTCGGCAAACGCGTTCGCACGCGGTGCTCGCTCCGGCGTGCGGATGGTCTCGATCCCTTCGGACCGGAGGACCTCGTCGAAGGTAGCGGTGAACTTGACGTCACGGTCTCTGACCAAGAAGGTGATACTGCGCTTCGCCTCCTGCAGATCCCAGACCAGATTCCGGGCCAACTGAGTCACCCATCGGCCGTTCGGATTCGTCGTGACACCGAGAAGGTGCACGACCCGGCGTTCGATCTCGATGACGAACAGGGCGTAGTAGCGCTCCCCATTCACGGCGTCGACGTGGAAGAAGTCGGTGGCCAGCATGCTCTGGGCCTGGGAGCGGAGGAACTCCGACCAGGTTGGTCCCTCCCTGCGGGGAGCGGGACGAAGCCCATGGTGGCGCAGCACGTTGCGCACGGACGTGGCAGAGACCGTCACGCCCAGCTTGCGCAACTCGCCCACAATCCGCAAGTAGCCCCAGCGGGGATTCTCTCGCGCCAGTCGACAGATCAGCTCGACCTGCTCGTCGGACAAAGGCGGGCGCCCGGGTCCCCGGTGGGGATAGGTCCAACGCCTCCGGACGATCCTGCGCTGCCAGGCGAGGACCGTCGCTGGCGTCACGAGGAGCGACGACCATCGGCTGCGGGGGAGGAGCGCGCCGGCGAAGGCGAGGAGGGCTCGATCAGCCCAGTTGAAGCGGGCACGTGGGTTGCGCCGATGCAGCACTTGTAGTTGATGGCGGAGCACGACGATCTCGATGTCCTTCTCGAGGCCGCTGAGACGATGAACTCGAAGCAATTTAAGAGCGCGCCGGACCAGGTGGTAGAGGAACGAGAGAGCCACGATCGGAGAGGTTCGCCGAGGCATCCTTCCTGGTCAAGCCGACGTTCTCGTTTGTGCACCCCACACGGTCGATCACGTCGGTTCGTGAGGTCAGCACACGGCCCTCAAGGAGGGGTGTTGGGATCGCGTGTCCGCTGCATAAGCCGGACTCGCAACATCCTGAGCCGGACTTCCGTGCCAGGAGAGTTCGTTAGTGGGGTGTTCATGAACCTCGTGGCGTGGGTCGGACCTGTCGGGAGTGGCTTCGTAACCACAAGCTAACGGGAAGGGTCTCCAGAGTGGTCAAGGTGCACTCGCCCGTCCGGCCCCGCGGTCGGGATGGTGTCTCTTGAAGAATCGTGCACTCGACCAGTTGCGCATCGCTCGAAAATTCGCCTCCGGCGTTAGAGCGAATCTGGCGCACGCTGCGTAAATAGCGCCTGCAGCGAGCGCGAGGATCTGGATAACGTTGGTTGTTGGAGCAGCAGATCGCTGCTCCACTACTGCATAATACAGGTTTAACCCAAATAAGAACCCGGCGGCACCGAAGAGAACAATGGGATGGTTTGGCTTGACCGTCTTGCGGTTAGGCATGCCATCAAGAAGTACACCCAATGCTCCTTCTATGAATGCCGAGAACAACAACGCGACAATGAAGAGCGAAGTATCACTGTCGACCCCGAACCCAGCAGAGAGACCGTAGATCAGGTACGAAATACCCATTGCGCAGAGCCAAACAGATGATGCTATCGCTGCCTTTGGAAACTGAGGTGGTGGTGCTGCCAATTCAGGCTGAAGGGCCTCTGTCGCAGGTTCGCCACTCACGGTCCCTCACTATCCTCGCCGCCGCCACCAGGCTAACGGATATCAGAAGGACCGGCTGCAAAGCTGGTCTGCGAGCCGGCGACCTACTGGTCCGTGCCAATGGCGCAGGGATCACGAGCGCCCAGTCGTTGCAGCGACTGATGCTCGGCGACGCCATCGGTAAGCCGTTGGCGCTGACGCTGCTGCGGTCCGAGGCCCTGCTCGATGTGACCGCCCGCCCGAAGAACTGCGTGGCGACGCATGATCCAAAGGCGGGTCATCTGCGGTGCAGCTCGAACCAAGCGGACTGGATGACCAAATTGGGTTGACTACCACGTCAAGCTGGTCCTAGGCATCGCACCAGCCGGCGAGACGCGTGTGGGGGAGCGTCATTCGAGAGGTCCGGGATAGGCCGCTTCGGCGCGAAGGGCAATCTTGTCGATTTCGCCTCTGAGGAACAGGAGCAACGCGACAAGAGCGAGAATGGCGACACCACCGATGACGAGGCTTATGGTGCCAGACAGGCGGGTGAGTGCATTGCCGCCCAGGTAAGAGGCAAATGTGTAGATCCCCGCCCACACGATCCCGCCTGAGGCATTGGCAGGCAGGAACCGGCGCCATCGCATCTGGCTCGCGCCGGCAAGGAACGCCGCGTACGTGCGCAGGATGGACACGAACCGTCCGAAGAAAACTACCTTCGCACCATGGGTGTCGAAGACGTAGCGGCCGATCTTCAGGTTGCGCTCGTCGAGGTGGAGCCGCTGGCCAAATTTGCGGGCCAGTCGATAGCCGCCCTTGGCACCGATCCAGAATCCGACATTGTCGCCGATGATCGCGGACGTCGACGCCACCGCGAAGATGATCCACGGGGAGAGGCGGTGGGTATGGCCCGCGTAAGTGCCGGCGACGATCACGGCGGTCTCGCCCGGGAGTGGGATACCCAAGCTTTCGACGCCGACAAGGAGAAACACGGCCCAATAGCCGTAGGCATGGATGAGGTGGCTGATATTCACGCGGGTCCAGGCATGGAGTTAGTGGTCACGGGGCTGGTTCTGAAGGCCGTCACAAGGTCAACCTGGAGAAGTTGAGTGTGGAGCGATTCGCACAGTGGATATGACGCGGGCACCGAGTGATCGCCGCCATCTGCGCCGTAAAGTTACCGACGCTGCCGGTTGCACCCATCACCACTAGGTACCGGTCAGGACTCACCTCCGGGATCTCGGGCGCCATTTGTATGGTCACGGCGTCAGCCCATTCCGTCCGGGTGTCGCGGCACTACGAGGAAACGGCGGAAGGGGGCTCCAGGCCAGACACTCAAGTGCGCGCGTCGGGCATCGCTTTTGGAGATATCTCCTTGTCGTTGGGTTGAACGGAGCGTTCGTTTACGGGCGGCGGCGGTCGAAATCATGGAGAAAACACCGTGGGCTCTTGTTGTAGGTCGAAAGGATGGTCGTGCAGCTTTCGGTTACGCACACCCGACCAGGCGCGATCGTCCGTCTCCGAGGTACGCGCTCCACGAGCGTCTCCTCCGCGATCGAGTCTTCGGCGAAGGTCAGGGTCATCGAATTGTCTCGTGTCGAGATCGTGGAGGTCTCTGAGTCGAGGGCCGGTCTGAGCCTGAACACAAATTCTCGTCTCGTTGTGGCCGTGGGGTCATCCAGGATTAATGGGAGGATCCCCAATCGGGTGTGTTAGTCACCTGGAAGGCTGCTTTATCCGCAACCCTCTGACATTGTGAGATCGGGAAGCCTGGGCTGGCATCTAGGGAACCCCTAGTTCGATGGCCCCCGAGTCTGCACCGTCTCCGCAGGGGTGGGAGCTATTCCGCCGTAACTCCTCGGCAACGGGGTGGTCTCCGGTTGCGGCTCGGCAGGGGTAAGGAGAGCGATGTACCTGGCCGGCCACTGGTGCAGACGCGCCTGAGCTAGGGCGGCCCTGGCTGTTGCGAGGGAGCCTGCTCGACGAGAGCGCGCCCTGATGGGGGCCGCTGTCGACGAACGCAGCTCGCGAACCGCTTGCGGGATTAGGAATCAGCAGTCGGGTGGGAGGCGCTCATGCGTGGCGCCATTTTAGCTCAGTGATCGTGACCCACCCCGGTCCCGGCCTCGTCGGCACGGCGGGGTGGTGGGAGCGGCTCCCATTGGAGTGGCAGGCGGCGTCGGGACACTATGAAGAGCTTCCACATTCAGGCCAAAGGCGTCGAAGCGGCGACCGAGCCTGGGCCCGGCGTTCAGTTCGGTGGTGTGAGTGTCGAAAATCCCATCCGGACTTCATTGATGGGATTTCGGTACCCACAAGTGTCGTTGCTTTCGTGGCGAGGCCGCCGTTGACCGTGGGACTCCTCTCCTCGAGCACTCTTCGGCCTCACTGTCCTGATGGGGAGCCGTAGAGGCCGGGTCCGTCGACCCGGAGGTCGTGGAGGAAGGAGAGGGCGGCTTCATAGGCGCCCTCGATGAGGAGCTCGGTGGAGTTGAAGTTGAACGGTGAGCAGCGACAAGCGGACGGACCGGGGAGGTAGACGACTGGTACGTGGGCGGCGACGAGGGGTGCTTCGAGGATGGACTGAGAACGCATCGTGACCAGGGCCGCAAAAAGCACGGTTTCGGCCAGGGATTCGGGCGGGGGGAGAAGATGCCCCGGGAACGTGCAGTCGAGCACCACCAGGGAGCGGGCGCCCATGGCCAAGGCTTGCCTGAGTGGGACGTTGGCCACAACCCCGCCATCGTAAAGACGCCGTCCGTCGTGATCGACGGGGGGGAACACGCCGGGGATGGCGGCGCTGGCGAGCAGGGCGGGTAGGAGTGAGCCGGCTTCGATGACATAGGGAGTGGCGGTGGCGATGTCCATCGTGACCGCTGCGAAGGGAAGCGTGAGGTCATCGAACGTCGTCGTCGCACCGAGGAAGTCGATGATCACTGCGGCGAGGCCGGTGTTGGGAAAGAGGTGCGTCTTCGAATGCTGGATAGTCCGCGCCTGCGCCAGCAGCCCACCGGGGAAGATCTGGTGCCGTGTGATTCTTGCCCACGCGTGGGACAGACGGTTGGCCGCTCCTGTGGGATTGAGTGCGATGACGGCGCCGTTGAGAGATCCCACAGACGTGCCGATGACGAGGTCCGGTGTTACCCCCTGGTCAGTCAACGCCTCGAGCATGCCGACCTGGACGGCCCCTAGGCTGCCACCCCCTCCGAGGACAAACCCCACGGGACGCGGTAGGTTCAGCTCTGTGTAGGAAGGTTCCATCGTCTCGTGACTGCCCCTAGGTTCACCGGACCGAAGATTCCAAGGACGCCTCCTCGATCCGCTCCTCTCGCCGCGCACACTCGGCGAGCTCAACAAGCAGGGCGGGCGGGGCGGAGTCGAAATACGCACGCATGGTGGAGCCTCACAGCCTAGGGGTTTTGTCGCCCGACTTCCGGGCGTCGATTGGCGCCCAAGCGGTCGATAGCGGCCCTGAAGTCGGCGAAGACCCTCTGGATCGGCTGTTCGCCATTGATGTCGATGAGCAACCCGCGTTGAGTGTAAAAGCGGCGATTCTCAATGTTCACTTAGGGCCCGCCTATGGGCGATCAGTCCGCGCTCTACTTCGGCAAGGGCCGCTCGTGACCGGCCATCGTCCTGCGCCTTCAGCGCTGCCGCAACGCGTTGTTCGAGCATGTCGAGGTGCTCGCCAATGACTCTGCGGACCTCCCCGTCGGAGGGGCTCCCTGGCCAGAGGTTGGCCGGCGAGCGTCCGACAACGCTTGGCATGCTCGCCAGTGGCGACACTCCAAGTGCTTCATCCTGCTCAATGAGCAGCTGAGCCCAAATCCTCAGGTCGCTGACGAGCCGGTCGAGCTCGGCGTGGAGAGTCTGCGTCTCGGGGATCTTCCTATGAGCCTGCTTGACGTCCTGCACTACGTCGATGACCTCGCTGAGCACTTGATTGAGGGCGGCGGTCGGATCGTCGGGCGGGGGCCGGCTCATGTGGATAGGGTTCCAGGCCCACGGCCCCGGCTCCTGGCAGGCCGTACGACGCGGTTGCACTTTCGGCTCCTGTCAGGTCTCGGTTTTTCTGACATCTGGTTCCTCTCGCGATCGGCACGGCTCAGAGCATTTTCGATGCCCGAAGGCCAGGTGCTCGTCGATGGAGCCTAACGACGCCTTTGGCGCTCGACCTGTTGTTTCTTGTCTCTGATCGAGACCCCGCCGCACCACCTATCCGCCGTCATTGCCAGGCCGGAGAGGGGAGTGGGAGGTCAACGGGCCACAACAAGGCATCGGGCCATACAGAAAACGACTTGGGTCCCGTCCGCCGACAAGCACGAACCAATTATGCTCGCTGAAGCAAGTTAAGCTTTGGATCATGGCGTACCCAAAGCCGCTTTCCCCGACGGAGGAGGAGCTGTGGCGGATCCTCATGCGGATTGTCAAGGTCATGCCTCGGCTTCTGGACGTCGATCTGATTAGAGGTGCTGGCATGACCGCCAGCGAGTACACCACCCTCATGGCGCTTTCCGAAGCCCCGAATCGAGAACTCCGAATGAGCGATTTGGCCAGTGCCAGCGGCCTTTCGGCGAGCCGGACGACTAGGCTGGTTGATGATCTTCAGACGCAAGGGTTTGTGACGAAGACGGCAAGCTCCTCCGACGCACGGGCGAACGTGACACGGCTAACCCCTCGAGGCATGAACAAACTAAAAGTTGCGTGGCCCGTACATCTAGCCAGCGCGCGAACCCGCTTCCTCGACCACATCCCATCTAAGTCATCCGATTGCGTCAGCAAGGGCCTTGCCGACGTCGCGATGCACCTTGAAGGTCCACCTTCCAAGGGTTGACGACGTCTAAATGTCTTCGGGTTCGGCTGTATCGCATGCTCTACTAAGTGCTTTCAAAGGGAGGGCGGGAGCTTTCCTGCGGAGCGGACGCTGCTTCCGGCGAGCCTTCATCGAGGTGATGCGCTCATGGGCAAGCTCACCAATCGAAATGCCGCAGAGTCGTGTGAGCGGTAGCTATCCGTCCGAAGCTCTTCGATCAGCCCGAGATGGGTCGGTTTCCAGCCCAGTTCCCTCCGACCCTGGAAGCCGGAGTGGCCTGGTCGAGGAGGAGGACGTCCGCCATGTCTGGATCCTTGACGTCCCGCACCAGAGGACTCTTACTCAGCAGGATCACCGAGAGCACCACCACAAGGAGGGCAAGCGCTTCTCCCGATGCGGGACCCGCGTGAAGGTTGAGGCGATCGCCGAAGAGGACAACGCCAAGGGCACTGGCGACGAGAGGGTCAACCAGCGTCAGCCCAGGCTGTGACGCCGCGAGCGAGCCGGCCAGAAAGGCGTTGGAGGCGAGGAACATCGAGGCGGCACCAGAGAACAACAACGCATAGGGCGACCAGTCCAGGAAAACTCCCGAGATGCCGTGACCGAGTTGCGTGCTCAGCTCTTTCACCACGGCCGCAACGAAGCCAAACCCGATTGCCGCGGCAATTCCGAGGAGGGCAGCTCTCCGCCCTGAGCCTGTCTGCGTTCTCCCGGCCGAAGGCATGTAGGCCAGGAGCGTCACGATCAGGACGAGCACTGCGGTGACGGTGGCAGCAATAAGCCAGCGGGAAGCGCTGGCATCGTTGGTACCCCCGTGGGGATCGGAGAGCGACAGGAAGACCGCCAGGCCGAGCACCATGCCGATCGCGGCGATCCAGTCTCGGAGCCCGACGCGACGGCGGTCCTTGAGAGCGATAAAGCCGAAGACGATCACCAATTCGCCGGCGATGACCGGCTGAACAACCGAGAGCGGCCCCGCTTTCAGCGCACCGAACTGAAGGACGAAACCGAGGATCATGCAGGCGATTCCCAGGAACCAGACCGGTCGCTTCATCAGATAACTGATTAACCGGACGCTGAAGCTGAGATCGCCCGGCGCAGGTGCCGCGGCCCGCCGCTGGGCGACGGAGGCGAGGGCCGTAAAGCAGCTCGCACCGAGTGCCAGGATGACGGCTCTGGTGTCCACGTAGTCTCCGCGTCCAAGGGGGTGTCTGTGTCAGACCGCCTCGTCCTCGACCTCGCTGAGAGCGGCCGCTGCAGCCTGAATCCGGAAGGCCGCCGGCGGAAGCTGGCCGTTGGCACGAGCCGACCCTAGGACGTCGGACCACCACTTGAGATCGTCGAGGGCGGTCCGCAAGCTGATGTCGGCGACAGGATTCACTGGCTGGCCGTCGGTGGTGAATGCCTGAAAGACCTGGGCCAAGATCGTCATGGTACGCAGCGGCACCATCTCCGCCTCGACGGCGATCTGCGCGAGGTGCTCGATGGCGCGGACGCCGCCCGAGATGCCGCCGCTGTACCCGACGGCGGCGACCGGCTTGTTGCGGAAGGCAAACGAGACGAAGACGCTGTCGATGGCGTTCTTCAACACCGCTGGCACTGAGTGGTTGTACTCAGGCGTGATCACGAGGAACGCGTCAGCCTCGGCGATCTTCTGGTTCCAGGAGCGCACGACGGGGGTCGAGTACGTCGGGTTGTTGAAGTCGCCCACGGTCTCGAACGTCTCGGCGAACATGGGCAACGCCCAGTCCCGCAGGTCGAGCACCTCGACGTCGAAGCCCCCGTGGTTCCGTGCTCGGTCAATAACCCAGGGTGCAACCAGGTCCGCGGCTCGATTGGGCCGGGTGCTGCCGATGATGACGTGGAGCTTTGACATGATGGCTGGCCTCCTGCTCCCGGAGGAGCCTCAACACGCTGTGAGTCCGGTTCTCGGTCGAACCGGCACGGATCAGTGACGGCTCCTTGCTGCCCACAAGACGATCTGCCTCTCGCAGGCCGACTGGAACGATGGTGCCGCTCCAGACGGCGATGTCGCATCCTGGAAATCCCTAGTCGGAGGTCGCCGCTGGGGTAGGAGGCCCGACCGGCTGCAGCGAGGGCCCAGCAAGCAGGGCCTTCTATACGGCCACCGGTGCCAACCTTGCCGGATCCGCGGATTTGCTTGCCGGAGCAAACGGTAAGGTGACGAGGGTGACGTACCACGTAGGACGCTCCGACCCAGGCGGAGGGCGGGGGGCCGACTTCGTAGTTTTCGGCGAGCGACTTGCTGTGCCATGAACCGCGATCAGGCCCTGGGGGAGGCGAAAGGACTGCTTGGCCGGGCCAATGAATGCGAGGTCCTCGAGTCCCTGCTGGCGACGACCCGAAGCGGAGAGGGTGGCGCCATCGTCGTCCATGGTGAGCCGGGCATAGGAAAGACCGCGCTTCTCGAGTATGCCGTCACCTCGGCGCACGACTTCGCTGTGCTTCGGACCGTGGGAAACGAAGCGGAGATGGAGCTTCCGTACGCCAGTCTGCAGGACTTCTTCCGTCCCGCGGCCAGCGCGGTCGAGCAGCTCCCCCAACCCCAACAGCGAGCAATCGAAGTCGTGTTCGGACGCCGTGACGGCGAGGCGCCCGATCGGCTCCTCGTCGGATTGGGATTGCTCAATCTCTTGTCCGAATTGAGCGCTCAGCGTCCGGTCCTGTGTGTGGTCGACGACACGCAATGGCTCGATGCGGCCTCCGCCCAGGTGATCTCCTTCGCGGCACGGCATGTCTCGAAAGATGCGGTCGCCTTCCTGTTCGGAGCGCGCAGACTCACCGAGGAAGTTCGTGGACTTCCCGCGCTCACCATCGCCGGTCTCGGCGATCGTGACGCTCGTGAGCTCCTTGCGACGGTGCTCCCAGATCGACTCGACGATCGGGTCGTGGATCGTCTCGTCGCCGAAACCCGCGGTAACCCGCTGGCCTTGCTCGAAATGCCGCGAG
>Ga0208849_1002452_pt1 | contig 10138 bp, 6 predicted proteins | sample NGESurdeep072012_10_FD_184470 | JGI IMG/M metagenome (GOLD analysis project Ga0208849, IMG submission 184470) | Arctic peat soil microbial communities from Barrow, Alaska - NGEE Surface sample 53-3 deep-072012 (SPAdes) | ecosystem: Environmental > Terrestrial > Soil > Wetlands > Peat ...
GGTCGAACTCTGGGAGGCGGACGACGAGCGCAGTGAGGTGCTCGGCGTGGCGTCGGAGTGCCGCAGACTCATCGAGGCCGGTGTTCGCGCGGCGGACATCGCGTGGTTGTTCCGGCGCCACGCAGACATGCGAGCCGCCATCGGTGCGCTGCGCGAGGTGGGGGTGCCCTACCAGGTGCAGGGAGGCCGTGGCTTCTTCACCCAGCCGGAGATCAAGGACCTGCTGGCCCTGCTCGGCGCAGCGGCCGACCCGAGGGACTCGCAGGCGCTGCTGCGCTGCCTACAGTTGCCGTCCTGGAAGGTGAGCAACCGCGGCCGCCTGGCGCTCGTGCAAATGTGCAGCGAGCACGACACACCCCTGCTGGAGCTGAGCGCCTTGGTCCCCACTTTCGAGTGCAGGCCGGTCACCTCGTACACGCCCTTGCTTGCGCCGGTTCTGGCGATGACGGAGACGAAGGCGTCCCCCTTGCCGTCGAGCGTCAGGGAATTGAGGAATGACGTGCACAGGGCGACGCATTGCCAGCCGGCGCTCAGGGTGGCGGACGTCAATGACCAGCGCTGGAGGCCGTGACCGAATGAGGCGGCGTACAGAAACGATCCATCACTGCCGAGAAGGTTGCCGGTCGCCCTGGGATGTCCCATCTGACCCGGCAGATTGGTGCCGTCGAAAACCGGCGGCGAACCCGAGCCGGCCGACGCCGACACGCTCCAGGTCGTACCGTCGTCGAGCGATTGGGCGACGCCGCCGCTGGTGGCGCTGCCGACTGCCGCGTACCAGGTGCTGCCCACCGTCAGGAGCGCCGCCACGTGATACGCCATGCTGGGAAGTCCGGCGTCCTCCGGAGTCCAGGACTGACCGCCGTCGACCGACCGGAAGAAGCCCTGGGTATCGCCGCCGGCGACCAGTGTCCCATCGGCGGACTCCGCGATCACGCTCATGAAGCCCCCACCGCTCACCGCGGAATTGCGAAATGCGGGACCCGATCCGGCGGCGTGCACAGGCTGGATGGCGGGAACTGCCGCAAGGAGGAGCCCAAGCGCACTCATGAGTGCGACCCGGCAGGTCACCCGGCTCGCTGTCCCCACCATCTGAACGCCTCCACGCATGCCAGGCCGCTCATGTGCCGGATAGCGGCCGCGCGCGAGGCAGGTCGAACAATACGCGCTTGCGAAGCCGGGCAGTCGACGCGCTTGCGCATCAGGGCACCGGCGCCGTGCCGCTGCTTTTGTCAGGGCCGACGGGAACGCTCACGTCCCTACGCTCTGTAACTCAAATCGCTATCATTGCGGTGGAGGCGGTCCCACGAGCGACCGCAAAGGGAGATCCCGAACGTAAGGCGGATCAAGGGGGTGGTGCAGTCATGGCGTATCGACTTCGAGGCGCGGCCCGGCGGGCAGCCATTACGGTGTCGTTGATCTCAGGGCTTGGTCTGCTCGTATCGGCCGAGGCCCAGGCGGCGGTACTCGCGGCGACGCCCGTCACCACCATCGGCGGCAGCGCGACCGCCCAAGTGTACGCGTGGGGTGCGGCCACGATGCCCGACGGCTCGATCCTCATCGGTGACTACTGGAACCTGCGGATCGTTCACTACAACGCCGACGGCACACCGGCGACGCCGTTCGTCTTCGCCGGCAAGGCGGGTTTCGGGGCCGGTACCAACCAGGCTCCGTTCGGTTTGTGTGTCGACAACAGCGCCGGTCCGGGGCGTGGTGATGTCTTCATGACCGAGGGCAGCCTGTACAACGTGAATGAGTACGGCCCGACGGGAGCGTTCATCACCAGCTGGGGAAACAACAAGGCTGTCCATTCGGTTGCCTTCAACTACCCGTCGCAATGTGCGGTGAACCCGGTCAACGAGAAGCTCTACATCTCCAACCAGTGGGGCAAGAGCATGGTTATTCTCGACCCACTCAACCCGAGCACACCCGCCCAGTTCATCTCCCCGCCGGCACCCAACACGTTCATCCAGCCGCGCAGCCTCGCGTTCGACAGCGCCGGCAACGTCTGGATCGCCAACCAGGGGCATCACCGTATCGACATCTATCCGAACGGCTTGACCGGCACCAAGCCGATCAAGTCGATCCTCCCGCCCGGTGGCGTGTCGACAACGTTTGACATGCGTGGCCTCGCCATCGACACCGTGAACAACCTCGCCTTCGTCAGCAACGGACAGGGATGCCTGGTGCAGGAGTTCAACGCCAATCCGTCGAGCCCCAGCTTCGGCCAGTTCATCATCAACTTCAATGGCGTGGGTTCGACCGGCAGCGATTGCGGGACTGGCCCAGGTCAGTTCGAGGACGGCGCCCGTGACATCGCGGTCGACGGTTCCCACGACGTCTGGGTGAGCGATCTCGGCGATTTCCGGGCGCAGGTTTTCTCCGAGAGTGGCGCCCTGATCCGCGCCGTCCCCACTCCTCCCGGTCCCCCGCCCACTGGTGGCTTCAACGGACCGCGCGGCGACGCGTTCGACGCTGCCGGCGACCTCTTCGTCTCCGACACCTACAACGAGCGAATGGAGAAGTTCACGTTGGTTGGCGGCGTCTACAAGTTCTCCCTCGCATGGGGCATGCGCGGGGAAACGCCCAACACCTTCAACTATCCGCGCCTGATGTGCTTCGACCCGGTGAACGGCGACATCATCGTCGCCAACACGGACTCGAATGAGATCGTCGCGTGGTCGACGTCCGGACACGAGGCGTGGGCCGGAACCGGCCTGGCCGATCCGTACGGAGTGGCATGCGCGGCCAACGGCACGATCTACGCGGCCAACAGCAACGGTCAGGATGTGGTGGTCTTCAACAGCGCAGGCGTTAAGACCGCGACCATCGGCAGCGGGCTCGGCTTCGTGCGCGGCATCTGGGTTGACAGCGACGGATCCATCTGGACCGATGTTGATGCGACCGGCAACGTGTACCACTTCTCCGCCGCCGGAGTGCAGCTATCGAAGTTCAATGTGGGTGCGACCAGCGGCGCCTTCGGTATCGCCGGAGACGCGGGCTTCCTGTACATCGCACTCGCCTCGAGCAACACCGTCGCCCAGTACACGCGCAGCGGCACGCTGATCGGCACGTTCGGCGGCGCCGGAACGACGCTCGGGAAGCTGCGCACGCCGCAGGGCCTGGCGTTCGGACCCAACGGCCACCTGTACGTGGTCGAGCAGAACAACGACCGTGTCAGTGAGTGGGCCGTCTCCTGATCACTGCTCGGTAGTGCATGTGCGCGCGGTCTGTCGAGGCGCCGGATGGGAAGGCCTCGGCAGACCGATGCGCGCCGCTCTCAGGCAGCGCGGTTGGTGGCCAGTATCCGCGTGTCGGAGGCGAACGCGGTTGGGGTCTCGATGGATTCGTACCCCGCGGGCAGTTCGACCGAGTTCGCGCCAAGGCTCACGGCATAGGTGATGACCTGCGCCAGACTGCCGATGCGCACCGCGGTGGCGGTTTGGAAAGCGATCGGGGCTCCGAGCTGACTCATGCTCGCGTACATCGAGTTGTACGCAGCGCCGGCGGGAGTGTCGCGCAATGAGTTGTTCTCGAGGACGCAGGCGGTGCCGAGCACCTGGCGGCAGTACTGCATCATCGATTCTGTGAACGACTCGTCAACGCTCGCTGATCCTGTCGGGGCGATGGCCTGGTAGGGATTGAAGGCAAGATCCGAGTGCGTGTGCTGCCACACGGTGCTGGCCTGGATCTCCTGCTCCTGACAGCTTTCGTCCGCCGAGAGCGTGTAGCCGGCCGCAATCAGGGCACTCACCGTGGCCGGCGCATTTGAATCCCGAATGAACGGCTCGTCGTAGAAGGTTGTGCAGCGGGCAATGGTCACCTCGCGCACCTCGGGGACCGAGTCGTACTTCGCCGCGAGCAGCGTTTCCAACCTGTCGTAGGCGGCGCCGTAAGCGTCCGTCCAGAAACGCCCGATGGTCGCGGTGTTGCCGGCCTGCGGGTTGACGATTGCAATCGGACTGCCTCCGAGGTTCTTCACCCAGCCGGGCGCCCAGATGCCCGTGAAGAGGCGGATCTTCAGACCCAGGTCGGTGTGATCGTTCGCATTGAGGCTGCGAACCTCCGTGATGGCGCGATCAATGGCGTTATTGGCTGCCAGGGTTGCGCCCGACGTGGGCTGCAGATCTCTCCAGTAGACGTTGACCACGAACCCGGCGAGCGATGGGAGGAACGCCGGCGGAGGGGTGCCGTTACGATCCAGGAGTCCCGCGAGCACCGGCTTGAGATCGAGTGGACGCGGGCTCGGCGACGGCGTTCCCACCGGTGGTGGTGGCGGCGTCGAGGACGGTGTCGGGAAGGGATTCGATGACTCGCCGCAGGCTGCCATGAGTGCGATGGCGGCGGCCGTCGAAACCAGCGCGAGGCCTCGCTTCAAGCGGGCACCGCGCGTGTCCGTCTGCCCGGTCAAGACGCCCTGCGGGTCCATCGCACCCGCGCCAGGACTGCTCCTCTCATGCAACCCATTGTGCATGCAGGCGCCGATCGGCTACCTGTGAGAGAGCGGAGAAAGCCCGCCGCCGGCGTCAGTTGGAGGCTGGGACGGCGGCAGCCCTGACGGCGCTGACGATCGCGTCGTGAAGATCAGGGTGGCAGACGATCTGGTCCGGGAGCCAGGGGTTCTCGCGGTTGTACTCGAGCGGCGAACCGTCGACCCGGGTTGCCCGGAGGCCGGCCGCCAAGGCGACCCCCACCGGCGCCGCAGAATCCCACTCGTACTGGCCGCCGACGTGGACGTACGCATCGGCGTCACCGAGCACGACGGCCATGGTCTTGGCGCCGGCGGAGCCCATGTAGACGAGCTCTGCGTCGAGCGCCCTGGCGACGGCCACCGCCTCTGGCGGGGTATGCGAACGGCTGACCACCAGGCGCATCCGGCCGGGTGCACGTTCGGGCCTGGACTCCGGCGGAGACGTGGTCATCACCATGTCGCGAGCCGGCAATGCGACCGCGGCAGCCACGGGCTTGCCGTCCTCGATCAAAGCGACATGGACGGCCCAGTCGGTGCGCCCTTCCTCGCCGTACTCGCGGGTGCCGTCGAGTGGATCGACGATCCAGACACGATGCGCACCGAGTCGCTCCTTGCCGTCAATGCCCTCCTCGGAGAGCACGGCATCGTCGGGACGCTGTTCGGCGAGCAGTTGCATCAGCAGCACATGCGCTGTCCGGTCGCCTTCATCCCGCAAGCGCTTCTGGTCGCTGAACCCCATCTCTTCGCGCAGTGTCATCAATGCCCGTCCCGCGGCCACGGCCGCGAGGCGGGCGAGCTCGTGGTCTGACGCGACCACGAGCTCGTTCCCCCCCACGTTCATTCTTCTGTTACCTGCTCAACTGTAGTAGCCGTAGATGTCAACGATGAAGTTGATGTTGCCGAGCGCGTTGTACAGGTTGATGGTTCCGTCGACCGAGTAGACCGTCACCACCACGAGGTTCGCCACAGGGAGGAAGGACGAGACGTTGAGGTCGGATGCGTTCGGTACCGGCGATGTGTTCGGGCCTGGGTAGACCGTGACGAATGTTCCGGTGGTTGCGTTGACCGCTGTCACGTTGGCGACGATTGCGGTTGGAGCACCGGCTTGACCCGCCTGGGGAATGCCGTCGATCCCGGTCACGTCGATGTTGAGCGCAGTGCCTCCGTGGATCATGGCCTTGGCGCATCCGGTGGTCTCCCCACCGTCAGCCGCGTTGCCGTTCTGCGTGTTGCACACGCGGAAGGGTTTGGCGAGCGGCGTGAACTGCGCGCCGGTGGTCGCCTGGAAATACCCGGCGATATCGACGGCCACGTTGACCGATCCTGCGCCGTTCCAGATTGAAACCTGCCCGAGCGTCCCGGTCGTCGAGACCGGCACGATGACACGGTTCGGCACGGCGGTCCCCGGATTGAGGTTGAGATTGGAGGCGAGCGGCCTCGTATGGTCAGAGGGATAGGCAGTGAGCACCGTCGGCGCGGAAGGTGCAATCGCAGTGAGGTTGAACACCACGGCGGAAACGCCAGTTGCCGGCACGTTATCGGTGGCCGTATGCACATTGAACGTCAGCACTGGTCCCGTCGAGACGATGGGGTGCGCGGTGCCGCCCGGGTTGCACTGGTTGAGTGAGACGGCCCCGCCCACGGCCCGGGTGTCGCAGATGCGCACCGGCGCCGCCAGGGCGTTGTACAGCCCGGTCGACGAGGACGCAACGAAGCCCTCGATGTCAATAGCCACGTTGATCGTGCCGGCGGCATTGAAGACGTCGATCTTCCCGCCCGCGCCCAGACCGACCTCCACCAGGTTGGCGACAACCTGATGCGCCGAGAGGTTGACGTTTGACGTGCCCGGATAGCCCGAGCCGTCGGGGTAGACCGTGACGAACGTCGGGACGGTGGGTGCGATCGCGGTCACGTTCAAAACAACCGCAGTCGCGCCCGCGGGAACCGCAGGGCTACCGAAGCCCTGGATGAGGACGACGCGCGGCGTCGTGCCGATAGGACCGCTCCCTTCGCCGGTGCTCCCGGTGTCGCACTGGTTGGCCGTGATCCCCTGGCTCGTGGGCCGGGTATCGCACACGCGGAATGGCGTGATGGCGGTGTACGGATTTGCGGTCGGCGGAGGACTCGACCCCGTGTACGTGTAGGTCGTGGTCCGCGTCACGGTCTCGGTTGGATGGTTCTGCGCGATCAGCGAGTCGACATCACCGGTGGTCGACAGCGGGTTCGCGGCGGTGTACGTGATCGAGACCTGGCCGTTCGCATCCGATCCGAACCGCGTCGGCAGGTTTGTCACGGTCTTGGTATGCGACACAGGTGGCGTCCCGAGGATGTTGATTGCCGTAGCACTACCCACAGGACCGCCCGTTGATGGAACGAGCGAGAGGTCGATGAAGGACCCGGGCACCGCGTGGCTCGTGACGTCCTCTGCAGTGACGTTGAAGGTGACCGGCTGCCCGGCGGTGAGCGTGCCGGTCGCGGCGATGGTGGACCCTGTGCTGAAGACGTATTGCGTCACGCCAGAGAACACGTATGCGCCAGTCTTGCAGACGCCCGCTCCGTTGCAGGTGCCGAATGCTGCGACACCGCCCGAGGCGGGCGTGATCGTGACATCACTCGCTGCATCGGCGGCCACGATCACGTCGCGCCCGTTCACGGGGATCGTCGGCGATGGAGCGGTGTAGGTCACCGGCACTGCCCACGGTGCGGTCCCGCTTCCCTGCGAGTTGGAAAACGAGCAGGTGGCCTGAGTCGTGAACAGCGCGGGATTGACCGTCAGCGGCGTGAGCGTGGGGCCAGCGGCCGCGGATCCGCCCGGTGCGGGTGGGGCTGTGAATTGCCCGGAGTTGATGCTCAGATAGACCGACGCCGCACTGGTGAGGTGGACCCCATTCTCCTGCGGCTGAACGCAGATGGTCACGCTGGTACCCTCGACGAGGGTGCCGGCGACCTCGATCGGCAGCGGCGCGAACACAAGGTCGTTGTAAGCCGGCCCCGTCGCATGCGCGATGGTGGGCAGCCCGAATGGCAGCGCGAGGGCGCCAAAGGCGGCCACGGCAAGGACGGCTAGGGTTCGCTTGGGCATCTCGGTTCAACCTCCTGGGGGAAACTCACCCGCACCGGCTGACGACCGGCACGGGTGATGAGGATAACCCACGGTACCGAGTCCTACCAACCCCTCCATGGAATCGGCACACGTTGGCAACCGACGCTATGCCCTTCTCGTCCTCTTGACCAGCTCCCCGCCGAGGAAGAGCGCGAAGCCTCCGAGCAGCAGCTCGATCCCCAGCCCGACCTGCGTGATCGAGCCGTCCAGGCCGGTGCCCGGAGTGGTGATGCCCTGGACGCCGCTGGCGACAATCGAGACCGGCTCGGCGCCGCACTTGCTCTTGGAAGGAGCGCTCGAGGCGTCGCCGCTGTACGAGGCGACCCAGTTGTAGGTGCCCGCAGCCTTGGTTCCGCTGAAGCTTGCCGAGGTCGCGGTGCCGTCGGCGGCCAGCGCCACAGTGCTCGTGAAGAGCGGGGCCGCGGTGCAGGTCGTGTCAGTCGGGCCGTACAGGGTGAAGGTCACCGTGCCGGTCGGTTGGAAGGCGCCGGTCACCTTGGCGGAGTCGTGGATTGTGATCCCCGGGGCGCCGCCGGCCGAAGCCGTGGTCGCCACGGATGTCGGATCCTTGCCAACCGTGACCTGCTCGTCGGTGCAAGCGGTCGACACGCTCTGATTGTTGGCGTCGCCACTGTACCGGGCGATCCAGTTGTAGGTGCCGACCTCAGTCGTGGTGAAGGGCGTTCCGGCGCTGCTGGCCGAGCCGTCTGAACCGAGCGGAACGGTCACGGTCTGTACGGCACCGGACGAGTCGCCGTTGGTGCAACTCGGATTGCTCGGCGGGTAGAGGCTGAAGGTCACGGTGCCCGTCGGATTGGCACCGCCAGACACCAGGGCTGTGTCATGGATCACGGTGCCGACTGGTCCGCCGTGCGAGGCCGTGGTGACGATCGTCGGCGTCGCCTTGGTGAAGGTCACGCTCTCCGAGCCGCAGGCGCTGCGCACGCCGAGGTTGTCGGCGTCGCCGCTGTAGATGGCGACCCAGTTGTAGGTGCCGACCACGGTCGTGGTGTAGCCCGGGGCAGGCACGCTCGCGCTCCCATCGCCGCCAAGAGCGACGGTCCAACGCTGCAGCCAGGTCTGCGAGCTGTCGCCTCCGCTGAGGCAGTTCTGATTCGACGGGCCGAAAAGCTCAAAGCTCACAGTCCCGGTCGGATTGACTCCGCCGGTGACCATCGCGGTGTCGGTGATCGAGGTCCCGACCGGCCCGCCGTCCGCGTTCGACGGCGTGGTGCTGATCTGGACGGCGGCCGCGGTGACGGTGACCTGCTCGTCGGTGCAGGCGGTCGGGCCGTTCTCGATGCTCCCGTCGCTGTTGACGATGACCTCGGCGGTCCATTCGTAGACGCCCGCGTGTTTCGGAACGAAGGAACGCGAGGTGACCGTGCTGTTGGTCAGTGTCGAACTGGTCACCGCCTGGTTGTCCGTGAAGACCGGCGTCGCGCCGTCGGTGCCGCAGGTGTTCGGCGCCCAGAGCGAGAAGGCGACGTGGCGGCTGCTGTCCGCGTCGACGAGCGCCGTGTCCGCGAGCGCGGTGCTGCCGGCGACTCCATGCGACGGAGTCGGTGTCGTCGAGACGATGCGGTGGGCGGAGACAGTTGCGACGCTCACCGTTCCTGCCGCGGCGATCGCGATGCCTGCCGCGACGACCCTGGACATGCTGCGGCGCGTGCGATGCGCGCGATCAGTGCTGTTGTCGAACCACCTAGCCACCCTGATGCCTCCTTATCCCGCCGGCGCACCGGCTGTCCTGTACGAACGCGTCCCCACGCGTCTCGAGGAGATTGACGCTCCGATCGGACCATTACTTCCAAACGCAGCGATCTCCTTGATCCAGCCTAACAAACCAGTCACAGCGAAGCAAGTGATGCGTTTGACGTTTGCCACCACCACCACATCCCAGCCTTGGGGTGTGACGGAAGCCGGGGATTAAGACCACGAGATGTGGCGAGCGACGCCTGGGCGCGGCGTGCCGAGCCGGGTAGGCTGCGCGCGTGATTCCAACCGAGCTCGCCGACGCCGTCCGCTTCGCGCGACGCATCGAGGCGGTGGGCAGCGACGACCAGGGCACCTGGCCGGGAGGCGAATGGTTCCGCACCCTGTCATTGCCACGCGTACACGACGCGAACCACGTGGTGGTGCTCGAGCGAGGCTTCGCGATGCCGTTTGCGACGGTGACTGCTGCCGCTGACGAGATTCAGGTCGCCCTACCCAACCGGATCGTGGAGTTCGTGGCGTGCTCGGAGTCGGAACGGCTCGCCGCGGCGTTTCGCGAGGCAGGGTGGCTCGAGGAACCGCTCGGCGTCATGGTGCGTCGCCGGCGCCCGGACCGCCACGTCGACACGTCGTCGGTGCGTGTGGTCGATGACGCCGCGATGCGCCCGGCGCGCGCTGCCTCCTTAACAGATGAGACCTGGGCCACCTCGGATGCGGTCGCCCAGGTTCGCGAGAAGCAGGAACGCATCGCACGCGGTGTGCCGACGACCCATCTGGGTGTCATCGACGACGGCATGGTCGTCGCGTACTGCGAGGTCTATCAGCTCGATGACATCGCTCAGATCGAAAAC
>Ga0208849_1002453_pt1 | contig 10132 bp, 10 predicted proteins | sample NGESurdeep072012_10_FD_184470 | JGI IMG/M metagenome (GOLD analysis project Ga0208849, IMG submission 184470) | Arctic peat soil microbial communities from Barrow, Alaska - NGEE Surface sample 53-3 deep-072012 (SPAdes) | ecosystem: Environmental > Terrestrial > Soil > Wetlands > Peat ...
AACCGCCAAAGGACTGCCCCACTATGCTCAGGATAGGAATCATTGTCGGCACTACACGCCCTGGCCGGAAGGCAGACGCGGTCGCCAAATGGGTGCTCGGCATCACCAAGGCACGCACCGATGCAACCTACGAAATCGTCGAGATAGTAGACTATAAGCTCCCACTCCTCGACGAGCCGATGCCTCCGTCGATGGGCAACTATGCACACGAGCACACCAGGAAATGGGCCGCTAAGATTGCTTCGCTCGACGGATACGTATTCGTCACACCGGAGTATAATCACAGCATTTCCGGCTCACTGAAGAACGCAATCGATTTCCTCTATCATGAATGGACAAACAAGGCCGCTGGCTTTGTTAGCTACGGTACCACCGGCGGCGTCCGTGCCGTTGAGCACCTTCGCGGGATCGCTGCAGAATTGCAGATCGCGGACGTACGTGCGCACGTCTCGATGTCCCTCTACACCGATTTCGAGAACTTCAGCGTGTTCAAACCGGCTGCCGGCCACACAGCCCAAGTCAACCTCATGCTCGATCAGTTGGTCTCGTGGAGTGGTGCCCTGAAGACGATGCGAGAGAAGACCGCAACCAAAGTCGCGGCTTAGAGGCAGCGTCCGTGCGAGAGTCCGGGAATCTGGGCGCGTACCACGCTGACGACCGTGAAGCTCCACTGCGACGGTCTTCGATACGGCAGACTTCGATATGGCAGACCGCGGACAGTTCGCTCGGCGGCCACGACGATCGTAATTCTTCCGCGGCAGGGTTGCGGCAATGCGTCCGGCGTGTGATGCGGCATAGTGCTTGGAAGCCTCCCGCGGGTTTCCCTGTTTGATTTGATTTTCAGGCGGATGAGCTAGATATGCCGAATGATCATACCAGTCCCGGCAGGGTCTCGACGGATGACACCAGTCTACTGATCGAAACCAAGGCGCTGTCGAAATCGTTCGACGGGCGCGCGGTCGTCGATCGTGTCGACCTCCATGTCCGTGATCGGGAGATTTTCGGCCTGATTGGGCCGAACGGTGCCGGCAAGTCGACACTTATCAAGATGCTAACTACTCTCTTGCCCCCGACAAGCGGGGAAGCCCGGGTCGCGGGCTTCGATGTCAGGCGCAACCCCCAAGCAGTCAGAAGTCGTATCGGGTATGTACCGCAGCTTCTGTCGGCCGATGGTGCCCTGACCGGCTATGAGAATCTATTGTTGTCGGCCCGACTCTATCTCATCCCTCGCGGCCAACGCGCCCAACGGATACGGGAGGCGCTCGAGATGACCGAGCTCACCGCCTCAGCCGGTCGCCTCGCCCAACACTATTCCGGCGGCACGCTACGTCGGCTTGAGATCGCGCAGAGCACGCTGCACCGCCCCGCAGTGCTCATCATGGATGAGCCGACCGTTGGTCTCGATCCTGTCGCCCGCAACACCGTCTGGAACCATGTTCGCGATCTTCGCGAGCGATCCGGGACGACGATCCTGCTGACGACCCACGTCATGGAGGAGGCCGACGCCCTCTGCGACCGCGTCGGCATTCTCCACCAGGGCCGACTCGAGAAAGTCGGCACCCCAGCGGAACTGAAAGCCGAGATCGGACCGAAGGCCACACTGGACGACGTCTTTGTCCGCGTCGCCGGCGGTGACAGCGAGACTGCCGGCGACTTTCGCGACGCCCGCCAGACCCGCCGGAGCGCTGCTGAGCATGGATAACATCCTCACCGACATTGTAAACTACGGCACCGAAGTTCACGCCGTTGCTGACGCCGAAGTCCGTAAGCTCAGGCACGACCCGAGCGAGATCCTGACACGGGCGATCCAGCCCGCGATCTGGCTCGTCCTCTTCGGCGAGGTAATGGCGCAGGTCCGCGGCCTTGCCACGGGCAATGGGCCATATATCGACTTCCTCGCCCCAGGTATCCTGGCTCAGAGCGTGCTGTTCGCAGCAATCTTCTACGGCATCGCAGCGATCTGGGAGCGCGACCTCGGTGTGCTCCACCGCTACATGGTCAGTCCTGCGCCTCGCAGCGCCCTCGTGTTGGGCAAGGCGGTTTCATCGGCCGTGCGCGGCCTCTCGCAGGCTATCGTCGTCTACCTACTAGCTTTGGCGCTTGGCATCGCCATCGACCTCAATCCCGCTCATCTTCTGGCCGTCGCTGCCCTGATCGCGCTTGGTTCGGGATTGTTCTCCACATTTTCGCTGATCATCGCCTGCATCGTGAAGACCCGAGAGCGGTTCATGGGAATCGGTCAGGTGCTGACGATGCCGATCTTCTTCGCAAGCAACGCCATTTACCCCATAGACATCATGCCGCCATGGCTGAAGGCGATCTCGCTTGCCAACCCGCTGACTTACGAGGTTGATGCCTTGCGCGCGCTGATGCTGACCGGCGAGACGAGCAAATTCGGACTTGGAGTCGATTGCGGCGTGTTGCTGATCGTCTCGGCCACCCTCGTCGCAATCGCCACGCGCATGTATCCGCGTATGACAACATGACGGCCTCGGATACCCTTAGCTTCTTCCGCGCGTGTGGCCGAGTGCGCGCGACGATCGGGTGCTATGCCGTGGCAACGATTCCAGCTTGTCTACTTTGGCGATGCCAGTTCGCCCTAGAATGCTTCCCCGCTCTAGCGATGTTCCTAGACAGTCTATCTCGCAATAGGGCGGTCGAGACCGCGTGTGGCGGCCGTTATGAGTGCATTGGTTGCTACTCGTAGCGGAGTGCCTCAATTGGATCGAGGCTAGCCGCCTTGCGCGCCGGATAGTAGCCAAAGAATATCCCGACCGCGGCAGAGAACAGAAAGCCGACGGAGATCGCTGCTGCTGAGATCGGTGCCGGCCACCCGGCGATTGCTGAAATCGCCGCGGAGATCAGTGTCCCGGCGAGTATGCCGGCCACGCCGCCGGTGACACTGAGCAGTACGGCCTCGGCAAGAAACTGCAAGAGCACATGCATCCGCCGCGCCCCAATTGCCATGCGCAGGCCGATCTCCCGCGTCCGCTCAGTCACGGACACCAGCAGGATGTTCATGATGCCGATACCCCCAACCAGCAAAGAGATCGAGGCGACCGAGGCTAGGAGGAGGGCCATCACCTGGCTGCTGCCCTGTGCCGCGTCGGCGATCTGACTGAGATTGCGGATCGAAAAATCGTTGGTCTCCCCCACACCGATCCGATGACGCTGCCTTAGTGTCTCCGTGACCTGGGCCATTGCGATCGTCACTTGATCGGCGCTTCCGGCCTGGACATAGATCTGATTGACGTATCCCAAAAGTCGCGCCTGCAAACCGTAGGGGTTGGGCGGCGCCGGGTAAATCCAGCCTAGCGGAGCCTGCTGAGCGTTGGGAGCGGCGACACCTAACACGCGGCGTTGTGCTGTTGTGAAGGGTACCATCACCACGTCGTCCTGATCCTGGCCATAACTTGTCTGTCCCTTCGCCGCCAGGAGACCAATGACTTCCATCGGCGTGCCTTTGACTTGAATCTGGGCGCCGATCGCACTCTGGTAAAGCGGAAAGAGCTGATTGTAGACGGTCTGGCCGATGACAACGACGAGGGCGCCACTCTCGTCGTCCTCAGCGCTGATCCCGCGACCTGAAGCGATCTTCCAGTTGGTCACCGGCGGGTAGTTGGCGCTCACGCCCTGGATGCTCGTCGTCCAGTTCTGGTTACCGTATTGCGTTTGACCTGATTGACGGATCAGATAGCTCACATTGGCAACCGCTGGATCGTCTGAACGGATTGCTTGGGTGTCGGCGACCGTCAACGTCGACGCGCTGCCGACGCCCGCGCGCACGCCATTAGTGGTGCTCGCTCCGGGCTGGACGACCAGCAGATTGGTGCCGAGGCTCTCAATTTGCTTACGAACCGCGTCATTGGCTCCTTGGCCGATGGCAACCATTGCGATAAGCGCGGCTACCCCGACAAAGACGCCCAGCATCGTCAGAATTGAGCGCATCTTGTTGCGGTTGAGCGCCTGAACGGCGACGGAAAGAATCATTAATGCAAAGGCGAGCGTCGAGATCGAGGTGGCCTCGAGAGGCTTTGCGACCGCGCTCGGTGCTACTCCGCGAACGTTCGGGCCGTCAGCCATCGCCAACGCTTTCGCCACGACCTCGTCGGTAAGTATCTTTCCATCGCGCATGGTGACGATGCGGTCGGTATAGGCTGCGACATCGGGCTCGTGAGTGACTACGACGACGGTGACACCGTTCTCGCGGTTCAGCCGCGTTAGCGTCTCCATGATCTCGTGGGAGTTGCGAGTATCAAGGTTGCCGGTGGGCTCGTCTGCGAGCAAAAGGCTCGGCCGATTGATCAGTGCGCGGGCGATCGCCACTCGTTGTTGCTGGCCGCCGGAAAGCTGCCCTGGGGTATTGTCCTCGCGATCGCCGAGACCGAGAAGTTCCAACGAGGCGCGAGCACGCTCGACACGCAGCGAGCGACCACGTGGCGCCGTATTGGAGTAAAAAAGGGGAAGCGCGACATTCTCGATGGCGCTGGTCCGGGTTAGCAGGTTGAAGCTTTGGAACACGAAGCCGAGGCGTTGCCCGCGAATGTCGGCGAGTTCGGGCTCGCTGAGCTGTGCGACATCGACCCCTTCGAACAGATAGGTCCCACTCGTCGGCCGATCGAGACAGCCGAGGATCGCCATCAGCGTCGATTTACCCGAGCCCGAGGCGCCCATGATAGCGACGAACTCTCCGCGCCGTATGGTCAGGCTCACTCCCCGCAAGGCGTGTACGTCGACGTCACCAACGTGATAAGTCCGCGTCAGGTTGTCGATCCGGATGACGGCGGGCCCAACCGCTGCCATCCTGGAAACGCCCGCGTTCAAAGCCGCAGCCTGGGCGCCGTTGATTGCGTCGGCTGCGTCGCTCCATCCGAGGTCTCACCGATGATCACTTGATCGCCCGTTTGAATTCCGCCGCCGAGGATCTCGGTAAAGCTGCCGTCATCGAGCCCGATCTGAACAGGAACCAAGACCGGTTTGCCATTTCGAAGCACGAAGACTTGGCCCGTGGCCGGCGCCACGCCGCTGCCCGCACTCTTCAGTGAGCCCCCGCTTTGCCTCGACTGAGTCCCGGGCGGCCGGACGCCTGCGCGCGACGTCAAGGCCAATCCCGCTGGCCGGTAACGGAGTGCCTGCGTCGGAATTCTTATAGCGTCAACTCGCGAATCGACGACCACCTTTGTCGAGGCGGTCATTCCGGGCATCAGCGCAAGGTCGGGGTTGCTGACGTTGACTATCACGTCGTAGGTGACGACATTCTGCACTGATTGCGGGGCCAGCCGTACGGCCTCAACGACGCCCTCAAAATTCCGTCCGGGATAGGCATCCACACTAAACGTCGCCTTCTCGCCGGCCTTGACCGCGCCGATGTCGCTCTCGCTGATGTTGTTGTCGACCTCCATGCTGGCGAGGTCCTGCGCGATGAGGAACAGCGTAGGCGTCTGGAGGCTCGACGCTACTGTTTGGCCAGCCGTGACGTTCCGCGAAACCACGGTCCCGTCGACAGGGGAGAGGATGTCGGTGTAGGCGAGATTGATCTTGGCGGCGTCGAGGGCAGCCTCTTTCTGTTCGACGGAAGCGTTGTCGACTTGTATTTGCGCCTGTGCCTGGTTGTAGACACTCATCGCAACATCGGCAGCGTCCTGAGTAACCGCTTGCTGGGACACGAGCTTGGCGTTGCGATCAGAGGACAGCTTGGTGTAGGTGAGATTGGCTTGGTCCTTCAGGAGCTGAGCCTTGGCTACGTCAACGTCGGCCTGGGCCTGATCTACCAGACTCTGGAACGGGCGCGGATCGATGTGCGCACAGACTTCTCCCTTCGTGACCTTGGTGTTGAAATCGCAGGGCACCGCCTGGACGACGCCTGACACGTACGAACCGACAGTAACCGTGAGGACTGGATTTAATGTCCCCGTCGCCGTCACGGTCTTGGTCACCGCTCCGCGATCGACCGTGACAGTCACGTAGGAAAGTTGGTCGCCGCTTCGCATTTTCCACCATGCGGCACCCACGGCTAAAACGAGGATGACGATTGCGAGCAACAACAGACCTTGGCGGCGCCAACGCGGTCGTGGAGGCGGATTTGCAGGCGCCGAGACCATGATTACCTCGGGCTTCGCGAGAGCAACCCGCTCCGCGACGGGCTCTACGTGCTCGTTCATTGTCGGACTCGCTGGCGCGGTTGAAACCCACGCGTCTACCTTCATACACGCAATAAAACCCTAGTCCCGACGCGCTACGCCGGCGTCCCATTCACAGAGCGAGGACTACGTCTTGACAAAAAATCTCGCCCCGCGTTGACGTCGTTGGGGCAAGTCAGCTTCCGGTACGGCCTCCCGGCGAGCGTAGGCGCTCCCCGCGAGAGCTTTGATAACCCACTGTGACTCCTTTAGTTCCGGCGCATTCGAGCCAGACCGACGAGATAGTTGCCGGATGAACACCAGTTTCAAATGGCACGCCGCCCGGACCGCCGAAAACCGCGGTGCCTTTCCGGGATTGCACTGGCGAGGCGGCTGCTGCCCCAACCAAGATCACCAAAGAAAAAAGGCGCCGCGGACGAACCCCAAAACGCCTGACTCACAAGCTGAGCGCCCCACCGCGGCCAAGCATCAGTGCCGCCCCCCCGCCGAACGGCACGCGTTCGTTACATCACGCCTGGCGGCATGCTATAGGGATCGACCCCCTCCCCGTCGCCACGAAGCCTGGGATGAATCGCATGCTGCCCTGGCCGCCGGCGTGACGGATCGGCTTTGGCGCGTGGAAGACGTTGCAACGCTAATTGACACGCGCGCTCCTAAGCTTGGAAAGGGCGGGCCGTACAAGAAATACCTAAGCTCGGCCGGTTCCTCGCCGATGGCCTCAACAATCCAAAAATGGCGGCCGGCCGTCGCCGAGCCACGCTTCCAAGGATAGCTCCGGCTAGGAGTGAACCGAGCAGGAAGGTTCCTGGAACCCGTTCAAGCGCCAGGTCGACCCGATTCGCTTCAAGCACGCGAAATCGTCGAACAAGGTAGCCGCCACATCCAAGACAAAGCGCCCGGCAAGACCGGTGACTCAGGGGGAGGAGACGGTCTGCGGTCAAAATAAAGGTTGCCAACGTCCGGACCGGCAGGCGTAGGGTACGCGCTTGGCGCTGCCGGTCGAGTGTTCCCGCAAACGATCGGCAGCTTGTTTGGAAGCTGCTCTAGCGCGATGACGATGACTTGCTCAAGGCGGTTTAAGCACGTCCTGCAGCTCGCTGCCTGTGTCTCCGTGGTTGCGGCCTCCACCGCACCTTCGGGAGCGGTGGGTGATGTCGCGAGAGGTAAGCAGATCGCCAAACGCTGGTGCGTCAGTTGTCACCTCGTCAGCCCCGACCAGAAGGGCGCTAACACAGACGTCCCGACCTTCTTTGAGATCGCGAGGAGGTCGGCGGACAGCGTCACTGACCTCAAGGCGTTCCTCGCCGATCCACACCCTCCGATGCCGGACCTAAACCTGACGCGCTGGGAGATAGATGATTTGTCCGACTACATCAGAAGCCTGAAGTAGTTGGCACAAGCACCTTCAACATACGACCATCGCGACTCCCACTCGCACCGTCGCCTCCTGCCTTATTGGTCCGGGTCATTCTGCTGGCTTTCTTTTGGCGTTTGTGGCCCCATTGTTGCGAACTCGAATTCTAAGAAAGACAGTCTGCCGCGGATGAGGGGCGAGTTGTTGCAAACAATCTCGCCGTCGAGTCTGGTGACGGCGACTGCAGCCTTTTCGACCTTGGCGTCAGCACCAAGTGTCGACGAGGCGGCAAGCGTCCGCACGGTGAGCTCATCGTGAGTGCCGCGACTGGTGAAACCAATGCATTGCTCGCCGCGCAGCTCCCATCGCCGGTCGAAGACCAAGGTCTATCGCTGTTCAGGGCGCTGGAGCTGCGAAAGACCACGCGGGAGATCAGGGCAACGCCACTTCCGCCGCAGTTGCTTTCGAATCTCTTGTGGGCCGCGTGTGGAGTGAACCGCAGGGTTGGCCCATTTGGAGTCCCCGGTAGGACCGCCGCATCAGCGAGCAACTCGCAAGAGATCGATCTCTACGTTGCCGTAAGAGAGGGCGTTTATTTGTACGACGCAGTCAGCAACATGCTGGCACCCGTCGTCGCAGGCGACCTACGTGCCAGTGCGCTCACTCCTGGTCAGCGGAGCGTTGAGGCGAAAGCCCCCGTCCAATTGATTTATGTCGTGGATGTTGACCGACTCGCTCACACCGCAGGCTATCAAGAACCTGGACTTCAAGATCCGGAAGTGCAGAAGGCGTATTACCACGTCGACACCGGCCTCATCGCTGGCAACATATATTTGTTCGCCGCGGCGCACGGGCTGGCAGCATGGTTACACAACTGCGACAAAACTGGCCTCGCGAAGCGACTCGACTTGCGCGCAGAACAGCGGGTGCTGTTCGCTCAGTCGATCGGGTACCCCGGCGAGGAATAGCGGAGAAGACCAAATTGCGGCTCTCGAACAACACAGTGCTGATCACAGGTGGCGCGACCGGAATCGGCTACGCGATGGCCGAGGCGTTCCTAGAGTCAGGAAGCGCGGTCGCCATCTGTGGTCGCAAAGCAAATGCGCTCTCCGAAGCTCGCGCGAAACATCCCGAGCTTCAAACGCGAGTCTGCGATGTGTCCAAGGAAGACGATCGCAGAAGTTTGGTGGATTGGGCTGCGGCCCAACTTCCGGCTCTGAATATTCTGATCAACAATGCGGGCACCCAGCGGGATGTGGACTTCACCAAAGGGATCGATGACTTCATCAGTGGGGACAACGAGATTCGAGTGAATCTCGAGGCCGTGGTCATGCTTTCCGGGCTGTTCGTTCCCCTCCTGACCAAGAACAAAGGCGCCGCAATCGTCAACGTCTCTTCGGGACTTGGCTTCATTCCCGCGGCGCGAATGCCCGTTTACAGTGCCACCAAAGCGGGCTTGCATGCCTTCTCGATGGCGCTTCGGCTACAGCTGTCCACGGTCGGCATCAAGGTCTTCGAGATAGTTCCTCCGACGGTTGATACCGGACTCAACCCGATCGGGCGAGCCAAGCGGGGGAACTTCAAAGCCAATCTGAGCCCGAAGGAGTTTGCGTCGGCGGTCATGAAGGGCCTGGAGAATGACGTCTTCGAGATCGGCTTCGGAACGACCGCGGGATTGATCCACGCGTCGCGAGCCGATCTGGATAGGAGCTTTCAGCAGATGAACAGCCGGATGTAGGATTAACGGCGTATCGGACGTCGCGCCGCCTTCGAAGTTCCTCGAGCTCCGTAGGATTTCGTCTTTTCACCCGGAAGTCGCGACCTTGTCGCGGCCGCTGATCGACCTTCACAAACCATCTCACCGGAAGCTGGTCGCCGAGTTGCGCCGCCTGGTCAAACGCCCAGCCTCGGCAATTCTGATTGGGATCGGCGGCCGTCTCGGACATTGGAGCGTCCTGCGCTCGGTCGGCGATCACTATCTTGGCCTCTTCGACAGCGGTGGCCTTCGCCGGATCCGGATCGATCGCTGCAGCGTCGGCCATGTGCGAAATCTAGGGACCGGGATCCGTCACGTTCTCCACCCCGCTTGGATCGTCCACCTCTCAGGTGAAAACTGATCGACACCTCCAACCCCGCTCCTGACCCTTATCTCAGCGAGCGGATCGGCGACTGTTTAAAGGCGAGGATGGAAGCGCCGCAAGACACCCGGAACTGCAAGGGATTCGAGCCGCTTATGTTGCATTGCAATATCCAATGTTGCATTGCACAATAACTATCACTATATGGGGGTCATCGGATCGCGAAATTGTCCGCGGCCTAACGCGGGAACCGTTTGGCGATCAACAGAAACGCCTAGAGGTTAGGGAACCCAACCACTATGACCACGACCACCACTGCCAAGGCGGCGCACGACACCCACGCCAAGTTCAAGTCGGCCACGGACGGCGCGGCCGCACTCCTCGAAGACACCTTTGCGACGGCTCGTGAAGGCGCCCTCGCGATCGGCGTTAAGGTGCTAGACGCTGGGAAAACGAACAGCGACGCCTCGTTTGCGCTCGTCAAGGACCTCTTCGGCGCGAAGACGATGTCCGACGTCATGGAATTGCAAAGCGCCTTCGCCCGCAAGCAGTTCGAAGCG
>Ga0208849_1002454_pt1 | contig 10131 bp, 17 predicted proteins | sample NGESurdeep072012_10_FD_184470 | JGI IMG/M metagenome (GOLD analysis project Ga0208849, IMG submission 184470) | Arctic peat soil microbial communities from Barrow, Alaska - NGEE Surface sample 53-3 deep-072012 (SPAdes) | ecosystem: Environmental > Terrestrial > Soil > Wetlands > Peat ...
GTCGAGCCTCGGGGCCGTAGCCCCGGGACTCTGCGCTGCAAACTGTTCGCATCGTTGCGTCAGGCGCTTGCCTTCGACGGGCGCTGATCCCCGTCACGCTTCGATGTTCTCGGTCGACCGTTGACGCTCTCCACGCCGCATGTAGTCGGACCGAACCCGGGAGCAACCCGGGGCCATCGTGCGATTCGTGGATTCCACCCACGGCCGGCGACGTGTTCCTTGCGCCTGCGGTAAGGGGCTTTCCTCCATCTCCCCTCGGCGGCCTCGCTGCATCCGCTCTACCAATAACCATTATGTGCCCTGACCAGGCATTTCACAAGTCGGAGGCCTCGCGAACGTGGAGCGTAGAGCCTCGCGAAAAAGAAATTCAGCAGGCACGGAGAGGCCCCTGTGTGGCCGTAGGAGCGTGGGGCCCTGTCTGGTGGGTGATCGGGGCCGTGAAAGGCCCCGGTCGCCAGGTGGTGTGAGGTGGGCCGCATGGTGGCCCGAGGAGCTCAGAGCAGGGTCGGAGCGCTCTCGATGATCGGCAGGACCGGCCAGCGTCCGACGATGCGGTCGACCCCGCGGCTGGCTGGGTGTGGGAGCGGGAACTCCTCGTGCAGTCGGCCGTCGAGCTCGATGCCCATCTCGGTGCGCCGGGCCGAGCTCTGCTTGAAGTAGAACGCCTTCGTCGCGGTGTCGCACCGGTCGCGCAGGTCGCGCGCCCAGGCCAGGTCCATCGGCCGGTAGTCGTTCGTCCCGTTGCCCGACTCGCCGCCGGCGATGACCCAGGCGAGCCCGGACAGGTCGAGGCGTGGCAGTGGCCCGAGCAGGGGCTCGCACGACAGGAACCGAACAGCAGCCGGGATCTCGCGGAGGTGACTGGCGCGGAACGAGTACTTGTCGAGTTCGATGGTGGTGCCCAGCCAGATGTGCTCCGGGACCGAGTCGAGACCGAAGCGCGCCAGGAACCCGTCGGGCCCGGTGAAGTAGGCGCGCATCCGTTGCGGCCGCTTGGTCAGGACGAGGTAATCGTGCCAGTCTGCCTCGAGCATGGCCGAGTACACCGAGTCGATCTGGTCGACGGTGAAGGTCTCGTGATGCACGTCGCTCAGGCTGTTCACGAACCACCGTTTGGGTGTCTTGGTCTTGCGGGGGTCGTTCAGCTTCTGCGGCTTGAAGGTTGGGTCGAACCGGTTGGGGAATGCCGGCGGCCCGAACTTCTCAGCGATGACCCGGGCGTAGCAGTGATCGCAGCCCTCGGTGATCTCGCTGCACCCGGTCATGGGATTCCATGTCGAGTCAGCCCATCTGATCTTGGTCTCTTTCATCGTGCGCTCTCCCTTTGGGTTGGGTGAGGACATTGTAGCTGGTCAGGACAGCTTTCTTCGTTATGAGAAAACGGTCGGTGGTGCTGACGCCGTAGAACTTCTGGCCGTTGGAATGCAGCGCCATCGTGCAGTGGTGTGTCCATCCGTGCAGCGCCAGGTACTCGGTCCAGCGCGTGAGCAGGTCGCCGTGCGAGAACAACGTGGGGCAGAGCTGGCGCCACTCGTCGGGGATCCCTTCGGTGCGCAGCAGTGAGCGCGGCATCCCTCCCATGGCCACGCTGATGCACGTCCACACGATCGGACCCTGGTACCGCCGGCGGGCGAGGATCTCGACCTGGTCGGTGGGCATCGAGTAGGCGTCGAGGTCGACGAGATCGAAACGACTCAGGTCGAGGCTGCGCAGCACGCGCCGGTTGTCGGCGTGCAGTGTCGAGGCCCCGCCCTGTGCCTTGTCGACGTGCATCACCGAGAGCGGTCCGACCTGGCCCTCGACGCAGCGCCACAGATCGCCCTTGCCGGCGAAGGCGTCGAGCACGCGGGTCTCGGTGCCGAGCTCCTGGATCGCAGCTATCCGCAGCGCCGCCTTGACGCGGAACCCGCCCGCGCTGTGGTCAAGTTTCGGCGTCGGCATCGTTCGCCGCGTGGCGGATGGTGATCTCGGCGTCGCCGTCGAGCGTATCGAGCGCCTTCGACACGTCGGCATGTCGATCGAGCGGGTACGAGATCAGGTAGTAGCCGCGGGTGATGGGGCGGTCAGTGATCGACTGCGCGTAGGACGCCGGCACGTGGCGCAGCTGCTCGAGCTCGTGGTCCTGCCACACCGTTCCGGCCAGGCCTCGGTCTGTCTCGGCCAGTCCGCCGAGCAGAGAGGTGAGCAGGTTCTCGTCGTAGTGGGCCCGGTCCCGGGCGCGGTTGTCGGCCAGCATGAAGCGCAGAGCCTCGTCGTCGTCGCAGTCAGACCACTCGACGGGGATCTGCGTCATCCCTTGTTCCTGGGCGGATCGCCAGGTGTGCTCGCCCTTGATGATCCGACGCGTCGAGACCTGGGCGATCACCGAGCCAAAGAATCCGTTCTCGTCGATCGACTCGCCGATGGCGGCGACGTCGCCCTTGTTCGGGTTATCCGGGTGCGGGGTGAGGGTGTCGACGTCCTCGAGTACTGCCGGCTCGGTGCGAACCTGCGGGGTACTCACACCCCCGCGGCCTTGCGTCCGTGATTCGGATATCGGCCCACGGCGATCGCCACGGCGGTGGCGCCGATGCCGAAGCGGGCCCCGACCTTGCGCAGCGGTTCGCCGTCCGCGAGGAGTACTCGCATGATCTCGTTTCTCCTGTTCAGCAGATCCTTGCCACGTCGGCCGTTACCGTCCAACGCACGCTTCACGCTGGCAGCTTCGGCTCGAGCCTCGTCGGCGGTCACTCCTGCGGATCCTCCCCTTCCCCACCGTTGTCGCCTTCACCGCCGAGGGGGAGACCGAACTCGCCCCTGGCCTCGCGCTTCTTGCGCTCCACGTCGGCCCTGTGCTCGGCCACCCGTGCGAAGTGCTTGCCCACCATCTCGTCGACGAGGTCCGGGTCGATGACGAAGGCGCCCGTGGCTTTCAACACGTGCGTCAGGGTGAGCTCGTCGTCCTTGGTCTCGCCGGCCTTCACCTTCACCGGGTCGTGCTCGTGGCTCACGACCTTGAACGGAACGATGGCTACGCCCACCGAACCGATCGGCATGTGCATCGGGCCCATGTGCATCGACTCCGAGAGACCGTCGCCGGTACCGGTGATGGTGGCAGCGCACTCGGTGATTGCGACCCCGTCATACTTGCCGAGCTCCATGCCCTCAAACTCCGAGGGTCGGATCTTCCCGTCGCCACCCTTGCGTGCTGCCATCGCTGCCTCCTGTGGACGTCTGTGTGTCTAGCTCGGTGTCTAGCTCGCTGAACAGTACAGCAGGCGATCAGGGGTCGGCGGGATTCCAGCCGTGCGAGAGCGGAGCGGTCGAGGGGTCCGCCAGCCAGCGCGCCACGGCGGCGCGATCCATGCGTGGGTCGAGCACCCAGGCGAAGGCGCCGCACGCGTACCAGATGCGCAGCCACTCATGCTGACCTGGGGTTACTCGCCCTTTCAGACTCTTGACTTCGATAGCCGCGATGTACGGCGGCTTGAACGCGGTCAGGTCGAGCCACCCTGCGTCCGAGGTGCCGGTCAGCCACCGGCCGTCGGGGGTCTGCATTCTCCTGACGAATACCCATTTCCAGCCGTAGTGCGTCAGTGCTTCCTGCAGCCCGGTCTGAACCTGGCGCTCGGTGAAGACCGGCGGCGGATCAAACAGTCTGTCGGACATGCTCGGATCTCGGCCCGCTGTTCTCGGTGAGGTGGTAGTCGCCGCAGGCCTCGCACCGATAGATCCGCAGGCGCTTGCCTTCGGTGGCGATGACTGAGTCTCGAGTACTGCGCGCCGCACGTCGGCTCTGGAACCGGGCCTTGTCGGTGCAGCCCGGGACGTGCGCCTCTCGAGGTGCGAGCAGTGCGGCCGGGAGCGGTGCGTCGATGCCGGCCAGACCCGGAGTGTTGGCGCGGAGGATGGCGCGCTGCAGCCGGTCGAAGTAGGGGGCGAGCTCGCACGCCTCTCGGTGCTCGGGCGAGAGCAGGTGGCCTTCCCACAGATACGCGAACTTGAACGACACCGCACGTGGCAGGCTCAGCCACGGGCAGATGGGGCAGCGGAGTCGAAACGAGTGGCCCGAATGCGAGCGGATCAGGAGCATGTCCACTTCGGCCGGTCGGAGCGGCGGCTGGCGCACGTGCATCTTCACTGCCATGGGATCTCCTCGGGGTTATCGGTCGAACGCAGGAGCCAGCCGCGCTCGCGGGATTCCTTCACGTGCTTGTGGATCCACTCGTGGCAGACCCAGGCGACGTGCATCAGGTTGGCCGCGCTGTGGTCGCGATGCCGGCGCAGCTTGCGGTGGTGTCGGTGTTGTGCCCACCGTCGCCCTGGTGGGCAGACCGGAGTCTCGGCTTCGCACAGGCCGCCCGACCGTCGGAGTACTTCATCCTTCGTGGCCTGGCTCACCGGGTCGACGATGCGATGCACCACCTTGCGCTTCGGTGGCTTGCGCTTCCACTCCGTGCGTTTGAGCTCGCCGGATCTCATTCACAACCCGCGTGCACGTAGCGATCGTTCGACAGTCGGTGGATCGTCTGGCCTTCGGTGATGGGGAGGTCGCAGCTGGGACAGTCACCGGGGAACCGCGCCGGGAACGTGGCCACCACCGTCACCGGTTCCGGGCCGCGACGCGTCGGGCCGTTCTTGCAGATGGTGCACCAGCGCTCGTCGAGCCCGTGATCACACTCGGCCATCAGGACTCGGCTCGCAGGTTCGATCGCCAGATGTTCTCGAGCCCACTGTGGTGCGAGACCCGATCGCTGCGTCGCGTGGCCACCGGGCCCGTGATGTAGCCGAGCGTCGCGGCCCGCCGCATGAGCGGGCCCATCACTCTCGAGCCCGCCGGGGGAGCCTGCGAGCCCAGCGCCTCGATCACGTCGATGCTCGACAGCTGCGCCTGGTCTTCGGCCACCGACCTGATCGTGTTGAGCACGAGCTCTTTCCACACCTCAGTCGCGTGCCAGGCGGTCTCGGCCAACGCCATGCCGGCGTCACGCGCCTCGGCGCTGCGCCGGGCGTCGCGGTCGGGTCGCACGTCGGGATCGAATAGCGTCACCGTGTCTGCCCCAGTGTCACGGGCATCGGTGCGACCGGGCGCCCGATGTCGGCATTGAAGCTGCAGGCGGGCGGGAGATCGAAGTTGTCGCTCGGCCACGTCGGCACTTCGGTCGGGAACGAGCGGCACATGGCGGGCCGGTTCTCCCAGTCCATACACCGCCTGGTCTCCTCGTCGTAGTTCGTGCAGCGGTAGTAGAAGCGCAGTGGGGAGAACCCTGTCCGGGGATGCGACGGCATCGAGCGCGTGCCATGGAGCCAGGGGGCGCGGTCGAAGGCCTGGCGCGCCGAGATGGGTACGAGCTCCTCGAGGATGAACCGTCGCTCGCGCGCCTCGGGCCGAACCACTCCGCTGGCCACCTCGCTCTGCGGGTAGCCGAGGGTGAGCACGACGCAGCAGCCCCCGCAGCCGTTACACGTCGTCATCGCTCGGCTCTCCCGCTGGTCTGGATCGGTTGCGCTCGAAGGCGGCGCGCATCTCGGCTACCGCCTCCTTGGTGGCATGGAACACCACCACGTCGACGTCGGGCAGGTTCACGTGATCGACTCCGGGCGGGAGCTCGGCCTTCGGCACGAAGGTGTCGAGACTCACATGGATCGGTCGGCCGTCGATGAGTAGGGCGATGCTCTCGTCGTCGAGGCCCATGTAGACCACCGGCCGGCCGAGTGCTGTCTGTGCCACGGCGCGGATCATGTTGGGGCCTTTGTGATCTGACTGATGCGAGCGTTCGTCAATCCGGCGTGTGGCTCGATGGTCCGCATAGGGATACGCGCGAATACCGCCTTGGCGAGCAGCGTGTTGCGTCGCCTCTCGGCCTCGCCGAGAAGGCGTTCCAGGCGTTCGATGTCTCGGCGTTCGTCATCCAAGCGTCGGAGAACCGCCTCCTCGCCGCGGTCGAGGATCAGCCTGCGTTCGGCCATCACTCGGCCTCGGCCGTGGTGCAGAGCAGGAGCTCCACCTCGGCGAGCTCGTACCCGACCGACTCGAGGAACCGGAGGTAGGCCGCGTCGCCCGGGTCTGCGTTGCGCCACGTGTTCTTGTGCCACGTCTTCTCGCGGCCGGCGCACACCAGCGACAGACCAGCCATCAGCCAGTCGAAGTCGGTGCGTCGGTTCTCGAGTACTGCACCGCCGACCGTGTCCTGCCAGTACCACCACACCTCGACGGGCTTCTTGTCGGTGAGCTCCTCCCACACCGCCTCGTCAGGGTCGACGAACTGGCGCGTGTGCATGACGAACGAGGAGACCACGTACTCGGCGAGGCCCACCACCTTGGCCCGTCGTTTCAGGAGCTCGGCCACGAACTTGCGGCGCACCGGTGTGGCGATGTCCATCGCCTTGTTGTTGGCCATCAGGTCGCGGCGCGCCTGGGTCTCCTCCGCTTGCTTCTTCGCCGGCTTGGCGGCCTTGGCTGCCTGGGTGCGCGCCGCGGCGCGCGGCACCTTGTGGCCGTTGGCCTTGGGGTCCGTGCAGACGTAGACGATGCGCCTGCCGTTGAGTGTCGCCTCGATGAACGCGGCGTGGCCCGGGCACTTGCGGTGGGTGGCCGGGGTGATCTTCTTGTCCTTGTCCGTGGTGAGGTCGCCGAGCAGCATCGCCGGCGCCGACGGTGAAGCGTCGAGGATCGTGGTCTCCTCGCTGCGCAGCTTCTCGAGCAGCGACTCCACCTGGGCCTGGTCTTCGCGGTCGCGGCGCAGTGTCGCCACTAGGTGCTCGAACTGCCACGTCGACCCGGACTTCGCCGCGACGGTCAGGGCCTTGATGGCTTCGCGGTCGTCGTCGAATTCAGCGACGGCCACGGCCTGCTCGAGGGTGAGCTCATAGCGTTCGGTCAGCGCAACGGCCGCGTCGCTCTTGCCCACCGTCGCCATGGCGGTGATCTCCTCGGCCTCGCGGCCCGTGGCCACAGCGATGACCCCGGACGTCACGCCCAGGTCGAACAGGCGCTGGTAGGCCTGGCCGAGCTCGGTCAGTGCTAGGTCTTCGCGGTTCTCGTTCTCGGCCAGCTGCTCGAGCAACTGCCCGGCCGTGTTGCCGTCGAGGTCCGGGCGGAAGATGACCGGCAGCAACCGCTCCGCTGCGATGGCCGCGCCCCGACGCCGATGGCCGAAGATGAGACACGGCTCGTCGTCGCCGTCGAACAGCGCCGTGGTGCAGGGCTCGATGACTCCGAGCTCGCGCACCGAGGCGGTCAGCTTTTCGAGGTTGCCGAGATCGCGCCGGGCGTTCATCGGGTGGACCTTGACGGTGTTCGGATCGACCCACTGCACAACCTGGTCGGACTTCTGCGTGAGGCCGGCGGCTATGCGCGCGGCGGTGTCGTCTGTGATGGTGGACATCGTTACCTCTTTCGTTGGATGGGCTTGGGACAGGTGAGCAGGTGTGAGGTGTACAGCGGTCGGTTCGCCGAGACAGCGTGGCCCGTGGAGCAGGTGCCGTCGAGCATGACGGCGAACTCGTGCGCGTCGTCGATCGACATGCCGGTGGTGTCGTGGTCGACGTCGACCGGGCAGAACATCTTCGGCCAGTGGTACCGGTCTCCGCTCTTGGCGTAGTCGATGACGAGCTCGCCCTCGACGTCGGAGAGGAGCAGGTTGCCGCGGTCGGTCGCCACCGCGTCGACGGGCATGGGCTGGCCGTCCTTCGTCCGGGCCCACATGATCGGCCCGCGGCAGCGGGGGCAGAGGGTGTTCACGTGGTCTCGTCCAGTCGACGCCGAAGATCGTGGACCCGGGCCAGCTTCTCCTCGCGCATGGTGCGGCGGCCCGTGGGTTGGGTCTCGGGTTCCGGTGGCATGGGAGTCTCGCTGGCGCGGGCGTAGCGGGCCCGGATCAAGATGCACCGGTCGCGGAAGGTCGCCAGCTGGGGCCAGCCCACCTCGTTGCCAGCCCACCACTCGGCGGCCTCTTGCAACAGGTCCGGGTCGAGGTCGTCCAGCTGGCTGGTCCAGACGTTCACGATGTCGTCGGTGATCTCGGGCGCGTAGCGGAGTGTGCCGGCGAGGAGGATCCGCAGCGTGACGCGAATGTCGTCGGGGCCGCTGAGTCCGATCTCGGTCACCGTCTTGCCCGTCCCAGTCTCGGCAACGGCGCCGGGTGCGGGATCCCGAGCGCGGCGCGCTCGTCGCCGGTGAGCAACGCGCCCCGGCCCCCGGTCGTTTGCTTCTGCCGCCAGGCCACCGCCATCTGGTGCCAATGGTCGCGCAGCGCGTGGGGCGAGCGGATCTGCGCCGCCCAGGAGAACCCTCGGCGTCCCTCGGGCTCGGCCAGCCGGCCGAAGATCACGGCGATGGTCGACGCCACGTGCTCCTCCCGCATGGGCGTGGGCTTGCTCTGGTGCAGCGGTCCGCGCTCGAGCAGGAGGCGCATGTCTGTGCGCCAGCGGGCCGTGATCGGTGGGGCCTTCGCCACACTGCCACGGAACTGGCCGACGCGCTCGGCGAGGTAGAGGCAGAGGCGCTCCACAGAGAGGGTGGTGGTGTCCGTGTCGGCGGACGAGACAACCTCTGTAGTAGTTAATTCTCTAGTAACAGTGCGGGTCGCGGAATTCGCGCCATCGTCGCGGCGATGGTCCGTGCGGGCGGACGATCTGCGGGCGATGTTCACAGGCTTATCCACATTGGGGATGACCGAGCGGAGCAGGGCGAGGTCTCGGTAGATGGTCGATCGAGACAGGCCGGTGAGCCCGGCGATGGCCTGCCACCGCGCTTCGTGCCATTCCTGGGTCGCGTCGTCGAACAGGGCCCACGCCGCCACGAAGGTCCAGAGCGTCGACGGGAACCGGCGAAGGTCGTCGTGGCGCAGGAGCTCGGGGTCCACCTCGACCCAGGCCACCGGCTCACTCGTCACCGGACCGCGCAGGGTCAGCCGCGTTGTCTGCGGCCCACATGTTGAGCAGGGCGGCGCCGAAGCGCATGCGCAGGTCGCCGATGTGACCGAAGGCGTCGAGGCCCAGTGACTCGAGATCCGACACGAGCTCGGGCCGGGTCATGGCCTGGCACCGGCCGATGATCGCCGTCACCGCCGCCTCGGGGATCCAGGTGGGCGGGGTGGCCGACAGCTGCTCGGGGGTGAGCCCGGTCTCGTTCCGGCTCGGGACGTCGGCTGGGGGCTCCGTAGCGGTCGCCTGGGGCTCTGCGGGAGGATCGGAGGCCTCGGGCTCCCCGTCGCCTGTAGCGGCCGTAGGGGCTGAGTCCTGGGCGTCTGGCGGCTCGGGGGGATCCTCCACCACTGGGGCCCCGGGTGCCTCGGAAGGCTCCGGGTCGGTGTACCCCTCGGCCACCAGGTCGACCACGGGGCTGGGCTGGGCGCCGGCCATGAACTCGACCAGCGGCCCGATCACCAGGGCGACCCCGGACAGGGTGCTCTGCTCCTCCTCCTCGCGATTCCAGTCTCGGCGCTCGAGACCCCGTTCCAGCCCGGCGATCAGGGCGCTGATCGTCTTGTGGTGCGCCATGGTCATCGCTGGGTTGTAGAGACCGGGCAGGCCGGCCCGGACCCAGTTGTGTCGGAGCTCGACCTGCGTCGGATCCTCGGGCAGCGACGCGATGCGCACCTGCAGGGCCCAGTGGGTCTCGGGGTCGATCAGGGTGGTGCCGGGCGTAGGCGGCGGGGCCTTGCGTTCGTAGCCCTTGGGGACGTCGACCGAGTCGATGTCGATGATCTCGCCGTCGTCGTTCGTCAGGGCCCCGAGCTCGTCGGGCGAGTACAGACCCATCGAGGCTTCGGGGAAGACGTCGTCGGCGAGATACCCCGAGGCGCGCCAGGCGAGCATGCGGTCGGGGTAGGTGACGTAGTTGTGTTTGCAGGCGGTCCTGCGCCGGGCGTAGTTCGGCTTGCCGTCGCTCCCGGTGGCCTTCGCTGCCTCCCTGCAGTCGTCGCTGTGCTCGTGCGGCTTGCAGTCGGCGCGCACCATCCCGGCGTCGCAGGCGTCGGCCCATGAGTAGGACATGGGGGGGCCCATCAGTCGCCGGCCCGTGGTGTGACAGGCCGGGCAGTGCATCGGCCCGTCCGCACCGACCAGCCAGCCGGCGCCGTCGCAGGGCACACACTTATCGTTGCCCAGCGCGATGACTGTCGCCACCTCCTCGTCGGGCTGCTCACA
>Ga0208849_1002455_pt1 | contig 10130 bp, 8 predicted proteins | sample NGESurdeep072012_10_FD_184470 | JGI IMG/M metagenome (GOLD analysis project Ga0208849, IMG submission 184470) | Arctic peat soil microbial communities from Barrow, Alaska - NGEE Surface sample 53-3 deep-072012 (SPAdes) | ecosystem: Environmental > Terrestrial > Soil > Wetlands > Peat ...
CCTCGTCATCGACGCCTTGCGAGAAGGCGTCGCCAGCGCTCACAGGCCTACCTCGGGCATGTCGCCGACCGTCTCGGCCGCGCTCGCGAGCTTCTCCTGGGGGGCCGGAAGGCCGACGCTCGCGCGCGCCTGCTCGGGTGTGCGCCCAGCGTGCAGCTCGCCCCACAGCCTGCGGCGCACGTCCGGTTCGAGCAGGCACGCGACGTGGTGCGTCGGCTCGCCGGGAATCGGCTGCAGCTGGGGGTCGATCCGCGCGTGGTCCGGCTGCGAGTAGGGGCAGCGCGGGTGGAAGTGACAGCCCGACGGACGGTTGATCAGGCTCGGCGGCGCGCCAGGGATCGGCACGAGCTGCTCCTTGCGCGTGCTGCTCAGCGATGGAATCGATTTGAGCAGGCCCCACGTGTACGGGTGCTCGGGGCCGGCGAACAGCAGTTTGGCCGACGCCGTCTCGACGATCCGCCCGGCGTACATGACGGCGATGTCGTCGGCCATCTCGGCGACGACGCCGAGGTCGTGCGTGATGATCACGATCGCCATCCCGAGCTCGCGCTGCAGGCGCTCGAGCAGCGCGAGGATCTGCGCCTGCACGGTCACGTCGAGCGCCGTCGTCGGCTCGTCGGCGATCAGCAGCTTCGGCTCGTTGGCGAGCGCCATCGCGATCATCGCGCGCTGGCGCATGCCGCCGGAGAACTCGTGCGGGTACTCGTCGGCGCGCCGCGACGGGTCGGGGATGCCGACGAGCCCGAGCAGCTCGATCGCGCGCGCTCGCGCCTGCGCCTTGGAGACGTGCTGATGCACGCGCACTGCCTCGATCAGCTGCGCGCCGACCTTGAAGAACGGGTGCAGCGAGGACAGCGGGTCCTGGAAGATCATCGCGATGTCGTTGCCACGGATCGCGCGCATCTCGCGGTCGGAGAGCGTCGCGAGGTCTTTGCCCTCGAACACGATCCGCCCGGACACGTGCGCCCCCTGTGTACGCGTCAGACCGAGCGTCGTCAGCGAGGAGACGGTCTTGCCCGAGCCCGACTCGCCGACGATCCCGAGCGTACGGCCGCGGTGCACCTCGTAGGTGATCCCGTCGACCGCGTGCACGACTCCGTCTTCGGTCGGGAACTCGACGCGCAGGTCCTCCACGCGCAGCAGCGGCTCCGAAGCGCTCATCGTCGGCGCCCCGGCGAAGAGATCGTCGTTCCTGGCAAGGACGCAGGGAGCGTGGCGTGCTTCGCACGCGAGCGACCGAGGACGCCGCCAGGGACGACGAGATCAAGCCGGCTCACGAGTACCTCACCCTCGGGTCGAGATATGCGTAGACGATGTCGACGACGATGTTCGCGACGATCACGAACATCGACGCGAACAGCACGGTGCCCTGCACGATCGGGAAGTCCGAGCGCAGCAGCGCCTCGTAGTTCAGGCGGCCTATCCCGGGGATGTCGAAGACCGTTTCGACGAGCACCGAGCTGCCGAGCAGCACGGCGATGTCGACGCCGAGCACGGTGACAATCGGGTTGATCGCCGAGCGCAGCCCGTGGCGCAGGACCACGCGCCGCTCGGACAGGCCCTTGGCGCGGGCTGTGCGAACGTAGTCCTCGCCCATCGTCTCGATCAGGCTGCCACGGAGTAGGCGCGCGTAGATCGCGGCGGTGCCGGCGGCGACGACGAGCCACGGCATGATCAGCGACGTGAACCATTTGCTGGGATCGCTCGTCAAGCCGACGTAGCTTCCGGCACCGGGAAAGACGTGGATTTTGCCGATGTCCGAGGCGAAGAAGAACAGCATCAGCAGCCCCAGCCAGAATTCGGGTGCGGAGACGAGCACGAGCGCGGTGCCCATGCTCGCGCGGTCGAGCTTCGAGCCGGCCCGCCTGGCCGAGACGATGCCGACGCCGAGCCCCGCGACCAGCCAGACGACGGCGCCGCCGAGCACCAGCGAGATCGTCGCCGGCAGACGGTTGAAGATCAGTTCCTTGACGGGGGAGTTCGAGTAGTAGCTGTAGCCGAGGTCGAAGTGCAGGAAGATGCCCTTCAGGTAGATCCAGAACTGCGCGAGCAGCGATTTGTCGAGTCCAAAGTTGTGGCGGATCTCGGCGATGATCTTCGGGCTCTGCTGGCGCCCGGCCATCAGCTTCGCGGGGTCGGCCGTGGGGAGGATTCGGAACAGCACGAACAGAACCGCGAGGACGAGAATCAGCAGCACGCCGGCCCACAGCAGCCTGCGGATGATATAGCGGGTCATCGTGTGTCAGTCGACATCGCTGGAGTCCTGTTCCGGGGTGCGGCTCGATGAGCGTGTTGCCCACGCGGCGCGGAGCGGCGCCGAGGCGGCGGGCACGTGACCCGCCTCCTCGGCAGCCGTCGAGCCGCGACTACTTCAGCGACGTGAACGAGTAGTCCCAGGTCCCCGAGTTCCAGTACTGGTTGACGCCTTCGACGTCTTTGGACTCGATGTACGGTTCCTTCGCCCACTGGTAGGGGATCGCGACGGCTTCTTCGACGAGTTCGCGGTCGATCTTCGCCCACGCTTCGCCGCGCGCCTTCGTGCCGACGACCTTTGACGCCGCTTCCATCGCCGCGTTGATTTTCGGATGGTTGACGAGACCCCAGTTGGAGTTGGTGCCGTTCTTGGCGATCAGGTTGCCGTTGAACGGAACGTCCAGCACCGCCTGCGGGTCACCGAAGTCGGCGATCCAGCCGACGTTCGGGCAGACGTCGATCTTTTCGGAGACGACGCCGCAGTACTTCGAGTACATGACCGTGTGCTCGACGAGGTTGAGCTTCGTTTTGAAGCCGAGGCTCGTCAGCGTCTGGTTGACCGTTTCGGCGACGTTGTTCGCAGGGGCCGAGGAGTCGCCGACGACCTGCAGCGTTTCCGATCCGGTGTATTTGCCGCTCGGGTAGCCGGCGAGCTTCATGTACTTTTCGGCGACCGCCATGTCGCCGGTCGGGTGTTCGTTGTAGTCGACCTTCGGGCCCGGATACCCACCGGATTCTTCGAAGCCGGCGATGCCGTTCCAGAGGAAGTGAGTCATCACATCGGCGACGGTCTTGCCGCCGCGCAGCCGGTCGAGCGCTTCACGGTCGGTCGCCGCCCACAGCGCCCTGCGCAGGTTGACGTTCTTGAACGGCCCGTAGCTGTTGTTGATCGCGACGTAGCGGTCGCCCGCGCCGCCGCCCGCCGAGATCACGAGCTGGGTCGGGTGCTGCTGGACGGCGAGCTTGACGATCGGCGCGGCCGGCGCGTCCGACTGAACCATGTCGCTGCCTTCGAGCACCTGGCGTCCGATCACGTTCGTGTCGCCGCCGATCGAGATGTTGATCTGGTTCAGATAGGCGGGGCGGTAGTCCGTGCTTGCCTTCCAGTTGGGATTGCGCACGAGCGTCGCCGACTTGCCGGGCTGGTAGCCGATCCCCAGCACCTTGCCTTCGCTGTTGTTCTTGAGCATGTACGGTCCCGACGCGACCTGGTAGTTGACGTATTCGCTCGGTTTCTTGGCGTCGAACTTCGCGGCGTATTCCTTCGGCACCGGCGCGCTCCACGGCAGCACCATCGACGCCACGACGATCGGCGCTTCGGGCGCCGTCAATTTGACCTGCAGCGTGTACTTGCCGGTCGCTTTGACGCCGGCGATCGGACCGCCGCTGGCGGTCTTCATGCCTTCGATCGAGCTCAGATAGCCGAGGTAGTACGGGTTGGCGACGTTCGGGTTGGCGATGCGTTCGAACGCGTAGACGACGTCGGCCGCGGTGACTTCGCGGTTGACCGGCGGGCTGAAGTGAACGCCCTTGCGGATGTTGATCGTGATCAGCCTGTTCCCATTGCTGAGCTGCGCCGGGCCTTCGGCCATGTCCGGTGTCGATTCCGAGAACGTGTTCGGCTTGTACGAGTAGAGCGAACGCTGCGTGGCGTCCGTGATCTGGTAGTCGAGCTGGAAGTAGGCCTGCCCGGGGTCGAGGTGTTCGAAGTCCTCACTTTGGACCTCGTTCAGGACTCCACCTCGCTTTCCGCCCGTGAGCGACTCGTTCACCGGGTCTTTCACACCCGCGGGAAGCGAGCCCGAGGTCGTGCCGGCGCTCGTGCTGCTGCTCGACGAGCCGCATGCAGCCAGCGCGACCGCCAGTGCCAGCGCGACCGCCACCAGCAGAATCGTTCTCAGCGACCTCATTGGGGGCGCCTCCTTTGTTTGTTTTGTGTCAGTCAGGGGGGTCACTACGTCGTCCGTGGGTTGAGCGCGTCGCGCAATCCGTCGCCGAGCAGGTTGAAGGCGAGCACCGTCAATAGCAGTGCCGCGCCCGGGAAGACCATGTACCACCAAGCCGTGTTGAAGGTCGGCGTCGCCGCCGCGATCATCTGGCCCCAGCTGGCCGTCGGCGGCCGCACGCCGACGCCGAGGAACGAGAGCGACGCCTCGATCAGGATGTTCAACGGGATCTGCAGCGTCGCGTAGACGATGATCGGCGCGACGAGGTTGGGCAGGATCTCGCGGAACATGATCCGCAGGTCCGACGCGCCCATGGCGCGCGCGGCGTCGACGAACTCGCGCTCGCGCAGCGACAGTACGAGGCCGCGAACGATCCGCGCGAAGTACGTCCACGTGCCGAACGCGATCAGGAAGATGATCACGCCGACGCCCGGCTGGATCGTGCCGCCGGCGCAGCCGCGCACCGCGCAGGCTCCGCCGACCCCGAGGCCGAGCAGCAGGATCGGGATCGACAGCGTCACGTCGATCAAGCGTGAGATGAGCGTGTCGGTCCAGCCGCGGTAGTAGCCCGCGAACAGGCCCAGCGTGACGCCGATCGCGGTCGCGATCGCCGTGCCGACGACGCCGACCTCGAGCGAGACGCGCGTGCCGTAGATCACGCGCGAGGCGACGTCCTGACCCAGCGGGTCGACGCCGAATGGATGCGCGCCGCTAGGTCCTAGCGGTTCGCCGAACGGACCGGTCAGGCTCGGGTTCTGCGTGTACGGGCCGGGAAGGCCGAGCAGTTTGACAACGAGCGGCGCGAAGATCGCAACGAGAACCAGCAGCACGATGAACACGCCCGACGCCTGGGCGACGCGGTCGCGCCGAAACCGCCGCCAGAACAGCTGCAATGGCGAGCGGGCGGCGATCTCGCCGCCCGCGTCGAGGAATTCGAGTGCTCCCCCCCCGGACGGCAGTAGCTCAGCAGCGCCGGTGCTCATCTGGGCGTTTGGTCCTGCGGTGAGTGTCGGGGTCGGGCGACTTTGGCATCCAATCTACGTTTTCGACGGGCATCGCAGGCAACCTGCCGCGGGTTGCGAGACGGGCAGGCGCCAGACGCGAGCGATACTCATTTAGATGGATACCCTTTTTAACGACGATCCGAGCAGCGGTATGGACAAAGATCCGGCCGCCGGCATGGCCAAACGTCATAATCCGAGTGAGGGAACAGCGGCCCGGCCGCTGGCGGTACGGATGCGACCGCGCGGCATCGAGGAGTTCGTCGGACAGGCGCATCTGCTCGGCGCCGGCTCGGCATTGCGCACCGCGATCGAGCAGGGCCGGCCGCACTCGATGGTGCTGTATGGGCCGCCCGGGTCGGGCAAGACGACGCTCGCACGGATCGTCGCCGAACGCTCCGGCGCCGCGTTCGAGGAGCTGAGCGCCGTCGCGGCTGGGCGCCCCGAGGTGCGAGCGGTGATCGAGCGGGCCGCCCACCGGCGCGACACCGGCGCCGGGCAGACGGTGCTGTTCCTCGATGAGATCCACCGCTTCAACAAGGCGCAGCAGGACGCGCTGCTGCCGGCTGTCGAGGAGGGGCTCGTGACGCTGATCGGCGCCACGACCGAGAACCCGGCGTTCGAGGTCAACGGCGCGTTGCTCTCGCGCATGCGCGTGTACGCACTGCAGGCGCTCACGCCTGAGGAGGTGGGCACGGTGCTGCGACGCGCGGCCAACGATGCGCTCCCTATCGAGAACGGCGCGCTCGACTTCCTCGCGGCGCGCAGCGAAGGCGACGCGCGCACAGCGCTCAACGCGCTCGAGCTGGCGCTCGCCACCGCCGCCGAGCTGGGGGAGCAGCGCGTGACGCTCGCGCGCGTCGAGGATGCGCTGCAGCGCAGGGCGGTCCTGTACGACAAAAAGGGCGACCGCCACTACGACTACATCTCGGCGTGGATCAAGGCCACGCGCGGCTCTGACCCGGATGCCTCGCTCTACTACCTCGCGGTGATGCTCGAGGGCGGCGAGGACCCGCGCTTCATCGTGCGGCGGATGATCATCCTCGCCTCAGAGGACATCGGCAACGCCGACCCGGCGGCGCTGTCGCTGGCGAGCGCCGCGGCGCAGGCGGTCGAGCACGTCGGGCTGCCCGAGGCGCGCTACGCGCTCGCCCAGACGGCCATCTACCTGGCGCTTGCGCCGAAGTCCGACGCCGCCGGCGCCGCGCTGTCGGCGGCCCAACGCCACGTGCGCGAGCACGGAGCCGGCGCTGTGCCCGGGTGGCTGCGTTCCGGCCCCCGGCCAGGACAGGACCGTGGCGGTTATGACAACCCCCACGGGCATCCCGGCCACTTCTCGGGCCAGGAGCTGCTTCCCGAGGGCGTCGTCGGCTCACGCTTCTACGAGCCCGACGAGGCAGAGGCCGCGCTTGTCGAGCGTCTGGAGCGGATTCGCCGGGCGCGCGCCGCGGAGCCGCGATAATCGCCCTGCCATGAGCGCGTCCCCGAGCGAGACCTCCACAGCGACGAGCGAGACCGCCGCGCCCGCACAGCTCACGGCGCGCGACCCCGCCACCGGCGCGACGCTCGGCGTGGTCGCGGTTACGCCGCCCGAGTGCGTCGAGCAGGTTGTCGAGGCGGTGGCGAAGGTGCAGCCCCTGTGGGCGCTCCTGCGGGTCAAGGATCGAGCCCGCTACATGGACCGGATGGCGCAGGCGGTGATCGACGACTTCGACGAGCTGCAGGAGGGACTCGCACGCGAGCAGGGGCGGCCGCGCGCGGAGATCGCCGCACTCGAGCTGCTCGCGTCGATCGATGCGCTGAGGTGGATCGCCGAGGACGGAGCGGACGTGCTCGGCGGCCGGCGCGTGGGCGTCAGTCGCTCGCTGGCGATCGTCAAGCGCGCACGGATCGCGTTCGAGCCCTATGGCGTGGTCGGCGTGATCGGTGCCGGCAGCGCGCCGTTCGCGCAGCCGCTCGGGCAGATCGCCGGCGCGCTTTTGGCGGGCAACGGCGTCGTCTTCAAGCCGGCCGCGCGGGCGTCCCTGGCGGGCGAGCGGATCGCGCGCGTGCTCGCACGCGCCGGACTGCCGGAGGGGCTCGTGCGCGTCATCCACGGCGAGGCGGACGTCGGCGTGGCGCTGGCGCAGGCGCCGGTCAACAAGGTTCTGTTCACGGGCTCGCCCGCCGTCGGGCGCGTCGTCGCAAGGGCGTGCGTGTCACGCGAGAAGGAGGTCACCGTCGAGCTCGGCGGCAAGGACCCGATGCTCGTCCTCGCCGACGCGCACCTGCGCCGGGCGATCGCGGGCGCGCTGTGGGCCGGCTGCGCCGCCGCCGGGCAGGCACGCGGATCGGTCGAGCGCGTGTATGTCGCGCGCGAGGTGTACGAGCGCTTCCTCGCGGGGCTCGTGGGCGGGGCGCGGGCGCTCACCGTCGGCGACCCCTCCGACCCGCGCGTCCGAGTCGGGCCGCTCGCGTCCGCCCGCCGCGCCGAGCACGTCGGTGCGCTCATCGAGGAGGCCGTCGCCAAGGGCGCGCGGCTGCACTGCGGCGGGCCCGTCAGCCCGCCGGGCTGCGCCGGAGCCTTCTACGCGCCCGCGGTCATCACCGATGCGAGCAGCGACATGCGCATCCTGCGCGAGCCGATCGACGGACCCGTGCTCGTGGTCACGGCATGCGACTCGATCGACGAGGCGATCGCCGCTGCCAACGCCGGCGACTACGGCCTCGGCGCGTCCGTGTGGACCGCCGACCGCTACCAGGGGATCCGGATCGCGCGCGAGCTGCATGCCGGCATGGTCTGGCTCAACGACCACCTCCCCGGACCAACCGTCTCGCGCGGACCGTGGGGCGCGGCCGCCGGCAGCGGGCTCGGCCGTACGCTCGGACAGGCCGGACTGCGCGCATGCGCGCAGGAGAAGCTGATCACGTGGGATCCGCCGGCGATGCGCGGACTCTGGTGGGGGCCGTACGACGCCACCAGCGCTCGCGCCATGCGCACCGTCGCGAGGCTGCGCTCCGCGCGCGACTCCGACCGTGACCGCGCCTGGCGGGAGGGCGCGCTCGCGCTCGCGAGGGTCGGCGCGCGCGCGTTCGGGCGGGGGCTGCCCCGATGAGGTCCTCGCTGTGCGGCCAGCTCAGGCGACCGTAGTCGCCGCTACGATCGCCGGTGGGTTTTCGTTCTACCGACGCGCAGAGAGGCTCCCAATCAAGAGGCCCCCGAAACAGCAGACTCACATTGGCGCAGATGATCCGAGGGTCGCTCGTGGCATCTTCACGCTGCGGGAAACTGCCGCATATCTGGGCATTCCCAAGTCGACGGTCCAATGGTGGGCGCACCCTCCAGACGCGACACACTCGCTCATCACCTGCTTTCCAGCTCATGGACGTCAGGCGACCGTCCCTTTCATAGGCTTCGCGGAGGCATTCGTGCTTTCGAGCTTCAGGCGAGCGGGTGTCCCGCTGCAGCGGATCCGGCCCGCGGTCGAGGCTCTCGCGAAGGAGATCGGGATCGAGCACGCGCTTGCCTCGGAAAGCCTCTATACCGACGGCGCCGAGGTGCTCTTTGATTACGCAAGCAAGCATGACGAGCGCGAGGTCATGGAGCTCGTCGTCGTCCGCACCCAGCAGCGCCAGTTCTCCGAGGTCGTCAGGGATTATCTGAAGCGCATCAGCTATGGCGGCGATGGTTGGGCAGACTCAGTGCGGCTTCCCACCTACGAGAACGCCAACGTGATTGTCGACCCGAAAGTCGCGTTTGGGCTACCGCTCGTCGTTCAGGGGGGAGCCCGCGTGGAGGACCTTGTCGACCGATTCCAGGCCGGCGACTCAGTCGCGGATATTTCGGCGGATTTCAACGTGCCCGCTGACCAGGTCGAGGATGTCATCCGGGTCGCGACACGAGCTGCTGCCTGAGGCCACCGCACAAGACGTCGGATAGTCGCTGGCGATGGCCACTCCCGGCGAGCAGCCACCCGAGTTCTTTGTCGACCGCAGCCTCGGCAAGAGCATCGTCGACGGCCTGCGTGCCGCGGGCCTCGTTGTCCATTCGATGCACGGCGTCTATGGCGAGGATCAGGCTCAGCGCCTACCCGACGAAATTTGGCTGCGTGATGCAGGCGAACGCAACTGGGTCGTCCTCACCAAGGACGACGCTATCCGCCGCCGACCCGCTGAGCGGGACGCGATGATCGATGCGGCGTGTCGGGTGTTCTGCCTCACCACGGCGAAACTCCGTGGTGCGCAGCAGACAGAGCGCTTTGTCGATAACCGTCACCGAATCATCCGCCAGGCGCGTAAGCAGGGGCCTTATATCTACGGTGTGTACGAGAAGGGCCTGAAGCGACTTTGGCCGCCGCCTTAAAGCTCTCGGACCCTCGGCCCAGGCCCACGGGGTTATCCCACCACAGCCGGCTAACCTTTGACCATGCCCGCCCAGGCCTATGCCGGAAAGGAGTGCGTCTGTCAGCTGCGCAGAGGCATCTGCGACCAGAGCTGCGTGCAGGGGATGCTCGACACCCCCTTCTACATCGCCTGCCTGAAGCTCAGCGGCCGATGCTGCGTGGTGATCGGGGGCGGCGAGATCGGACTCGAGAAGGTCGAGGGCCTGCTCGCCTGCGACGGGCAGGTCACGCTGATCGCGCCCGAGGCCGAGCCCGCGCTCGAACAGTATGCGCGCGAGGGCTCGATCCGCTGGGAACAGCGTGCCTATGCCGGCGCGGATGACCTGGAGGGCGTGTTCATGGCGATCGCCGCGACCGACGACACCGACGTCAACATCGCCGTCTACGAGGACGCCGAGCGACGGGCGATGCTCGTCAACGTCGTCGACGTGCCACCGCTCTGCAACTTCATCCTGCCGGCGATCGTGCGCATGAGCCCGCTCGCGATCGCGATCTCGACCGCCGGCGCCTCGCCCGCGCTGGCCAAGCGGATGAAGCGTGAGATCGAA
>Ga0208849_1002457_pt1 | contig 10119 bp, 7 predicted proteins | sample NGESurdeep072012_10_FD_184470 | JGI IMG/M metagenome (GOLD analysis project Ga0208849, IMG submission 184470) | Arctic peat soil microbial communities from Barrow, Alaska - NGEE Surface sample 53-3 deep-072012 (SPAdes) | ecosystem: Environmental > Terrestrial > Soil > Wetlands > Peat ...
CATACGGCATCCAGGTCAACACTCATCCCGGCTCCGTCAGCGGCCCACTGGACCGGTACACGGATCCCTCCTTCGATTTCCAATATGAGCGTCCTTTCGGCGCGAATCTCCTCGACGCTCACGGGACCTATATACGCGAGAACTCAACGCTGAACGCCACTCTCGCCGCAGGCGGAGCGACGACTCTGACCCACCACCTCAACACCTTCAAGATTGACAGCACCTACCATTGGACTAATAAATACACCGTCACCGGGGCATACTTCGCGACCACCGGGCCCGCCGACCCACTTCTCTATGCTCCGGCCCCACTCACCGGAAGCCAGACCGGCAGTCCCAACAGTGCGGGCTACATCGTCCAGTTTGCCTATTGGCCGGTTCAGAACATCGACATCAATGTGAATTACACGGGCTACAACAAGTTCAACGGGGCGAAGCAAAACTATGACGGAGCCAACCGGAACGCCTCCGACAATAACACCGTGTTTCTCGCTCTATGGCTCAACTTCTAAACTCAGCCTCCGCCGGAGACAGCATGCCCGACCCCACTCTCGGCCCCGAAGCCGAATCCCAGACAGAAGATCCAATCGTCATTACTCGCCGATCTTTCTTTGGCGCACTCCTTGCTCTTAGCTCCGCGGGAGTAGGAGCCCTTCTCGCGATCCCGGTTCTCCGCTACGTTCTTTACCCGCTTTACTCCAAGGCTACCGGAACCGAATGGTCCGACGTTGGTGACCTCACGGAATTCGCCAATACCAAAGAACCGGTCCGCAAGACAATCTCGTTCAAACAGCGAGATGGCTGGCGCGAGGTAGAGTCCGCCCAGTCCGTTTACGTCACCAAAGCCTCCGATGGTTCTCTCGCGGTGCTTTCCGCTATCTGTCCCCACCTCGGCTGCACCGTCTCCTGGCAACAAGGCCAGGATAAGTTCGTCTGCCCGTGCCACGGTGGCGAGTTCGCCGCGTCCGGCCTTCACGTCTTCGGCCCCCCACCGCGTGCCATGGATAACCTTCCCACCCAGATCAAGGACGGCAAGCTTCAGGTCCACTTTGAATACTTCCGCTCCAACGTTCCCAATCAGCAAAAAATCAGCTAGTTCTTCGAGGGGGAAATACGGTGCCTGAATCGCCAAAGGAAGCGAAGCCAACCCCGAAAAAGCTCAATGCGCCCGCCCGCCTCTTCCGCTGGCTCGACCAGCGCACCGGCGTCCACGAGCTGCTTGAGGAATCGCTCGACGAGCCAATCCCGGGTGGCGCCCGTCTAGCGTACGTCTTCGGCTCGGGCCTGCTCTACATCTTCATCTCACAGATCATCACCGGGATCTGTCTCGCGCTCTATTACGTTCCCTCGGCCGAAACCGCACACACGTCGGTCGCCTACATCACCAAACAGGTAGCCGCCGGCTCATTTCTGCGCTCGCTCCACTATTACGGTTCGAGCGCCATGATCATCGTGCTCGCGCTCCACTTCCTCCAGACCTTTCTCTACGGCTCCTTCAAAGGCCGCCGCGAACTGCTTTGGATCTCCGGCGCCGTCCTGTCGCTGCTCGTACTCGGAATGGGCTTCAGCGGATACCTTCTTCCATGGGACCAGAAGGCCTACTTCGCCACGGCCGTCGGAACGAACATCGTCGGAGAAATCCCGTGGATCGGCTCGTGGCTTACCCAACTTCTGCGCGGCGGCGATACCCTCGGCACGCTCACGCTTTCACGCTTCTATGTGGCCCACGTATTCCTTATCCCGGCGTGCATCTTCGGCTTCATCGCCGCGCACATTTTCCTCTTCCGCAAGGCTGGTCCTGCCGGACCAATCGCTGAAGACCCCATCAACCCCAAAATGCCGCCCGAAGGCTTCTACCCCAAACAAGTCCTGATGGACATGACCTTCGCGCTCCTCATCATGGTCTTGCTCGCCTGGTTAGCCTATTTCCACCCGGTGGGCCTCGGCCCGATCGCCGACCCGGCGAGCGCCCAGTTCATCGCTCGTCCCGAGTGGTACTATCTGTCTTTCTTCGAATGGCTCAAGTTCTGGGAAGGCCCCAAAGTAGTATTTGCTGTTGTGGTCCTTCCCGGGTTACTCGCTCTCGCATTCTTCCTGATCCCATTCCTGGACCGCAGGCTTGAACGCCGCCCCTGGAGACGCCCCATCCCGGTTCTTGCCGTTGCCATTGTTATGGTTGGAGCCATCTACCTCGGCATCCGCTCGCACCAGGACGACATGCGTGATCCCTCGACCGCGGCGCAGATTGCCCTCCAGGAAAAGCAGGAAGCCGCCTACACCGCCGCCCCCTTTGAGCCCTACATTGAAGCCCCCGGCGGCATCGCGCCCGCTGCCTACTCGGGGCCCGCAAACCCGCTGATCGCCCACGGACGCGGCATCTTCGAGGCGCACGGATGCTCCGGCTGCCACGGAGCGGGAGGCATCGGCGGCACAATCGCTCCCAAACTGATCGGCATCAACGTCAAGCTCCCCGGCGATCAACTCTCCTTCATCCTCACCCACCCCACGCTCGCGATGAAGACCGGCAAAATGCCCGCCATCGACATCTCTATGGCAGACATGTCCGCGCTGGTCGCCTACCTCGACGCTCTGGGCACTCCCGCCGCCAACGCTCCAGCGGCTTCGAGCGGCCCTTCCGAGACCGTGCTGGCCGCGTCCGGCCAATTCGCTCCAGGACCGAACGGGACCCTTCTCAAAACCAGTACAGCCGGCGTTGCATTCAGTCCGGCAATCGCGGGCAAGCAGATGTTCGAGTCGCGTGGCTGCTCCGCCTGCCACGGCCAGAACGCTTCGGGGGGGCGTGCTCCAGCGATCCCGCCTATGATTGCGCCGCAATCCGACGCTGCCGTTCTTGCCCTGATCCAGGCTCCGAATGCCAAGATGAAAGCAGGCGGCATGGCTCCCGTCACGGGCGATGCAGCGGACCTTCGTGCAATCGTCGCTTACCTGCGCACTCTCGGCCACGCACCTTCAACGCCAGCTGAGATCGCGGTCGCCGCCGCCCCTCTGCCGCCTCCGGTTTACAAGTATCCCGATCCCGAACCCGATACACCAGGCACATCTCCCGCCACGACTGCGGCCACGGCGGCTTCCGGTGCCGCAGCCGGCCCAGCAGGCGCATCCGCGGCCCCGCCGGTCTCCGCTTCCGTTAACCCTGCCATCGAAGCCGGCCACAATGTCTTCATTAGCGAGGGCTGCATTGCCTGCCACGGACCCACCGCCCGAGGAACCCACTTTGCCCCGACGCTCCACGGCGTCGCCGCGAAGTACCCCGGCGATGCGCTTCCGAACCTTCTCCACCACCCGGATGCAAAGATGCGTGCAGGCGGCATGCCGCCTGTCCGAGCCGACGCGGCTCAACTCAAGCAACTCGTCGCCTTTCTCGACAACCTCGACATGGCCCCGCCCGCAGCGGCCACAGCATCCACCCTTGTTGCTGCGAAACTCGATAAATCTGGCAGTCCGCAGCTCTCAGCAAGTGCGGGACCCGCCAACGCAGTTGCCAGTGCGCCACCACCACCAAGCCCGCTTGCCATCGCCGGGCAACGGGTATTCGAACGCTATTCCTGTGAGTCCTGCCATGGTGCGGGCGGGCTCCGCGGAACCGTCGCTGCCCCCGGGCTAGCCGGAACCGCTTCCATGCTTCCTGCCGCCACAATCGAACATCTCCTGCGTCATCACAGCACCCAGATGGTAGCGGGAAACATGCCGCCCACCACCATGAACCCCAACGACCTCAAAGCGGTGATCGCATACATCCGTTCGATGCCTACGGCCCCGTAGTTTCCGTTCCTCACAAGGGGCGGCCTGGCACGCGAAACGGATCGATCGAATGACGACAACAGGGCGATGCACTCGTCGAAGCCGCTGCGGGAGGATTGTCGCCAACCCGGAAGTGTCCCCTAATCCGGCGTAGACATCGTCGGGAGCGTCACACCTGCCTCTCGCAGCTTTCTGGCCAGGGCTTCCGCTAATTCTTCCGTGTCGGACTCAATGGCTTTGCGGGGCACAGCCAACTCCCGGATAATCTCGCCCTGCCGCTCGGTGGCCACCGTGCCATAGCTCATCAAGGTGGTGAGCACTTGTTCATGGCCGAGATTCTGGCTCCACGCCTTGTACTCTTCGGCGGACTTGCAGACGTGCCCCCCAAGTCGCGTTAGCGTCTTCCACAGGCTATGCGGGTTGAAGTAAGGCAAGGCGGCCCGCTCGAATGCCTCACGGAAGATTGCCCGAATAGGTGCAGCAGTGCTCCAGTGCTTCCGCTCCAAGCCTGCGGCTTCAAATTGACGCGACGTTCCCAGCGCAACCTTCGTTGCCGGAAATAGCGGATCGTCATTACCCCACAGCTTCTCTTCCCTTAGAAATCGCACCCAGCCTGCAACAATCTCCAGAATCCCATCTCCTACGGGGAAGAAGTATGTTGTAAACGTCTTGCTGAATTTCGTCTTCACTACGCGTGCATCCTGCTGGAAGCAGCCTTCTTTCACGTCCACATGCTTCAGCATCGCCGAGGCGATGGCCGAATCCCGTGCGCCGGTCAAAAGACTGAACGCCACCACGGCGCGGTCCCGGCGCTCAATCTCGCTCCCGCTCGGCATCGTCTCAATCACATGCTTTATTTGCTCCAATGTAGGCGCTTTTCGCTCGCGTTGGGCTGTGGCAATGCGCGTGTCTTTCTCGGACAGGTTGAAATAGTCGGCATCGGAATACTGAAGGCGCGCCCTATATCCGGACTGGCCCGCGAGCCAGAAAAAGAAATGCCTCAATTGGGTCAACGTGACGTGTAAGGTTGCCTTGCTCAGCTTCTCCCCGGTCCTCTGCCCCGTTTGCTCGGCCAGATGCCGCTTGAACGCGACTGCCTGCTCAAAGTGAAATGCCTTGAAGCTCTTATGCCGGTGGTACTCTTCAAACCGGCTCAGCGCCTTCGCGGCTACATCTACCGTTGGCTCGCTGTGGCGCTTGGCTTCTTTCAGGTAGGCGAAGTATTGGCGCTTGATCCGCTCATTTTCCGGGTTGTGTTTCGTCATAGCTTTTCACCCATGCTGAAGTCACTGTTTACGGTGGGTTTAATACTCTCGTTTAGTCGTCTCCGCGCCTCCGTAATCGTGATGTCCAATTTCCCCATAATCGCAGCCAGCCTCGCTAGGCTAGAACGCCGGAAGATCATGCATTCACAGTCGGGGCAGATGCCCTTGAGATTCCCGAATTTCACTGTTACCGGTTCGTACTCTGCCATGTCCCCGGCGGGGCGCTTCGGCGCGCGACATCGCACACAGTAGATTTCACCCGGCTGGCAGGGTCGCTTGTTCTTCACCCGGCGCGCCTTGAGATATGCGGCTAGCTCGCGGCCAAGGATCAGAATGGGACGCTTGCCGTCACAGGTTGGCAGCCCCGCCTTGACCCAGGCCCGCACGGTATTCTTGTGCGAACCAAACAGGCGCGCGACCTCTTCCACCGTGTAACTGCGATGGATTTTTACAAGCCGATGATTGGGGCGGCGCTTACGCACAGGTTTGCCGTCCCGTCTCTATGCCGCTGCCTTGCGGGCTGCTTCCAGTTTGGAGACCAGTTCCCGAATCTCTGTATCCGGCTTTCCGGCGATCCGCGCGCCGTTGAGCGCCGCGACTTCATGCGCGGGCCAGCCAACAGCGCGACCGCCCAGACTTACCGGACGGGTAAAGACTCTGTCTGCGATGCGCAGATACAGCGTGCTACGGGATAAGCCCGTGCTCTCTTTCACGGCAGGAAGCCGCAGGATGTGATGAGTCATTTTTGATTCTCCCTGAGCGATTCAGTACCGCTCAGGACTCACCCTAGCTGTGCGCATTGGGCGACAAAACCCCGACGCGTGCGCAACGCGATTGAGCATTTTCGGAGCTTTTCTGATGTTCCGGGCCTGAGCGAGCCGCGTCGTAGGCGGCGGCGATCCAGCGTTGCCTCTGCTAAACGCCGCAAAATACAAGGCGATTCCGGGCGGTAAGTTGGGCGAAAGAATTCCGCCCAACTTTTTTATTCCTTCATGTGCTTGCGGATCGTGTCAGCGCTGCGCCCATTGGCAACATTCAGATTGGCAATCTGCCGCGCATACCAAACGTCGGACATCTCAGGGCGACGCTTCTTCAGCGCCCGGTATGCCTTGCACCAGCTTTCATGCAGGGCCTGCGTCTCCAGCTTCCGCGCCTCGTTCCGGGCGTTGCTGGGGGTATAGCGGCTGTCGCCGGTAGTCGTCGCATCCGCCAGTTGCCGGATTGCTTCGGTGTCCACGGAATAGCCATCTACCCCGAAACGCACAAGCTCGTTCAACCGAACGGCATTCTGCCCGACCACCAGTTCCAATTCGTCGTTCGCTTTCAGACACACCTTCTGGCTGCGCCTCTTGCCCGTGGCAAGCCCAAGCTCCCACAGCCCGTCACCGGCCTTCCGCTGGCTCTCAGGCCGCATTCCCAGACCGTGCGCAACAAACGCGCCCACAGCCTCCACGCCGCATCGCCACTGCCGCAACCGCCCGGCAGAGATAGGCACTCGGTTGATGTCATCCCTCTTGTCACAGACAACAAACAAGGCCGCTTTACCCGTCCCGCCAGGCACAGTATGAACCTCCATCGCGCATTGCCGCTCGCAGCCCGGACATACCACGCTGGCCGCCGGACCCGCTTTCATCAGCAGCTTTTGCAATTTCAAGCGACGCACTGCCTCAGCGGGCCACTCGTTCAGTTCGGCTTCACTTACCAGCGTCCCTGCCCCGTCACCCGCTCCAGCGCGCTCCAGCAGTTCCAGCAGCGCTTCCAGCGGCGTCACGCCTCAACAGCCTCGGCCCAGGCCAGTTCCGTGCTTTCCGTTGGCTCTCTCAGCTCAATGCCAGAGTCCACCAGCAACTTCCGCAGTCTTAGGTCCGTGTCGTCATACTTCAGCGAACAGGAATTCGGGTGCGTAATGGTCACTGTCACCGATTTTGGCTTCTCGTCGGCCTTCAATGTCACCTTTGCCGCCACCTCCACTTGGGTCACGTTGTAAAGCCGCAGTTGCACTGATCGGCCCACCTTGTCCAGCAGATCGTAGATGGCTTCCCGGTTGGAGGCGATGTCCGCCTCCAGCGTGATGCGCTCCCCCCGGGCAACCTTTGATGAAAGCCGTATCTTCTTCACCGCGACGCTCTGAATGCCGCTGGCCGGATCGGAGATAAACTGAAAGCTCCGCTCACGGAGCGGATTCAGGTCATAAACGCGCTTATCCGTTGGGTCGGGCGGCAGTTCGGACAACTTCAGAATGGCCGTGGCAAACATCGCTTGCAACGATTCGACGGCTTTGTTCGCTCCGCGACAGTTCACATCCAGCGTCCCGTCCTTTTGCGAGTATAGATAGATCACCTCAAAGGCCGGTTTATGCTGTCTGCGGTCAAACTTCCCATCGATCCATTCAATGCGCTGCTGCGAGTAGTCTTCTGGGTAGGCAAAGAAGTAGTCCAGTTCGCCCCGACGCAACGCCTCCACCATGCAGTTCTTGCCCCTTCCCTCCGTGCGGTGAAAGTAGTCGCCGATGCTGTTTGCCAGCGCCTGCCGCCCGTCTTCATGCACTGAAGCAGGCAGGTTCGGCAGTCCCTTCCGCTTGCGCCACCAGGGCAGAGTGTCCGCGTGGTGGAAGTACATTGCGTTCTTCCAGAACTGCGAGGGGAAATCCAGAAACGTCACCATCGCCCGCTCAAAGTGACCGTCCAAGTCCCCCATTCTTTCGACAAAGGCTGTGAACGCATCTGGCTCTTGCCGAAACTGGAATTCCGCTTCATCCCGGATTGCGCACCAGCCCTTTTCGCAGCCTAGTGCGTGAATCTCGCTGAAGTCCGCATCTATCTCGTTACGCTTGCCCTCCGGCAGTTCCAGCCATGCGGCAAACAACTCATCTATTCGGATTTCCTTCATGGCCGCAAAGTCCAGTTCTGCGAGCACGCCCTGTGCCTCAAAATAGCGGGCCAGCAGCCCGTTCGGCATCTGCCGGAAAAAATCGCGCGTGGAATAGTGACGGCCCACATTTCCCCCCTCGCCACAGAGCGCAAATCCCGCACGCTATTGGACATAGTAGGATGTTGCTGTACTTTTCCGCGCAGTGCAAGGTTCTTTTTTGCACCCGGCAAGCTCGAAAGCAGGACGGATTGGCGACTTCTGGAGCTGCACCAATTTCGAAACTACCGCTCGGCCTTAAGCAAGCTTTAGAGCGCGGCAATTGTGTTTTGTTTCTTGGAGCCGGGATCGGTGGTCACTATAGGCGACCTGACGGAACTGCCGCACCTGACGGCGCGCAGCTTGCTAATGACCTAATCGCGCATTTCAAGCTCGGAATAGCAGCGACAGATTTGCCGCGTGTCTCTCAATATGCGCAGCTTAAGAGTTCGCGTTCTAGCCTGGACGGTTTTGTCCGAAACGCGCTAGACAAGCTCGAACCAGACGAGCATATCCAATGGCTCACAACTTTTCGTTGGCGATCAATTTACACAACGAATTACGACATGAGGTTGGAACGTGCCTATAAGTTAAATGCAACGCCTCCGCAAAAGCCGGTTCCCATAGCTGTCACCGCCGATCTGCGCTATACAGATTACTTGACGGATGTGCCGATATATCACCTGCATGGCACGCCCTACAGTCCGTGCTCCTCGCCCATCGTTATTACCGAAACGGATTACACGCACTATAAAGAAAAGCGCGAGATGGTATGGGAACGCCTCAAGTATCACGCGGCTACCTCTACGCTTTTGTACATCGGCTACTCCGGGCGTGATCCCAACTGGCAGATGATCGTCGAAGAGGTGGCGAGAGAATTTTCCCCGTCTCAACCTCCCATGGCGTACAGAATCGATCCGTTCGCCGATCCGCTCGATGTGGAACTCCATAAAGAGGTGCGCCGTATCGAAACGCTTGTGATGTCTTTGCCGGACTTCAATGCGCTCGTGGAGAAGGAAATCGGGGATCGCAGGCCGGAGCCGGATACGATCAACGTGTTACGGAACAAGATCCCCCAACACCTTCGCGACCATTATGACGCGGAACCCGCGTCGATGTTGCGCCTCATGGATTCGTGGGTTTACGTCAACGATGAAAATGTGACGGACATGCCGAACACAAAAGAGTTTCTTCGTGGGTCGAAGCCAAATTGGTCTCTCATCGCACAGAACCATAGGTTCAAACGGGATGTTGAGGACGAACTCTGGGAGTGGACGCTCGAATTCAGTACCAATCCCAAAGCCAAGAGCATGGCGTCTGTTCTCACGGCACCGGCAGGTTACGGCATCACCACGATAATGATGGCGCAGGGGCTACGCATAGTGGACGGTGGAATCGGACCCGTTTTCATGCTTCGCGAGGGTGCGGAAGTAAACGAGGGTGATGTCAGCTTCGCAGCGAGTTTGTTTCCTGATGTTGATTGTTATTTCATCGTGGACCAGGCGCGAGACCATTCAGCCAACATTCAGGCAGCGATGGCCCAGCGCAAGGGGGCCAAGAACAATATTCTCTTCATCATTGGGATAAGACGGAATGACTGGCTGTCACCCAAAATTCGGTTCAAGGCGAAAGAGTTCGAGATTGACCCCCTTTCGGACGACGAAATTAATCGGCTCCTAGACTTCCTCGGTGCTGAACATTCGCTCGATAAGCTCGCGGAGCTTGATAGAGAGTTTCAATTTGCAATCGTCAAGACCAAGCATGAAAAGCAACTTCTTGTGGCAATGCGCGAAGCGATGGCCGGTGAAGGCGTAGGGTTCGATTCGATCATAGAGGGAGAATACCGGAGTATCGACGAGGCGAACTCCCCATCCATTTCGCGCGATCTGTATCTATTGGTGTGCTGTTTCTATCAGCACGGCATGTTGATTCGCGACGAAGTCATGGAAGCGGTTCTTGGTTACCCGATGCAATCCCTTTATCACGACGTGGGCACGAATCTGGAAGGTCTTGTCGAGTACGTCGAGACAAACATTGCGAGAGGCCAGTACGCGGCTCGCGCGCGACATCAGATCATCGCGCAGATCGTATGGAAGAAGTGTGGGACACGGGAGCTTAAAGAGCATCTTCTCCAGAAGGCCATGGAGAAGTTAAACTTGTCATACAGGCTCGACAGGAAAGTATT
>Ga0208849_1002459_pt1 | contig 10114 bp, 7 predicted proteins | sample NGESurdeep072012_10_FD_184470 | JGI IMG/M metagenome (GOLD analysis project Ga0208849, IMG submission 184470) | Arctic peat soil microbial communities from Barrow, Alaska - NGEE Surface sample 53-3 deep-072012 (SPAdes) | ecosystem: Environmental > Terrestrial > Soil > Wetlands > Peat ...
GATTTCCTCATGTCGCGATGCCCCCGCATAGCATGCCGCTCACAGTATTGGGCGCGGGCATGTTGTGGGTTGGCTGGTTTGGCTTCAACGCCGGCAGCGCGTTGGCCGCCAATGGCTCGGCCGCCTCGGCAATGTGGGTGACCCATCTGGGCGCCTCCAGCGGTGCATTGACATGGATGTTCATGGAATGGTGGCGCTATGGAAAACCAAGTGTACTGGGCATCGTTACGGGCGTAGTCGCGGGTCTCGGTACAATCACTCCGGCATCCGGATTCGTCGGTCCGATCGGTGCATTGGCGATCGGAGCCACGGCCGGCATAATTTGTTTCCTTGCGACGCAGCTTTTGAAACGCCAGCTGCATATCGATGATTCACTGGACGTGTCACCGGTACACGGCATCGGTGGAGTAATTGGAACGCTACTCACCGGGGTATTTGTCAGCACCCGACTGGGTGGCATCGGCTATGCCCTCGGCATGGACATGTTGCGCCAGACCGGCGTACAGATTCTCGGCATTGCTGCGACGGCGGCCTGGTGCGGCGCGCTCACTTATTTGATTCTTAAAGTGGTCGATGCCTGGATCGGATTGCGCGTGGCGGAGGAACATGAGAGCGAGGGCCTTGACCTGGCATTGCACGGCGAGCGAGGTTACAGTGAATGATCACGCCTTCTACATGAAAAAGCTCAGACATGAAGCGGAGTTGTTCAAGGCAGCGCTGCTTGCCGGCGTTCAATATGCCGAGGGCCGCAAGGCGGTCGAATTCGAGGCCACCGACTCGGCCAGCGCCAAGGCGCTATACGTCTACCGCCTGCTCGTGCATGACAAGCTCATCTCGCCAATGCCAGAGGATCAGGTCAGCGAGAAGACCATTCGGCACCGGCTCGCGACCTGGTATGCGCATCAACTACCGGAAGGACATCGGCTGTTGGAATAAGACGCGCGCCTAATGCAAAGCTCAACAGCGTCCTGGTCACGAGACAATGCTCTCTACTCATTTTTTCAGGAAGCCGCCATGATTCGCTGCCTGTTGCTGATAGCTCTGATTGCTTCGATGTCCGGCTGTGTACAAACCAGGCCCGCCAGGGAGCAGCCGGCCGCGCCTGCGATGCAATGGCCGGTGCACGACGGCACATTCGAGATCGCAAATTATAATTTCCACGATGGCGAGACTCTCCCGGTACTGCGCCTGCACTACTTGACCCTTGGCACCGTGCATCGCGACAGCCAGGGTCACGCCGACAATGCGGTCCTCCTGCTTCACGGCACTGGCGGTAGCGCGCACTCGCTGCTGGCGCCGCAGTTTTCAAAAGAGCTCTTCGGCCCCGGACAGCCGCTCGACATCACCAAGTACTTCCTCATTTTCCCCGACGACATTGGTCACGGGCAGTCCAGCAAACCCTCGGACGGCCTTCACATGCATTTTCCGGCCTACGACTACGATGACATGGTCGCCAGCCAGCACACCATGCTTCTGGACGGTCTTCACGTCGACCATCTGCGTCTGATCCTTGGCACCTCCATGGGCTGCATGCAGACCTTTGTCTGGGGCGAAACCTTTCCGGAGTTCGCCGATGCACTGGCGCCGTTTGCCTGTCTGCCGATTGAAATCGCCGGCCGCAATCGGATGATGCGCTACCTGGCGATCGATGCCGTCAAGCGCGATCCGGCGTGGAAGGGCGGAGAGTACCGCAGCGAACCGGCCCAGGGCGTGCGCACCGCCAGCGAGCTGATATTGATCATGGGCTCGAGCCCAAAACAGCTGCAGAAGAACTATCCCACGCGCGTCGATGCCGAGCGAGCCGCCGATGCCAGCCTGGATCGCATCGTCGCGCAGATGGACGCCAATGACCTCATCTACTTTATCGACGCCAGCCGCGACTACAATGCTGCGCCGAAACTCTCATCCATCACCGCACCGTTGCTGTGGATCAACTCCGCTGATGACTTCATCAATCCCCCGGAACTCGGCATCGCCGAGCAGATGGTTACGCAGATGCCGCACGCTGAATTCATTCTGATCCCGATCTCTGACGCGACCCGGGGCCACGGCACTCATACCCAGGCTGCCGTCTGGAAAGGCGACCTGCAGGCCTTCCTCAACCAGACCGAAAAGAAATAACGCCGGCAGCAAATCGTGCCTGGAAGATGCGCCTTGCGGTATCTTTCTGTCCCATGTCACAGCCTGCCCCCGTCACGCAGAACGCCGATGTCCGGTTCCTGGGAAAACTGCTTGGAGATGTGATCCGAACGCACGGTGGCGATGCGCTGTTTCAGCGCATCGAAGCCATTCGCGCGGCATCTGTCGACCGGTATCGGGGCATAGCAAACCCGCGGGGCCTGAGCGCTGGCCTTGAGACTCTGTCGCTCGATGAGACTGTCGCCTTCGTGCGCAGCTTCATGCTGTTTTCGATGCTGGCGAACCTGGCTGAGGACCGGCAAGGCGCGGTCACCGAAGAGGGGGCGACCCTGGCGTCGGCCCTGACTTTTCTGAGCTCACAAGGCATCGACAGCGCGCAGGCCGCAGAGCTGTTGAATCGAAGTTTGATCGTGCCGGTCCTGACCGCGCATCCCACCGAAGTCATGCGCAAGAGCATGCTCGACCATCGCAACCGCATCGCGGCATTGCTGCGACGGCGCGACGCGGGACGCAGCGAAACGGCGGAAGGAGAGCCGATCGAGCAGGCCATCGCCTGGCAGATTGCCTTGCTTTGGCAAACCCGGGCGCTGCGGCACGAACGCCTCTATGTGGCCGATGAAGTCGACATGGCCCTCGCCCACCTGCGCGATATCTTCCTGCCCGTGGTGCCCATGCTCTATACGCGTTGGGAGCGCCTTCTCGGGCAGCGGCCCGCAAGCTTCCTGCGCCTGGGCAGCTGGATCGGCGGGGATCGCGACGGCAATCCCTTTGTGGTGGCTGATTCCCTGCGCCTGGCCCTGAGCCGGTCGGCACAGGCGCTGCTGGCGGATTATCTGGAGCAGTTGCACTCGCTGGGCGCCGAGCTATCCGTCTCCAACGAGCACGCCAGAGTGTCTGATGCCGTCAGCGGACTGGCTATCCGCAGCGGCGACACCAAGCCGGGCCGCAGCGATGAGCCCTATCGTCGCGCGATCACGGGCATCTATGCGCGGCTGGCCTCCACCTATCAGGCGTTCACAGGCCAGCCACCACCCCGCCGTGCATCGCTGAACGCCCAGGATTACCCCGATGCTGACAGCTTCGGCGCGGATCTGGCGATTCTGGCGCAATCGCTCCAGGCCGAGAGCAAGGGCGGGCTCAGCGGCAGCGGCCGCCTCTCGCGCCTGATTCGAGCGGTGGAGACGTTCGGCTTTCACCTGGCGACGCTCGATCTGCGACAGAACGCCGACGTGCACGCGCGCGTGGTGGCGGAGCTGCTCAAGGTCGCCGGGGTCGCGCCCGATTACCAGGCGCTGGACGAACGCGAGCGCGTGGCGATATTGCGACGCGAGCTGGCCAGCGAGCGCCTGCTGGCGAGTCCGTTCTCGAGTTACAGCCCCGAGACGCTGTCGGAGCTGTCGATTGTGCGTGCAGCCGCGGACGCCCACAAGCGCTACGGGCCGGCCTGCATCACCAACTACATCGTATCCAAATGCGACAGCGTGTCGGACTTGCTGGAGATCCATATCCTGCTCAAGGAGGCCGGTCTCTACCGCGGAGGGGAAGCCCCGCGCGCCGCGATCATGGCGGTGCCTTTGTTCGAAACCATCGGCGATCTGGAGAATTCCAGTCAGGTGATGACGGCCTGGCTGGAACTGCCCGAAGTGGCTGCCGTTGTCGCGGCACACGGCTTCCAGGAAGTAATGGTGGGTTACTCGGACTCCAACAAGGACGGCGGCTATCTGACTTCTGTATGGAGCCTGTACCAGGCCACCTCCTCGCTGGCTGGCGTGTTTGCGGGCTTCGGCACTGCCATGCAGGTATTCCACGGCCGCGGGGGTGCGGTGGGGCGCGGCGGCGGATCGTCTTTCGCCGCGATTCGCGCCCAGCCTCATGGCACGGTGCAGGGGCGTATCCGCATTACCGAGCAGGGAGAAATCATTGCCGCCAAGTACGGCACTCCTCAGAGCGCGGCCGCCAATCTGGAATCGATCGCCTCCGCGACCTTGCTCGCTTCGCTGGAGAACGCCTCGCTCTCGGATCAGAACCGCAGCCGCTTCGCGGCTGCGATGGAAACATTGTCGCAGTCGGCATTTCGCGCCTATCGCTCGCTGGTATACGAGACCGAAGGCTTTTCGACTTTCTTCCGGCAAATGACACCGCTGCTCGAAATCTCACAGCTGAAGATCGGCTCGCGCCCGGCATCGCGCACCAACTCTGAGCGGATCGAAGATTTACGTGCGATTCCCTGGGTGTTCAGCTGGGCACAGGCCCGAGTCATGTTGCCCGGCTGGTACGGCGTGGGTCAGGCGCTTCGCTCGTTTGGCGATACCGGCTTGCTGCGCGAGATGCTCGAGGCATGGCCCTTCTTCCGTGCCACGATGGATAATCTCGAGATGGTGCTATCAAAATCAGATATGGGCATCGCCGCCTGCTACGCCACCCTGGTCGAGGATATGGCTCTCCGGGAAGCAATATTCAGCCGTATTCGCGACACCTGGGTCGCGACGCAGGAAGGGCTGCTGACCATCACCGGGCAAACGCGCCTGCTGGAAGCGCATCCCGCGCTGGATGCATCCATCCGGCTGCGCCTGCCTTATGTCGAACCGCTGAATCTGCTTCAGGTTGAGTTGCTTAAGCGTCACCGAGGCGGGGAGAAGGATCCGCGGGTCAGGGAAGGCATCCAGCTATCCATCAACGCCATCGCCACGGCGCTGCGCAATAGCGGCTGAACGGCAAACACGCCACCGAGGAACTCCATGAAAAAAGATCTCGTACTTGGCGGCCTACTGGTGCTGGCGGTGGGTGCGGCTTGCGCAGCCGATCCGGGCCCTGCCACCGATACGACGCCAACGGTTGAGACCGAGATCAAGCGGGGCATGGATGCCGAGTCCGCCTGCGCCAGCGCCCTCGTTGCGGCCGACTACTCACATTGCGTATTTGGTATCGAGAACCGAAACCGGCAAAGGCTGCTGGATTACAATCCGTTCGATATCGGCCTGTTCTTCAGAGCGTGGGTGCTGATGGACGCACGTGCTAACCCGAGCAGCCCGGCCGACAGTGACGAGACAAAACAGCTGTCCGCCGCGGCGCGTCACCAAGCCTTGAGCATGTACACGGTCTACCGTGCCTACCAAAGAAAGGTGGGCGTAACCGATGATTTCGTGATCGCCGTCTCGGGCATGTCACAGAGCCTGGTTGAAGCGAGGATTGCGTTCTGGGATAGCCAGCCGCCGTAACCGGCATTCGCCTGCGCGGTGATGCAATTGAGCGCAACTTGAGTGCAACTTATGCCTCGCCCGTCAGTCATTGGACTGTAGTGACGGTGATGTGGCTGCACCGGTTCGTAGGGCGGGGTAACATCGGCTAACAAATCAATGACTCCGCCCATGCGCATGCGCCCATCGCGGCCGCGAAGCGCGTACAGGTAGTTCCAGTGACCAGTAACAAGGACAAGGTATACGCGTTCGATTCCCGGATCGAAGTCAATGGCGTACATGGAAAACCGAAGCTGCTCTTGCTCGCGGCCGCGGTCATGTTGCAGATCGCCGCTTGCGCGGTGGGACCCAACTTCAAGACGCCGGCTGCTCCGCAAGTCAGCGACTATACGGCGCACCCGCTCTCGACCACGGTCACCACTACCGGCGTTCCAGGCGGGGACACCCAACGCTTCATCAAAGGAGACGACATTTCGGCAGACTGGTGGACCTTGTTTCAATCCCGAGCGCTCAATGAGCTGATTGACCGTTCACTGACAAACAATCCCGACCTCAAGGCGGCACAAGCGGTCCTGTCAGTTGCACGGGAGAATGTGCTGGCGCAACGCGGCGCTTACTATCCCAGTGTCGCTGGCAGTTTTTCGGCCAGTCGCCAGAGACAATCCGGGCAGATCGCACCCACGCCCAACTCAGATACCTTCCTATACGATCTTTTCACTCCGGAGGTCAGCGTTTCTTACGTGCCGGATGTCTTTGGCCTGAACCGCCGGACCGTGGAGTCATTGCAGGCGCAGGAGCAGGAAGTCCATTTCCAGATGATCGCGACCTATACCACATTGACCGCCAATGTAGTGGTCACGGCGATCCAGCTTGCGTCGCTGCAGGCGCAGATAGCTGCCACACGGCAACTCATCGACATCAACTCCAACATGCTGCAGATTCTGCAATACCAATTGGCCAAAGGTTATGCCAACCAGCTTGATGTGGCCGCGCAGGAATCTCAGCTCGCGCAAGTCAGCGCGACGCTGCCGGCGCTGCTCAAACAATCGGCGCAGCTGCGCGACCTTCTGGCCGTTCTGGGCGGCCGCTTTCCGAGTCAGGCGCCGGCCGAAGAATTCGAGCTGTCGAGTCTGCAATTGCCCCAGGAGTTGCCGCTGAGCCTGCCTTCGGAGCTTGTGGCCCAGCGTCCGGATGTGCTCCAGGCCGAAGCGAACCTGCATGATGCCAGCGCCAGGATTGGAATCGCGATAGCGAACCGGTTGCCAAATATTGCACTGACCGCGGATGCCGGCAGCACAGCGCTGGCCCTGGATCAGCTGTTCACTACCGGCACGGGCTTTTGGAGTGTGGGTGCGGCAACGACAGCACCGCTTTTCCAGGGCGGAACACTACTGCACCACGAGCGCGCTGCGAAGGCCGCCTACATACAAGCGTCTGAGCAATATCGCAGCACCGTTCTGACCGCCTTTCAGAATGTGGCGGACACGTTGACGGCAATGGAGCAGGACGCCGAAGCATTGAAGGCCAATGCAGCCGCCGCGGACGCCGCCAAGGTGACGCTGGATTTGGCGCAACGGCAATGGCAAGACGGCTATGCCGGCTATCTTGCGCTGCTGAGCGCCGAGCAGGTCGATCAGCAGGCCAGGATCAACCTGGTCCAGGCCCAGGCCAGTCGCTATGCCGATACCGCGGCATTGTTTCAGGCGCTCGGCGGCGGCTGGTGGCACCGCACGGATCTGGTCGATGACAAACATGCACATTAAAGCGTTTTCTCAGAGCGCACGTGCCGTTGCCGTCATGGCAGTGGCTACGGTTACGCTCATGTCGATCACCGGCTGTTCAGCGAAAATCGCAAACAACCCACAGACGGCTGCCGTGACAGCGAGCAACGTGACACTGACACCGGCTCAGCGGCAGAACCTCCACCTCTACACGGTCGAGCCGTCCCAATTTCGCAAGTCCATTGAGGCCACCGGGGTGGTCGATTTCGACAACGATCAGGCCACCAGCGTGTTGGCGCCCTTCTCCGGCCCGGTCTCGCGGCTGCTGGTATCCCTCGGTGCCCAAGTCAAACAGGGGGATCCGTTGGCGGTGGCAGATTCACCGGATTTTGCGACCGCCATCAGCAGTTATCGCAAGGCCATCGCCAGCGCCCAGACCAGCCGCCGGCTCGCTGACCTGGACAAGGATCTTGGCGAGCATCACGGAGTATCGCAGCGCGAAGCGCAGCAGGCAGAAACCGATGCTGCCAACGCTGAAACTGACCGCGAGACTGCACGGCAAACGCTCGTCTCGCTGAAGGTTCCTGCTCAGACCATCAGGGATATTCAGGGAGGCAGGCCGATTTCGCCGCTCGAGGCAGTCATCCGCTCGCCGATCGCGGGCACCGTGGTCGAAAAGCTGATCACTCCCGGAGAACTTCTGCAGGCCGGCACCACACCGTGTTTTACGGTCGCCGACCTTTCGCGCGTCTGGGTCATGGCGCAAGTTTTTGGTTCTGACCTCGCCTCGGTGAGCCCCGGCGATCCATCCGAAGTGGAAACCGGCATCGGCTCAGAGCACTTTTCCGGAACAGTGGACAACATCTCGGCCCTCGTGAACCCCGACACGCGTTCGAGTCTGGTGCGCGTGGTGGTCAAAAATCCCGGCGACGTTCTGAAGAAACAGATGTATGTGCGCGTGTTGATTCAGTCCCGTCAGCAAAGCACCGGGCTGCTGGTTCCGGTTGCGGCGATTTTGCGTGACGACGAGAACCTGCCATTTGTGTACCGCGCCAAGTCCGACGGCAGCTTTGAACGCCAGCATGTGAGCCTGAGTTATCGTGCCGGCGACCAATATGACATTGCCGACGGTCTCCAGGTGGGCGACAAAATTGTGGTTGAAGGGGGCATCTTTGTGCAGTTCATGCAAAATCAATGAACGACCCCGCGCCCGCAACCGGATCTTCGCCGCGGACGGCTTCGATGATGAACCGGATCGTGGCCTCTTCATTGCAGCAGCGCTTTCTCGTGGTCCTCATGATGCTGCTGTTAGTAGGCGCGGGATGGCGCTCACTCGAGCGCCTGCCAATGGATGCCTATCCCGATCTTTCGCCGCCCCTGGTCGAAATCATCACTCAATGGCCCGGGCACGCCGCCGAGGAAGTTGAACGGCTGATCACCGTTCCCGTCGAGCTCGGGATGAACGGCATCCCGCAGACGACCACCAAACGCTCGATCTCGCTCTATGGATTGTCAGACGTCATCCTGACGTTTAGCAATGGCACGGACAACTACTTCGCCCGCCAGCAGGTATTCAATCGCATGGGAGCCTTGAGCCTGCCCAGCGGCGTGAGCCCTTCCGTGTCACCGCTGTCGGCGCCTTCGGGTCTGATCTATCGCTATGTATTGCAAAGTCCCGACCGCTCGCCGATGGAGCTCAAGACCTTCGAGGACTGGACCGTCGAACCGCAATACAAATCGGTGCCGGGCGTGGCGGATGATTCTGGATTTGGCGGCGGGACCATGCAGTACCAGGTACTACTCGATCCGGCCAGGATCGCCTCGGTGGGTCTATCGGCGCAGCAAGTGGAGACCGCCCTGGCCGCTAATAACGGCAACGCTGGCGGCGGTTTCTATTCCCAGGGCGGCCAGTTCTATTACGTGCGTGGCATCGGGCGTCTGAACACTTTGCAGGACATCGGCAATGTGGTGCTGGCAGTGCACAACGGCACTCCGGTTTTGCTCAAGGACGTCGGCCGAGTGGTCATCGGCACCGTCCCGAGACTGGGTGAGTTCGGCTACGAGAAGCAGGACGACGCCGTGGAGGGCGTCATCCTGATGCTCAAGGGTGAGAAAACCCAAGACGTCCTGCAGCGGGTCGAGGCGAAGACCAGCGAGCTCAACAATGAGATCCTGCCCAAGGATGTCAAAGTTCATCCGTTCTACGACTTAAGCGATTTAATCGCGCTGACGACCCAGACCGTGCAGCGCAACCTGTTGCGGGGCATGTTGCTGGTGCTCGTGGTCCTGATATTTTTTCTCTACGATCTTCGTGCGGGTCTCATTGTCGCAGTCACCATCCCGCTGGCGCTGTTGTTCGCCTTTATTTGCCTCGATCTTCAAAGTGCCTCGGCCAATCTGCTCTCCATTGGAGCGGTGGATTTCGGCATACTGGTGGATGGCGCGATATTCATGGTGGAGAATATTTTCCGCCAGATCGCCGCGCGCCGTGGGACTTCGCTCAACGTCATAGAGATCGTCAAAGCTGCGGCCGCGGAAGTTGATCGCCCGCTGTTCTACGCGGTCGCAGTCATCGTGGCCAGCTTCCTGCCGATTTACGTGTTGGCCGGACCCTCCGGCACGCTGTTCAAACCGATGGCTGACACCATGATTTTCGCGTTGATCGGCTCCTTGATTGTAACGCTGACGCTGCTGCCGGTGCTTTGTTCGTGGTTCATGCGCGAGGGCGTGCGCGTCTCCGGTTTTGCGGGATTGCCGACCTACAACCGCGCCAATGCGCAGATGCAATTCCTGTTCGTGAACGGCCGCCCGGTGCGATTCGATCCGTGCGCACCTGGCGCGAGCCCGATGATCAGTACTCGCGCATGTGGATCGCCGAAGCCGGGCACCGGCTTCCCCCAATAGTCGCAATCCATGTACGCGCGCTTTTTCTCACGCGCAACCTTCTCGCGCCATGCCACCAGCCGCGGGCACCGCTGGCAGGCGACCACTTCGCGATTCAGCTTCGCGAGCGCGATCGGCAGTTGCGTCTTCTCGTTGGACATGATCACCGCGTAA
>Ga0208849_1002460_pt1 | contig 10101 bp, 5 predicted proteins | sample NGESurdeep072012_10_FD_184470 | JGI IMG/M metagenome (GOLD analysis project Ga0208849, IMG submission 184470) | Arctic peat soil microbial communities from Barrow, Alaska - NGEE Surface sample 53-3 deep-072012 (SPAdes) | ecosystem: Environmental > Terrestrial > Soil > Wetlands > Peat ...
GGCACCGGCTCGAAGCCATCCTGCATCCGCGCATTCGCGAACGCTGGCAGGCGCAGGTGGAAGCCTGGCGTCAGGAGAATTGCCCGCTGGCCGTGGTCGTCATTCCGCTCCTTTTTGAAACCCGGGCGGAAAATTGTTTCGACAAAATCATTTGCGTTGCCTGTTCAGCCCGGTCTCAACAGGAACGGTTGCGTTCACGCGGCTGGAATCCAGAACAAATCCGCCGGCGCATCGTCGCCCAGATGCCGGTGGAACAAAAAATGGCCCGTTCCCATTTTGTGGTCTGGTCCGAAGGCCCCCCCGAAGTCCACCGCCGTCAAGTCGCCGAAATCGTTCAAAAGCTTTGAAAACACTGTAAAATCAATGGTTTTAAGTGGGTTTGCGAAAGGCATAGTCCCGTTTGCCGTATGTCCCCATAACTGGTGACAAGCCAGAATCGCCGGATGTGTTATTCTTTTCTTGTTGATGGTAGTGCATCAACGCAGAAATTTAAGTGTTGTTCAAAGAGGCCGGAGTAGTGTCCGGCCTCTTTTATTTTTAGCGGCCCTGCTTTCTGCCGGGCCGGCGCGGATCGCCAACTCTGGTCTGATGGATTTGAATCCCGTTGGGATTTATTTTCAGCGCCGTCAGGCGCGGCATAGTTGTAGCATCCAAAATCAAACAAGGTTTCAAGATTCGTCTGGTGGCCGTGCGCCAGCACCGGAATATGCCGCCCCGACGGGGCTGGGGAATGGGGTGGCGCGGGCGGCTACAAAGATTTCGCTCCAGACGAAGCAATTCCACCGCCTGTCCGAATGACTCCGCCGCCTGTCCGAGAAGCTCGGCGGTCTGGCGGAGCAGTTTTACCGGCTGGTAGAGTTACTTGGCAGCTTTGCGGAGCAATTCTGCCAACTGGCGGAGCCGCTTGACGGTCTGGCGGAATGGTTCTGCGGTCTGGCAGAACTCCTCGGCGGCTTGGCGGAATCATTCTGCCAAGCCGCCGGGAAGCTCCGCCAAGCGGAAAAAGGCCGTTTTCACCCAGTTTCTAGGGTTTTTGACCCAAAAATGCGGTTTTTTGGTAATCCGACGGCTTTAGCCCCGGCGGGGCGACATCTTTGTAGAATCCGCGATGGAAAAGAATTCAAGCTCCGTCAGGAGCGGAATATGCCGCCCCGACGGGGCTGGGGAATTGGGTGGCGCGGGTGGCTACAAAGATTTCGCTCCTGACGGAGCTGTGAAGCGCAGGAAAAGAATTGTATTAAATCGCCCCAAGGATACGCTTTCACACAAGCAAATGAAACCGGTAGCATGGCTGTTAAAAAATGTAGTTTTGCCGCTCGCGCCTTTTCTGGTTGGTGCGCTCATCCGATTTCTCCATTCAGGAAAAATTAGCTGGGAATGTTTAAGTGCAACTGAGTTGGCTTTCTCAATGGCATTGATGTTTTTGATTCTTACAGCGAACACAGCACGCCTGACGAATCCCGCGTTAAAAGACTCGTTGAATAATGGATTTTACCTTGGCGTCGTGGTTTTTTGGCGCTTTTCGCCATTGCTCTATTTCTTGAAGTTGACGCTTCGGCGTCCCTTCAGGATTTTTTAACTGTTGCCACGGCAAAAATTAACACCGCCCAACCATTACTGATGACGGATTTGCCGGGAACAATCGAACGAGATCATCAGGTAATTGATAGAATACGATCCACAACAATCATTTTGTCAGCAATTTCGATTACGCTGGCGATATTTATTGGCATAAAATACGAATTAATGGATTCATGAAACAACGAGGTCCAGATTTTGAAGAACTCTTTTCTTTGCTATCAAGGCTGATGGCAGCACTTGGTGTGTTGGCTTGCGCGGCATTTTTTTTCACAAGAACAGATTTTGGCAAAAAAATAATCCCTGCTGTAACCAACACGGAAGCTTCTTCTTTGTTCGAAGTCGTCATCTCGGTATTCGCAACCTTGATGAGTTTAACATTCGTAGCTTTTTGGATGCGAACTTTGAAGAAAAATCCGATTCCTCTCAAGGTTGCACTTCTAGGCGCTCCCAAAGCAGGCAAAACTGTTTATTTAACGATGTTATTTAGGCAGTTGGCAGCTTACAAAGCAGCTGAAGTTTCATTTCAACCATATGGTTTAGAAACAATTGAAACGGTATTAAAAAATGTGCAAACCCTTTCCGGAGGTTATTGGTTAAAGCCTACCAGCGAAGACTCTGTTTTTTTCTTTCGAACCAATGCGGTCGTCGGCAAACCCAAATCTTTTTTTAAACGATATTATACCGTTGAAATAGGAGATTATGCTGGTGAAAAAATGGCGGAATTTGATTCAACAAGCGACCGCTGGCTGCATCGCAGCGAATATTTTAAGTATGCCATCGGATGTGATGCTTTGTTTCTGGCGGTTGATGGAGCAATCTTGGCTTCCAAAAAAAATCAAGACATCGAAGAGATGCAGTTAAAACTTATCGCTGCCCTTCAAGTCTTAATCGAAGAAAAACATGTCAGACCCGATAGCAAAATGCGTGTTCCAGTTGGGCTTCTCATTCTAAAAAGCGATTTATTGTTTGATCAATCACCAGTTGAAGGAACAATATCCGAGCAAGAAAAATATATCAGGAACAAGCTGGATCGTTTAATTACGATTTGTCAGGAACGTTGCCAGCATTTTAAGTTGTTTTTTGTGGCAGCGGTTGGATATAAAAAGTCAGAAAACAATCTTCCTCCGTCGGAATTAGAACCTCAATATGTCATTACACCTATGGCTTGGGCGCTGACGCAATTTCGCCAATAGGAACATTGAGATTTAATTCTTCGCCCCCGCCAGCTCCTCCTCAAAATCCACAATCTCTTTGATCTGCACCAGAAACCAACGATCAATTTTTGTGAGGTTGAAAATCTCCTCGATGGTGAAGCCGGCGCGCAGGGCGTGGCGGATGAAGAAGATGCGTTCGGCGTTGGGCACGCTCAACTTGCGGCTGATGACGTCGCGCGGGAGGATGTCGCGGTCGCCATAGACTTCCGTGCCGATGCGCCAGGGTTTGCCGTCGCCGCCCAGGCCGCTGCGGCCAATCTCCAGCGAGCGCAGGCATTTTTGCAGGCTTTCCTTGAAGGTGCGCCCGATGGCCATCGCTTCGCCGACGCTTTTCATCTGCGTGGTGAGCGTGGGGTCGGCTTGCGGGAATTTCTCGAAGGCAAAGCGCGGAATCTTGGTGACGACGTAATCAATGCTCGGCTCGAAGCTGGCGGGGGTTTCGCGCGTGATGTCGTTCTTGAGTTCGTCGAGCAGGTAGCCGACGGCGAGTTTGGCCGCGATCTTCGCGATGGGAAAACCGGTGGCCTTGGACGCAAGCGCGGAGCTGCGGCTGACGCGCGGGTTCATCTCGATGATGACCATGCGTCCGTTCTCCGGGCTGACGCCGAACTGGATGTTCGAGCCGCCGGTCTCGACGCCCACGGCGCGGATCACCGCGAAGCTCTGGTCGCGCATGATTTGAAATTCCTTGTCGGTGAGCGTCTGGATGGGCGCGACGGTGATGCTGTCGCCGGTGTGGACGCCCATGGGATCGAAGTTCTCGATGGAGCAGATGATGACGCAGTTGTCGGCCTTGTCGCGCATGACTTCCATTTCGTATTCCTTCCAGCCGAGCAGCGATTCTTCGATGAGGATTTCGTTCACGGGTGAAAGTTCGATGCCGTTCTTCGCAATGGCTTCAAACTCGTCCTGATTGTAACCGATGCCGCCGCCCGTGCCGCCGAGCGTGAACGCAGGCCGGATGATGAGCGGAAACTTGCCAATCTTCTTCGCGACGTCGCGGGCTTCGTCAAGATTGTGCGCGACGCCGGAAATGGGCACGTCGAGGCCGATCTGGAGCATCAACTCTTTGAAAGCAAAACGGTCTTCGCCTTTGTGGATGGCCTCGGGTTTCGCGCCGATCATCTCCACGTCATGACGGGTGAGCGCGCCGTTTTTGTTCAGAGCCATCGCGGTGTTCAACGCGGTTTGACCGCCAAGCGTAGGGAGCAGGACGAGTTTGCCCTTCGCACCGAGACGCCGCATTTCCTCTTTCTCGCGCACGATGATTTTCTCAACGCACTCGGGCGTGATGGGCTCGATGTAAGTGCGGTCGGCGAACTCCGGGTCGGTCATGATGGTGGCCGGGTTGGAGTTGATGAGGATGACGCGGTAGCCTTCTTCGCGGAGGGCCTTACAGGCCTGCGTGCCGGAATAATCGAACTCGCACGCCTGGCCGATAATGATCGGGCCGGCGCCGATGATGAGGACGCTGTGGATGTCGGTGCGTTTGGGCATAATTAAAACGGCAAGATGAAACACGAATTGAACGCGGAGCGAAAGATAAAAGCCCACTGAAACAATTATTAAACCACGCTTGTTGGTGGATACAAATCGAGAATCAAACTAATTTGCTGCTTTGCTAGTCGCTGAAGCAATAATGGGTCGAATTCCATCGAACCCTGACCATTTTCCGAACCAAACAAGCAAAAAATATCCATCAAGGTGACCCGGCTGCGAATTAACTCAAAAGTTTCACGTCTTGATTCAAGCAGGTCTAAAAGATTTTCAATATGTTTCTGAAGTTCTGCTATATCAGACAGCGGAGAATTGTAAATCCAAAGGCTTTCTTCAAAGATGCTGCTTTTAGGATTCCGTTTGCTGCGACGTTCGCCTTTCGAGTGTTGAACACTCGGCGAGATTTGCAAAGCCGATGAAATAAAATCTGTGTTCGCCTCCTCGGTAGAAATTCTCAATGATGCGCCTGTAGTTATGTTGCTCATTGTTGTAATTGATTCAAAACAATTTTGACTGATTTCCCGTCGCCAGTTTCAAGCCGAGTTTTTTGTAACTCAATTCCGTCGCGACGCGGCCTTGCGACATACGGTTCATGGTTTCACCTTCAATTTTTCGGCGGCGGCCAGTTTGCGCTGGTTGGCATCGAACGTCAGAAAATCCCGTGCGCCCAAGTGCAACGCCGTTGCCACATGGAGAACATCAAAACTGCGATGCCCGCCTACAATTGTGTGGTGCATGGAAAGTTTTTCGGCGCGGCGAAACACGTCCTGAAAATTACATGAGGCAAGCACGGCCAAGCCGTCCGCCAAATCTGTTTCAAACCGGTTCAACGCGATTTGCGCGTCTGCTAACGCAACGCCTTCGCGCGGGTTTGCAGAATGTCGCCAAGCTTGAAAGCGGAGCGCCTGGCGGAATTCATACGCCAGCAACGCCGTGACGTGCAATGGTTCTTTCATCGTGGCCGCGTGCGCCGCCGCCGCCGCCGAAGTTGACTGCTTCACATAAAAACCAAACAGAAAACTGGTGTCAGGGTAGGCGGTCACGAAAGGTCTCCCCGGCTGGCCGCAAGGCCGCGCGCCATGTCCGCCGTGTCATATTTTGTATCGCCAAAATCCTTCTTCAATCGCGCCATGATGTCCGGCATTTTGAACCGGCGCGGTTTTTCCGGCACGGCGGGCAAAAGGCGCGCGAAGGGTTTTCCGCTTTTGGTGATCTGCACCGGCTCGCCTTCGGCAATCCACGAAGCCACGCGCGGAAAACGGTTTCGCAAATCTCTGACAGTTGCTGTTTTCATAGTGATACAAATGTGTATCACGCGCTTGAAAATGTCAAGGCGGTTTCAACCGTCGTGCAATGCTAAAACAATTTCGACTGGTTTCCCGCCGCCGGTTCAAGCCGAGTTTCTTGTAGCTCAATTCCGTCGCGACGCGGCCCTGCGAAGTGCGGTTGAGGTAGCCTTCCATGATGAGATACGGCTCATAGACTTCCTCAATCGTGTCCGGCTCTTCGCCGACGGCGACGGCGAGCGAGTTCACGCTGACCGGCCCGCCGCCGAATTTTGTGATGACGGCTTCGAGGATGCGCTTGTCCATTTCGTCGAGGCCGTTTTCGTCAATCTCCATCTTCGTCAGCACCTTGTCCATCACTGTTGTTTTTTGATTGACTAATTCAATTATTTGATTTATATCATTAGCAGTTTTATGAGGTGCAACCCCACCCAATAAACCATAGGCGACTATGTCCCTAAAAAAATTTCTCATGGGCGGGCTCACCTGGGCCGGCGTTTCATTTTCCTGTCTTGGCGCAACGTTCACCGTCACCAACACTCTCGACAGCGGAGCCGGCTCGTTCCGTCAGGCCATATCGGACGCCAATGCGACTGCGGGCGCGAATACGATCACCTTCAACATTCCCAGTTCGGGCGTTCAAACGATCTCGATATTGAGTTCGCTTCCGACCATCACGAATTCCGTCATCATTGATGGCACAACCCAGCCAAGTTACGCCGGGATGCCGCTGATTGATTTCAATGGCGCGGGGCGGCCCGGCTTCTTGATCACCGCAGGTAACAGCACCGTGCGCGCCCTAATCGTGAGGAATTGCGGAACCTCTTCAGCCAGGTCCAGCGGCATCGTTTTGTCCACCAATGGCAGCAATGTCATTGCGGGCTGTTTTATCGGCACCGGTGCGAGCGGCACAAACGGCGGCTCCCAGGTTGAAAACTTTCTGGACGGCATCACCATCGCCAATTCACCGAACAACATGATCGGCGGAACAAACGCCTCGGATCGCAATGTTATTTGCGGCAACGCGGGGAGCGGGATTGCCATTTCCGGCCCGGGCGCGACCAACAATTTGATTCAGGGAAATTTCATCGGCCTCAACGTCACCGGCGCTGTGGGCTATCCCAATGGTTATGGTGGAATCTTGAGCGCTGCCAACATCTCCATCAGCAACGCGCCCAACAACACCATCGGCGGCGTGGTGGCGGGCGCACGCAACGCAATTGCCGGATATGCTGACGGGATCAGGCTCACGGGTCTTGGTGCGACCGGTAATCAGATTCAAGACAATTATATCGGCACGGCACCCAACGGCTCGGCGTTGCCGGGCGGTTACAATAAATATTATTATCGAGGCGTTTGGATTGTGAACGCCCCATCCAATACCATCGGTGGCGCGGGCAGCGGCGCGGGCAGCGGCGCGGGCAATCTCATTTCTGGAACCAGCTATGCCATTACGATCAGTGGCACCAATGCGAACGCCAACGTGATCCAGGGCAACTTCATCGGCACGGATGTTTCAGGCACCAGCACGAATGACAATTACATGGGCATCTACATCAGCCAGGGCGCGCAGGGCACGCTCATCGGTGGCACCGTGGCGGGGCGCGCGCAATGTCATTTCGGCCAACGACTCGGAAGGCATCTATATCTCCGGCTCGAGTGACAATGTGATCCAGGGAAATTTTATCGGCACGGACGTCACCGGGACCGCCGCCTTGGGCAACACCCCGCCCGGCTATCTAGGCAGCGGCGTAATGATTGATTCTTACTTGTTCCCGGCCACGAACAACTGGATCGGCGGCGCGAGCGCGGGCGCGCGGAACATCATTTCCGGCAATCACGACACCGGAATCGAATTTGGTTACGGTCCCTCGAACAATGTCGTGCAGGGCAATTTCATCGGCACGGACGTGACCGGCAACAAGGCGCTGGGCAACGTCAACGACGGCATACTGATCGGAGGCGCGACGGGCACACTGATTGGCGGGACCAACGCAGGTGCTGGCAATGTGATCTCGGCCAATGGCGGCTACGGCGTGGATATCCAGTCGGGCGCCAGCGGGACTGTGATTCAGGGAAACACCATCGGCCTCACCTTCAACAGTATTCAGTCCCCCGCCAAACCCGAACCGTTAGGCAAACCCAGACCACAAGACGGCCCGGTGTTGGTGTTTCTTCCGGATGCGGGTGACATTTCAGATTACTACGGCGGCCCAACCGAAGTTGGTTCCCCATCCCCGCCCGCCGGCAACAATTATTTCGGCTTTCCGGGCAATAGCTACGGCATTGCGGCGCTGTGGAGTGATCCCCTCACCATTTACGGAAACAACTATTACTCGCCGGGTCCGGCCGTTAATTCGCTATACCTTTTGAATCCGAACGACCCTCCGCCTTCAGCCGACATCACTTCGGCCACATACAACATCAACACCGGCACTGTCACCGTGAACGGCACAGTAACCGGCACGCCAGGCGACACGATATTTGTCCAGATCTATGCCGCTGATCCATTCCTTTACACCGTCATTTATAACGCCATGATCGCATGCTTGATCAATGCCAATGGCACTGGGACTTTCGCGGGGTTTTTGACTAGCTTTCCCCTAGCCGCCAAATTGGCTGTTTCCGCCACTGATCAAGCAAATGGCACGTCGGAAATGGGCAATCTATTTACCCCGACCACAAGCGGCACGACGCCGACCCTGTTTGCATTTACCACCGCCAACTTTGATCTTTCCGCCTGGGTCGGCTGCCCCATCAGCACGTTCACGGGCGAGCTGTATGAATCGCTTCCCGCCGACCTCGATCTCGGCGGCCCGTTGCCTCTGGTCTTCCATCGCTACTACGCGGCCTTCATCCAAAAGGACGGCCTGGTCACCGGCGCGCTCGGCGTCAATTGGCTGCACAACTTCGAGATGACGCTCACTCCTACCGCGTCCAATACGGTCAACGTGGTCAACAACCGGGGGCGGCTCATTCAATTCACCAACAGCGCCGGCGTGTTCAGCCTCATCGGCACGCCGGACATTCCGTTTCAACTTGTCGCGAACGGTGGTAATTACATTCTCGGCGACCCGCGTTCGCAAATGCTTTACACCTTCAACAGCAGCGGCAGGTTGATCACCATCGCCGACGGCCACGGCAATGCGCAGACATTGAGTTACACCGGCAGTCAATTGGCCAGTGTGACAGACGGCCTGGGCCGGACGCTCACTTTCCAATACAGCGGCAGCGGCTTTCTCACCAACGTCTCGGATGGCACGCGTTCGGTCGGGCTTATCCAGACCGGCAACAACCTGACGAGCAGCACCGACGCGCTCGGACTGGTGACGACTTACAGCTACGACCTGACGAACACCATCCCCAGCTTGATGACGGCGATGACGCTGCCGGCAGGCAACGCGCCCTTCACGCAGACGTTCGACGCGCAGGGCCGCGTCCTCTCGCAGACGGCGGCGGGCAGCAACACCACCACGCTGGCCTACGGTAATCTCGTCACCACCATCACCGACCCGCTCGGCCGCACCAATGTCCACACCCACACCGCCACCGGCGAATTCAGCGCACTCACCGATGAAACCGGACTCACCCTCACGCTCGGCAACGACGCCAATCGCCGGCGCACCAGCGTCACCGATCGTCTCGGAAATACCACCACGCTGGGTTACCACTTGCCCAGCGGCAAGCCGGCGGCCATCACCAACGCCGACGGGACGGTGACGGCCTTCACCTACGCCAGCCGCGCGATAAACGGCGTCACTTTTTATGACTTGGCACAGGTCAGTTATCCCGACGGCACGGGCGAATCGTTCACTTACGATGCGAGCGGCAACGTCCTCACGCACACGGACCGCGCGGGAAAAGTTTTCACCTTCACCTACAATGCGCGCGGCCAACCGCTCGCGGCACAGAATCCTCTCGGCGGCGTCACCACCTTTGCCTACGACGCTTCCGGCCGCCTCGCGTCACGGATGGACACGGACACCGGACTCACCACTTTCCAATACGATTCCCTCAACCGTTTGACCAACGTCATTCATCCCGACAGCACGGCGCTCCACACGCAGTTCGATGCGAATGACCGGGTGCTTTCCGTCACCGACGAGCGCGGCGATGCGACGACTTTCAGCTACGACAATGACAACCGCCTCATCGCCGCCGTGGATGCCGCCGGCAAAACCAACCGGCTTTTCTTTGACGGCTTCAATCGCGTGGTGCGCGCGACCGACCGCTTGGGAAACAGCGCTGCCACCAGCTACGATGCGCTCGAACATGTCGCCTCCGTGACGAACCGCAACGGCAACGTGACCAGTTTCGCCTACGACACCCGGCAACGACTGTCCGCCTTCACCGATCCCGGCGGCAAAATGTGGAGCTTTGGCTACGACAACGAAGCCATCCCGGCATCATCCACCAACCCGCTGGGCCAGACCGATTCGCAACGCGTCAATCTGCTCGGTTATCCCATCGCCTTCACCAATGCGCTCGGCCAGGTGTCCAGCGTGGCGCGCGATTCAATGGAG
>Ga0208849_1002461_pt1 | contig 10097 bp, 8 predicted proteins | sample NGESurdeep072012_10_FD_184470 | JGI IMG/M metagenome (GOLD analysis project Ga0208849, IMG submission 184470) | Arctic peat soil microbial communities from Barrow, Alaska - NGEE Surface sample 53-3 deep-072012 (SPAdes) | ecosystem: Environmental > Terrestrial > Soil > Wetlands > Peat ...
CGAGATCCGCGACGACCCGTACTTCCCGGTGTCGCGCCACGCCCGCGACCTCGTCGCCGACAAGGGGGACGCCACCCCGCTGGCCTGGGTGCACCGGGACCTGCGGTTCTCCGAGAAGCTCGCCACGCCCGACACCTCGATCGCCGATCTCATCGGTGAGGTCGACCCCATCAAGATCGCCGAGGGCCGGTACCTGTCGGACGAGCTGACGCTGCACTACGGCCTCGTGCCCCGGTCGAACCGGGGGATCTTCGCCATCAACGAGCTCCCCGACCTCGCCGAGCGGATCCAGGTGGGCCTGCTGAACGTGCTCGAGGAGCGCGACGTCCAGATCCGCGGCTTCACGGTGCGGCTCCCCCTCGACGTCGTCCTGGTGGCCACGGCCAACCCCGAGGACTACACCAACCGGGGTCGCATCATCACGCCGCTCAAGGACCGGTTCGGGGCCCAGATCCGCACCCACTACCCCGAGGACACCGACACCGAGCTCGCCATCGTCCACCAAGAGGCTCGGCCCCCCATGAGCGCGGCGGGGGGCCCCAGGGTGGAGATCCCCGATTTCATGGCCGAGATCGTGGCCGAGCTGTCGCAGCTGGCCCGCCAGAGCCCCCATGTCAACCAGCGCTCGGGGGTCTCGGTCCGGCTGAGCATCTCCAACTACGAGACCCTGGCCGCCAACGCCGTGCGCCGGTCGCTGCGCCTAGGGGAGCCCGACGCCGTGCCCCGTATCAGCGACCTCAGTGCGCTGATCGCCTCTACCCAGGGCAAGATCGAGATCGAGGCCCTCGAGGAGGGCCGCGAGGAGCGCATCTTGCAGGGCCTGCTGTCGGCCTCGGTGCTGTCGGTGTTCCGCCGGCGCTGTCCCACCGAGCAGCTCGCCCCCATCGTCAACGCCTTTGACGAGGCCCGGGTGGTCCACGCCGGTGACGACCTGCCCGCCTCCGCCTACGCCGAGGTGCTGGCCCAGGTGCCCGCGCTCGAGGGGCCCGTGCTGGCGCTCGCCGGCGGGGAGACCCCCGGGGCGGTGGCCTCGGCGGCGGAATTCATCCTCGAGGGCCTCCACCTCACCAAGCGCCTCAACAAGGAGGCCGCTGGGGCCAAGGCCACCTACCGGGGCCGGGGATGACACGGCGCTGGGACTACCGTCGCTGGGACGGGAGCCAGACCGGCTTCGAGGACGAGGTCGACGCCCTGTTCTCCGAGCTCGCCGACGACCTGCTCTACCACGGCGACCCCGACGCGGCGCTGCGGCGCTTGCTCACCTCGGGCTTCCGCCGTCCCGACGGCGAGCAGGTCCAGGGACTGCGTGACCTCATGGAGCGTCTGCGCCAGCGGCGCCAGGAGGAGCTCGACAGCGGGGATCTCGGGGGGGCCTTCCACGAGATCGCCCAGGAGCTCGAGGCCGTCGTGGCCGAGGAGCGGGCCGGCCTGGAGTCTCTGGCCGAGGACGCCCGCCAGTCCGGTGACGAGCGCCGCCGCGAGGTGACCGACGACGTCGTCGCCGAACGCAGCGTCGAGCTCGACCTGCTTCCCCCCGACCTGGCCGGACGGGTGCGCGGGCTCCAGAACTACGACTTCGTCTCGTCCGAGGCGCGTGAGCACTTCGAGCAGTTGCTGGAGAAACTGCGCGAGGAGATCGCCAAGAGCTTCTTCGACCAGATGTCCGAAGCGATGACGAACCCCGATCCCGAGCAGCTCGAGCGGGCCCGCCAGATGCTCGACGCCCTCAACCGGATGATGGAGCAGCGCCAGGCGGGCGAGGACCTCGACCCTTCGTTCCAGTCGTTCATGGAGTCCTTCGGGGACTTCTTCCCCGGGAACCCCCAGACCCTCGACGAGCTCCTCGAGCAGTTCGCGGCGCAGATGGCGGCGGTCCAGGCCGTCCTCGACTCCATGTCCCCCGAGCAGCGGGCCCAGCTCCAGGCCCTCGCCGCGTCGCTGTTCGAGGACCTCGACCTGCGCTGGCAGATGGACCGCCTGGCCGAGAACCTGCGCCAGGCCGTGCCCGGCGCAGGATGGGGCCGGCGCTACCAGTTCAGTGGCACCGATCCCATGGGCCTGGCCGACGCGGCCGCCTCGGCCCGGCGCCTGGGCGAGATGGACCAGCTCGAGCAGTTCCTGCGCTCGGCGACGTCCCCCGGTGCCCTGGCCGAGGTCGACCTGGACGAGGTGGCCAAGTACCTGGGTGAGGACGGGGCCCGCTCGCTCGAGGCGCTCGCCCGTCTGGCCAAGCAGCTCGAGGAGGCCGGGCTCATCGAGCAGCGCGAGGGCCGCTACGAGCTCACCGCCCTCGGGATCCGCCGCATCGGGCAGCAGGCGCTGACGGACCTGTTCTCGAAGCTCGCCAAGGACCGCCTGGGCGGCCATCGCAACACCTATGTGGGCACGGGCCACGAGCCCGAGGGCCAGACCAAGCCCTACGAGTTCGGTGACCCCTTCAGCCTCGACATCCAACGCACCATGCACAACGCCGTGACGCGCTCGGGTGCGGGCACGCCGGTGCACCTGCACCCCGACGACTTCGAGATCTCGCGCACCGAGCACATGACCCAGGCGTCGACGGTGCTCATGGTCGACCTCTCACTGTCGATGCCGATGCGCGACAACTTCCTGGCGGCCAAGAAGGTGGCCATAGCCCTGCACACCTTGATCTCGACCAAGTTCCCGCGCGACTACCTGGGACTGGTGGGTTTCTCCGAGGTGGCGCGCGAGATCAAGCCGCAGGACCTGCCCGAAGTGTCGTGGGACTTCGTCTACGGCACGAACATGCAACACGGGCTCATGTTGGCGCGCCGGATGCTGGCGCACCGCGCCGGGACCAAGCAGATCATCATGATCACCGACGGGGAGCCGACGGCACACATCGTCCCCGACCATGCCGGTGGCTACGAGGTGTCGTTCAGCTATCCGCCCACGGCGGAGACCGTGCGCGTCACGCTCACCGAGGTGGTGCGCTGCACACGCGCCGGCATCACCATCAACACCTTCATGCTCGACGCCAACCGATCACTGCAGGGGTTCGTCGAGCAGATGACGAAACTCAACCGGGGACGGGCCTTTTTCACCACGCCCGAGACGCTCGGCGACTACGTCCTCGTCGACTTCCTCGAGCATCGCCGCACCGTTCGTTCTGCCACTCGCCGCGGCGCATAGCGCTCTCGCCGTCACCCTGCGCTCCCGGTGAGCGCCTGTGTCCCTGTGGATAACGCGCATCTCGCGCATTTGTCGGCATGGCGCGGTGACAACACCACGGTACGTCCACCGATACTCCGATCTGTGACGGCGTGTCGGCCACGCTACGTGGACACCTTGACGTCATCGAACCGTGCCGGACGCGATATTGCCCCTTGCGCCTCCAGGAACGATCAACGATGATGACACAGCTGTAATTCACACAGCTGTAATTACAAATATGCCACTTAGATGGTGAGGGGAGGCGTACCCGGTGGACGCAGTTTCACTGTTGTACGGCCGCCAGGACCGCGACTGGCAGTCGAGGGCCAACTGCATGGGAGTAGATCCCGATCTGTTCTTCCCGGAGCGTGGTGCATCCACACGCGAAGCCAAGGAAGTCTGCCGGGGCTGCGTGGTACGCGAGGACTGTCTCGAGTACGCGCTCGCCAACGGTGAGAAGTTCGGGATCTGGGGAGGGCTCTCCGAGCGCGAGCGTCGGCGTCTTCGTCGAGCTCGGGCCATGAGCCGGCGCGCTGCGGCAACCGCTTCGGCTTAGTAGATCCTCGGCCTCCTGGGGCGGGAGGGGCGGACGCCCTCAGGAGGGACCGGGCGCCGACAGGCGCGCTTCGATGGTGCGGTCGGGACTCAGGTCGAGGACCTCTCGGCGAGCCGCGGGCACGGACTCGACCACTGCGGCCGGCGCCAGTCCCACGAGCTCGGCCCGCAAGGTCGCGGTGCCGGCTTCCTCGGCCAGTCGTCGCACGGCGTCATAGACCTCGGCCGGGCCCACCAGGGAGGGGTCGACGAGATTGCACGACACCTGAGTGACGGCTCCCACGGCCAGCCCGAGGGCACGCACGGACGGTCCTCGGACGGCGGCGGCCACGGACCGGGCCAACCGCACATCCGGGGTGGTGAGCCACACGTTGTAGGCCACCAGGACGGGGCGCGCCCCCACGGCGCAGGCTCCGGCGCTGGGATGGGGCTCGCCCGGCCCGGTGTCGGGGGAGAGACGGCCGAAGGCCTCACGTCGCACCTCGGGCAGGGTCCGCTCGGGGCCGTAGCAAAAACACGGCAGGCCCAGCTCGTCGGCGGCCCAGAGGGCGAAGCGGTGGCGTGCCTCGAGCGCCGGCGTGAGGTCGGCTCCGACCCGGCCCGGGGCCCCGCCCGGTCCCAGGGGCACGAAAGGCACGACGTCGAGCGCCCCCAGGCGGGGGTGCACACCCTTGTGGCGGCGGAGGTCGATGTGCTGCACGGTGGCCCGGGCCACGTCCCGAACGGCGTCCTCGAGTCGGGACCCCGGTCCGGCCAGGGTCAAGACCGACCGGTGGTGATCGGGGTCGCTGTGCACGTCGAGGAGGGCGTCGCCTCCCGCTTCGGCGATGGCGGCCACCACGGCGCGGTCCCGGCCCTCGCTCACGTTGACCACGCACTCGAGCACGGGCTCGGCACCGGTGACGGTCACGGCGGGCACCCCTGGGGTGCCTCGGGCCTCAGTTGCGGCTGGCCTGGAGGTTCGAGATGCGGCGACGGCGCAGGATCCGGCGTCGCTCGCGCTCGGAGGTGCCCCCCCACACGCCGTGGTCCACCCGGTTATCGAGGGCGTACTCGAGGCAAGGGGCTCGCACCGGGCACTCCGAGCAGGTCTTTTGTGCGGCCTGGACACCGATGCCATCGCTCGGGAAGAACAGGGCGGGGTCCGTGTCCCTGCACTTGCCCTGGGCCATCCATTCGTTGTCCATGGCGCCTCCGATGCCACCGTCACATTACCAGTGGGTCCTTGTGACCAACCTGTGAGACCGCCCCAATTCCCACGTGTCCCCGGGCCGGCCACCGGTCATGGTTCTGGCACGACCGGTGGCCCAGTGGGGACGGCCCGGGGACGTCTGTGCGGGTGGCTTTGCGACCCTGCATACGGCGGGCGGGGCCGGATCCGTCACCCGTTAGTGTTGACGCCGGACACGAGGAGGCACGGTGGTAGACGAAATCGAAGAGCAGGAAGAGCCCCAACCTCCTCGTGGGCACGTCCGGGTGGTGTACCTGGGCCCCGTGGCACCGCACTGGGAGGTCCAGTCCACGTACGGGGAGGCGTCGGTGATCGACCCCTTCCGGGACCGCTCGTTGGCCCGCCTCACCCTGTTGCCCCCGCACGACCCGCAGTTCCGTCGCAACCGCGAACGCGTCGTACGCGACGCGGAGCGCGAGAACCTCGAGCTCGAGTGGGACCTCGGCATCCCCGAGGAAGAGGCTCCCCCCGCCCCCGAGGCCGCCGCCACCGCCTGAGGATCTCGGGCGCCGGGGAGATCTCGGCGACTATGGCTCGGGTTCGGTGAGGTCGATCCGCTCCAGCCACAGTCCCGGGGCGTCGACCTCGGCCGGCGTGGGCAGGGTGTGCGGGCTCGACCACAACCGGGCCAGGCCCTCGTCGCCGGCACGCTCGAACACCCCCCGCACGAAATCCGCACCCCGGTCGATCTGGGTGGGCCCGAGATCCAGCCCGAGCATGAGCTCGGCGGCGCGGTCCGAGCTCTCCCGGTCGACCTGACGCCGCCGCCAGGCCTCGGCGATCGCCCCTCGCCCTCCTAGGAGTCGGATGGCGGCCAGGTCGAGGACGTGCTCGACGTACCCCAGCAGGGCCGCCACCACGGCCAGCAGTTCCTCGGCGGCGCGCCGGCGTGCCGGCGAGGGCTCCAGGCTCATCAACGCGGTGGGGTCGCCGAGCAGGTTCTGCAGCGCCTCGGGGTGAGTGAGGTCCATGCCCTGGAGGTTGTCGACAAGACCCGCGGTGTCCTCGGCCATCCCCTGGACGACCCGCACCAGCAACTCGCGCATGCGCTCGGCCACGTGTGGCCGGGACAACACGGCGTGCGACGTCACTTCGCGCAGGCACACCCACAGTCGCACCTCGTCGCCGTCGAGGCTCCAGTCCTCGGCGAAGCGCGCCGCGTTGGCCGGCACCACCAAGAGGCGGGGCGTGGGGCGGGGGATGGGGAGCTCGTAGGGCCCCATGGTGGCGCGCGCCAGGTGGCCGACCGCCGACCCCAGCTGCATGGCGGCCAGCATGGGACCCATGGTCGCCATCCACCGTGCCAGGAGGTCGGCGGGCCCCGTGTCCTGGCCCGCCAGCTCATCGGGGTCGAAGGCGAGCGACGCATCGAGGGGGCGCGAGGTGTCGACGTAGCCCAGGGTGCCCTTGGGGCGCCCCCCGTCAGTGCCCGGTGCGGCGGTGGTCGGTGCGGTGCCGGGGTCGCCGGCCCCGGGGGGCGCGGGCGGTTCGGTCATGGCCTCGAGTAGGAACCGCCAGTCCTCCACGGTCTGCCAGGCCCACGCCCCGGGGGCCACGGCCGAGATCTCGAGGGCCGCACCCGTCGGGGTGATCGGGAGGCCGGTGAGCTCGGCCACATGGAGCTCGGCCACATGCGCCAGCTCCTCGAACCGCATCCGGTCGGCGGGGTCGACGTTGCCCTCGGGCTCCCCGCCGCTCGCCACCCCCTGGGCCAGGGTGCGCGCCAGGTCGACGCGGGCACCGCCCGACGACGAGCCGCCCATGAGCTGGAGCAGGTCCCCGAGGATCTGTTCCAGGAAGTTGCCGCCCGCGCCGGGGCCGGGGAATGCCACTCCTGGCATCGTAGGCGGGGCACCACCGTGTCCGGTCCGCGCCGGGTGCCCGGACCGACGTGCGCAGCCGTCGGAGCATCAGGGCCCCGGGTGAGCTCAGCCGCCGGGGGAGTCGGCCAACTTCACCGTGATGACGGTCTGGCCGCCGCCGCGCTCTACCTGGAGCTGCACCGTGGTGCCGGGGGGCACGGTGTAGAGGCGTTCTTGGAGGTCCGCCACCGAATCCACGTGGTGCGTCCCCACGCCCACCACCACGTCGCCGGGCTCGAGGCCGGCTTGCAGTGCCGGGCTCCCGGGGAGGATCGTCGTCACCTCGGCGCCATGGGCCACCTGGCCCACGCCCGATGCCACGGGCTCGGTGCATTGCACGCCCAGCCACCCGTGGCTGACGCGGTGGGACTTGGCGAGCTCGAGCGCCACCCCCTCGGCCAGGGGTGCGGGCACGAACAGGCCGATGGTGTCGTTGCCCAAGCTCATCTGCGCGTCGAGGATGCCCAGGACGCGCCCGTGGTTGTCGAGGAGCACGCCGCCCCACGACGTGGGCCCGAGGGGCATCTCCGCTTCGATGGTGTTGACGAGGTTGATGCCACCGTCGAGCACGACGCCGGTCCCGACTTCCTCGACCATGCCCACCGCGGCGGCGGCCGGGGTGCCCGAGGAGGAGCCCGTCGACGACGGGGACGGTGCCGTCCCGGCGCACAGACAGGCGACGATGTCGAGGTCACTCGGTTGGACGTCCTCGTCGGCGAAGGTGGCCGGCGCCAACCCCCCCGACGTGGCGATGACCGCCACTCCCGAACGTGCGTCCGACCCCACCACCTGGCCCCGCAGACGTCGTCCCGTGGCCGTGACGACGTCGAGCTGCGACGCCCCGGCGACCGCCGACGCGGCGGTCACGATGAGCTCGCCACCGGGAAGGACGACGCCGGTCATCCGGGTCGGCCCGGTGGCGTCGACGGGCTCGAGCCCCACCATCGAGGGTCGGACCGACGCCACCAGGCGCATGACGTCGTGACCGACGACCGGCATGGAGGTGAGCGAGGTGGTCGAGGCCGAGACGGTGTTCACGCTGGCCCCGGTTTCGACCTTCGACGCCGTGGTCGTCCCCTTGGTGTCGATGAAGGCGAGCACGACCGCCAGGGTGGTGGCCAGGGCGGCGACCCCCACGACGCCTGCCGCCAGGGCCGCCCGCCGGGCCCGACGCCCATGACCCAGGTTGGTGCCGGGGGCGAAGTATCCCGAGGCCGACCGGGGCAGGCCCGAGCCCGAGACCTCTGACGGGTGGCGCCACAACCGATCTTCGGGGGCCAGCCAGCCGCGCTGAGGTGCGCCCGCATCGTCGGCGGCGCCATCGGGATCTTCGGGATTCTCCCCTCCGGTGAACGGGCCCCCACGTTCCATCGGGTCCCGAGGTTACTGTCGAGCCCTCCGCAAAGGACGTCGCGCCAGCGCCATCGGGCGCGGCCCGAGGCGTGCCTGAGTGGTTCCCCGTAGCATGGTCGAGGTGCGAGCGGGGCGACGTGGCTAGGGACCTAGCCATCGATCTCGGCACGGCCAACACTCTCGTCTACGCGAGGGGCAAGGGCATCGTCCTCAACGAGCCGACGGTGATCGCACTCAACACGCGCACGCACGAGGTCCTGGCCATGGGTCAGGACGCGTGGCAGATGATCGGGCGCACTCCCGGCTACATCGTGGCGGTCCGACCGCTGCGCCAGGGGGCCATCACCGACTTCGACATCACGGAGCGGATGATCCGCCTCCTGCTGCAACGCTGCGGCGTGTCCCGACTCAACCGCCCCCGCGTGCTCATCTGCGTGCCGTCGGCCATCACCAGCGTGGAACGCCGCGCCGTGAAGGAGGCGACGCACCGGGCCGGGGCGTCCGCCGCCTATCTCATCGAACAGCCCATGGCCGCCGCGATCGGCGCCGGGCTCGCTATCCACGAGCCCATCGGCAACATGGTGGTGGACGTGGGCGGGGGGACATCGGAGACGGCCGTGATTTCGCTGGGCGGCCTGGTGGCGTCACAGGCCATCCGCTGCGGAGGTTTCGACATCGACACCGCCATCCAGACCTATGTCCGTCGCGAGCACGGGGTGGCCATCGGCGAACGCACGGCCGAAGAGATCAAGTTGGCCATCGGGTCGGCCGCCCCCTACAACGGCGAGGTGAGCGCCGAGGTCCGTGGACGCGAGCTCATGACCGGCATGCCCAAGACGGTGGTCATCACGCCGGCCGAACTGCGCGGCGCGGTGGAGGATCAGGTCCACCAGATAATCGCCGCCGCCGTCCGTTGCCTGGGCGAAGCGCCGCCCGAATTGGCCCACGACATCATCGCCCAAGGAATCCATCTGGTGGGAGGAGGGGCGCTCCTGCGGGGACTGGCCCGACGCCTGGCCAACGAAACCGAGGTACCCGTCCATCTGGTCGACACACCGCTCGAATGTGTGGCTCTCGGGGCCGGGCACTGCCTCGACTCCTTTGACACCCTCCGCGACCTCTTCGTGGCCGCCGAGGCCTGACGAAGGGGCCGAATCCGGCTTTTCATCGTCGGCTAATCGTCGGCCAGAAGCTCCTCGGCGGCCTGGCGGACCTGCCAGTCCCGGTCGTCCAGACAACGCCGCAAACCCTCTTCGGCTGACGGATCGTCGAAGGCGGCCAGGGCGATGGCAGCCCGACGCCGGATGTTGGCCGTGTCATCGAGGGCGGCCAGAACGACAGTCAGGGAGTCGGGCGCCCCTATGGCTCCGAGGGCGGCCACCGCCGCTTCGCGACACAACGGAGAATCATGTCCGGCCACCACCCGGCCCAGTTCGGCCACCGTCTCCGCGCCGCACCGAGGGCCGATTTCTCCCAGGGCCCACGCCGCCGCCTCCACCACCGACGCGTCGCCGTCACTCACGGCCCTGGCCAGCCGGTCGACGATGAGTTCGCTTCCATCACGGGCGGAGCCGAGCCGACCGGCGAGGACACAGGCCCGACGTCTCACCGTCGGATCAGAGTCGCCGAGGGCCCGCAGAAGGTCGTCGTCATCGAGGGCGTCGAGACGCAGCAGCGCTCCGAAAGCGGCGGCGCGCACAGTGGGGTCAGGATCGACGCTGAGCCGGCCGGCCCGATGAGGGTCGCCCTCATGGCCGGCCAGGACCGCCTGCCGACGGCGTAGGACGGTCGTATCCTGGTCCGGCGCGCCCTGGTCCGAGCCGCTTTCCATGGCAGGCTGGGGACCGTCCGATTGAGACAACGCCATGTCGACCTCCGAAATCACGCTACCGCCCGCTGTGGTGGACCACGCCCCCCGGCGC
>Ga0208849_1002462_pt1 | contig 10091 bp, 8 predicted proteins | sample NGESurdeep072012_10_FD_184470 | JGI IMG/M metagenome (GOLD analysis project Ga0208849, IMG submission 184470) | Arctic peat soil microbial communities from Barrow, Alaska - NGEE Surface sample 53-3 deep-072012 (SPAdes) | ecosystem: Environmental > Terrestrial > Soil > Wetlands > Peat ...
GAACCTGATCCGCTTCATTCGTCCGTCCCTCCTGAAGGGCCGGACTCTAAATCTACGTGCAGGAAATACTCAGTGGCAGGTCAATGTCGTTACCGCCTCCCCCGGCACCTCCAGCCGAACTGGTCCTCTACGCGAACCTTCGCCAGAATTTCGCGCCGCATCGAGGTAGACGATCTGAATCGCACCGCCGCGTCACTCATTCTCCAACCCTTGTCGGGGCTTACCGTGGCAACGATCCAGTACCGCATTCGCTGCATCTGGGCACCGGGCTGTAGGCCACCGGAAGGGCTGAGCAGAATGCCTGCGAAACCAGCGGCCGATGTTCGTCGCTGGCGTCGGTGATCTCCACGTCCCCGCGAGATGGCAGAGAATTTTGAGTGAGGCAATCAGATGGGTGCGCATGACGCAGGAGTATTCACGCAGGTGTTGCCCCGGGGTTGAAGTAGCGTCACGGTAGCAGCGGCGCGCTACTTGCCGTGCATGCATCATTATGGAGAGGAAACATGAACGTCGACGTGAAAAAGCAGCGGATGAAGGCCAGCGACTTCCAGCAAGAACTCCTCGATCTGTTTCACGAATATCAGCATGGCTACATCAGCCGTCGTGACTTCCTGTCGGGCGCACAGAAATTTGCCGTCGGCGGCGTGACGGCTGTCGCGCTGTTCGACATGCTCAAGCCGAACTACGCCTGGGCCATCACGATCCAGCCGAACGATCCGCGCATCAAGACTGAGACGCCGACGGTGCAGTCGCCGATGGGCAACGGCTCGATCAAGGGCCTGCTGGCGCGGCCGGCGAGCGCCGACAAGGTGCCGTCGATCATCGTCATCCATGAGAACCGCGGCCTCAACCCATACATCGAGGATATCGCGCGGCGGCTGGCGGTGCAGGGCTACATGGCCTTCGCGCCGGACGGCCTGACCTCGGTCGGCGGCTATCCCGGTGGCGATTCGATCACGACCACCGACGGCAACGAGGCCACGGCGACCGCGCTGTTCATGAAGGTCGACCAAGCCAAGATGATGCAGGACTTCAACGCCTCCGCGCAGTACGTCAAAGGGCGTCCGGACTCGACCGGCAAGCTGGGCGCGATCGGCTTCTGCTTCGGCGGCAACGTCGTGAACCAGCTCGCCGTCGTGCTGGGGTCCGACCTGAGCGCCGCCGTCTCCTTCTATGGCGTGGCGCCCTCTGCCGCCGACATCGCCAAGATCAAGGCGCCGATCAACGCCCAGTTCGGCGAGCTCGACACCCGCGTCACCGGCACCTGGGCCGCCTTCGACCAGCAGCTCACCCAAATGGGCATCCCCCACGAGGGCCACATCTACAAAGGCGCCAACCACGGCTTCCACAACGACACCACGCCCCGCTACGACGAGGCGGCGGCGACCGAAGCCTGGGGCCACGCGCTCGATTGGTTCAACAAATATTTGAAGAGCTAGTCGCGCACTGAACCGGCCGCTGCTGACGGCCGGTGGCGGCAGCCATGGCGGTCCTCCTCCTCACGCGCTCACGCTCCGGTGATGGCGGAGAACGGCCCGGCGAGTCAACGCCCGGCCGCCTCGGGCCGGCGGACGGTTGACGGGGCGGGGAGAAAACCTATGTCGGGCTCTGGCGACGCTTCCGTGACAAGAGCATCCCGATCCATGCCTGCCCGTTCTCTCGCCCGCGCCACGCCTTTTCTCGTTCTCCTCTGCTTCGGCAATGCTTTCGCCGCCCCGGACGTGCCGACGACCGGCAATGCCGTCATCGACAAGACGGTGCAGATCGTCGACCAGAATTTCTACAGCCAGGCTGCGCTGCCGGCCTTTCACGACGCGGTCAAAGACCTCATCGCCGACCTCGGGAAGGAGCCGCTGGTGGTGGCCGATGCGGAAAGCCGCATCCTCGGCAGCCTGCAATCGTCGCATACCGGACGCTACCTTCCCGACCAGCTCGACTTTTACGAACTTGCCGACATCTTCCGGTATGCGCTGCACGACAGCATGCGTGGCCTCTTTCCGCCCGACGGCAAGGTCTCCTATGAGGGCATCGGGATCGCCTCGAAGGAGATCGACGGCGCGCGCTTCATCACCGACGTCTATGACGGCGGTCCCGCCGCCCAGGCCGGCCTGACGGTCGGCGACGAAATTCTCGCCGCCGCCGACAAGCCGTTCGCAGAGATCGGTTCGTTCAAGGGCAAGGCCGGCGGCACGGTCGCCCTGCAGATACGCCACCACGCGGGCGATGCGTCGACGACGGTGGCGGTCCGCGTTGAGCAGATCGAGCCGCAGCAGATGTTCGTCGACGCGGTCGACAAGAGCGTCAGGCTCGTCGAGCGGGATGGCCGCCGCATCGGCGTGATTCATCTGTGGACCTACACGACAGACCGCATCACCGACGTGATTTACGAGGCGCTGGCGGCGCGGCTGAAGGACGTCGACGGGCTGGTGCTCGACCTTCGCAGCCGGTGGGGCGGGGGCCCCGGCGACGCCGCCGAACCTTTCGTCAGCGGCACGGCCGACATGCAGGTCATCGACCACGACGGCGACAAGCACGCCGTCTACACCGGCTTTCACAAGCCGGTGGTCGCTATCGTCGACGCGGGCACGCGGAGCAGCATGGAGATCCTCGCCTACTCGCTGAAGAAGAACGGCATTCCGCTCGTCGGCGCGCCGACGGCGGGCGATGTGCTCGCGGCGACCGCGTATGCGCTGCCCGACGGCAGCCTGCTCGAACTGGCGGTTCAGGACGTCACCGTCGACGGCCAGCGACTGGAGGGCCATCCGGTCACGCCCGACGTCGCCGTGCCTTTTGACGTGCGCTACGCGGCGGGCGCCGACCCGCAGATGGACAGGGCGATGGCGGTGCTCGGCCAGCGGCTCGCCGAAACGGTGAATTAGGCTGCAGGCGGGCGAAATCGCCAGCCGGATGAAGACCAACATCGTCGAGAGCCGTGCTTTCTCTCGCAGGCTAGAGGATGCAGTCGCGCGCTATCACGCTGGTGCACTTTCAGCCGCTGAGATGATCAACGAACTGATCACACTCGCCAAGGAGATGAAAGCGGCAAGGGTGCGAGGCGAAGACGAGGGACTTACGCCCGAGGAGAGCGCCTTCTATGACGCCTTATCCCTCTGACGGCATCGCAGGGAGGGACGCGGCCTAAACCGCACGGAACGATTGCCCAGCCGAGCGACGACGATCTGTCTCTCGGCTGGACCTCCACAACGCGGCGGGAGGCCAAACTGGCTCTTGGTTTCCAGCCGGACTACGTCGGCTGGGAAGGGAACAAAATGGGCACCAGGGTGTTAACGTCCGAAGCGACACAGCTTGGAGGACAGCAACATGATCAACTACCCGCGAATTGCTAAATTCGTCGCCGCTGCGCTAGTCGTGGCGGGCACGTTGGGCGCCGCCACCGGAGCCCAGGCTGACAACAGGAACGATTGGGTGAACCATCAAAATCACTACAATCACTACAACCATAACTACGGTTACAATAATTACGGCCCGGGCTATGGATACGGCTACGGGTACGACGGCGGCGGCGCGTTGGTAGCCGGCCTCCTGGGTGGCCTGTTCGCCGGCGCGGTAGTCAACTCGTACAATCAACCGTACCCCGACGGGAACTCATGCTACCGGTTCAGGACCTACAATCCGGCGACTGGCATCTACATGAGCAGTCACGGGCCCCGTCACTGCCCGTAGGAATGTTCTACCGAACGATAAAAAAGGCCGCCGCTTTGGCGGCTTTTTTGCGGGCCGCCCACCGGTTAGGTCCTCGGTGCGCTGGTGTCCACGATCCGCCGCTGGCGGTCGTTCTGCGTTAGGACTTCAGTGTTTTGCCATTACCGCAGAATACTCGACCGTGGACGCCGGCATGGTAGCGCGGCCGAGTCCGTGACCCTGATTGGTCGTCGTGTCGGCAAAAACTGCGAATTGACGGGGCGCCTCTCTCAACCCCTCCAGCTTAAGGCGCGCGTAGAGCCCGGCGCGGTCGTTCGGCTGTCTAGAGAGCGCATCGGCATTGCAGCTTTCGAACAGGGAGCGGATAGCATGTCTGCGAGATCCGTCATCGACAATTACAAAGCGCCAAGGTTCGCTCAGACCAACAGACGGAGAAAGGGAAGCGACGCGAATCAGTCGCTCTAGCGTGGGCGTCGAAACGTCCTCGGAATTGAACCGCCGCACATCGCGACGCCAAGAAAACAGTTCGAGCAGGGATGCTTGAAAGCGCGTTCCGAAATGAGGACCACTCGCTACCTTCAACTCGCTCGCTCTAGGCACGATTTTACAGATATTCGACCCTAGCGCGCGTCAGGTCGAGAGTCCCGGCTGCATCATCTGATCGAGCGGCCAGGCCCTCGCTAAGAGACGGGTCCGAGACTGTCCACGCCACGCTTAATGTTCTTCGGGATTGGGTTGGCCTTCGCCCGTTGCGATCAGGTTCCGCAAGCTTCCCGTTATGTAGGAGCCCCAGGCGTTGGAGCAGGCTTCGTAGCACTCATCCTCGGGCGCCAAACCGACGTGGGTAAATTTGACCTCAGTCTTGTCGCCCTTGGCGGCGATGTCGAACGTGATTTTGGTGCCGTTCCATTCGTCCTTCTCTTTGATGAAGCTCAGGTAGCTGTCCATAACTTGCCAGACGACCCGCTTGCCGGGCGTAAGTTCGATGATCTTCTGCTTGCTGCGATGCATGTCCTTGTAACGGTAGGTCCATTCCGAGCCGAGCTTGTCGGTGGCGCCGTCAATTTCTCCGGACCACCAACCTCGAACATTGTTGATCGCGGCAAAGGCTTCATCGGGGGTCTTGTCCATCGTGAAGGCGGCGGCGAGATGTCGCTTGCTCATTGTTTTCTCCTGTTTCATGGTCTGAGAGATGAAGTTGCAAGTTGGTTCTGTCGTCGGAGCGAGCGCCGGCGTTTGATGTGAACCTTTCGAACTTATCGCCTTGTCGCCGGCTGAACCGCTTTTCGGCTATGGATCGAGCCTCAGGCCGTTCAATTTGTAGTGCTCGACGTAGATCGCCTGCATTTCGCGCCAGGCTCAAAGCCTCCGTCCAAGAGCCTCAGTAAGAGCCTCTCGCCAGTCCAGGACAATTGGCCCGGAACTCGGCTGCATTGAGCGGAAAGCGGGTTTTCGGCGTGAATGAGGAAGAGCCTATGAAGGCGATGGTACTGAACAAGCCAAAGACGCCCCTCGAATGGACGGACCTACCAGACCGGCAGCCTGGACCCGGCGAGATTCGAGTGAGGGTCTTGGCTTGCGGTGTCTGCCGCACCGACTTGCACGTCGCGGATGGCGAACTGCCCGACCCGAAGTCTCCGATCATCCCCGGCCACGAGATCGTCGGTCGGATTGATGCGCTTGGAACTGGCGTCGAAGGTTTGCGCTTGGGCGAGCGGGTCGGCATTCCTTGGCTTGGGCACACCTGCGGCGTCTGCCTCTATTGCACGAGCGGCCGCGAAAATCTCTGTGATCATCCGCTCTTCACCGGATACACGCGCGACGGCGGATACGCGACTGCGGCGATCGCCGATGCTCGGTTTGCGTTTCCGCTCGGCGAGGTCGGCGCCGACGAGGCGCTTGCTCCGCTACTCTGTGCCGGCCTGATTGGCTGGCGTTCGCTGGGGATAGCCGGAGAGGGCAAGAAGCTGGGCCTTTATGGCTTCGGGGCTGCGGCCCACATTGTGTCACAGGTGGCGAAATGGCAGGGCCGATCCGTGTACGGCTTTACCCGACCCGGAGACGTCACAACACAGGCTTTCGCGAGAACCCTTGGCGTCACGTGGGCGGGCGGCTCCGATGAGATGCCACCTGTATTGCTCGATGCCGCGATCATCTTCGCGACGGTCGGTGATCTGGTGCCGTTGGCACTAAAGGCCGTCCGCAAGGGTGGTCGCGTTGTGTGCGCCGGGATCCACATGAGCGACATACCGAGCTTCCCCTATCGGCTGCTTTGGGAAGAGCGGCAGATCGCATCTGTCGCCAATCTGACGCGACAGGATGGGATCGATTTCCTGCGACTAGTGCCTCAGATCGGCATCATCACTGCGACCACGACCTACCCGCTCAACCGCGCCAACGAAGCGCTTGCTGATCTCCGAGCGGGCAGGTTCGAAGGCGCAGCAGTTCTCCTACCCTGACTAGAACCACCTCGGAGACCAGATGTCCGATTCCCTATCGCCCGATCTTCTACGGAAGATGCACGCCTACTGGCGCGCCGCAAATTACCTTTCGGTCGGGCAGATCTATCTGAAGGAAAATCCTCTCCTTGAGACGCCGCTGACGCTCGACCACATCAAGCCGCGCTTGTTGGGGCATTGGGGGACCACACCGGGGCTAAATTTCCTCTACGTTCACCTCAATCGCCTGATCAAGGAAAACGACCTCGACATGATGTACGTCATCGGTCCGGGGCACGGCGGACCTGGCATCCTGGCGATGACCTATCTGGAAGGCTCGTACACCGAACGCTATCCGGCTGTCGAGCGCGACCGCAACGGTCTGCGACGGCTCTTTCGCCAGTTTTCGTGGCCGTATGGAGTTCCGAGCCATGTCGCCCCGGAAACACCGGGTTCGATTCACGCCGGCGGAGAATTGGGCTATTCATTAGTCCACGCCTTTGGCGCGGCCTTCGACAATCCTGATCTGATCGTTGCTTGCATTATCGGTGATGGTGAGGCCGAGACCGGCGCGTTGGCGGCCAGTTGGCACTCCAACAAATTTCTGAACCCCGCCCGCGATGGTGCGGTTCTCCCGATTCTGCACCTCAATGGGTTCAAGATCGCCAATCCGACTGTGCTGGCGCGCATTGGCGACGCCGAATTGACCGAGCTTCTGCGCGGCTACGGTTATGATCCCGTTTTCGTTTCAGGCGACGATCCGGCGGTGGTGCATCAAATCTTGGCCGGCACGCTAGATATGGTGCTGGCTAAAATACGTATGATTCAAGCCGCGGCGCGATCTCGCGGCGAGACGGAGGCGTCCGACCGCCCGCACTGGCCGATGATCGTGTTCCGCACCCCCAAGGGCTGGACGGGACCGAAATTTGTCGACGGTTTGCCGGTCGAGGGCACCTGGCGGGCACACCAGGTGCCGATAGCCGACATGGAGAACCCGGAACATCTCAAGCAGCTCGAAGACTGGATGAAGAGCTATAAGGCGCATGAATTGTTCGACGAGACGGGAAAGTTCCGCGAGGAATTTGCCGCGCTCGCGCCCACCGGGCATCGCCGCATGGGCTCCAATCCGCACGCCAACGGGGGCGAGCTGCTGCAGCCTTTGGAGATGCCCCACTTTGATAAATACGCGGTGGCGCTGACTAGGCCTGGCGCCGTTAAGGCTGCCGCGACGCAGGTTCTCGGCAAATTCCTGCGCGACGTGATGAAGCTCAATCTGGGCAATCGGAATTTCCGGGTCTTCGGGCCGGATGAGACAGCGTCGAACAGGCTACAGGCTATTTACGAAGTATCCGGCAAGGAATGGATGGCCGAATTCAAAGCGGTCGACACCGATCTCAGCGTCGACGGGCGCGTCCTCGAAGTTCTGAGCGAGCATCTATGCGAAGGTTGGTTGGAGGGATACCTCCTCACGGGACGCCATGGCGTGTTTTCGTGCTACGAGGCCTTCATCCACATCATCGACTCGATGTTCAATCAGCACGCCAAATGGCTGAAGGTCAGCCGGACAATTCCGTGGCGCGCGCCGATCGGGTCTTTGAATTACTTGCTCACCTCGCACGTCTGGCGGCAGGACCACAATGGATTCTCCCACCAGGATCCCGGCTTCATCGACCATGTCGCCAACAAGAAATCCGAGATCGTGCGCATCTATCTGCCGCCCGACGCAAATTGCTTGCTGTCGGTGGCGGACCATTGTTTGCGGAGCCGCGATTACGTCAACCTGATCATCGCCGGCAAACAGTCCGAGTGGCAGTGGCTCGACATCGAAACCGCCGTCCGCCATTGCACCGCCGGTGCCGGCATTTGGCAGTGGGCCAGCAACGACGAAGGTGATCCCGACGTAGTCATGGCTTGCGCGGGCGACGTACCCACCCTCGAGACGCTCGCTGCCGCCGGGCTCTTGCGAGTCTATGTTCCCGACATCCGTATCCGCGTCGTCAACGTGGTGGACCTGATGGTGCTTGAGCCTCAGTCCGAACATCCTCACGGTCTTGGCGATGAGGATTTCGATGAATTGTTCACCACGGACAAACCGGTGGTGTTCGCCTTTCACGGCTACCCGGCGATGATCCACAAGTTGACCTACCGTCGGCACAATCACGACAACATCCATGTCCGTGGCTATAAGGAGGAGGGAACGACGACGACCCCCTTCGACATGGTCGTTCTGAACAATCTCGACCGATATCAGCTCGCGCTGGACGCCATAAAACGAATTCCGCGCTTCAGCGATCAGGTAGAGAAGGCGACGGCGCGCTACTGGAGCACCATGGAGCGTCACAAACTCTACATAAGCGAGCACGGCGAGGACATGCCGGAGGTCCGTGACTGGCGCTGGGGCATATGACCCGTGATGCCCACCCAGTTGCCGGCATGACCGACGTGGAGCCAACGTTGAATGTGCTCGCACTGAACAGCGGCTCATCCTCGCTCAAGTTCGGAATGTTTGGCGTCGGGCCTTCGCGCACCGAAATGCTGCTCTCTGGCGATGCTGAATCGATCGGTGACAGGAAAGGCAAATTCCATGCGGAGGATTCGGAGGGACATTCGCTTGTCTTGAAGGCCTCGCCCATTTCCGGTCAGCGGGAAGCGGTCATGCGGATTGCAGCTCTTCTCGCCGATACCAGGATGCCGGCGCCGGATGCAATCGGGCACCGCATCGTTCATGGTGGACCAGAGCTGCGGCAGCATTGCCTCATTGACGATGAGGTCTTGAAACAACTTGATGCGGCGACGCCATTCGCCCCGCTGCATGTTGGCCCGGCTCTAGCGGTCGTCCGCGCCGCGCAGGAGCATTTTCCGGGGCTTCCGCAAGTAGCCTGCTTCGACACGACCTTTCACGCCGGTTTGCCGGATGTCGCCCGGGTCCTTCCGCTTCCCAGGGAACTGCAGGAGGAGGGCATCGAGCGCTACGGGTTTCATGGTCTTTCCTGCGAATCGATCGTGCGCCGGCTAGCGAGCGATCTGCCCGACCGGTTGATAATTGCTCATCTTGGCAACGGCGCGAGCGTTACCGCGGTCAAGGGCGGCAAGTCCATCGATACCAGCATGGGACTGACCCCGACCGGCGGAGTGATCATGGGCACCCGCAGCGGCGATCTCGATCCGGGCGTTCTGGTCTATCTGGCGCGCGAGAGGAAGTTCAACGCAGCCATGCTCGAACGCCTCGTCGATCACCGTGCCGGCCTCCTCGGCATCTCGGGCGTCGGAAGCGACATGCGAGAACTGCACGAAGCCGCGCTGTCGAACGCTAATGCCAAGCTCGCCATTGAGATGTTCTGCTATTCGGTGCGCAAGCAGATCGCCGCGATGATCGCCGCACTTAATGGTGCCGACTTGATCGTCTTCACCGGCGGCATCGGAGAGAACGACGGAGCAGTTCGTGCGGCGATCTGCGACGGGTTGTCCTGGATCGGTGTTAGCCTTGACGCGCCTTGGAACGACCTCACCGCGCGCTGCGCGGTACTAGTTCTACCCTCGCAGGAAGACGCTCAAATAGCCCGGCACTCTTGGGCATTGTGTCCGCGCTCTCTTCCAATTACCCCCAGAACTGAGGAAATGCTCTGATGTCTGTGACTATTCGAGAAGTCGTCGCCGTGTTTGATGACACCAAGTCCCTCGATGCCGCGGTCTATACGCTTGAAACGCGAGGTTTTGACCGAGCAGCATTCTCCCTGCTGGCGAGCGAGGCGGCGGTGGCGGAGAAGATCGGCCACCGCTACCAGCAGGTGAAGGACGTCGAGGATGATCCGGACGTGCCGCGGGGCACCTTCTTTTCGCGGGTATCCCGGCTGGAGATGGACTATCTGCCGGCCCCCATCCTCGCATCGGTAGGAGTGCTCGTGCTCGTCGGCGTCGGCACCCTTTTGCCGGTTCTCGTCGCGGCGGGCGCCGGGGGTTTGCTTGGCGCCGCCCTCAGTCGGGTGCTGC
>Ga0208849_1002463_pt1 | contig 10088 bp, 11 predicted proteins | sample NGESurdeep072012_10_FD_184470 | JGI IMG/M metagenome (GOLD analysis project Ga0208849, IMG submission 184470) | Arctic peat soil microbial communities from Barrow, Alaska - NGEE Surface sample 53-3 deep-072012 (SPAdes) | ecosystem: Environmental > Terrestrial > Soil > Wetlands > Peat ...
TGAGCATCCGCAGGCGCATCTGGCCAACTATAGCGGCATCCTCCAGGCCGACGCCTTCGGCGGATACACCAAACTCTATGAGCCCCAGCGAAGTCCTGGGCCTATCAGGGAAGCGGCCTGTTGGGTCCATTATCTGGAGCACAGTCTTATCTGGAGTTCGATTGTACGATCGTCAGGGATATGCGGAGAAGTTGTCGGTGGAACTCATGATAAAATCAGAGGGCCTGCAGGAAGGTCAGGAGATTCGGCTCTGGCTTCCAGGGCTTGGTCCCGTCGGGCTCGATGCCGGCGTGCTTCCAGAAGGTCTGGAGCGCATCTCGCTTCATCTTCAGGTTGGTCGAGAGGTAGTGACTCGTGGTCGCGATGCTGGGATGTCCCAGATAATCGCGGATTACCGTCACGTCGGTTCCTGACTGCAGCAGCGCGACAGCACAGCTATGTCGTAGAACGTGCGGGGTGATGCGTTCGCGCGCCAGCCTCGGCCTGCCGGCCGCAACTGCTGCCGCATGCTTGGCGAGGAGATAGGCGACGCCATCGCGGGAAATCGGTTGCCCATGCCGATTTACGAAGACATGGCGCCGGTCAGCATTGCTGGCGGTGCCTCGCAACCGGTTCAGGGCAGCAGCCGTCTCGGTCCATAGAGGAACCAGCCGCTCCTTCCTGCCTTTGCCGCGGAGGCGGACTTGTCGCGGCGGCACCAGCTGAAGATCTTCCCAAAGAAGGCCGGTCGCTTCGCTTACCCGGGCACCAGAGTTGTACAGGAACAGCAGCAGCGCATAATCGCGCCGACCGTCGGGCGTGCGTCGATCAGGGTTGCCGATGATCGCACGGACATCGACAGCTTCGAGATAGGTAGCGGGTTTTTGGCGCGCCTTCTTGGACGGCAACGCCAGGACCTGCGTATACTGGAGTGCATGGTCCAGATCATTGCGCAGAAGATGCTTGAAGAAGCTGCGTAGGGCTGCCCGACGGCAGTTGCGAGTGGCGGCCGAGTTGGATCGTTCGCTCTCGAGATGATCGATAAATCTGGTGATCAGGTCGGCATTGAGATCATCCAGCGTCAGCGACGCGACTGCGCTGCGTTTGCCCTGCGCGGCAAACTCCACCAGAATCTTGAGGGTATCCCGATAGGCGCGCATCGTATGCGCGCTCGCGCCGCGCTGGTGCGGCAGATATCTGGTGAAGAATGACTCCACCAGGGCGAAAAGCGCCTGAGGTGCCGCCTTGCTCATCGCGGCTGGCGCGAACGCCGCAGATGTTGCTCCAAGCGGTGGCTGGCGAGATCGAGGAGTTGCGGTGTGGCCTTGAGATAGACTTCCGTGCCGATGACGTTCTGGTGGCCAAGATATGCCGACAGCCATGGGAGCTTAGCGTGAATATCCACCCCGTCTTCGGCCCAGGCCGTGAGGCGATGGACAGCGAAAGCATGTCTGAACTCGTAGGGCCGCGCTCCAGTCCGTCTCTGCGGTGGCTTCATGCCGAGATCCCGAAGGATCTGGCGGATCGCGTTCGAGGCGGCGTGGATCGGAAGTGACGAGCCGTCACGGCGCACGAACAGGAATCCTGGGTCATCGTGTCGACGATCATCGAGGAGCTGTCTCCGATCGCGAATGTAGCGCCGCAGCTCGGCGGCGAGATCGGCACGAATGGGTACGATACGCGAGCGCCGCTTGCTGGTCTGGATCATCAGGGTGCTGCGATCGAGATCAACGTCGGCCATCCGCAGTCGAACCGCTTCACCAAGCCGCAAACCGGTGCAGTAGAGCACGAGAGTGAGCGTTCGCAGCATCAGCGCCCATATGAAGCGGCCCTCATGCGCGGATGCGGTAGCGATAATCCGGCGCACCTCATCATGGCTGAAGATATACGGGAAGAAGGTTGACTCCTTGACCGGTGCCAGAGCGTGCTCGGGTACATAGCTCATTGGATCGCGGCGGCGGCGATGCAGGCAGAGTTGCCGGATGACGCCGAACTCGTTGCCGAGCGTGACGGCCTTGCGTCCCTTAATCCGCTCACACCAGCGCGTGATGGCGACATCGAGCGGGACCGAACCGTCTTCGCCCCAATGCTGCGCGACAAAGTGGAGGAAGCGGTTGAGCTCGAACTCGCCGCGCCGGTAGGGCATGCCCATGGCACGCTTGAACTCGATGAATGCCCGGGCATCCTGCCGCAGCCCCGCGGCGGTTACGGTCATGGTCATATCGGCACCGGCAACGAAATCTCGCGGAGCGACTGGGTGGCGATCCTGACATATGCGGAGATCGACTCCGGATCGCGATGCCCAAGCAGCTCGGACAGCACGTCTGGCCGAGTGCCCAGGTCAATCTGGCGGGCGGCGTTGGAATGGCGCAGCACATGGCTGCCAAGATAGCTCGCTTCGATCCCGGCCGCTTTGGCATGCTTGATGATGATGTGGCGTATCGCGGACGATGCGTCGAATGGCGTGAAGGGCACCTTGAGCTGCACGAAAACATGGCGGGTTGGCGTCTGTGCTGGACGGCCGTTGCGCAGGTAATTGGCAAGCGCTTCGGCGATAGCCGGCAGGAGCGGCAGCGTGAACGCGACACCCGTCTTGGGACGCAAGATGCTGAGTGTGCCGGCGGTCCAGTCGATATCCCGGAACTGCAGGCGCGTGACCTCGCCCGCGCCAAGCCCATAGGTGCTCATCATCAACAGGACCGCATAATCGCGCAGTCCTCGCACCGACGAAGTGTTCACGGCCTGCAGTAGACGCTGCACGTCATCCCACGCGAGCGCGCGCAGTGGGCGCTCATGACGTGGCTGTATGGGCGCGATGACGCCTTCGGAAAGATCGACGGGAATAAGCCCGCTTGAATGCAGGAACCGCGAGAAGCAGCGAACGCTGCATGCCATGTCGCTGACGGTTGAACGGGCATAGCGCTGAGCGCAGGCGACGAGGAAAACGTCGATGTCCGGGAGCCGCATGGATCGCCAGTCTCGGCCTGCGTGCGTGAGATGGTCCTGAAGAATGGCGACATGGCCGAGCTTCTTGTGAACGGTCACGTCCGGGTTACCACGATGGCGGAGCAGGTGATCGGAATACTCTTCGAGCAACGGCGTTGCAGGCCGCTTTGCCGGTCGCAATGCTCTCCACGCCGGTGGGTTCAGCCCCATGAGATGATAGACGCGGGCGAGAGAACGCAAAGCGCTCTGAAAAATGTGCAGGGATCTCGGATCGAGATGCCGCCGGAGGGCGTAGCAAGCGATGAACCGGGAAACCGCTTCGAGCGTCAGTTCGTCTCGTTCCAACAGGTCCTGGTCGTTACACCATGCTCGATACAGCTTGATCCGCTGCATATAGACGACCGCCGAACGATCGTTCACGCATCGATCGGCATGCCAGACCCGGCGTATGTCGTCTTCGGTGGGGGGATCGGGCACTGCAAAATCGTTCGAAATGGAGCGCATGAGCTTGGATCCCGCTGTTCGCGCCAGCGTACCGGGGATCACAATCGGGATCAGGCCCCACATCGTGTTGGCGGGTTGGTGAAGGCCCGCTCCGGCGCTGAGATCCTCCAAAACCCAGTGGCGCCGCGACCTTCTCGAGGATCCGTGATGCAAGGTTGGCGCGAAGGCTCAGCAATATCGGCACGCGATCTTGCGACGACGCTTCCAATATGGCTCGGGACATCTCCCGGGGTGCCATCGCCACGGCAGCCCCAAAAGATGATCGGACCGCGTGGATCCTGCGGCGTAGCCAGCGCACCGCACTTGGCAGGCTGATATCCAGTCCGCGCAGCGTGTCCGCAGCAGCCTCGATGCTCCGGGCTGCGCGCGCCAGAATCACATCTGCTTCGATCGCGGCGAGCAGCCCTGGGAACCGGACAGCGAGGAAATCCGGCAATAGGCTGAAGGTCTTGTGGCCCTCAGGGCAATACTATCGAGCGACGCGCACGCCCGGCGTCGTCAGCCGTGCGTAGCTGCCATGACGACATAAGGTGCATCCTCCATCAGGGTGAAGGGGACAACGCGAAAGGCCCGCAGTCCGCCACTCCTGGTTGGCGATATACGCTTCGACGCTCGATGTGGTGTGCAACGGTATCTGCAACGCCGCTCTCTTACGCGCGGGCTCTCACCAGCGCTTCCGTCGATTTTATCCGGAGTCTGACGCGGTGAAATCCGGCCACGCCAAGACGTACACGATAAAACGCTCCAGATAAAACTGTGCTCCAGATAATGCGCCTTATGTGGAGCTCCACATAAGGCCCATGCCCGGCGCCCGTTCTTCGCCATGGCGGATCTTGAGGAAAACGCGCGACGTAAGGCTGCTGGCAAGAAGGAGATCGCCCTCTCGCCGATTGCGACCGAGATCGTGCGCCGCATCGACGCTCTGTTCGAGATCGAGCGCTCTATCAATGGCCAAAGCGCGGATCACCGAAAAGCGGTCCGCCAGGCGCAGAGCGCGCCGTTGGTTGCCGATCTAAAAGCCTATATGCGCGAGCAGTGCGCCAAGTTCTCCCGCGGTCACGATCTGGCGAAGGCCATGAACTACATGTTCAAGCGCTGGGGCTCCTTCACGCGCTTCCTTGACGATGGCCGCGTCTGCCTCTCGAACAATGCCGCCGAAAGAGCGCTGCGCGGCATCGCATTGGGTAGAAAGTCGTGGTTATTCTGTGGGTCCGACCGCGGAGGGCGCCGCGCCGCCGCCATGTATAGCCTCATCGTCTCTGCCAAGATGAACGACGTCGACCCTCAGGCCTGGCTCGTCGATGTACTCGCTCGCATCGCCACCCACCCCGCCCACAGGCTCGATGAGCTGCTGCCCTGGAACTGGAAGACTGCGCACCAGCAAGCCCTTGCGATGCAGGCCGCTTGATGGGGCACGTCAACAAAGTCAGCCACGTGTTTACCCTCGGCCATGTCGCTGAGATGCTTGGCGAAGACGAGGACTGGCTGTTCGAGGTCGCCGAAGAAATGGACACCGAGGATGGCCAGCTATGGGTCGTCGGCGTCGGTGAAGACGGGGTGATGGCGTTCACCGATGACGGGATCGAGAACCTCAAGGAGCTGATCGCAATCCACAAGGACACCCCCAGCATCATTGAAAAACGCCGCCAAGCGCTCGCTGCGATGATGAAGCCGACGACCGAAGAGTCCGACGAGTCTAACCGCTAACCGGATAGATCAGCGCTTTTGCGGCCTACGCCGCATGCTTACCATAGACGTACCTGTGGATCGCGAAACCGCTGACGGCCGGTTTTACGCGCGAATGATTTTGCGTGGCCACGCAACTCTGCTCGACGAAATGCGGGAAACCATCGCCGCGATTCCAAAGCAGGTGCAAGCGTCGGTGGAAAGACCGATCCTGCCGAATTTTCCGTTCTTCACATATTGGAACGAATTCGTCGCCACCAAGAAGAGCGACCGCAAATGGAAGCGCGATACTGCGGACGGCGCGCAAGCCTCGCCTCGACTCTTCAAAGCGCTCGTCGGCGACCTGCCATTGGCTGAGATCGATGGCAGCGTTGTCGGCCGCTTCCGCCTCGAATATTTAAAGCTTCCCTTCGACCACTTCCACGGCAAGAAGTGGAACAAGTTGACGACCAAACAAGTGCTCGCGGCAGTACAGAAACTCGACGATGCAGCCAAAGCGAAACTTCGTCTGACCAGCACCACGACCGCTAACAAGCATGTGATCAATCTTATCGAATACTGGGACCACCTGGCACTGCACGCGAAGATCCCGCGCGGCCTCGACAATCCGTTCCGCGGCCACTTCAAGGCCAAACCGCGCGGACGCGCCGCGCGTGACGAGCATCCGATGTGGCCGGCGGATCTCGACACGGCGTTTTTCACCTCGCCTGTCTACGCCGGTTGCAAGTCGATTTTCCGACGTGGCATACCGGGCCATGAAATCCATCGCGATGCGTTGTTCTGGATACCTCTGTTCGGCCGCACCATGGGCGTTCGCGAGGATGAAATTTGCGGGCGTTTGGTCGGCGACATCGATTGGGTCGATACGGAAATCGGGCTGCTGCCGTTCTTGAAAATCCGCAACAGCAAGACGAGTTCTTCAAGTCGAGATGTCCCCCTGCATGAATTGATTCTGCAGTTGGGTTTCCTTGAACACCGCTGTTATGGCCGCCTGCCGGATGAGCCGCTGTTTCCTGAGTTGATTGCGCAGGGCGTCGAGCCGCGCCGCAGCGGCGCATTCAGCGGCCGATTTACCGAATACCGAAAGAAGACGAAGACTTATCGGCCGGGAGTCGATTTTCGTTCTTATCGAGGAGCCGTGGAAACTGCGCTTCGCAATTTTCCGGATGTGAACGCCGGCTGGGTCGATGAGCTCATTGGCCACGACTCTCCGATTCGCCGCAGCGAGGGCGCGCGTTACACCAAGTCGATTTTCATGGCCAATCTAAAGCGGACCATCGACAAGATCACGATCAGCGCCGATCTGTCGAAGCTTTATTATACCGGTCAGCACGGCGTATGCGCGCCCGGCGCCGCGGAAGAAATTGAACGCTATACTACGCTTGCAGTGCGCGAGATGACTAAGAAAGCGGCCCGTCGTCGCCGCTGATCTTCCGCATGACCTAACGAGAACGGTGGCGTTGCCGCCACGTTTCAGTGAGGTGAATGAAGCTAATGTTCGGGTTTCGGGAAATGCAGATAGCAAGTCCACACCCTAACCCAATCCGCCGCAATGGTCTCGGCCGGCCACACGACGAGATCGACGGCAACCTTCTGCAGGTCGGGAGGATAACCGCCCACCAGCGCCGCGAGGCGATCGCCCGGCGGGAGGCCGGTGATCCGATCATTGAGATCGCGCGATCATTTCGCGGTGGCCCACTCGACGATCTCTCGACTCAAAATCTGGCGGGAGCCTATCACTGTAACCGGAGCGGCGGAGACGGCTTGACCGGTTTTCCGGATGAGCGGCGCATTACGGGGCGATTAGCGGCCGGCGGCCGGCCGCGCCGGTGAACATCGGGAATCCGATTGCGGAAAGACCCGCCCGCGCCGGCTGGGACGCTGGCCCCTCCACTGAAGAAAGGCTGGTATGGGGGAAAACCCACAGTGCCGCCTTTCGCTGCCTATGCGAGGCTCCGGCGGCGCCAGTGAGCCAAATCCGACCGGTGCCGCCGGTGTATTCGCGGCTCGTCGACAATCCTGTATAGCTCGTCCTCTGGACAGAACTGTCCGACGCTGCACGTGCCGCTGCTGCTCGGCGATCGGGCCTGAATGAAGTAGCCACTTCAGCAGCGACGAATTATCGGGGGTCTGTCCCGAAAGATGGATCGCCACGGCCCCAGATTCCGGTCGAGACGATCTCGAAAGCTGGTCTATTCCTTTCGGCAGTTGTAGCCCTTTGCTTTAAATTCCTCATTCACGAAAATACCCTTAGAGGGCGCATCTCGGAATCTTTCCCAAGTTTCAGCGGAAACCTCGGAATAGACGGAGTGACCTCCGTTACGAAAAATCACATGAGCTTCGCCAGAAGAATCATCGTAGCCAATCTGATCTACCATTTTTGATTCAACGTATATTAGATCCATGTTCATCCCTTTATCTGACTGCGCCAATTTCTGAGAGCCTCACCATACAAAGCGGGGTCCGGGCGAGGGCTGATCTTCCACTGCTGCGAGACATTCGAGTCGGCGCCGCCTTCCGGGGCTTGGCTCAATCGCACTCTTACGCGCGAGGGAACGAACATCGCTTCGCCGACGAATAAACCCTCACCTGTTCGAAGGGATGGCAATAAATCCACTAGACCTCCCAGGTCGTCGGGAAACGCAGCCGCGACACGGGTTCGATCTTGGGGACTTGTGGTTCTTAATGCGATCATAGTGCCGCATCGTCACCGCCCTTGCGCGCGCTGACGCCCGGCGCGATTATAAGTTATCGTCGCAAGACGCCGCGAAGACCCCGGAAACGCACCGGCCCCAAGAATTGGCCCGCCGATGAGCAAGTACAGCCGAGCAAAGAAGCGCATCGCGATCTACAAGCGGTTTTCCAGCGACCGCCAAAACGAGATGTCGAACGAAGATCAGTCGGCTGTCTGCCATCGAAGTATTGATCATGAAGAAACGGAGGTCGTGGCAGAATTCGAAGACCGCGCGATCTCCGGGGCTTCGATGATCAATAGGCCAGGTATAAAGGCCCTATTGGCCGCTGCCGCCGAAGGGAAATTCGATAGAGTTTTGGTTGTTTCAACCAACCGCCTTGGACGCGACGAAGAGGATCGAGCCGCGATCCGGAAACGGTTGAATTTCCACGGCGTCAAGATTTTTACGCCTAGTGGGGAAGTTTCCCCACTCCTCGACGGCGTGGAGGCCGTCATGGCGACCGAGATGCTCCGGAACCTGGGACGACCCTCTGTCCGCCAAGGGCTCGCCGGAAATCTCAATCGAGGCAAAAGCGCTGGCGGACGCGCTTACGGCTATCAACCCGAGGGCACCGGAGAACTCAAGAAGGTAGATGCTGAAGCTGAAGTCATTCTGCGAATTTTCCAGGAATATGCTGCTGGCAAGAGCCCCGTCGATATAGCGGAAGCGCTGACCAAAGATGGCGTTTCGACGCCGAGGGGCGAGCCCGGAAGCTTCTGGAGAGCGTCGACCATCACGGGCAGTAGTTCTCGCGGTTACGGATTGCTCTCGAATTCGCTTTACCACGGCGTGCGGACTTGGAACCGCGTTACCATGTTGAAAAACCCGGACACCGGTCGGCGTGTTTCCCGGATCAATCCCAAATCTGAATGGATGGCAAACAAAGTCCCCGACCTCCGGATCGTACCTGAGGACTTGTGGGAGAAGGTGCAGGCACGCCGGCAAAAAGAAGCCCATGTCAGTCCAGGGCAACAACGCAGGCCCGTGCGGTTAAGCCCCATAAATTCGAAGCCGCTGGTGTTGGCTCTCCGATCGAAAGGAACATCAAGGCATGTGCGACCGACGTCCCGAACCACCGTCGAAAACCTGGAAAGCGAGCCCAAACGCCTGGCATCGCGATTATCGGGGTGCGCTCAGATTGCTCACTCTAACGATGGCAAGCGTGGAATTACAGCCGCTCAAACAGAAGCGAATGCCAAGGCCATCGTCGCGCGTCTTCGTGCGAGAAATATCAGGGTCATCTTTGTCAATCGGCATGTCCCTTCGGATGACATCGCAATGGATGGTCGTCATCCGAACGCAAACGGTCAAAAAGTTGATTGCCGCTCGGCTGCTAGCTCAAGTGATGGCTGCTATTGGGTCGCATAGATGACTTCTGCCGGGCGGGCGGACGGCCGGAGTCCGTTGTGGGTCATTCGCGACGTTTTGACCGGACACCGACGACTTCCGGTCTCCCTCGATCAGCGGACATTCTCAAGGACAGTCGGCATGTCTCAAAGGTGCCAGTTTCGCTGAGGCGTCGTTTGATCGGACTACCGCGAGGCGGCGGTGTAGAACCATCCAGTTGACCTAGATCAAAGCGCATAACAAACCGGGGTTTAGGCTGAAGTTATTCGACGGCCGCTTAACGCTTAACAAGGAGTAATGCCATGATGTGCGGCTGGTGGGACGGCTCTTCAGCGCCTTGGTACGGGATGATTTTTGGTCCGATCATGATGATCGTCTTCATCGTCCTAACGGTGCTGATCATCGCATGGGTGTTACGCGTATTTGGTCTCGGATGGCAATCCTCTACACAAGGAAACACTCCACTCGACACACTCAGGCATCGCTTCGCGCACGGTGAAATCGATCGCGCAGAATATGAGGAACGCAAGAAACTTCTGTCTGGCTCATGAGGCGCAGAAGCTCATGTCTCCTCTAAATAGTGCCCGTCCCAAGCAATGATGTGACGACCGTCGTGGCCTACTACTTCAGCAAGCTTCTCTCGGCAGACTTCGATGAGGCCGTTGTGAGGACGACAGAGGCTCTCAAACGCGAGGGCTTCGGCATCATTACCGAAATCGATGTCCAACAGACGCTCAAGAAGAAGATCAACGTGGACTTTCGGCCTTACCGTATCCTCGGAGCGTGCGATCCGGCACTCGCTTATGAAGCAGGGGAATCGGGTGAAGGAACGAACGGGGAATCTAATCTGCTTTCTTTACCGTTCTACAGAAGTTTGGACTCGCATAACGC
>Ga0208849_1002464_pt1 | contig 10086 bp, 12 predicted proteins | sample NGESurdeep072012_10_FD_184470 | JGI IMG/M metagenome (GOLD analysis project Ga0208849, IMG submission 184470) | Arctic peat soil microbial communities from Barrow, Alaska - NGEE Surface sample 53-3 deep-072012 (SPAdes) | ecosystem: Environmental > Terrestrial > Soil > Wetlands > Peat ...
GCGTGCGTTAGGGGGCCCGGCCCGTCGTCGTCGCGCATGAAAGATGCGCTCCTGCTAGTGCCACCCCTGCCTTCGCCTCGTCGCCCCGACCGGCGACCTGGCGGTCGCCTGCCGCGATCTGTGGCCCTGCCGGCGGCGTCGGTTCACTGATGCGGCTTCGGATCGCCTGGGCGACCGATCCCGGTCTCGAGCGTGAGGAGAACGAGGACGCCGTGGTCGTGTGGCGCAACAAGGCGGGCCTGGACACGCTGCTCGTGGTCTGCGATGGAATGGGCGGACACGCCGCCGGCCAGACGGCGAGCTCGATCGCGTCCAGGACCGTGACGAGCGTCCTGGCCGAAGACGGGGAAGAGGGCCCGGACATCGAGCGCCTCAAGCGCGCGTGCAAGGAAGCTAACACCGCGGTGTTCGAGGCGGCGCGTGACAACCCTGACTGGGCGGGCATGGGCAGCACGTTGGTGATCGCCGCCATCAGGGCCGGCGAGATGGCGGTCTTGAACGTTGGAGACAGCCCGGCCTACCTCTTTCGCAACAGCCTCGCGACTCTCGTGTCGCAGGACCACTCGTGGCCGGCGGAGCAGGTACGGCTCGGTCTGATCAAGCCGGAGGAGGCCGCCACGCATCCGCTGAAGCACCGCCTCACGCGGGCGGTCGGCGTGTGGGAGGCGATCCAGCCTTTCGCCGACAAGGTCAAGCTCGAAGAAGGCGACGCGGTCGTGCTGTGCAGCGACGGGGTCGAGACCGCGGGCGTGAGCGTGGAGGAGATGGGCCGGCTGCTGCTGAAGGACGGCAACCTCGACCGCGGGGCGGAGCGCGTGATCGAACGGTGCCGCGAGCTCGGAGCGCCCGACAACGTCACGCTGGCGGTGGCTCGCGTCGAGGTGGACGTGACGAAGACCGCTGTTCTGCCGAAGATGAAGCTTTAGCCGCGTCCCCCCATCCGGCCGGTCGCTTCGCGACGGGCCACCTTGCGCGCAAGCGCGATGAGGATGGGACTTACTGATGCCCCTTGCGGGGAAGGAGATTTCTTCAGTAGGCGCTGGCCAGAAGTTCCGTGATGTGTTCTACCGTCATTGTCGATCCGCGGGAGCGGAGGCCCGCTTCCAGTTGCATCTGGCATCCCGGGTTCGCGCTGACGACGACGTCGGCACGTGTGGCTGAGAGGTCGTCCAGCTTCTCCTGCAGAATGCGATTCGACATCTGCGGCTCGAGAGTGCTGTAGAGGCCCGCCGCACCGCAGCAGATCTCAGGGTGGCGCATCTCGATCAGCTCGATACCCGGCAGCGATCGGATCAGATCACGGGGCGGTTTGCGGATGCGCTGCGCGTGCGCAAGGTGGCATGCGTCCTGGTAGGTCACCCGCTGCTTGACCTCTTTCTTCGGCTCCGGGAGCCCGATCTCCGCCAGCCATTCCGTGATGTCCTTCACCTTGCCTTCCAATTCGGGATAGAAGTCCTTCAGGTGAGCTCCGCAACCGGCGGAGTCCACGACGAGCGCCTCGAAGTCACCGGCGAGGTAGGTGCTGGTGTTCGCGTCCCGCAGCCGCTCCGCGGTGTCCAGGTCGCCGTTGTGCGCGAAGAGCGCGCCGCAGCACCGCTCGCCCGGCGGAAACCACACCTCGCACCCGGCGAGCTGCAGCAGCTTCACCGCCGCCTGGTGCGATTGCGGGTAGAGGATCGGCATCACGCAGCCGACAAGAAAAGCGACGCGGTGCTTGCGCGGACCGATCGCCGGCACGACGTCACCCGCCGGGCGGCGGAACTGCGGGCGGAGCTTTGGCAGCTGACGGCCTGAGCGGACGACCGACGTGAGCCTCAAGGCCTGCGCCGCGCGCGCTGCCGAGCCGGCTGCCCGCAGACGGGTGGGATGAGCCAGCAGCTGGCGAAGCGCGACCTTGCTCAAGATGCGCTTCGGCGACGGGCGGCGCAGGCGCTCGACCTCGGCGCGACCCGCCTCGATGATCCGTCCATAGGGGACGCCTGATGGACAAACCGCCTCGCAGGTTCGACAGCCCAGGCATAGGTCGATGTGGCGGACCTGCTCTTCCTCGAATGACAGCGTCCCGCGCTTCCACTGGGTCATGAGGTAGAGCCGGCCGCGAGGCGACTCGGTCTCGAGGCCCGTGACACGGAACGTCGGGCATGCGTCAAGACACAGGCCGCAGTGGACGCAGGTGCTGAGGTCATCGTCGCTCAAAAGGTCGAACGGCTTGCTCACACCACGAACCTTCCGGGATTCAGAATCCCATCTGGGTCGAAGGCTCGCTTGATCCGCCGCATCACCTCGAGGGTCGGAGGCGGAGTGCCCCAGGCGCCGAGCTCGCCGGCAACCCCGGCCGGCGCAGCCATCAGGACGAGCGAGCCCTGCGCCGATTCAGCCGCGGCGCGCGCGGTGCGGACGTCCTCCAAGCGGTCTCCGAAAGACCAGTGTGCGATGCCGGCGCCGGGCGAGGCCCACCACTGCGCGCCCTCGGGCAGGCCTGACACGATTCCACGCAGTGCGTTCCGCGGCACGGAGATTCGGGCCCACGACTCCGGTCCACCCCTGGAGTGCTCCGCCCACAGCGATGAGCCGGCAGCCTTCCATCCGAGCTCTGCCACCATGCGATTCACCGCGTCCGGGCTCCCAAAGAACCGGGCCAGCACGCGTCCGTCGGAGAACAGCTCCAGCGCAGACGGCGCAAGTGGAAGGTCCAGGGCACGACCCGCCGCGTCCCACGCGTCCTCGATCGAAGCATTGGTCTTCTCAACGGTGATGTCGTGCAATGGCTGGGGAAACACCTTGAACGAGGCGGCCACGATCACACCAAGCGAGCCCATGGCTCCGAAGTGCAGCTTCATCAGGTCGTAGCCGCTCACGTTCTTGACCACGCGGCCGCCGGCGGAGGCGAGGTGTCCGTCCGGGAGCGCGACCCGGATGCCGATCAGGAAATCTCGCGCGGAGCCGAAGCGCTGGCGCAGCGGACCCGCCCAGCCTGTCGCCAGCAGCCCTCCGATGGTGTGGCCGGGTGAGTTGAAGGGGTCGAGCGGCAGGAACTGGCCGGCCTTGCCAAGCTCGGCCTGCAGAGCCTCGAGCGTGATTCCCGCCTCCACGCTGACCACCATGTCGGCCTGCGAGTGCTCGAGCACGCGGTCAAGGTTGGTCGTGTGCAGCTCGACGTCGCAGCGCAGCGGCGGACCGCCCATGCCGCCGGCCCGTCCACCACCGACCGGAACGACGGCGGAGCGACTCTCGGCGGCCTCGTGAAGTCGCCTGGCGAGCTCCTCCGCCGTCGCGGGCTTCTCGACCACCGGGGCTATCAGGGGTCCCCGCGAACTCACGGCGAAGCCTCCGAGTTCGTGGGGGCCTTTCACCACCATTTGGCTTCGATCGCGAGGCCGGTGCGCCCCGCGAGATGGACCTGCTTGCGAGTCGGGTCGGGAAAGATCTTTCCCGGATTGAGGATCCCGTCGACGTCCAACACCCTCTTGACGCGCTGCATGGCGTCGAGGTCGTCTGGGCTGTACACCCAGGGCATGAACGCGCTCTTCTCCAGCCCGATGCCGTGCTCGCCCGACAGCGCGCCGCCAAGCTCGACCACGGCGCGGAGCATCTCCTCGCCGGCGCCCTCCACCTGCTGCAGCACGTCGCGGTCACGCAAGTCGAAAAGGATGTTGGGGTGAAGGTTGCCGTCGCCCGCGTGGAACACGTTGGCAACCGGCAGCTTGTAGTGCTCGCCGATCTCGCCGACGGCTGAGAGCACTTGAGGCAGGCGCGAACGCGGTACGACGCCGTCGTGCAGGTAGTAGTTCGGCTTGATCCTTCCAAGAGCGCCGATGGCGCCCTTGCGCCCGGCCCACAAGAGATCTCGCTCAGCCGGCGTCTGCGCCTCGCGCAGCGCGTAGCCCTCGTTCTCCTCCAGCACCTCACGAATCGCGCCCATCAGCTCGCGCGTCGACTCGGCGATGCCGTCGACCTCGACGAGAAGGACCGCGCCGGCGTCCGTCGGATAGCCAGCGTGGTAGTGAGCCTCGACGGCGCCCACCGTCATGTGGTCCATCATCTCGAGCGCCGCCGGCACGATTCCGCGCGCAATGATCGCCGACACGGCATGGCTTGCCGTTTCGATAGTGGGGAATGCAGCCAGCAAGGTGGCGACGCTGGGCGGGATGCGCAACAGGCGGACCTTGATCTTGGTGATCGCGCAGAGCGTGCCTTCCGAGCCGACCAGCACGCCGCACAGGTCGAGGCCGATGCGGTCGGGCGCGTCGCCGCTGACCCAGTGGATGCTGCCGTCCGCGAGCACCACCTCCATGCCGAGCACGTGGTTGGTGGTGACCCCGTAGTAGAGGCAGTGAGGTCCACCGGAGTTTTCAGCCGCGTTGCCACCGATGGTGCAGGCCTTCTGGCTCGAGGGATCCGGCGCATAGAAGAGACCGTGCGACGCAGCGACCAGCGACAGCTCCTGGTTGACCACGCCGGGCTCGACGAGCGCGGTCTGCGCGACCGTGTCGATCTCGAGGATCCGCCGCATGCGCGTCACCTGCAGCGCGATGCCGCCGCGAATCGTCACTGCGCCACCGGAGAGTCCGGTTCCGGCGCCGCGAGGCACCACCGGGATGTGGTGCTTCGCGGCCACCTTGATCACGCGGGCGACCTGCTCAGTCGACGCGGCCAGCACGACCGCATCGGGGATGGCGCCCTCGATGGAAGCGTCGCGTTCGAAGATGCGAAGGTCGTTGGCCGAGTCGATCACCGATTCACGGCCGACGATTCGCCTTAGCTCTTCAACCACCGCAGCTTCCAGTGCCATCAGGCCAGGGGTGCCTCACGCTCGGGGCTTCGCTCAAAGGCTTCGAACCTGCGCGTCGTTGAGCCTGGCAGGCCTGGCGCCTCAACTGCCTGCGCGCCGACGACCAGGAGGTCGAGCCATGGCCGGCATTCCTCGTCGGAAGGCATGCGGTCGGCCCGCTCGAAGAGAGCCTCCTGGATGCGGCTGTGCGGGGAGACCTGGATCGTGTACCAGACCGAAAGGCCGTCGGGTGTGACCGCGTGATGCGTCTCGTCGACGCGACGGTTCACCGGCAGGCGCATGGGCTTCGCCTCGGCCGCGGATCGCAGCCGTGCGGCGGTCGCACCGATGTCCTCCATCAGGTCCAGCTTAAACTCGAACGATGAACGGAAAGGCGAGGGTGAAGGCGGCGATTGCAATGGGGGTGGCCGACCGGCCGCCGGTGGGCGCGTGGGGACACACCTACCGCGAGGAATGGTCGCCGGAGTCGCTCGCGGCGATTACCGTCGAAAGAGCGCGTCAGTTTGGTTGGGACTTCGTGAAGTTCCAGCCGCGCGCGAGCAGCTTTGCAGAGGCGTTCGGATCGGTGTACAAGCAGGCCGGTCATCGGTTGAAAGGCCCGGTGCTGGTCAGCGCCGCCGTGCCGGATCTCGAGTCCTGGCGCACCGTGCAGCTGGTCAATCGCCAGGCGTTGGACGACCAGGTGGAGTCGATCGGGATGGTGGTGCGCGAGCTCGGTCCCGACGTCCCGGTGATCCAGACCGTGTTCAGCCCGATCACCGTGGGCGGCTACCTGGTCGGGAAGTCGCAGTCGCGCGTCGTGCGCGAGCTTCGCAAGCACACCGAGCTCGTCCGGCCGGCGCTGGAGCGGATCGCTGACGCGCTGGTGGATTTCAGCCGCCGTTCGATCGAGGCTGGCGCCGCGGGAATCTTCTACGCCATCTCGGGCTACGCGGGCCGAGGCGTGATGCCCGAAGCCGTCTACCGCGAGCTCGTGCTGCTGTACGACATCAGCGTGCTGGGGCAGCTGCCGGAAAAAGCCTGGTTCAACGCCGTGCACCTCTGCGGCTCGAACCTGAACTTCGGCCTGGCCCGCGACATGCCGGCGCAGGTGGTCAGCTGGTCGATCCACAACCAGGGCAACCCATCGCTGGCCGAGGGCAGAAAGCTGGGCGGACGGGCGGTGATGGGCGGGCTCGGACAGCGCGCGAGCCTTCTCTATGGACCCCCGGCGGAGGTCGAAGCAGAGGCGAGGCGGGCGGTGGCCGAGACGGGCGGTCGCGGGTTGCTGCTCGCGCCCGGATGCTCGGTTCCTACACGAGCCAGGGACATCAACCTGGCGGCGATGGTGTCGGCGCTCGCGGCATGAATCGCGTAGCGAGCCTGGCGGAGATCGTCCTTTGGGTGTACGACATGGACGCGGCGCTGCATTTCTACCGCGACGTGTTCGGCCTGGAACTGATCTCGCCGCCAGAGCTGCCGAACAAGTTCCTTCGCGCGGGTCCAGGCGGCTTCGGAATTCCCGAGATGATCGTGCTGGTTCCGCATCCCGACCGGTCGGTCGAGTTTCCGCGAGAGAAGGTGAAGCGAGTCCTGCACCATATCGCCTTCAGGGTGGAGGCGGATGCGTACGACGCCCTACAGCTGCATTTCATGGCAAAGGGTCTCCAGGTGCGCACCGGAGTGCATCCCGTGCTGAAAGGCGTGCGTACGTTCTACGTCGACGACCCCGACGGGAACGAAGTCGAATGCATTGCTCCTCATCCGTCAAAGGAAGCGGCCCGTTGATCAGCCCCGGCATCCTTCCTGCGCCGCCCCGACGCGGTCGTCGTCCACCTGGCCACCCTCGCCGCTCACGTCGAGAACTTGCTGGCGGCCGATCACCCTCTGGATAAGACGCCCATCGGCCTCACGAACGCCAAGAACGATCGGCGGCGGGCGATGGAGACCATCCTGGTCCTGCTCGCCAACGCCGAGGTGCGCGACTACGTGGCGGAGCTGAAGCGGCTCGGGTTGGTGACGGTCAAGGGCTGAGGTCGGGCCGGACCGGTCAAGCGGTCTGCGGCTGGGTCTCGGGCTGAGGACTGCGCGAAAGTAGCGTCGCGCTCACGCCGATGATCAGTGCGATCGTGCCGAGAATCAGCGTCAACGGCTCAGGCAGGTGGATGCCCAGAGCGCCGTCCAGCGAGTATGGGCCGGCGCCTGTGAACGCCACCGCCGCGGCGCCGACGGTGAGGGCGAGATTGTACTCATATCCGCCTTTTCCGGCCCAGAAGCCCTTGCTCAGATGGACGGTGCCGATCGCCACCAGCATGGCGCCTGCGATCGTGAGGCTGCCGAGAGGCGAAAGCAGGCCAAACGCGAGTAGGAGGCCGCCGCCGAACTCGGAAAGCGCCGCGATCCACGCCCACGGTTGAGCCGGGCGGATGCGAAGCCTCTGGACCGACTGGGCCCATTTGGTCATCCCAGGGCCACCCCACCAGCCGAAGAGCTTCTGCGAGCCATGCGCGGCAATGATCAGGCCGATGCCGAGTCGAAGAATCAAGAGTCCAAGCGCGGTCATCATCGTTGGTAGCTACCTCCAGTAGAGCTCTGACATTCCGTTACCCAGGCCGGCGCGAACTTGAAACATGAACGCCGTCGAGCCGCCGGACACCTCGATCAGGTCGCGGATAGACTCACCCCGGAGGGCCCGTAGCTCAGCTGGTCAGAGCGGCCGACTCATAATCGGCTGGTCGTTGGTTCGATCCCAACCGGGCCCACCTTGAACTCCAAAATGAGCAAAGTCCGGCACATGACATCGTGCAAAGTGAAGAACGAGCGGACGATTAGAAGGGGACCCGTCTATCCAGGTCAACTTTGTTGGCTGGTCGCTGCGGTCGCGCTCATGACGGTGGCATGCGGTGATTCCTCCCGAGCGGCCGCCTCGCCCTCACCAGCTCCAGCAGTCGCCGTCGTGTTTCCGCCCACCACAGCTGCGCAGGCGAAGCGCCTGGCGAGCGCCGAAGGGGACGCACCGTCGGTGACCGAGTTCTACAGCGAGACCGTTGGATTACCGACCTGCCCGCAGCCCAAACGGTCGGTAATCATGGCGGCCGGGCTGACGGGGCGCCAGGTCGCCGCTGATTTGCTGAAGTACTTCTATGACCAGGGACTCGACAACGACTGCGGTTCCCTGGTCCTCGCCTACACGGATCCGGTCGAATACGGCAGCGACTACACGGTGGGGCGAGTGAACCTCAATGTCAACGGTTCCCAACACCAACTGGAGGTGGACGCGGTGGCAGACGGCGTGATTTTCACTATCAACTATTGATCGCGGCCCGAGCAGACAACCCCGCGCTCGGCATCGGGACGCGGAAAGCCGAGCTTGCAACGGCTACATGGATCGAAGACCGCCGATTCAACCGTGGCGGCTGTGCCGAAAATCTCGGCGATCGCCCTCTGTGACATCGAGTGGCGAAGCGGCCCGAGGCGTGTCGCGGGAGCTGGGTGCACCGCGATGGCCGAACGCGGCGGAGGCTTAGTCGGGGCGGCGGCTCCGGCCGTGCGGTGATAATCGACGGGAATGAGGCTTGATTGGGCGCTCCTCGCCAGCGCCGCCGAAGGTCCGCCCAACGGACTCGTGTACATCCTCGGCGCCGGCATCGACACCCTCTGGCGCGAACAGTACCCGGCGCCGTTCGGAGGCGCGATGGTGCTGCGGCTCCTGACCACGCGCCTGGAGACCGAACGCGCGCACAAGGTCGAGGTCCACTGCAGCGATGAGGATGGCGGGGCGGTGCTCGCGCAGCCGATCGTCCTGACGATTCCAGCCCGGCAGGTTCCCGCCGAGCATCCGCATGGCTGGGACCTGGCCGCGCACATCGTGATCAACCTGAACGGCGTGGCCATCACGCACCCTGGCTTCTACAACTTCGAGATCCTCGTCGACGACCAGCAGGTCCGCACGCTCCCCTTCCGGGCGGAGCAGACGCAGCGGAGCGACCAATGACTCAGTGGCTGATCAGCCTGGTCGCCACGTGGGGTTATATCGCCATCTTCGTGACGATGGTCGGGGAAAGCGCCGGCCTGCCGATCTCGAGCGAGATCGTGGTGCCGCTTGGCGGCGCGCTCGCGTCGCAGGGCAAGCTCAACTACATCCTCGTGGTGTTGGTGGCGAGCGTCGCGAACCTTGCCGGCTCGCTGATCGCCTTCTACCTCACTCGCCGTTATGGCGAGCGGGTGGTACTCAGCCGCGCCGGGCGGAGGGTCGGTTTGAGCAGGGGCCACCTCCGGCTGTCGAATCGCTTCTTCGAACGCTTTGGACTCTGGGCCGTTTTCATCGGCCGGCTGGTGCCGATCGTGCGCACTTACATCTCCTTTCCGGCCGGGCTTTCGAAGATCGGTTACGTCAGATTCACGCTTGCCACGCTGGCGGGCGCGATCGCCTGGAACCTCGCCCTCGCATATGCCGGGCTGAAGCTGGGTCAGCATTATCAGACGGTCGCGGCCACGCTCGGCCCGTTTGCGATACCGATCGCCATCGGCGTGGTGATCCTGCTTGCCGTCCTCTGGTGGTTTGGCAGGAAGCTCGGAGAGGACGAGGAGACGGCGGTCGAGAGCAGATTGGGGAAGCGTTAGGCGCCGGCCTGCTGGAATCGCGTCAAAGAGAAATGCGAGATGTCGCGCGAGGTGTGGCCCTCGTACGCCAGGTCCGCCGCGATGTCGCCGATCACGGGCGCGAACTTGAACCCGTGGCCTGAGCAAGCGCTGATCACGACCACTCGCGGGTCTTCGGGGTCGAGACCTACGGCGAAGTGACCATCAGGTGTGTTGGTGTACATGCACGTGGCCGTACGGATCACGCGCTGGGTGACACCGCGCAGGCGCGTTTTCACATAGCGTCGCAAGGGATCCAGATCGCTGTCGGCAACGTCACGCAGTACATGCTCCGGGTCTGTCGCATCCCCTTCGTGATGTCGCGCGATCTTCAGCGAAAGACCGTCCAGCGATGGAAAGCCGTAAACGTCTCCGATGCCATGTCCGATGTCCTGCGCCTGCCGGATGAAAACCGGAAACCTGCCGGGCGTCAGCCAGTCGGCTTCAGCATCGATCGCGAACCACGCGAGCACCTGGCGCTCCACGGTGAGCGGGAGCCAGTCGATCAGCTCATGCATCCACGGACCCGCCGCGATGACGACCGCGTCGAACGTTTCACGCGCCACGTCCGTCACGACCTCGACGGCGTCTGAGAGGTGGTTGACGGCGGAGACCGCGACGCCACGCCTGATCTCTCCGCCGAGCGCCTCGACGCGGCCGATCATGGCGGCCAC
>Ga0208849_1002465_pt1 | contig 10086 bp, 14 predicted proteins | sample NGESurdeep072012_10_FD_184470 | JGI IMG/M metagenome (GOLD analysis project Ga0208849, IMG submission 184470) | Arctic peat soil microbial communities from Barrow, Alaska - NGEE Surface sample 53-3 deep-072012 (SPAdes) | ecosystem: Environmental > Terrestrial > Soil > Wetlands > Peat ...
CTCGTCATCGTCGCCGTCAGTGGCATCAGCGGCCTCGTCATCGTCGCCGTCAGTGGCATCAGCGGCCTCGTCATCGTCGCCGTCAGTGGCGCTCTCGAAATCCTTCGGCCGACCCTGGGTGGCAAAGGGCATGCCAAACGCCTCCAGCAACGCAAACGCCTCGGCGTCGGTCTGAGCAGATGTGGTGATCGTGATGTCCAACCCCCGCACTTGGTCGATCCCGTCGTAGTCGATCTCAGGGAAGATGATCTGCTCCTTGACACCCAGCGTGTAGTTGCCGCGGCCGTCGAACGAGCGTGGGTTCAACCCGCGGAAGTCGCGGATCCTGGGGATCGCGATCGACACCAGGCGGTCGAGGAACTCGTAGCCGCGCTCGGATCGCAGCGTGACCGCCAAGCCGACCGGCATGCCCTCGCGCAGTTTGAACGCCGCGATCGACTTACGCGCGCGGCGCACGCTCGGCTGCTGGCCGGCGATCGTGGCGAGCTGGTCCTGCGCCGCCTTGAGCATTTTCGAGTCCTGCTTGGCTTGACCCACGCCCATGTTCAGGGTGATCTTCTCGAGCTTCGGCGCCTGCATCACCGAGGCGTAGCCGAAGCGCTCGATCAGCGCCGGGCGAATCTCCTCCAGATAGCGGGTTTTCAGGCGGGCTTTGGTAGCGGTCTCGGTCATCTCAATCAGTCGATTCTCGTCCCGGTGCGCTTGGCGACACGCAACGGCTTGCCGTTCTCGCGCTCGATCCGAACCCGCGTCGGCTGGCCGCCTTTGGGGTCGATCAGCATCACGTTTGACACATGGATCGGGCCCTCGCGCGAGATCACGCCGCCCACTGCCGCGGCGCTCTGGGCGCCCGCGACCTGCTGGGGGCGGGTATGGCGCTTGACCATGTTCAGGCCCTCGACGTAAAGGCGCTCCTTCTTTGGCTCCACGCGCAGCACGCGACCGCTCTTGCCGCGGTCCTTGCCGGCGATCAGCTTCACCTGGTCGCCGGAGCGGATCTTTAGCGAGCGGCGATTCGGGGCCGTGGTAGTGCTGGACGATCTCCGATCGGTCATCAGAGCACCTCGGGCGCCAGCGAGACGATCTTCATGAAGTTGCGCTCGCGCAGTTCGCGCGCCACCGGCCCGAACACGCGCGTCCCGCGCGGGTTGTTCTGGTCGTCGATGATCACCGCTGCGTTCTCGTCGAAGGCGATGTACGTCCCGTCCTCGCGGCCGATCGCCTTCTTGGTGCGCACCACCACGGCGGTGACCACCTCGCCCTTCTTCACGGCGCCCTGCGGGTTGGCCTGCTTGACCGTCGCGGTGATGACGTCGCCGACAAAGGCGTAACGACGCCTGGAGCCGCCCTTCACGCGGATGCAAAGGATCTCGCGCGCGCCGGTGTTGTCGGCCACGCGCAGCCTCGTCTCGTTCTGGATCATCGCGCCCGCTCCAGCACATCGACCAGCTTCCAGCGCTTGCTCTTGGACAGCGGCCGGCACTCGATCACGCGCACCACGTCGCCCTCGTGCGCCTCGTTGTTCTCGTCGTGCGCGTGCAAGGTGCTCGAGCTGCGCACGATCTTCTCGTAGCGCCGGTGACGACGGGCGAAGTCGATCCGCACGGTGATCGTCTTGTTGGCCTTGTCTGACACCACGAGTCCCTGTCGCACAGCGCGCCTACCCTCGACAGCGGCATGCACCGGAGCAAGCTGCTCCACCGGTGTGGCACCCTGCCGCTTGGCGTTTCTTTTCGTGCGTTCCTGCAGCCGCCGGGTGCGCCGACGAACCGCCTTGGCACGGCGCTCGCCCACGCGCTCGGCATGACGATCCTCGGGTGAAAGCTTTGGGCGAGCCTCGCCGGAATGGGTCGAGCGCGCCTTGCGGCGGCGCTCCTTGGAAGAGACCTGCTCCACCGGCTGGGCCGGGGTGGCCGCGGCGGGAGCAGCCTCCGCCGGAGCCTCCTCGGCCTTGGGCTCAGGCTTGGCCTCGGCCTCGGGCTTGGGCTTGGGCTTGGCATCGGCATCGGCATCGGCATCGGGGACCTCGACCGCAGCGGCCTCAGCCTCGGTGCTCGTCGCAGCGGCGGTCGCCTCGGCGCCCTCCGTGGGTGCGGCCTCAGCGGCCTGCTCGCCAGCGCTCTCGGGCGTCTCGTTGTTATCTGATTCGTCAGCCATTTTGTCCGTTTCCTGTCTTGCTCTCGGCTTGGGTCTTGCTCTCGTCTTGGCCCACACGCAGGACCCGTTCACGCTCGACGGTCAACGCCCGAGCGAGGTCGCGCCTCGCACGAGGGACTCCGGCGGTGTCGTCCAGCTCTCCGGTGGCGTTTGAGAAACGCAACCCGAACAGCTCCTTGCGCAGAGTGGCGATCCGCTCGGCAAGTTCCTGCTCGGACAGGTCCCTTATCGCTCTGGCCTCCATCAGTCCTCGCGCATCACAAACTTGGACTTCACGGGCAGCTTGTGCGCGGCCAGCCGGATCGCATCGCGAGCAAGCGACTCGGGCACGCCGGCCAACTCGAACATCACGCGTCCGGGCTTGACCACGGCGACCCAACCTTCGGGCGCGCCCTTGCCGGAGCCCATCCGCGTCTCGGCCGGCTTCTTCGTGACCGGCTTATCCGGGAACACGTTGATCCACACCTTGCCGCCACGCTTGATCTTGCGCGTCATCGCGATTCGCGCGGCCTCGATCTGGCGGTTTGTGAGCCAGCCCTGTTCAAGGGACTTCAGCCCATACTCGCCGAACTGGACCTTCACCTGGCCGCGCGAGTTTCCACGACGGCGCCCACGGTGCTGCTTGCGGTGCTTGACACGCTTGGGGGACAGCATCAGCGACTCACCTCGGGGCTGCGGTTGCCTCCACCCGGTCCACGACCGCCGCCACCCGGACCACCCGGTCCGCGACCGCCGCCGCCAGAACCACCGGGTCCACCAGGACCACGTCCGCCGCCACCTGGACCGCGTCCGCCGCCACCGCCGCCGCCCGGACCACGGCCACCACCACTGCCACCGCGACCGCCCTGTCCACCAAATCCGCCGGGGCCACGTCCTCCGCCCTGGCCGCCGCCCTGGCCACCGCCACGTCCGCCACGTCCGCCGCCACCGCCTGCACCACGGCCACGGCCGTCGCGTCCATCGCGGCCACCGCGACCGTCGCGGTCGTTGCTGGGGGCCGCCGGCGCGGTCATGTCGGTGAGATCGGCGCCGGTGTAGCCCTCGGGCATGATTTCGCCCTTGTTCACCCAGCACTTCACGCCGATCCGCCCGAAGGTGGTGCGTGCCTCGTAGAAGCCGTAATCGATGTCGGCGCGCATCGTGTGCAGCGGCACGCGACCGTCGGAGTAGCTTTCGGTGCGAGCCATCTCGGCGCCTCCCAACCGCCCGGAGACCTGCACCTTCACGCCCTTCGCGCCCGAGCGCATCGCACTGGTCAGCGCGCGCTTCATCGCCCGACGGAAGGCGACGCGGTTCTGCAGCTGCTCGGCGATCGACTGGGCCACCAGCTTGGCGTCGAGCTCGGGTCGCTTGATCTCGAGGATGTTGACCTTGATCTGCTTGTTCGTCATGCGATGCAGATCGCGGCGCAGCGCATCCACTTCGCTGCCGGACTTGCCGATCACGATGCCGGGACGGGCCGTGTGGATGTTGACCTCGAGCTCGTTTGCGTCCTTACGGATCGTGATGTCCGATAGACCGGCATGGGCCAGCTTGCGCACGATGTGCGCGCGGATGCGGATGTCCTCGTCGAGGTACTCCGCGAAGTTCTTCTCGTTAAACCAGTTCGACTTCCAATCGTGGATGTAACCCACGCGCATAGCCTCTGGATGAACCTTTTGACCCATTCTCGCTCTTCGCTCTTCTCTCTATCTCAGTCTCTTTGTGTCCGGCTCGTGCCTAGGAGCCCGGTGTCAGCGTGATCGTCAGGTGGCTTGTGCGCTTGCGGATCGGCGTCGCCCGTCCCATTGCGCGCGGGCGGAAACGCTTGATCGTGGGCCCCTCGTCGGCATATGCCTCCCGGACGATCAGATCGTCCTCGAGCAACTCGTGGTTGCTCTCGGCGTTTGCCACTGCCGACTCGAGCAGCTTGCTCCAGTCGCGCGCCACCTCACGAGGGGTGAAGGCGAGGATAGCGCGTGCCTCCTGTACGGACTTGCCCCGTAGGTGCCCGCACACCATCCGCGCCTTACGCGCGGAGGTCCGCACGTAGCGTGCATGAGCGCGAACGACTTTACGGGTGGGCGTCGCTTTTACGCTCGCTGCCATGCCCCGAGCAAGTTTTTTGGAGGGCTTTGCCGCGTCCTGGGCCTTTGCGGCCTGTTTGGCCTCCTCCCCGTCTCCGGGAGCAGCGGCTTTGCTCTCGACAGCTTTTTTCGCGGCGCGTTTGCTTTTCGCCGGGGCTTTCAGCGTCGCCTGCTGGCCATCGGGGCCTCCCTCGTCTTCCGCTACAGCGTCTTTTTTTGCGGCCGGTTTTTTCGTAGCAGCTTTTTTGGTGGCCGGTTTCTTCGCGGCGGCGGGCTTTGCCGGCGCCTCGTCCTTGGCCTCCTCGTTCGGGCCCTTCTCCTCCTCGGCGCTCATCGGACCCTCCCGGAGCCAATATGCCCGCGATAGGTCCGCGTCGGCGCGAACTCGCCGAGCTTATGTCCGACCATCGACTCGCTCACGAACACCGGCACGTGCTTGTGACCGTCGTGCACCGCGATCGTGTGCCCGACCATCTCCGGAAAGATCGTCGAGGCACGCGACCAGGTCCTGAGCATTTTTTTGTTGTTCTCCGCGTTCAGCGCCTCGATCCGCGCCATCAAACGCTCTTCCACCCACGGGCCCTTCTTGCTTGAGCGACTCATCTCTGCTTGCCCTTCCCTCGTCTACGACCGCGCACGATGTACCGGTCGGAGGTCTTGTTTTTCTTGCGCGTGCGATACCCGAGCGTCGGCACGCCCCACGGCGTCACCGGATGGCGACCGGCCGTGGTCGAGCCCTCGCCGCCGCCGTGCGGATGGTCGACCGGGTTCATCGCCGTGCCGCGCGTCTGCGGGCGCACGCCCATGTGGCGCTTGCGCCCGGCCTTGCCGACCTTCACGTTCTGGTGCTCGGCGTTGCCGATCGTGCCAACCGTCGCCCGGCACTCGGCGCGCACGAGGCGCATCTCGCCCGAGGGCAGTCGCAATGTCGCCATCTCCCCGTCCTTGGCCATCAGCTGCACCGAGGCGCCGGCCGAGCGCGCGAGTTGGCCGCCGCGGCCGGGCTGGAGCTCGACGTTGTGCACCACCGTGCCGACCGGCATGCGCGCCAGCTCCATGCAGCTGCCGACGGCGATGTCGGCGCCCTCGCCGGAGGAGACGGTCATACCGACCATGAGGCGCTGGGGGGCGAGGATGTAGCGCTTCTCGCCATCGGCGTAGTGCAACAGCGCGATATAGGCGGAGCGGTTGGGGTCGTACTCGATCGCGGCGACCTTCGCGGGCACCCCATCCTTGCGACGCTTGAAGTCAACCCGCCGGTAGGCGCGCTTGGCGCCGCCGCCGCGATGACGAGAGGTCTTACGTCCGTGCGCGTTGCGCCCGCCGCTCTTCTTCAATCCTTCGATCAGCGTCTTCTCAGGCTCAGACTTGGTGATCTCGGCAAAGTCCGGGTACGACACGAAGCGCATACCGGGGCTCGTGGGCTTGGGCTTACGGATGGCCATGACTGACTGTCGCTCTCCCTCTGCCTCTAGGACTCGAGGGCCTGCAAGCCCTGGAAGATCGGAATGCTCTCGCCATCGCGCACCTGCACGATCGCCTTCTTCCAAGTGCGCGTGCGCCCGGCGATGCCGGCGCGGCGCTTGGGCTTGGACTTGACGCTCAGCGTCCGCACCTCGACCACGTGCACGTCGAACAGCGCCTCGACCGCCTGGCGGATCTGCGTCTTGTGCGCGTCGGGGTGGACCCTGAAGGTGTACCTGTTGGCCGCCGAAAGCACATAGCTCTTCTCGGACACCACCGGCCTCAAGATCACTTGCGAATGCTCCATCAGGCCTTCACCTCCTCGGCGGCAGCGGGCTCCTCGGCGGGGGGGGGCTCCTCGACCTCGGCGGGCTTCGCGATCTTGGCCTCGGCCTTGACGGGCTCTGCGACCTCAGCGGGCTCCGCGGCCTTGGCCGGCTTCGCGGGCTCCTCGGTCTTGGCGGTCTCCTCCGCCTTCGCGGGCTTCGCGGCCTTGGCGGGCTCCTCCGCCTTTGCGACCTTCGCGGCCTTCGGCTCCTCCGCTGTGGCCGATCCGGCAGCGCGCGCGGTGAGCGCGTCAAGCGCCGGCTGTGAGATCAGCAGTGCGGCCGCCCCGAGCAGGTCGGCGACGCCGACGCTCTCGTGCGTGAGCACCGCCACGCGCGTCAGGTTGCGGAACGACAGGGCGGCGTTTGACTCCTCCGCGGTGAGCACCACGAGCGTCGGGCGTATCTGGGCGGGTGGACCCCAATCTTCGAGCAGCCTGAGCGCCTGCTTGGTCTTTGGCGTTGCGAAGGCCGCGGCATCGAGCACGGCGATCGAGCCACGCTCGGCGTGCAGGGAGAGCCCGCTGCGCAGCGCAGCGCGCTGCTCCTTGCGGTTGACCTTGAAGGTGTAGGAGCGCGGTTTTGGTCCGAACACCACGCCGCCCCCCGTCCAGATCGGCGAGCGGTTCGAGCCGGCTCGCGCCCGCCCGGTCCCCTTCTGCCGCCAGGGCTTGGCGCCGCCGCCCGAGACCTGGCCGCGCGTCTTCGTCGCGGCCGTTCCGCGCCGACGCGCCGCCTGCTCGGCACGCACGCTCTGATGCACCAAGGCGCTTTTGAAGGGCGCCGCGAAGGCCTGCTCATCGAGCTTGACCTTCTTGCTTGATGCTCCCAAGATTGGTGCCTCAGGCATCGCTGCGCACCTCCACGAAGGCGCCCGTCGGACCGGGCACCGAACCGCGCACCATCAGCAGGTTCTCCTTCGTGTCTACCGCGATGACCTCCAAGCCCTTCTGGGTCGCCCGCTTGTTGCCCATCTGTCCCGGGCCGCGGATGCCCTTGAACACGCGCGAGGGCGTGGCCGAAGCGCCGATCGAGCCGGGAGCGCGGACGTTGTGCGAGCCGTGGGACTTGGGACCGCTGGCGAAGTTGTGGCGCTTGATCGTCCCCTGAAAACCCTTCCCCTTGGAGGTTCCCGCGATCTTCACGCGCGCCCCCACTGCGAAGGACTCGACGGTCACCGTCTCGCCGACCTGGAGCTCCGCGGCCTCGTCGCGAAACTCGACCAGGTGGCGCATCGGCGGCGCGTCGGCCTTCTTCAGATGGCCGAGCTCGGCTTTCGTGAGGTGCTTCTCCTTGCCCTTGCCAAACGCCAGCTGGACCGCCTCGTAGCCGTTGCGCTCCAGCGTGCGGATCGCCGTCACCGGACATGGTCCGGCCTCGAGCACGGTCACGCGTGCGACGCGGCCGTCCTCCTGGAAGACCTGGGTCATGCCGAGCTTCTTGGCGAGTATCGCTGCCATCGGATCTCCTCAGCTCGCCAGACGGATCTCGATGTCCACACCGGCCGGGAGGTGATCCAGGCGCTGGAGCGAGTCGACCGTCTTCGGGGTCGGCTGGTGAATGTCGATCAGGCGCTTGTGCGTGCGGATCTCGAAGTGCTCGCGCGAGTCCTTGTCCTTGAAGGGTGAGCGAATCACGCAGTACACGTTCTTCTCGGTCGGCAGCGGCACCGGCCCGGACACGCTCGCACCGGTGCGCGTCGCCGTCTCCACAATCTCCTTCGCCGCCGACTCGATCGCGGACGTGTCGTACGCCTTGAGCCGGATGCGGATCTTGTTCTGGGTGGTGGCTGCCATTTTCTTTAAGTTCTCTCGGTTCTCTGCTGCTGTTTGCTTGTCTTGGTCCTAATTGCTGCTGGTGACTCTTCGTCTTGGCTGCTGTCTGGCTCTGCTGACTCTGCTCTGCTCTGCGGGCGCTGCGTTGACCGGCGGCGGGATGAGTCCCCCACCGGCCCCTCCCCTGGCGGCGGCAGAAAGGGCGGGGCGGGCGGGTTCTCATCCGTCCAATCCGCCCCCTCGCCGCTCAGGCGGGGCTTTGTTCGTCGTATCGGACTACCAATGGGCGCGCCCCCGGTGATCTCAAGGGCGCGCGCGTGCTACTCGATGATCTCGCTGACCACGCCCGAGCCGACCGTGCGCCCACCCTCTCGGATGGCGAAGCGCAGGCCCTGGTCCATGGCGATCGGCTGGATCAGCTCGATCTCCATCTGGACGTTGTCGCCGGGCATGACCATCTCAACGCCCTCGGGCAGTTTGGCCTGACCGGTCACGTCGGTCGTACGGAAATAGAACTGAGGCCTGTAGCCCGTGAAGAACGGCGTGTGGCGACCGCCCTCCTCCTTCTTGAGCACGTAGACCTCGGACTTGAACTTGGTGTGGGGCGTGATCGAGCCTGGCTTGCAGAGCACCTGGCCGCGCTCGATCTCCTCCCGCTTGGTACCGCGCAGCAGACAGCCAACGTTGTCGCCGGCCTGACCCTGGTCGAGGATCTTGCGGAACATCTCCACGCCCGTCACCACGGTCGTGGTCGTGTCATGGATACCGACGATCTCCACGGTGTCGCCGGTGTTGACGATCCCCTGCTCCACGCGGCCGGTGGCGACGGTGCCACGGCCGGTGATCGAGAACACGTCCTCGACGGGCATCATGAAGGGCTTGTCGAGCTCGCGCACGGGATCCGGGATGTAGGAGTCCAGCGCCGCCGCCAACTCGACGATCTTGTCCTTGTACTGCTCGTCGCCTTCCAGCGCCTTCAGCGCCGAGCCGGTGATGAACGGGATGTCATCGCCGGGGAAGTCGTACTCGCCGAGCAGCTCGCGAACCTCGACCTCGACCAGTTCGAGCAACTCCTCGTCGTCGACCATGTCGGCCTTGTTGAGGAATACCACGATGTATTTGACGCCCACCTCGCGGGCGAGCAGGACGTGCTCACGGGTCTGGGGCATCGGGCCGTCGGCGGCGGAGACGACGAGGATCGCGCCATCCATCTGCGCGGCGCCGGTGATCATGTTCTTCACGTAGTCGGCGTGACCGGGGCAATCGACGTGCGCGTAGTGGCGCTTCTCGGTCTGATATTCGACGTGAGCGGTGTTGATCGTGATGCCGCGAGCCCGCTCTTCGGGGGCCGCGTCAATGTCGGCATAGGCCTTGTAGGTCGCCCCGCCGGTCTCGGCCAGCACCTTGGTAATGGCCGCCGTCAGTGACGTCTTGCCATGATCGACGTGGCCGATCGTACCAATGTTGCAGTGCGGCTTATTCCGCTCGAATTTCTCTTTAGCCATCGGGGCTCTCCGTTCCTGCTGATTCCGTTAGATCAGGCGAACTTCGCCTGGACTTCCTCTGCCACAGCCTGTGGCACCTGAGCATAGTGACTGAACTGCATGGTGTAGTTCGCCCGCCCCTGGCTCATCGAGCGCAGCTGGTTGACGTAACCGAACATGTTGGCGAGCGGCACGGTGGCATTGACCACCTGCGCGTTGCCGCGGCTATCGGTTCCCATGATCTGGCCGCGGCGCGAGTTGATGTCGCCGATGACCGACCCGAGGTACTCCTCCGGGCTGACCACTTCGACCTTCATGATCGGCTCGAGCAGCACAGGGCCGGCGATCTTGAACGCCTCGCGAAGGCCCGCACGCGTCGCGATTTCAAAGGCAAGCGCCGACGAATCCACGTCGTGGTACTTGCCATCGACCAGAAGGACGGTGACGTCGACCACCGGGAACCCGATAAGCGGGCCGGAAGTCAAAACCGACTCGTAACCCTTCTCGACGCCCGGGATGTATTCCTTAGGAACCGTACCGCCGACGATCTTCGAGTCGAACTGGTTACCCTTGCCCGCACCCGACGGCGAAATCTCGAACTCGACCTGCGCGAACTGGCCGGAGCCGCCCGACTGCTTCTTGTGCGTGTAGGCGTGCGTGATCGAGCGCGTGATCGTCTCGCGGTAGGCAACCTGCGGAGCGCCGACGTTGACGTCGACCTTGTAGGTGCGCTTCAGGATGTCGACCTTGATGTCGAGGTGAAGCTCGCCCATCCCCTTGAGAATGGTCTGGCCGCTTTCGGCATCGGTCGACA
>Ga0208849_1002467_pt1 | contig 10074 bp, 9 predicted proteins | sample NGESurdeep072012_10_FD_184470 | JGI IMG/M metagenome (GOLD analysis project Ga0208849, IMG submission 184470) | Arctic peat soil microbial communities from Barrow, Alaska - NGEE Surface sample 53-3 deep-072012 (SPAdes) | ecosystem: Environmental > Terrestrial > Soil > Wetlands > Peat ...
CTCGGCCCGCAAGACGGTGGGGCCCAGACCCACCAGGGGGCGCCCCTGTGCCTCGGACGGATCCCAGCCCCCCTCGGGGCCCACCGCCACGGCCGGGGCGCCGATGCTGGGCGGCGCACCCCCGAGTTGGGCCAACGCCAGGGGCACCGGCGCCAGGCGCTCCGACAGGGCATCGAGCCCGGTCAGGGCGGCGAGCTCGGGAAGCCACGGGCGCCGGCTCTGGGCGGCGGCTTCGCGCGCCACCCGGCGTAGCCGTTCCAGGGCCCGGTCCCGGCGCTCACCCTCCCAACGCACGACGGCGCGTAGTGACCCGAGCACGATGATGCGGTCGACGCCGGCCTCGGTGAGCTTCTGCACTACCCACTCGGGTCGTTCCCCCTTCACCGGCACGAACGCCACCGTCACCTCGGGCTCGGCCCGTCCCGCCGTCACCGTGGGCCCGTCGGCCTCGAGAACGGGCGAACGAGCCGCACCGTGGGGCGCGGGGCCCGTGAAACGACACGGTCGCCACCGGCCGGCGCCATCGGACACCACCACGGTCTCGCCGAGACGCAACCGCAGGACCTGCACGAGATGATGCTCGTCATCGAGAGACACCTCGAGCGCGTCGAGATCGTCCACGAAGACTTGCGCCGCCGCACCGAGCGCGGCGGGCGTCGCCGGGTCGTCGCCCCACGATCGGCTCCCCGAGGCGTCCGTGGTGCGCACCGCGCCCGCGATCAGCCGAAAGCAGAGCGCAGGCGAGACATGAGGCCTTCGTCGGGGGGGCCGACGTCCTCCCCGCTCTCCGCCGCCAACTGGCGCAGGAGGTCCTCCTGGGTCTTCGTCAATTGCGTCGGCGTGTCCACCACGACCTGGACGACCAGGTCACCCCGGCCGCGCCCTCGGACATGCGGCACCCCCCTCCCCCGCAGGCGCATGAGGTGCCCGGACTGGGTGCCGGGATGCACCGCCAGGGTCTCGGTGCCGTCGAGGGTCTCGAACTGCGGCGTGGCTCCCAGCGCCGCCTGGGAGATCGACACGTGCAGGTCGGCCTGCAGATCGTCACCGGTGCGCACGAAGATGTCGTCGGCTCGGACCGAGAGGTGCACGTAGAGATCGCCCGACGGGCCACCGCGGGGCCCGGCCGGGCCCCGGCCCGTCAGGCGCAACGTCGAGGCATGGTCGACGCCGGCGGGGACGTCGACGGTGAAGGTGCGTGGCTCGCTGACCCGTCCCTCACCCCTGCAGTCCGAGCACGGGCTCGAGATCACCTCGCCGCTGCCGCTGCAGCGCCGGCATGGCATCGCCGTCACGACCTGGCCCAGGATCGACTGACGCACCCGATGCAGCTCTCCCGCCCCTTGGCACTCGGGGCACCGCATGGCGGTCGTCCCGGGCCGGGCCCCCGTGCCCTCACAGGTGGCGCACCCCACCGGCGTGTCCAGGGTCAGCTCACGCGACGTCCCGAACACGGCTTCTCGGAATGCCAACTCGAGCACGATCTCCGCGTCGTCACCTCGCACCGGGCCGCCCCGACGCCGGGTGCCGGCACCGGAGCCGCTGAAGAACGCGTCGAACAGGTCCCCGAGCCCACCCCCGAAGATGTCGCCCGCACCGGGCACGGCGCCGTCTGTGCCCTCGGGCCCGAAACGGTCGTAGCGCGCCCGGCGCTGCGGATCGCGCAGGACCTCGTAGGCGAGCGACACCTCCTTGAAGCGTGCCTCGGCGGCGGCGTCGCCTCCGGTGCTGTCGGGGTGGAGTTCGCGGGCCATGCGACGGTAGGCGCGCTTGATGTCGTTGTCAGACGCGTCCGGGGCCACGCCCAGGAGCCCGTAGTAGTCAGTCGCCATCGCCGGGCTCCCCCCGTGGCCTGGCCGCCACACCACTGCGGGTCTTGCTCCGTCCCGTGCCCGACCGTCCCGTGCCCGATCGCCCTGTCGACGTGCTGGCCCCGAGGTGCTCGCCGAGTTGCTCTCCGACCAACTCCACCGCGGCCAGGGCGCGGGGATAGTGCATCCGGGTGGGGCCCACCACGCCGATGGTGCCGGCCACCTCACCCTCGATGGCCACGGGCGCCAGCACGAGTGCGCACGATGCCAGGGGCTCGAAGCCGTGCTCGGCGCCGATGGCCACCGACAGTCCGCGGTCGAGTATGTCCTCGATCAGCTCCACCACCACCAGTTGCTGCTCCAGGATCGAGAGCACGGACCGCACCGTCTCGACGGCATCGAATGCCGACGCCATGCGCGACGAACCTCCCACAAAGACATGGTCGGGCTCCCCCCCGATGCCGAGCTCCCCCAGCGCCGCCACACCGCAGACGATCACAGCGTTGAGCGAGGGCGCATCGCGCAGTTCGGGAACTGCGCCCGGGTTCGCCAGGGTCCCGCCCCGCGTGCAGCTGTTGAGGTGGCCGGCAGCATCGGCGAGCTGGTCGTCGGTGGTATCGGCCGGCAGGTCGAGCGTGCGTTTCTCCACGGCCCCGTCCGACAGCACCACCACCAGGAGCGCCAGACGCGAGGACAGCCCCACCAGCTGCACCGAACGGATCGTGGCCGACTCGTGACGGGGGCCGACGATCACCGCCGCGTAGTCGGTCAGCCCGGCCAGAAGCCCGCTCGTCCGGCCCAGCAGCTCCTCCACCTCGCCGTGGACGTGCGCGAAGAACTTGCGCACCTCGTGCCGCTCGTGGGGGCCGAGGGTCCCGGGCCGGCCCAGGTGGTCGACGAAGAACCGGTATCCCTTGTCGGTGGGGACCCGTCCGGCGCTGGTGTGGGGTTGTGCCAGATAGCCGTCGCGCTCGAGCGCCGCCATTTCGCTGCGCACCGTCGCCGACGACACCTCCACGCCGGGATTGCCGGTGATGTGGGCCGAGCCGACGGGTTGTGCGGTCTCGATGTACTCCGAGACCACCGCGTTCAAGATGGCGGCCTTGCGGTGATCGAGCTGGGTGTCGCTTTCGGTCTCGGTCTTTCCGCCGCCGGATGTGCCGGTCTCAGGAGGCGTGGCGCGCCGGCGCGCCGGCGGCTCCGCCGTCGGCCGCGGGGGGCGCGCCGCGTCCGGTGTGCGCTCGGCGGGCTTGGTGCGGTTCGCCTTCATGGTCCTGGCAGTCGAGTCTACCGAGTGCTACCTCGTTCCCCCCTGTTGGGCCGGGGCCTTCCCCGTGCCCCATGGGCTCCCGGGCCAGGTCGGCGGCCGATCGAAGGGCCCTCTGGGAGTCAGGGCCCGTGCTCGGATCAGTCCTCGAGGCGCAGGGCCGAGATGAAGGCCTCTTGGGGGACTTCGACACGCCCGATCGACTTCATCTTCTTCTTGCCCTTCTTCTGTTGCTCGAGGAGCTTGCGTTTGCGGCTGATGTCCCCGCCGTAGCACTTGGCCAGCACGTCCTTGCGCTTGGCCTTGACCGTCTCGCGCGCGATGACCCGGCCTCCCACCGCCGCCTGGATGGGCACGTCGAAGAGCTGACGGGGGATGAGTTCGCGCAGCTTGTCGGTCATGCGCCGTCCGTAGGTGTCGGCCTGCGAACGATGGACCACGGTGGAGAAGGCGTCCACGGGGACGTGGTTGATGAGAAGGTCGACCTTCACCAAATTGGCGCTCTCATAGCCGTGGGCCTCGTAGTCGAGGCTGGCGTACCCCTTGGTCCGGCTCTTCAACTGGTCGAAGAAGTCGACCACCACTTCGGCCAGGGGAATGCGGTAGATGAGCTCGAGTCGCTCGGGCGATAGGTACTCCATATGGTCGATCTCGCCCCGGCGGGACTGGCACAGCTCCATGACCGACCCGATGTACTCCGACGGCACGATGATGGTGGCCCGCAGGATGGGCTCGTCGATGTGGTCGAGGCGGCTGGCGTCGGGCATCTCGCTCGGATTCTCGAAGCGCATCTCGCCGCCGTCGGTCAGATGGGCCAGGTAGGCCACCGATGGAGCCGTGGCGATGAGTGAGAGGTCGAATTCACGCTCGAGGCGCTCCCGCACGATCTCCATGTGCAAAAGGCCCAGGAAACCACAGCGAAAGCCGAAGCCGAGCGCGCCCGAGGACTCGGGCTCGAAGGTGAAGCTCGAGTCGTTGAGCCGCAGCTTCTCGAGCGCTTCGCGCAAGGCCGTCAACTCGTCACCGTCGATCGGGTACAGCCCGCAAAACACCATGGGCTTGGGGTCGCGATAGCCCGCCAGCGGCTCCGGAGCCGGGTGTACGGCGTCGGTGACGGTCTCGCCCGAGCGGGCTTGGCCCACGTCCTTGATCCCCGCGATCAGATAGCCAACTTCGCCCGGCCCGAGCTCGCTGACTGGGGTGGGCACCGGCATGCGCACGCCGATCTCCTCCACCTCCTCGGAGAAGCCGGCTTGCATGTAGCGCACCCGGCTGGCGTTGCGCAGTACCCCCTCCATGACGCGGATCGAGCTCACGACCCCCCGGTACTGGTCGTAGGCCGAGTCGAAAATCAGGGCGCGCAACGCCGCCTCGGAGTCGCCCGACGGAGACGGCACCCGCTCCACCACGGCGTCGAGGAGCTGCTCGACACCGTCTCCGGTCTTGGCCGAGATCCGCAGGATCGACTCGGCGGGGATGCCGAGCACCCGCTCGATCTCGGCCGCGTACTTCTCGGGCTCCGCCGCCGGCAGGTCGATCTTGTTGAGCGCGGCCACGATCTCGAGGTCGTGCTCGAGGGCCTGGTAACAGGTGGCGAGGGTCTGGGCCTGGATGCCCTGCGAGGCGTCGACGAGCAGGACCGCACCTTCGCAGGCCGCCAACGAGCGGCTCACCTCGTAGCCGAAGTCGACGTGACCGGGTGTGTCGATGAGGTGCAGGACGTGGTCCTTGAAGCGGACCCGCACGTTCTGGGCCTTGATGGTGATGCCCCGCTCGCGCTCGAGGTCCATCGAGTCGAGGTACTGCTCGCGCATGAGGCGGGGGTCGACGGCGTGGGTCAGCTCCAGAATGCGGTCCGACAGCGTCGACTTCCCGTGGTCGACATGGCTGATAATGGAGAAATTGCGGATGAGGTCAGGGCTGAGCACAGCACTCGGAGCGTACCGGCGCAGGCGTCGGCCCCTGGTCCCCGGGGAAGCGGTGTCGGCGTCCTGCTAGGCTTGCGCCCTTGGTGGTGCCCTGGTGGCCCACCGGTTCGGATCGGATTCTCGGTCCGGCAGGAGCACTACTCCTTCCACCTCGAATCGTCGACGGGCCGCCCACAGCGGAGCACGTCTCGGAGCAGCGAAGAGCCCCATGGCCAACATTCGAAGCCAGATCAAGCGCAACCGTCAGAACGAGCGACTCCGGCTGAGCAACAAGTCGGTGCGCTCGGAGATCCGCACGCGGACCAAGACAGCCATCACGGCCGTCGACGCTGGCGCCGACGACGCTGCCGAGGCCACCCGTGCCGCGGTGCGGCGCATCGACAAGGCCGCCGCTCAGGGCGTCATCCACAAGAACCAGGCGGCCAACCGCAAGTCCCGGCTCATGCGCCGCGCCCACGCCGCCAGCGAGGCCTGAGCCTCAGGACCGTCGACGCGACCCGGTGGCGACGGGACGACGCGTCGACTCTCTCGCCGCACCCAGCCGGCTGAGCCGACCCACGAGCACCTCGAGCACCGTCTCCGACGGCAGCGCGCTGCGCCCCCGCACGTCGAGGTCGGCATCGGCCAGCAAGGTCACCGCCCTGCTGATCCCCGAGGGGCCCAACCGTCGGCCCTGCTCGAGGGCCTTGCGGGCCGGGTAGGCACTGCGCATCCCGAGGCGCGCCGCGGCCTCGTCGGGAGTCGTGACACCGGATCCGTCGAGGCGGAGCATGGCCTGGTAGTGGCGGTGCACGATCGCCAGGACCTGTAGGGGATGGAACCCCCCGGCCCCGAAGAGCCGCTGCAGCGCTTCGAGGGCAGCGGCGGTGTCCCCTTTGTCAATGGCGTCGGTGAGGTCCCAGGGGGCGACCGAGCCTGCTTCGCCCAGGAAGGGCTCGAGCTTCTCGACGTCGATGGACGCGCCCTCGCCGTACGCGGCCGCCAAGGCGTCCAGGAGTCCGCGCAGCCGACTCATGTCGCCGCCCAGGTGCTCACCGAGCCTGGCCCCGGCGCGGGCGTCGAGCCTCACGGGGCCGTCGTGCAGCCGCTCGACGAGCCACTGCGTGCGCGCCCGGCCCGTGCCCACCGACGTGTCCACGACCATCCCTTGTCGCTCGACCGCCTTCACCAGGGCGGCCGGGATGGTGCCACTCCCCGCCCCTAGGACCAACACCACCCCGGGTAAAGGGTCGTCGAGACAGGCTGCGAGGCGAGCGGCGTCAGCCGCCAACAGCCGGCCCGCGTCCCGGAGCACCACGATCCGCCGATCGGCCAGGAACGGGGGGGTCGTCAGGGCGTCGACGACCATCCCCACGTCGAGCTCGTCGGCGGCCGAGCCGCCGAGCTCCTCGACCACCATGGACAGCTCGTAGTCACCGACGAGGCCTCCGACCAGATCGTGCAGGTGCTGGCCGACGAGCGAGGCGTCGTCGCCGCGCACCAGGTACGCCGGCTTCGGCATGGCGCCGGGCGGAGGCGGGCTCGTGACTGGGTTCTTGGATGCGCCGTCCTTGGATGCGCCGTCCTTGGATGCGCCCCCGGGGCGCGTCGGGCTCATGCCGCCTCGAGCACGGCGGCCAGTGCGTCACAGACTCGGCGGGTCCCGGCCACGTCGTGCACCCGCACGATTCGGCACCCGAGCGAGACGCCCAGAGCGGCGGCCGCCAGCGATGCGTCGTTGCGACGGTCGATGTCGAGGTCGAGCGTCACTCCCAGGAAGGGTTTGTTCGAGGCCGACAGGAGCAGGGGGTGGCCTAGTCCGGCGAGCACGGCGGAGGCCCGCAGCAGTTCGAGTGACTGGGCGGCGGTCTTGCCGAGATCGAGCCCGGCGTCGAGCACGATGTGCTGCGCACCCACCCCGGCGGCGAGCGCCCGGGCGGCGCGCTCGGACAGGAAGTCGCGCACCGAGGCCACGACATCGGGGTACTCGGGCTCGGGGTCGGGGACGCGGGGACCGATCCGGATGTGCGTCGCCACCACCGTCGCTCCCGCCGTGGCCGCCACCGGCAAGTACTCAGGATCGGCGAACCCGCTGATGTCGTTGCCCACCACCGCCCCCGCACGGTATGCAGCCGCGGCGACCGACGCTCGCCACGTGTCGATCGACAACGGCACGTCGATGCGCTCGTGCAGGGCCTCGATGGCCGGGATCACGCGATCGAGCTCCTCGGCCTCGCTCACCTCGGGGCCCGGGCCCGCCTTCACACCACCCACGTCGAGGATGTCGGCACCGTCGGCGACCAGTTGATCGGCGCGGCCCACCAGCGCGGCGAGAGAGAAGGTGGCGCCTTTGTCGTAGAACGAGTCCGGAGTCCGGTTCAAGATGCCCATGACCAACGCCCGTGTGGCCAGATCAACGGTCCGGTCACCGAGGCGGAGGTGCACCGCCAGGAACCTACACGCCTGTCAGGTGCCGCAGCCCCGGGTCGACCGTGGTGCCGGGGTCGGCTCGACCCCGGGGAGAGCCGGTGCGGCGCTCAGAACAACCGGGCCGCCAAGGCCTTGCGGTAACGCGCCGTGCGGGGGTCGTCGGCCCCGAGCGTCTCGAGGAGGTCGAGGAACTCCTGGCGCGCCTGCTCGTCCTCTTTCACCTTCTCCAACAGCGCGTCGAGCAGCACGTCGACTCCGTCGGCGGGGACTTCGACCTGCTGGGCGGCCAACCGGGCCGCGGCGGCCACTTGGCGCGCCTCGGGCGTCTCGGGGATCCGGGCCAGCAGTCGGAGCGCCTCGGGGGGGTCGCCCCCTTCGACCATGAGGCGGGCCAGGGCGACCACCGCTCCGGGGTGGTCGGGCTCGAGTTCGAGGGCCCGCCGCAGCGACTCCTCGTCGCCGGCGGCCACCAGCCCGTCGGCTTCGGACGGCAACGGGGCCAGGCGCTCTACGAACTCGGTGATCTGCGGCTCGGGAACGGCACCGATGAACCCGTCCACGACCTGACGGTCTTTGAGGGCGAAGACCGCCGGGATCGACTGCGCCTGGAAGGAGGCCGAGATCTGTGGGTTCTCGTCGACATTGACCTTCACGAGCTCGACCGTCCCCCCTTTGGCCTCGACGGCCTTCTCCAGGATGGGTCCCAGGGTGCGGCAGGGGCCGCACCACGGAGCCCACAGGTCCACCACGACAGGAACCTGCTCGGAGCGCACCAGAACGTCCTGCTCGAAGGTGGCATCGGTGGCGTCGATCACGCAGAGGACCATACCGGGCGCTGATCCCGGCTCAGGCCGTCACGGGCGCGGCGGGTAGCGTTCCTCCCATGACGACTGCCGACTTCGTCGACGGCGGCGTCGAGGGCATCGACGCCGAGGCGGTGACGACATGGTTCGCGTCCCATGTCGCGAGCAGTGCGCCCCCGCTCTCATTCGAACTCATCGCCGGAGGCCGTTCGAATCTCACCTATCGGGTCACCGACTCGTCGGGCCGTTGCTACGCCCTGCGCCGCCCGCCGCTCAGCCACGTCCTTCCCACCGCCCACGACATGGCGCGCGAGTACCGCGTCATCACCGCCGTGGGCCCGACGGCGGTTCCCGTCCCCCGGACCTTCGGGCTGTGCGAGGACCGCGAGGTCAACGGACAACCCTTCTACGTCATGGAGTTCGTGGACGGCCACATCATCAGAGACGCCGGGGCGGCCAAGGCCGACCTCGACGAGGCGCAACGCCGCAAAGCGGGGCAGTCCCTGGCCGACACCTTGGCCGCGCTGCATGCGGTGGACGTCGACGCCGTGGGCCTCGGGGACTTCGCCAAGCGCGACGGGTACATCGAACGCCAGCTGCGACGGTGGTACGAGCAGTTCCGCAACTCGCAGGTCGAGGGTCTCGACACGGCCACCATCGTCGGCGCCGTGCACGACCGGCTGGCGGCCCGCATCCCGGCACAGGTGGGGACGTCGATCGTCCACGGTGACTATCGACTCGACAACACCGTGCTCGGCCCCGACGGAGAAGTGCGGGCCGTGCTCGACTGGGAGATCTGCACACTGGGCGATCCCTTGGCCGATGTCGGGCTCCTCATGGTGTATTGGACCGATCCCGGCGACGACGCCGCCCTGCTGGGTGTCACTCCCACCACGGTGCCGGGATTCCCGAGCCGAGCCGAGATGCGGGCCCGCTACGCCGAGGCGTCGGGACGCGACCTGCAACATCTCGACTTCTACGTCGCCTTCGGCTACTGGAAGCTCGCCTGCATCATCCAGGGGGTGTACGCCCGGTACGTGGGTGGCGCCGCGGCCGGGGACCGGTCCAGTGTCGAGGACTTCGGCCACAGCGTGATGCGATTGGCCGAGATGGCGCAGGCCGCGCTGGACGCGGCGTGACGCTCTACGAGCGACACGGGGACCGCAACCAGGACCGTCCCGTGCTGGTGGTGGCGCTCGACGGGTGGGTCGACGCCGGACTCGGTGCCGACGGTGCCATCACCGCGCTCTTGTCCGCCGACCCCACCGAGCTCGTGGCCACCTTCGACGGCGAACAGCTCATCGACCAACGGGCCCGCCGTCCCGTCGTCCACATCTCGCACGGGGTCAACGAAGGCCTCACCTGGCCCGTCATCCAGATGCGGGCGGGCACCGATCGCGCCGGCGCGGATGTCTGCTACCTCGTCGGCCCCGAGCCGGACTTCCGGTGGCCCTCGTTCGTCGCGTCGGTGGTGAGCCTCGCGAGCCAACTCGGCGTGTTTCGTAGGCGGCAGTGGTCTTTACCTGCGAGCTGTCCTCGATGACCTGACGCCACCGCCACGCTTCCCGGAGGTGGGTGCCGAACTCGAGGCAGAGGCCACCGATGCGGGGGCGCTCGCAGCGATGCACCGACGCCTCGCCGAGATCGACCCACTCGGGGCGTCGAGAATGGAGCCGACGAATCGACGCCGGATACTTCGAGCGCTCGAGGTCGCCCTCGGGACCGGACGGCCGTTCTCGTCATTCGGTCCGGGACTTGGCGTCTATCCGGAGATCTCCTGCCGACTGATCGGGCTCGACTTCGACCGTGACGAGCTCGAGGGTCGCCTCGCCGCCCGCCTCGCGGATCAGCTCGAG
>Ga0208849_1002468_pt1 | contig 10064 bp, 8 predicted proteins | sample NGESurdeep072012_10_FD_184470 | JGI IMG/M metagenome (GOLD analysis project Ga0208849, IMG submission 184470) | Arctic peat soil microbial communities from Barrow, Alaska - NGEE Surface sample 53-3 deep-072012 (SPAdes) | ecosystem: Environmental > Terrestrial > Soil > Wetlands > Peat ...
GCCGCGCAGCCGGAGGTGCTGATCCTCGACGAGCCGACGAGCGCGCTGGACCCTCAGTCGGAGGCGTTCATCGGCGCGTCGTTGCTCGCGATGCGCAGCAGCCTCACTCTGATCATCGTCGCGCACCGCATGTCGACGCTCGAGATGTGCGACCGGGTGATGGTGATCCTCGACGGCCGGCTGGCGGCGTTCGACACCAAAGACGCCCTTCAGGCAAGCAACGACTACTACCGCCAGGCCTCGCAACTGTCGATGATCGGGAACTCGGGCTAGGCGCGACGGCGGACGTCGATCGCTTCCGATGCGCCTCCCGGACTTCTTCATCGTCGGTCACTCCAAGAGCGGCACGACCGCCCTATATGAGATGCTCAAACGGCATCCGCAGATCTACATGCCGGCGGGCAAGGAGCCGTGGTTCTTCGCGGACGAGCTTCATGAGCGCACCCCGCCGCGTCCCGAGGGGATACCTCGGAGCCTCGAGGAATACGCCGGGTGGTTCGCGGACGCACTGCCCGAGCAGCGCGTGGGTGAGGCGAGCCCTCAGTACCTGCGCTCGAGATCGGCTGCGCGCAACATCGCGCAGGTGCAGCCCGACGCGCGCATCATCGCGATCTTTCGCGAGCCCGCGAGCTTCCTGCATTCGCTGCACCTTCAGTTTCTGCAGGTGAACATCGAGACGGAGAGTGACTTTGGCCGCGCGCTCGCGCTCGAGTCGAGCAGGCGTGACGGCCATCGCGTGCCGCGCCACACCTATTGGCCGCAGTCGCTGCTGTACTCCGAGCACACTCGCTATGTCGAGCAGCTCCGTCGCTTTCACACCGTCTTTCCCGACAGCCAGGTTCACGTCGTCATATACGAGGAGTTTCGCGACGACAATGCCGGGACCGTGCGCGAGATCCTGCGCTTCCTCGAGATCGATGGAACGGTGCCGGTGGAGCCCTTGCAGGCGAATCCGACAGTTCGCGCGCGCTCTCAAGCCTTGAATGAAGTGGTGCACGCCGTCGGCGTGGGACGCGGACCGATCTCGCGTGCGGTCAAGGGCTCCATCAAGCTCGTCACGCCCGCGACGCTTCGACGCAGCGCCTTTCACGCCGTGCAACAGCACGTCGTGTTCGGTGGCGCACCTGAACCTGACGCGACGGTCATCTCCGGCTTGCGCTCGCGGTTGAAGCCCGAGGTGATCGCCCTCGGCGAGTACCTGCACCGTGACCTTGTTAAGCTCTGGGGCTATGACTCCGTCGATTGATTTGTCTGATCCGGGAGCCCACCGCGACCGTATTCCCGACTTCTTGATCGTCGGTCATCCGAAGTGCGGGACGACGGCGCTGTACGAGATGCTGAGGAGTCACCCCGAGATCCACATGCCGGATCGCAAGGAGCCATGGTTCTTTGCGGAGGAGCTCCACGAGTTCATGCCTCCGCGACCGGGAGGTACGCCGCGCACGGTGGCAGAGTATGCGGAGTGGTTCACCGGTGCGGCCCCGGGACAGAAGATCGGCGAGGCTTCACCTTTCTACCTGTGGTCGACCACCGCGGCGGCGAACATCGCGCAGGTGATCCCCGACGCGCGCATCATCGCCATCTTGCGCGAGCCTGCGAGCTTCCTGCACTCGCTGCACCTGCAGCTGCTCGAACTGTACATCGAGGTCGAGACCGATCTGCGCAGAGCGACGGACCTCGAGCACGAGCGTCGGCAGGGTCGATCCGTTCCGCGTTACACCTACTGGCCGCAGCTGCTCCTCTACTCAGACTACATTCGCTACGTTGAGCAGCTGCAGCGCTTTCACGCCGTATTCCCCTCCGAGCAGGTGAAGATCATCATATATGACGATCTTCGCGCCGACAACGAGGCCGCTGTGCGTGATGTTCGTCGGTTTCTCGATGTGGATGACTCGCTGCCGGTGGACCGGGTGCAGGCGAACCCGACCGTCGCGGCGCGCTCGCAGAAAGTGAACGAGCTGGTGCACGCGGTGGGCGTCGGGCGCGGGCCGGTCTCACACACGGTCAAGGAGATGATCAAGGCCGTCACGCCGGCAGGTCCGCGTCGACGCGCGCTGCACGCCTTCAAGCGTCAGGTCGTGTTCGGGCCGCCGCCGGAGCCCGACGAGGAGGTGCTGCACGAGCTGCGCGTCCGCTACAAGGACCAGGTGATCGCGCTGAGCGAGTACCTGAATCGCGACCTCGTGGCGCTGTGGGGCTATGACCAGCTCTGACGCCGACGCCGTCTCAGCCGGCGCGAGCGCGCCGGCGGGCACGTTGACGGCGACCGGCGAGAGCGGGCGCGAAGGTCACAGCTCAGACCGTAAGGCGCCCGACTTCTACATCGTCGGGCACCCCAAGTGCGGCACGACGGCGCTGTACGAGATGCTGCGTGCGCACCCGCAGCTGTACATGCCCGACCTGAAGGAGACGCGCTTCTTCGCGCGGGAGCTGCATCCGCGCTCGCCGCCGTCCTACCCGGCGACGCTGCCTGCGTATCTCGAGCTGTTCGCGGCGGCAGAGCCGCACCAGCGAGCCGGGGAGGCCTCCCCGTCCTACCTCAGATCGCACCACGCGGCGGCGCGCATCGCGCAGCTTCGGCCCGACGCGCGCATCATCGCCATCTTTCGTGAGCCCGCGAGCTTCGTTCGCTCGCTGCACATGGAGCTCGTGCGAGATCATGTCGAGGCCGAGAAGGACCTGCGCGCCGCGCTTGCCCTCGAGGAGGTCAGGAGCCAGCGACACGAGCTCGAGCGTCACCCGGGGCTCGTGTACTCGGAGTACGTACGCTATGCCGAGCAGCTGCGCCGCTTTGCGGCGGTGTTCCCGGCGGAGCAGATGATGGTGCTGATCTATGACGACTTCAGGCGCGACAACGAGGCGATGATGCGTGACGTGCTTCGATTCCTCGAAGTAGACGCTACGCTCGACGTCCGCACGGTCGAGGCGAATCCCACGGTGCGCGTGCGCTCGGTCCGGCTGTACGAGATGTTCCGCTCGCTCTATCTCGGCAGCGGTGCGACGGCGGCGGCCGTCAAGTGGGTGATCAAGGCGCTCACGCCACGACGGCTCCGACGCCGGCTCACCGACTCGTTTCGTCGGCAGGTGGTTTACGGCAGGCCGGACTCGCCCGACGAGCGCTTGACGCGCGAGCTGCAACGCCGCTTCCGGCCGGAGGTGGTCGCGCTCGGCGAATATCTGCAGAGAGACCTCGTGACGCTCTGGGGCTATGACCGCCTCGACTGAGGCCGTGTCCACATGACCGCCTCGACCGAGCTGTCCGCGCGTGCGCTTGCGCGCCGTGAGCGTACCCCCGACTTCTTCATAGTCGGCCATCCGAAGTGCGGTACCACCGCGCTGTACGAGATGCTGCGTGCGCACCCGCAGATCTACATGCCCGAGCTCAAGGAGCCGTGGTTCCTGGCCAGCGACATGCGACCGCGCTTCCAGCCGCCGCGATCTGCGCCTCCGCTGGAGACACTCGAGGAATATCTCGCGCTGTTCGCCGAGGCCGATCCGCAACAGCGCGCGGGCGAGGCCTCCTCGTCGTACCTGCTCTCGCACACCGCAGCCGGGGAGATCGCGCAGCTGTGTCCGGACGCGCGCATCATCGCGATCCTGCGCGAGCCCGCGAGCTTCCTGCGCTCGCTGCACATGCAACTGCTACGAACCCACGTCGAGTCCGAGAAGGACCTCAGACGCGCGATCGCGTTGGACGCCCCCCGTCGCGCCGGCAAGAAGGTCCCACGTCGCTCTCACCGTCCGCAGCTCCTGTACTACTCGGATCACGTGCGCTACGTGGAGCAGCTCGAGCGCTATCGCGCGGTGCTGCCCGCCGAGCAGCTGCTTGTCCTGATCTACGACGACTTCCGGCTCGACAACGAGGGTACGGTTCGCTCGGTGCTGCGCTTCCTCGGCGTCGACGACGGGGTCGCGATAGCGCCGCGGCAAGCAAACCCGACGCGCCAGCGGATGCGCTCTCAGATTGTCGATGAAGTCGTGAACATGGTGTCGGTCGGCAGGGGCCTGCCCGCGCGGGCGGTGAAGGCGGTGATCAAGGCGATCACGACCGACGAGCTGCGCAGCGGCGCGCTGCGCGTGACGCGCCGCCACGTGATCCACGGCGAGCCCGATCCTGCTGACGAGCGGGTGATGCGCGAGTTGCGCGTTCGTTTCAAGGACGAGGTCGTCGCGCTCAGCGAGTATCTCGGTCGCGACCTGGTGACGCTGTGGGGCTATGACGACGGTGACTGACGTGCGTGTCTGCGTCGCGCCGGGCGAGCGCGCGGGCCTCGCACGATGGCGTCAGGCGATGGCCGAGCAGCAGGAGGCCGTGCTGCCCGGCGGCGCAGCGGCCGTGAGCTGCTCGGCGGCGCCCGGCAACGGCGGCCTCGGACGTCATCTGCAGGAGATCGTCGACGCGCTCGAGCGCGGCGGATGCGAGAGTTTCTGCATCTCCGGCCCGGTCACGGGGAGCGTCTCGCGGCTCGGGCTGCCGCTGTCCCCGGGCGTGCGCGCGCGCGTGCACGCCACCGAGTTCGACCGCGACGCTGCGCGGCGCCTGCCCGCGGCCGAGCATCTGATCGCGTTCAACGGCCAGGCGCTCGAGCAGCTGAGGGCGGCCCGCCGTCGCGGCTACCGCTCGGTTGCGCTCGTGTCCGCCAACTCGCACATGCGGCGGGTCGCGCGCCAGCACGAGCGCGCGCGCCGGCGCTATCCACTCGAGGGATCCTGGACACGATGGCTCGTGCGCCGCAACCTGAGCGAGTATGCCCACGCCGATCTGATCTACGTCGCCTCGCGCTACATCCGCGAGTCGTTTCTCGAAGAGGGGTTCTCCGACGAGCGGATGGCGGACTTCCCCCTGACGCCGCACCCGCGCTTTGACCGCGACGGTGCTCGATCCGGCTCCGACCGATTCGAGATCCTCTACAGCGGCAGCCTCGCGGTGCACAAGGGTGTCCCGTTGCTGATCGACGCATTTCGCAGGCTGAGCCACCGCGATATGCGGCTGGTGCTGGTCGGGGGGTGGGGCACGCGCGGCATGCGCCGCTTCGTACAGGAGGCCTGCGCCGCCGACAGCAGGATCACGGCGGGCCCGGGTGACCCGCTGAAGCATCTGCGCACCGCGGCGCTGTGCGTGCATCCCGCCTACGAGGACGGGTTCGCCTATGCCCCCGCCGAGGCGCTCGTGTGTGGCGTCCCCGTGATCGTCAGTGAGGACACGGGCATGAAGGACCTGATCGGCTCGCCACAGGCCGGCCTGGTACTGCCGACCGGCGATCTGGACGCACTCACGGAGGCGATCGACGCCGCCTACCGCGACGAGCTGTTCGCCGGCTGAGGACGGCGGGCTCGCATGCGCATGGCCACGGGCAAACCGGCGCCCGCCGAGCGCGCGCTGGACGGGGCCGACGCAAGCGCCACCAGGGTCGCCGTCCTCGGAGTCTCTCTGGGCAGCCCGTGTGGGGTTCACGAGCATGCACAGCGCCTCGCGGATGCGCTGCAGCATGAGCAGATCGCCTGCTCGCTTCACTGGCTGTGGCGCACCGAGGCGCCGTTCGCGGCCAGCCGTGCGCAGATGCGAAGTTGGACAGAGCGTCTGTCCGACGAACTGCGTGAACGGCGACCGCAGGCGCTGCTGCTCCACTACTCGGTGTTCGCGTTCTCGTTCCGCGGCCTGCCCGTATTCGTTCACCCGGTGCTGTCGGTCGTGCGGGAGCTGCGCATTCCGATGGTCGCGCTGCTGCACGAGTACGCCTACCCGTGGCGTCGCGGCGGCATTCGTGGGGCCGCGTGGGCGCTGACCCAGCGTTTGCTGCTGCGCGACGTGATGCACGCCAGCGCGGCTGTCGTCGCCACGACCGACTTTCGCGCCGAGTGGCTGGCCTCACGCGCGTGGCTCCCGCGCAGGCCGACGGCCCTTGCTCCCGTGTTCTCGAACCTGCCCGCCCCCGCCGACCCGGCCGCATCGCTTGGCGGCGGGGTCGGTGCGCCCGACCGGGGCGCACGTGCGCTCATCGGGCTGTTCGGCTATGCGCACGAGGGGGTTGACATGGCGCTCGTTCTCGACGCGCTGCGCCTTCTGCAGGACCGCGGCGTCAAGGCGGAGCTGCTGCTGGTCGGTGCGCCCGGCCGCGCCTCCGCCGCCGGCGAGTCGTGGCTTGATGCAGCGCGCGCGCGTGGGATCGCTCAACCGCCCGCCTTCACGGGTGTGCTATCCGCGCAGGACCTCGCCGACACGCTGTCCGGCTGCGAGCTGCTGCTCTCCGCGGATCGCATCGGGCCGACCTCGCGCAGGACGACGCTTGCCGCTTCGCTCGCAGCGGGACGGCCCGTCGTCGCTCTCGACGGGCGTCACAGCTGGCGCGAGTTGCGCGAAGCCGGGGCCGCGCTGCTCGTGGCCCCGATCGCGGACGCGCTGGCCGGCGCCCTGGTAGACCTGATCGAACACGAGGGCACGCGAGCCGTGCTCGCGCGCCGCAGCCGCGACTTCGCGATGCGGGCGATGAGCGTCGATCGCAGCGCGCGGGCGGTGGGAGCGCTGCTGCACGAGGTCGCAGAGGGGTTCCCTAGTGCGGCCGCGTCGGCCTCGGGCGCCTAAGGGCGCACGCGCGGCCGCTGGGCTCCACTGCACCGTGCGCCGGCTCCACTCTGTCGTGCGCCGTTACCCGAGCGTCGCGCCGGTGATTGGGACCGACGACCGCCTCGTCGTGAGGGGTGGCTGCCGTCGTTCCCAGCCGGTGCGCGCCGCGTCGAATGCGCCCAGCAGCGCCGCGACGTGATGCGCGGCGGTGAAGCGAGACGCGACGCGCTCGCGACCGGCGGCGCCCATCGCCCTCTGGCGCTCGGGATCGGCTAGCAGCTCGTTGAGCGCGGCGGCGAGCGCAGGTACGTCGCCGGGCGCCGCGAGCAGTCCGCCGACACCATCCTCGAGCCAGTCGCCGATGCCGCCGGTCGCGCTCGCGATCACGGGCCTGCCCTGCGCGAGCGTCTCGATGCCCACCAGCCCGAAAGGCTCGGGCCACAGCGACGGGATCGCGACCACCGACGCCCCCGCGAGCTCCGCTGCCAACGCGTCGGCGGTCAGCCAGCCCGGGAATGAGATCCGCTCCCCGAGGCCCAGTCTGGCCGCGAGCGAGCGCATCGAGTCGAGGTCACGGCCGTCTCCGCAGATGACCACCTCGGCATCGAGCTCGCACGCGGCGCGCACCAGCACCTGCACTCCCTTGGGCCGCACGACGCGTCCGGCGAAGACCACACGCCGGCGGTGCTCGTGCCCCGATGCGCCGGCCTGCGGCAGTGTGCTGAACAGCGGCACGATCGCGCGGCGCTCGATCCCGTTGGTGCTCAGGTGACGGTCGATCACCGAGGAGTAGGAGATCACGAGGTCCGCTTGGCCGAGCAGCCTCACTGAGCGGGTCGCGCGCCGGTAGGAGCCGGGCAGCCAGCTCGGGTTGCGTGTGTGCGCGCAGCCGCGACCGATCAGATTCGGCACGCAGCCGGGTCCGTGCGGCCGCTCGCATTCCTCGCCCGGCCGGAAGTAGTGAACCGCAGAGGTGCACGCTGAGTATCCGTGCACGCTGACGATCACCGGTGCGCTCCGCTGCATGTGACACGCGACATCGGGGTCCTCGAATTGGTGAAAGTGCACGATGTGCGGCAGCCGCTCCATCGCGGCGCCCACGCGCCGCTGCGGCGTCGCCTCGCGGTTGAACAGGTCGGGGCTCTGGTGGAAGGTGATGCCCGGCGCGCGCTCCTCCGGCGCGATCTGCGCTGCGAGTACGTGCACCTCGACGCCGTGCGCCACGAGCGCCGCGGCGCTGGTCATCACGTGCGTCGCGACACCGCCATCGCGCGTCCAGCGCGGGGTCACGATCAGGACAGGGCCCATCATCGGCGCATACGCCGGCGGCGATCACGTTCTCCGGTGCGACGCTCGATCGCCGCGCTCAGCACCGTGGCGAATTCACCTGCACGCGTGTCGTAGGAGAGCTCCTCGCGCAGCTCGGCCCGATCGAACGCGAGTGGCTGCCCGTCGAGCTTCGCCTGCGCCAGGTTCGCCATCACCTCGTGCATGCGCCGCTCGTCGTCCGGGTCGACCAGCCACACCCCTGGCTTGTCCTCGAGATAGTCCCAGTTCTCCCCCCGTGGCACCGCCGCGAGAATCGGGCGGTCTGTCATCAGGTACTCGTAGGTCTTTGCCGAGATCCGGCCCCCGCGTGAGCCGTCGGTGCGCCGCGGAAGCGTCAGGAACAGAAGGTCCGCCTGTCCCATCAGGCTCGCCACCTGCTCGTGCGGCACTGGGCCGAGGACTGTCACGACGTCGTCAACCCCAGCGCTCGCGAGCGCGCGCGCGACCACCTCGGGCGCATAGGGATTGCCGTAGATGATCAGCTTCACGCGTCCCTCCCATTGCGGCTGATCGGCCACGAGCCTGTGGACCGCGGCCCCGATGACCGCCGGCGAAGAGGTTCGCTGATCGAGTGTCAGACACTCGTGGCGTCCGAGACGATTCCAAGCGTCGAAGGCGCGCTTCCCTCGCCCCGCCTGTGCGCCGTGATCAATCAGTGCCCACCAGCCGGACATCGCGCCGACGTAGGCGATCGTGAAGTCAGAGCGGCTTTGCTGCTGCACGCGAAAATCGTCCGGGTCCGCACCGTAGCGAACGAGATGCATCCGCTCCCGCACACGCTCCGGCTGTCGCGCCTTCACCGCGTCGAGGTTGGTCTGCGACACGTACACCACCGCGTCGGCGTGCCTGACGTAGAAGTTCTCGAGCGCCTGCGCGAGCCGGTAGTGCAAACGCGAGGGGAAATGAGGGTGCATATCTGTGCAGGTGGGCGAGTCGTCGAAGTTGAGCAGCAACGGCAGCCCCGTCAAACGCCTGAGCACGACTCCCGCCAACCCCGCGGAGTAGGGCATCATGAACACCACGATCGCGTCGTAGCTGTTCGAGCGCAGCGCCCGGCGGGCGGCCAAGATCGCGGGCAGCACCCAGAACACGGAGTCGTCTGGCCAGACGCCCAGCTCGAGCAGCTTGCTCAGCCGCAGGCGCCTGACTGCGGCGAGCAGCCGGCGGGGACGGCGGCTGCGAACGGTCTGGAGCTCGACACGGTCGTCCCGTCGCGCCCCTGTCTCACTCACCACGGTGACGTCCCACGCGACGCTCAGCCTCTGCAGCAGCTTGCCGGCGCGGATCGCCGTCGGAGTGGTGTCGGGAGCGAACGACTGTGACAGGCACAGCAGCGCCGGACGAGCACCGTGCTCAGCATCCGGCTGCCCCTCATGGTTTCTCCGCTCACGCATTGTCTGGGCCCGCCACGATGACTCGCCAGCAGCTTAGCCACCCTCGATTAGACTGCGCGGCGATGGAGCGAGGAGCGGCGACGCGCGCACGGACGACGGTGGTCTACGTAATGGGTGCTGGTCACAGCGGCAGCACGATCCTCGGCATTGCCCTCGGCAACTGCTCTGACTTCTTCTATGCAGGCGAGGTCGAGGAGTGGCTGGTGAGGTCCGGCAGGCCGCCGTGGGCCGACGGCGAGCGCGCCGCGTTCTGGCAGGCGGTGGCCGAGCAGACAGACGGGGCGGACCTCTTCGGCAGCGAGGCCGTGCAAAGCATCGAGCGCTCCTCAGCCGTGCTGCGGGTCGATCGCTGGCTCACGCGCCTGCGTCTACTCGGTCGCTACCGAGGTGTGACCGAGGAACTGTTGAGCGCCATCTCTCGCACGTCCGGCGCCGGCCATGTCGTCGACACCTCACACTTTCCGCTGCGTGCCCGCGAGCTGAAAAAGCTGAGCGGAATCGATTTGTTTCTGGTGTTCCTCGTTCGTGACCCGCACGCAGTGGTGGACTCCAACCTGCGCCAGTTCAAGATGCACGAGGTGGCAGAGCGGCGGCTGCGCACCGTCGTACTGAATGCGAATCTGTGGTTCACGCTGCTCGTGTCGGTGGCCGTCTTCCTGGGACAACCGCGCGCTCGGCGCCTTTTCCTGCGGCACGAGACCTTCGTGCAGGATCCTGAGGGCGTGCTGCGTCAGCTCCTCGATCTGATCGGCTCGGATGCGCCGACGCCGGACCTG
>Ga0208849_1002469_pt1 | contig 10061 bp, 8 predicted proteins | sample NGESurdeep072012_10_FD_184470 | JGI IMG/M metagenome (GOLD analysis project Ga0208849, IMG submission 184470) | Arctic peat soil microbial communities from Barrow, Alaska - NGEE Surface sample 53-3 deep-072012 (SPAdes) | ecosystem: Environmental > Terrestrial > Soil > Wetlands > Peat ...
GTCCGGAAAATGAAGGCTGCTCTACTCGGCGGCCTGCTTGCGTGCCGGGTCGAGCGCGCCGGAATCGTGGATTTCGGCCAGTTGATGATCGCTAAGGCCGAGCACCTGCCGCAGGATTTCGTCGGTGTGTTCGCCCAAAAGCGGCGAGCGCTTTACCTCGGTCGGACTGTCCGACAGCTTGATCGGATTGCCGACCGACAGGTATTTGCCGCGGGTGGGATGATCCACCTCGACCACGGTGCCGGTGGCGCGCAGCGACGGATCCTCCGCCAATTCCTTCATCGACAGGATCGGTCCGCAGGGAATGTCGTCCTTGTTGAGAATCTCCATCGCCTCGAACTTGCTCTTGGTCATGGTCCATTGCTCGATGCGGGCGAAGATCTCGTTCAGCCGCGGCAGCCGGGCAGCCGGCTTGGCGTAATCCGGGTGGCTCTTCCAGCCGGGCTCGCCAATGACATCGCAGATCTTCTCCCAAACCGGGGCCTGCGTAATGAAGTAGATATAGGCGTTGGGATCGGTCTCCCAGCCCTTGCACTTGAGGATACGGCCGGGCTGACCGCCGCCGGAATCGTTGCCGGCGCGCGGCACCGCTTCGCCGAATGGAATGCCTTCACCGAACTGGCTGTACTCCTTGAGTGGACCATGGGCGAGGCGCTGCTGGTCGCGCAATTTGACCCGTGCGAGGTTGAGCACGCCGTCCTGCATCGCGGCGGTGACCCGTTGTCCGCGTCCGCTCATGGTGCGCTGATAGAGCGCGGTGACGATGCCGAGCGCCAGATGCAGCCCGGTGCCGCTGTCGCCGATCTGCGCGCCGGTGACCAGCGGCAGACCGTCGCGAAATCCGGTGGTCGAGGCAGCGCCGCCGGTGCATTGCGCGACGTTCTCATACACCTTGCAATCCTCATAAGGGCCGGGGCCGAACCCCTTGATCGAGGCCACGATCAGTTTTGGATTGATGCTCTGGATCTTCTCCCACGGAAATCCCATGCGATCGAGCACGCCGGGGCCGAAATTCTCCACCAGCACGTCGCAGTTCTTCATCAGCGCGGTCAGCACCTCCTTGCCCTTCGGGTTCTTGGCGTCGAGCGTGATCGAGCGCTTGTTGTGGTTGAGCATGGTGAAATACAGGCTGTCGACATTGGGCACATCCTGCAACTGGCCGCGGGTGATGTCGCCAATGCCTGGACGTTCCACCTTGATCACGTCGGCGCCGAACCACGCCAATAATTGCGTGCAAGTCGGTCCCGACTGGACGTGGGTGAAATCGAGAATGCGAACGCCCTTTAGCGCCTTGGTCATCTGTCTCTCCTTAGAAATCGAAATGCTGTCATCATGCCCGCGCAAGCGGGCATCCGCCTCAGCGGGGAATGACTTCGACGGGTTTCCTGTCTCATGATGTGTCGACTTATTTCTTGCGGATTTTGCTTTGCGGATTGAGGTTGCCGATCCTGCCGCTTTCGGTGCCGGCCGCCGGATCGATCACCGCGTTGATCAGGGTCGGCTTGCCGGAGTCCATGGCCTCGTTCACGGCGCGTTTCAATTCATCGGGCGTGGTGGCATTGACGCCGACGCCGCCGAAGGCGTCCATCATCTTGTCGTAGCGCGAGCCTTTGACAAAGACGGTCGTCGCAGCATCGCCAGTCCCGGAGGAATTGACGTCGGTTCCGCGATAGATTCCGTCGTTGTTGAAGATTACGATGCAGACCGGCAGGTGGTAGCGGCAGATCGTCTCCACCTCCATGCCGCAGAAGCCGAAGGCGCTGTCGCCCTCGACCGCGAGAACCGGCTTGCCGGTTTCGATCGCGGCGCCGATGGCAAATCCCATGCCGATGCCCATGACGCCCCAGGTGCCGACGTCGAGCCGCTTGCGCGGCTGGTACATGTCGATGACACCGCGCGCCAAATCGAGGGTGTTGGCACCCTCGTTGACGAGGATGGCATCGGGCCGCTCCTTGACGATGGTCCGCAACGCGCCAAGCGCGCCGTGGAAGTCCATCGGCGACTTGTTGTTCATCAGCCGGGGCGCCATTTTGGCGATGTTTTCTTCCCGCTTTGAATTGACGGCCTTCACCCAGTCGGCCGGCGCGGACAGCCAGTTGCTGCCCATCGCCGCAAGCAGCACGGCCACGCAGGAGCCGATATCGCCGACCACGGGAGCGACGATCTCGACGTTGCTGTCCATTTCCCTGGGCTCGATATCGATCTGGATGAATTTCTTCGGCGCATCGCCCCAGCTCTTTCCCTTGCCGTGCGACAATAGCCAGTTGAGCCGCGCGCCAATCAGCAGCACGACGTCGGCGTCCTTCAGCACCGTCGAACGGGCCGCGCCGGCGCATTGCGGATGGGTGTCGGGCAACAGTCCCTTGGCCATGCTCATCGGCAGGAACGGAATGCCGCTGGTCTCGACCAGCGCGCGGATATCGTTGTCGGCCTGCGCATAGGCCGCGCCCTTGCCGAGGATGATCAGCGGACGCTTCGCGCTTCTCAACACATCGAGGGCGCGCTTGACCGCCGAAGGGGAGGGGATCTGCGCCGGCGCCGGGTCGATGACCTTGACCAGCGACTTCGCACCGGCGTCTGCGTCCATCACCTGGGAGAAAAGCTTGGCCGGCAGGTCGAGATAAACGCCGCCCGGACGGCCGGAAACGGCGGCGCGGATCGCCCGCGCGAGCCCGATGCCGATGTCTGCGGCATGCAGCACGCGGAACGCCGCCTTGCACAGCGGCTTGGCGATCGCAAGCTGGTCCATCTCCTCGTAATCGCCCTGCTGCAGGTCGACGATCTCACGCTCCGAGGATCCCGAGATCAGGATCATCGGGAAGCAATTGGTCGTGGCATTGGCGAGCGCGGTCAAACCATTGAGAAAGCCGGGAGCCGACACCGTGAGGCAGACGCCGGGTTTTTTGGTCAGAAAGCCCGCGATCGCCGCAGCGTTGCCGGCACTCTGTTCGTGTCGAAACGAGATCACGCGAATTCCTGCGGCCTGCGCCATGCGGCCGAGATCCGTGATCGGAATGCCGGGTACCCCGTAGACGGTGTCGATGCCGTTGAGCTTGAGCGCATCGATCACGAGATGGAAGCCGTCGGTCAGTTCCCGCTCGGCGTCGGCCGTGGCTGCATCAATTCTCTGTACGACTGCGGACATTCCGCTTTCTCCCTGATCGTTTCTTGGTACGGACGAGTTGGTCGTTCCAGGCCCTCGTCCGAGATGAAGGACTCCGGCTTGTTAGAACAACCTTGTTAGAACAACCTTGTTAGAACAACTCTTGGCCGTGCGCCTCGACATAGGCGGCGAGGCCGAGCGTGTGACCGCGCGCAAGCCTTTCCGCAAGCTCGGTGTCGCGCTCTTCCAGCGCTTCGATGATGGCCATATGTTCGGGAAGGGACGTTGCGGTGCGATCGGCGCGCCCGATGGTCAACTGCCGGTAGCCGCGAACGTGCAGCAGGATATCATTGGTCATGTCGATCAGCACCGGCGACTCGCTGAGCGAGATCAGCGCCTGGTGAAAGGCAATGTTGGCCTTGGAATATTCCTCGATATGATCCTGCGGCAGACGATCCTTGCCGAAGTTCCTGAAAAAGTCACGCAGCGCCGAGATATCCTTTTTGCGTGCGGTGGTCGTGATCAGCCGTGCGGCCATGCTTTCAAGCGCGGCCCAGGCCCGGATCATGTCGACGATTTCGTTCTTGTTGCGGCGCACGACAACAATGCCGCGGCGTGGCACGGTCTTGACGAAACCATCCTGTTCCAGCATCGCGATCGCTTCGCGGATCGGGGTCCGGCTGACGCCGAGCCGTTCCGACAGCGCCCGCTCATCGAGCATGACCGGTTCGGGGGTCGCATAAATGTCCATCTTGAGGATGGCTTCCTTCAAAGCCTCATAGGCCTTGTTCTTGAAGCTCGTCTCCGGCGCAATCCGGACAATTGCAATCTCTGCCTCGGCCATGGGGGGCGGCGCCTTGGTTTGTTTCCGTGTGGGCACGATATGATCTCCTCGGTGGGAGATGCCTTCTTACCAGAACGATATATTACCAGAACGATATAGCCATTATTTTTGGCATACCAAATGCCAGAATGTCAAGTTACCCATATTATTGGCACTTCTATGCCGTCGGATGGGCTTGACAACTTCGTTTCTGGCATACCAAATGCCATAAAGCGCCTTCCCGGGTTCGAAGGAATGCCGCAGCGGCGCGGACCGGCACGACGGCGGTCACGAATGCCCGCGCTCGTGCCGACCCGAAAAAAGTGACGTTCAAGGAGGAACCCAATGTCGAATTCCAAAGATGCCGTCCGCAAAATCCTCGATCTGGTCAAGGCGGACAAGCGCACGAGCCTGACAGCGCCGGAAGGCAAATTGGTTTGCGATGCCTATGGCATCCCGGTTCCAAAGGAAGGCGTGGCCAAATCCGCCAGCGAGGCGGCGAAGATTGCCGCCGACATGGGCTTCCCGGTCGTGATGAAGATCGTCTCGCCGGATATCCTGCACAAGACCGAGGCCGGCGGGGTGGTGGTCGGTGTAAAGACCGCCGCCGACGCCGAGAAGAATTATGCGGCCATCCTGGCCAACGCCAGGAAATACAAATCCGACGCCAAGATCGAGGGCATTCAGATCCAGCAAATGCTGCTCGGCGGCCAGGAAGTCATCGTCGGCGCGGTGACCGACGGCTCGTTCGGCAAGCTGGTGGCGTTCGGGCTTGGCGGCGTCCTGGTCGAGGTCCTCAAGGACATCACGTTCCGGCTCGCGCCGGCGACCAAGCAGGACGCGCTGTCGATGCTGGACGGCATCCAGGCCCATGAGATGCTGAAGGGGGTGCGCGGCAGCGAGCCGGCCAACCGCGATGCCATCGCCGATATCATCGTCAACGTCTCGAAGCTGGTCACCGATTTTCCGGAAATCGCCGAGATGGATCTCAACCCGGTGTTCGCGACCAGGACCAATGCGATTGCCGCCGACGTGCGCATCGTGGTCGATTTCGCGCCGAAGCCGCCACGTCCGCGTCCCAACCATGACGACATCGTGCGCCAGATGAACCGGATCATGAATCCGAAATCGGTTGCCGTGATCGGCGCGTCATCCGAGAGCGGCAAGATCGGTAACTCGGTGATGAAAAACCTCATCAATGGCGGCTACAAGGGCGAGATCTTTCCGATCCACCCCAAGGCCGACGAGATCCTGGGCAAGAAGGTCTACCGGTCGGTCAAGGATATCTCCGGCGAGGTCGACATCGCGGTATTTGCGATTCCCGCGAGCCTCGTTGCCGGCGCACTGATCGAGTGCGGCGAGAAGAGGGTGGTCGGCGCGATCCTGATTCCGTCGGGCTATGCCGAAACCGGCAATGTCAAAGGCCAGGAGGAAATCCAGGCGATCGGACAGAAATACGGCATCCGCCTGATGGGGCCGAACATCTACGGCTTCTATTATACGCCGGCCAATTTGTGCGCGACCTTCTGCACCGCCTACGACGTCAAGGGCTCCGCCGCGCTGTCGTCGCAATCCGGCGGCATTGGCATGGCGATCATCGGCTTTTCGCGTTCCGCCAAAATGGGGGTCTCGGCGATCGTCGGGGTCGGCAACAAATCCGACATCGACGAGGACGATCTTCTGACTTTCTTCGAGCAGGACGACAACACCCAGATCATCGCGCAGCACTGCGAGGATCTCAAGGACGGTCGTGCTTTTGCCGAGGTTGCAAAACGCGTGTCGAAGAAGAAGCCGATCGTGGTGCTCAAGGCCGGCCGCACCGCCGCCGGCGCCAAGGCCGCAAGTTCCCACACCGGCGCGCTCGCCGGCAACGACAAGATCTATGAGGACGTGTTCAACCAGTCCGGCGTGATCCGTGCGCGATCCCTGCGCGACATGCTGGAATTTGCGCGCGGTCTCCCGATCCTGCCGACGCCGAAGGGCGAGAACGTCGTGATCATCACCGGCGCGGGCGGCTCGGGCGTGCTGCTGTCGGACGCCTGCATCGACAACAAGCTGTCGCTGATGACGATACCGCCGGATCTCGATGCGGCGTTCCGCAAATTCATCCCGCCGTTCGGCGCGGCCGGCAATCCCATCGACATCACCGGCGGCGAACCACCCATCACCTATGTCAACACGGTGAAGCTCGGGCTCGAAGACCCGCGCATCCATGCCCTGATCCTCGGCTACTGGCACACCATCGTGACGCCGCCGATGGTGTTTGCCAGGAACATGGTCGAAGTGAAGAACGCGATGAAGGCCAAGGGCATCGAGAAGCCGATCGTGGCGTCGCTGGCCGGCGACATCGAGGTCGAGGAAGCCAGCGATTTTCTCTATCAGAACGGCATCGTGGCTTATCCCTATACGACCGAAATCCCGGTCGCCGTGCTCGGCGCCAAATACAAATGGGCGCGCGGCGCGGGACTGCTGTAGAAGATTCGAACGGCGCACCAGCAAAACGCCGGTTCGCCGGACGGCGCTTTCATGTGTTCGGATCACGTCTCACAACGCCTGCCGCACGCCGAGACCCAGCATGAAGCGTTCCCGGATCTGCACGGGATCGCGCCGGGTCGTTCCGGTTCCCGACCGGTCGTCGATGCGTACCCCGATCAGTGTCGGCCCCGATGCCAACAGGGATTGTTCGACCAGTCGCTCGAAATCCCGTTCGTCGGCCGCCCAGGCGCTGTTGGCAAGGCCGCATCCGGCCGCGATGGCAACGATATCCGCGACCGCCGCGGCCGGGGTCGGTTGCGCGCCGGTGATCTGGTAGATGCCATTGTCCATCACGATCATGCAGAGGTTTGGCGGCGCCAGTGTCGCAATCGTCGACAGGCAGCCCAGTTGCATCAGCAGCGAGCCGTCGCCTTCCAGTGCAAAGATGTGGCGCTTCGGCTGCGCCAGCGCGACACCGAGCGCGATGGGAACCGCGAGACCCATGCTGCCCAGCATGTAGAAATTCTGCGGGCGATGGCCGGCGGCCCACAGATCGAAATTGGTATTGCCGATGCCGCCGATCACGGCCTCTTCGTTCTTCAGCCTTGCGACCAGGCGCGAGGTGAGGTCGAACCGGTTCATCACCTTGGTGTTGCGGGCAGGGACGGGCGTCTGCTGGTTCATGGGATCGCTCACTTCTCCACCTTGCCGCCGGTCAGGAGCGGCGACAGGATCAACGCCACCGGCGCCTGGGTGGTGATGGCCTGCTTGATCGATCGATCGACGATGAATTCGAGCTCATCGAGCCGCGTCGCGGTGTGATGCTCCATGGCGAGCGAGTCCAGCACCGGCCGCATGGTGCGGCAGACCAGGGATTGGCCGTAGTTGAACTCGCCGAGCGTTCCCCGCTCCGAGACAAACATGATCAGCGGAATCTGGTAGGGTGCCGCCAGCGAAGCCAGCACGTTGGCGAGCGTCGCGAAGCCGCTGGTTTGCATCAGCACGGCGCCGCGCAGGCCGCCCATCCAGGCACCCGAGACAATGCCGACCGCCTCTTCCTCGCGCGCGGTTGGAAAGGTGGTGAAGAACGGATCGGCGTGAAGGTTCTTGATCAGCGTCGTCAGCACGCGATCGGGAACGTATGGCACCAGCCTGATATCGTTGCGCTTGAGCGATTGCAGCACCACGTCGTGCCAGGCCAGGGTTTGCGGTGTTGCTGATCCGTCGGCAGCCGCCATCGAATTCCCCCTGCGCCTTGCCACCATCATATTCGCAACATCGCCGCCCGCGGTGCCGTCGAAACTTGACGCGATCCCCGGGATTGTCAACATACCCCGGTCGCCGCTCTGCGCCATGCGGCGATGGAGGGTTGGCATGGCCGGATGGTTCCGAATCGCAGCCGTGGCGTTGGCGGTGCTGGCCGGGGCCGGCATGGCGTCCGCGGAGCCGCCGTTTCCCTCGAGAGCCGTGCACATTTTCGTGCCCTATCCCGCCGGCGGCGGCGTCGACATCCTGGCGCGCACGCTGGGCGATGTGGTGTCCCGGCAATGGGGTCAATCGGTGGTGGTCGAGAACCGGCCGGGCGCCGGCGGCGTCATCGCCTCGCAAGCGCTCGCGACCTCGCAACCCGACGGCTATACCCTGATCGTCGTCGCGAGCGGGCATGCCACCAATCCGTTCCTTTATTCAAAGCTGCCTTACGACACCTTCAAGGACTTCACACCGATCTCGTTGCTCGCCAAGTCGCCGAACATCCTGCTGGTGCGTACCGATTCTCCGTTCAAGACAGTCGGCGACATGATCGCGCAGGCGCGGGCGAAGCCGGGCAGCCTGTCGTTCGGGCATGCCGGCACCGGAACCTCGACGCAGCTTGCCGGCGAACTGTTGAAGAGTCTCGCCAAGATCGACATCAGGCCGATTTCCTACAAAGGCGGTGCGCCCGCGATCAATGATCTGCTCGGCGGTCAGATCCCGATGTCGTTCAACAACGGCCCGGAATCGGTCGGGCAACTGCAAGCCGGCACGCTGCGCGCGCTGGCCGTGACCACCGCGTCGCGAGCCTCGTTTCTGCCGGAGGTGCCGAGCATGGCCGAGACCGTTCCGGGTTACGATACCGAAGTGTGGTGGGGCCTGCTGGGGCCGGCCGGCATGGCGCCGGAACTGGTTGCCAAGCTGTCGCATGACTTCGTGGCGGCGCTCAACACCGACTCGGTGAAGGCGCGCCTCGCCAAGCTCGGGGCGACGCCGATCGGCGGTACGCCGGCGCAATTCGACGCCAAGATCCACGCCGACTATGCGAAGTGGGGGCCGATCATCAAGGCCGCCGGCATTGCCGCCGAATGACACCGATGATTCCTGCCTGCCAACCGCCGCGCGAGGTCAGCCGGCCGAAACTGCCGCCGCCGCCGAACGCCTGCGATACCCATGCCCATGTCTTGGACCTGCCGCACTGAAGGTCAGCGATCAATGTCCGTCAACAGCAAGCGTGTTTTCTACGTCAAGTACCTGGCGCACCAGATCTACGCCGACATCGTGCAGGCACGGCCCGACGTGCGTCTCGATCGGCTCGATAACGAAAGTTCCGAGGATATCGCCGCGCCGATCGTCGCCGCGGCGCATGCCTATCAAGTCGGCGCGGCGCGCGACGAGATTGCGCGGCACTTCCACGTCGACCGCGACCTGCTGCGGCGCGCGCCCAGCCTCTTGATCGTCTCGAGCAATGGCGCCGGCTTTGATCCGGTCGACGTCGATGCGTGTACCGAAGCGGGCGTGGTGGTGGTGAACCAGTCCGGCGGCAATGCCCATTCCGTCGCCGAGCACGCGCTGGCGATGCTGCTCACTTTGTCCAAGCGGATCATTGAGGCGGATCGCGCGCTGCGGCGCGATCCCGATGTGAACCGCAACGCCCTGATCGGCACCGAGGCGCAGGGCAAGACCATCGGCATCGTCGGGATTGGCAATGTCGGCCGCCGCATCGCCGAACTCTGCAAGGGCCTGCTGCGGATGAACGTGCTGGCCTATGACCCCTATCTCTCGGCAACGGAAATGGCCGTTCGCGGCGGCGAGAAGGTCGAACTGGATGCGTTGCTCTCCCGTTCCGATTACGTCTCGGTCTCGTGTCCGCTGACCAAGGACAACCGAAACATGATCGGCGCGCGCGAATTCGCGCTGATGCAGCCGCACGCCTATTTCATCACCACCGCGCGGGGCTTTATTCACGACGAGGCCGCGCTCGCCGACGCCTTGCGCAACAAGCGGATCGCCGGCGCCGGGCTGGATGTCTGGGCCAGGGAACCGCCGCCGCCGGACCATCCGCTGCTGCAGTTCGACAATGTGCTGGCGAGCCCGCATACCGCGGGCGTGACCAGGGAGGCGCGGGAGAACATGGGCCGGATTGCCGCGGAGCAGATGCTCGACGCGCTCGACGGCAAGCGACCGCCACGCATCATCAACCCCGAAGTATGGCCGCGCTATGTCAAGCGTTTCGAGGCGGCCTTCGGATTCGCGCCGGCATAGACCAGTCCATTTTCCGGCTGGGTCGAATCATGACCGCGCATCCAGGGGGCCTCGTGGTTCGAGACGCGTGGCGTTGCCACGCTCCTCACCATGAGGGTCGAAGACCTCGTCCTGAGGAGCGCGCTTGCGCGCGTCTCGAAGGAT
>Ga0208849_1002470_pt1 | contig 10061 bp, 10 predicted proteins | sample NGESurdeep072012_10_FD_184470 | JGI IMG/M metagenome (GOLD analysis project Ga0208849, IMG submission 184470) | Arctic peat soil microbial communities from Barrow, Alaska - NGEE Surface sample 53-3 deep-072012 (SPAdes) | ecosystem: Environmental > Terrestrial > Soil > Wetlands > Peat ...
TTGCAAGTTCTCAGATCAGCGTGACGTCGCTAGCGTGCTATCAAGCGGGCGCGTCCTCTTCATGGGTAGGTTTTGATGGCTACCCGAGCAGTAGTTCATCTGTGGAACAGGCTGGACTGACGGAGAACTGCATTGCCAAGCATTCGAGGAAGAAGCTGACCTATGTCCCGCAATACTATGTTTGGTGGGAGTTGTATAACTCGCACTATCTCGGCAAACGTGTAGCGGAACACAAGATCGGCCTGAAGGACTCTGGTCGTCCCCTGACACTTGTCCCGGGCGATAAGATAAATGTTCAAGTGGTCAGAGACGGAGGCTCGAAGGTGACCTTCTCTGTTTCGGCGTATTCATCCGCCAATGCCCTCCTGGCTACGTGGACTGAAAGAAAGACCGCTGTATCTGCACCGTCGTATTCCAGCCTGGAATGCATTACTGAGGATCCAGCTAAACTCGTAGCTGGCACGCCAATCCGCCAGCCACTGGCCGAGTTTGGCGTTGAGGTCTTCTCCGGCTGTAGCGGGTTCGACCCCCAGAGCAGCACGGTGACGAGTTCCATAGTTCAGCTGACGATGTGGAATGACTCCACAGCAACGAGGATGGCTACTCCAAGCCAGATCGACTTCGATCCATCCACCCATCAGAAGTTGTTCTCGGTGGCATGGACAAATGACGGCAGCTAGGTACTGGCGCGGCTGTACGAAGTTCTCCATCCTTTGATGCGACAGCGCCTGCTTCTCCACTCGATGGTCAGAGGTGTCGTATCATTCCCGACGTCATATCAGCAGTTTCTCGTTGAGGCATCAGGAATCTGGGCGTTGCATGCAAGTGGTTTTGAGGACCACCGACCGGTAGGCAAGTGGTGGGCGTCAACTCGAATCCCCGCAAAACCCTGTCCGGAATCAGAACACCAACATGGCATGCAAGCGGAGCTGTGAGTGACAGGTCGACAGGCGTGTGGGGCATCAACTTTCCGGCTCCACAGCTGTGTCCCCGAATTCCAGTCGAGAGCTTCCTCGGTCTGCGCGTGTCCACCTCGGTTCGACCGATAGCCATTATGAAGGGTCTTCTAGTTCTCGGATGAAGTCCGCGTTCGACGCCGGATAGATGTGATTGTCCATCAGGAGTCCCCACAGTGGTTCAACGCTAATTGCCGCACCGTATCCAAGCTCCGCGGGAAGTTCGACCATCACGAGCGACGTTGTCATCACTCCGAGTAGGGCTCCATATGAGGTGATCACAGGTCCGCCGCTAAAGCCGCCTCGCGGAAGTGGTGAGATAATGAAGTGAGGGTGCCGCGGTCCTCTGTACATTGTCGACGACTCCATTCACCTCGCCGCGCATCGCCACAAGTCGACGCTCCTTCGCAAATGGAATCGGTGGATAGCCCATCAGCAGCACCTCGGTCAACATCATCCAGTCATCAGAGATCCAGTCATCGAGATGTCCGCCGATGAGGATGTGATCTTCCTTCCACTCTTGCTCATAGCCGTAGATGGTCGTTCGAGTCATGTAGTGAGTCAGGTCAAAATCCGTGTGGACAAGTGCTAGATCCACATCGTCGGTCGCACAGATGATCTGGTCGTGTTGCAGCACCCTATGGTCATGTTGCTGCAATTCAACAAGGGTCCCATCAGTAATCACGTGACGTGCTGAGGCCAACCAACCGTCTCCAATGTGGAATGCGGCCCCGCATTCCATCGTGCCGTCGTCCATCTGTAGTGACTCGCACCATGCAGACGTGAAACTTTCGGTAGAGATCCATCATGTCCACAGGCGCGGTCGGCATTGTCACCGTCCAAGGTAGGGTTGGCTGAGGCTCAGCAGAGCGGGGGTCTCGTGCGAGTGGCGAAATACATCGTCACCACCGTTCCTCGTCCTCTTGCACCGTTTCAAGGCAACACGTGTCGAACGTGAATGGGACTCTGCGCTGCTGCTTCCAATACTCGGCGACCGTCTCGCTGAAGTGGGGAGCGATGACCCGACCGATTGCGACGATCGCGACCACGTCACCACCCGCAATGGACAGCGCTGATGCTGCACTCTGCGCCCGAGATCCGGAGGTGTAAGTATCATCGACGAGAAGAATCCGTTCTCCATCTAGTGCCTGAGTCGGACGATACCCTTCATCACTGGCCGTCCGGTGGTCGATTGTCCCACTACCGCGTTGCAGCAACGTCTCGTATTGTCTACTCAGCCGATCTACGCGGTGGATTGCGGTCACCAACGGATGTTGGTCACTCCGATCGCCGGACGAGGGCACCGTGGTGATCATGTCCCACTCTTTGCCAGCGGCCTCGGCGACGCATTCGCCATGCGTCGCTAGGAAGTGATTGCAGAGAACCCGACGATACCGTCCGCAGCTTTGCCCCTGAAGGTAGCTCCGGGCGATATCCGACCCCTTGGGCGACCCGGGCGGTCCGAGCCCGACTTCCTCATTTATCCAGGAGATGCCGGTCCAGACGGGACCTATGGCGTTATCGAGCTCAAGCGACCGTCGAGTCGGATCATCACAAGCCCGACGAAAGGCCAGATCCAATTGACGAGAAGTGCGGCGACTGCCGTGTCACAGACCAAGCTTTATGGTCATCAAGCCTTCGCCGATCGAAGTCAACGCGCAATCATCCTTGGAAATCGCTACCTCTGCTTCATCATCATGGGAATGAGTGACGAGCTTGCCTCTTTGGTTTGGAGTGGCATGCTGCAGCGACAGGTCGATGGATTACTCCCAAACGAGTGTCAACTGATTCCATACGATGTTGTGCGCGATCGATTTGCAGCATCTGTGTTTCCTCGGTTCATTCAGTTAGTACCTGACATGGGATTGGCGCACGACAAGGACCTCAATGGCTTCAGAGATGCGATCTATCGGTTCCCGTATTTTGACATGTCAGACGAAACGCTCGCATTTTGGTCAGCGATTGAAGATATAGCGCTTGCCAAACATGGTCTCAGTTTCGGAGATCGGAAACTGCTCGATCGCCAAAGGTGGGTGATCATTGGGCCAGATCAGTTCGCAACCGAGAGCGACACCTTCTATTCGTTTCGTGGTTGCGTCGATATGCTGATCGAGGCCCTCGCTTCCTTGACGTCGGGACCAGGCAATGATCGCATGGTGAAGACAGCGAAAGACTTTATAGAGGGCATGGATTGTCTGAGTTCCTTCCGCCGGGGAGAGTTGGGAGGACTTGGAGAAGACGTGATTCGCAAGGCGATAAGGAACAAGAAGACGGACGATATCGTGTTCGTGTCCGACTATTACAAGCGAGAAGTTCGAGACTTTGTCGACCACTCCGGATGCTTTCATTTTCTCTGGCATGACTCCGGGGAGACGGCATTTCTGTTGCATCCTTATGCAGATGATCGGCTGTTCGCGGAGACTGAGCGTCGACGTTAGTTCTCACGCCGCAGCGAGCGAATTGGTATGAGAGATGCACGGATCCCATGAAGGTTGTCGTTCAACAGGCGAAGCGCTTCCAATCGACCTCAGTCCTTTCGATACTGCGTCCCCGTCGTCGACTCACCTGAGGCTCACGAGCAGGGGCTGGTTGCGGCTAGCCGCCGTAGATCGAATCGCTTGAGTTTATGATTGTAGTGAGTAATGAGCTTACGACGCCGTCGAATCTTGATCGATCCAAATGGCCAAAAACTGTTGATCGGTCAATTCCTAACGGTGAAGATAGATCATTGATCGTGACGCCACATTGGTAGTCGGCGAGCAACCGTTCGTCCGTCTGTGTGGCCCTAGATCAGCTCGTCCACCTTGGCCGGGTCAAGCCTTCGGCAAACCAGCCCTAGCGTCTACGAAGCGACCGCCATCGTCAGAGACTCGATCGGCAGGCAAAGACCGCCCGCGTATCGGGTCAGGTATTCTCCCGAGCAGAGACGGTAGGCAGCGTGTAAGAATCCTCACTGTGGTGGAAACGATTCACTTTGAGATTGCCCTTCCAGAAGAGCTGGCAGGGGCATTGGACGGGTTTGAGGGTTCAGAAAGCCATGAGCCCACTCCGGACCTGAGCCGCCGACTAAACCTTGACCCATTATCACTCACAGCGGACATCGTCACGATCGTCGTCGGGGCGGGCCAATTGGCAGCGACGGCCGCGACAATCGCCAAACGACTCAAGGATCGTTACGACCGATTGCCCACACAGCCAGAGCTAGTGAAGGTTCCGGTTCTCGGTGTCAGCCGGGATGGCGAACTAATGATCGGAAGAGCGGTCTCGGAAGAAGAGCTTGCCAAGGCGATTGTGTACATAACTCGAACGAACAATGTTGAGCGATAACTACGGATTTGTTCACTTACCATCGTTAATCGTGTATGTGTATCCGCACTCGCCATTTCCGACCGTTCGCTCGGCCCTACTTGAATCCTGGATCGGCAATCATGCGCCTTTAATGGAGCTCCTCGAGCTTGGTCCGGAAGATCAGGCTATCGACGCGTATATGCGAGCCACCGTCGTAAGCCACGAACGACGTCACTTTATGGATCTGCTACTCACCCCCTACGGTAATAGCCTGTTCCGTCTCAGCTGCGCTTACGCCCTGAGTACTAGCGGTCTGCTTATCGGGCTGACACGGGGGGACATTGATGCAAAGGTTGTTACTCTTCCGATCGATGAGTCCACCGGGGCGGACACACAACTGATCGATCTTGTTCGGACGCGCCGCGAACAGTTCGAGATCGCACTTCGAGTTGGAAGCGTGACAATGGAGTCATCCGCTTCATTCACTCAAGAGTTGGGTGCAATGCAAACCTACGGTCCCGAAACAATATATACGCATATGAAATGGCTGATAGCTCTCCTAAACGGCACGAGCGAGCAGGGTCAGAACGTCGGGCGGGTCCATTCCAACCTGCATCGAGCCCTACGTCAAGGGCAGCACGGACTCGATGTTATGGCTCTTCGCGAGGTAGCGCCTACTTTACAGCGTCTCTTCATGATTGCGCTTACGGATGAGCATCCCGACCGTGCCTTGGTTTCGATTCTCAGTCGAGTGTCTAAAGAGGGATTCAAAATCGATAAGCTCTCCCTTGTCGGGGAAGCACTTGACAAGATGGAGAACCCGATGTCCCAGGCGTTCGCACACGCAGACGATCGGAACGCGCAGTTCCTCAATTACCTACAATCGATGAGTACTCTGCATCTATTTGGGTCCGACCTTCGCGAGATGGTCTTGGAGGTCGTCGACGACTTCTGCAATCAGGCGCGCAGGGTTCGAAGTCAATACCGAGACGATCCATTCGCATTTACAGATCCAATCCGGTTCGATGGCATGGACGAAGGCTTGGTCGAACCGTTCATGTACAAGAGCACCTCCTCGTCTCTGATCACTGACGACGAATCGTGGCGCCAAAGTCTAGATGATCCGCTTACCGTAGTAGAAGAGATTGAGGGAGACCGCAGCGGCTATCGGCTCACGAGTGTGCCCATCAAACATAGTGTCGGACAACCGATGTCGATGAGGTGGAAAGACTTCGCGGTTGCGTTTGGGGGAAGCATTGCTCTGGGCAACGGAGCAAATTGGAGTGACCCTCTGGAGGGCGAGTGGCTCAAGGGAATGGAGAGAGTCTTTGGGGTGACTTTTCAGCGCTCGTTCAAGCAACAGGGTCGAGACGGAACGGATCGCATTGGTCTCGCTAGACGATTGAATCCAAGTGGAGGTCCGTTGCACGGTGCCCATTCGAATTGCCCTTGGGATGTTGATCGGATGGCACTCGAACCATTGTCATGTTCTGTCGTCGACGTGACCGAGAATAATCTCCAGTAGTTGGTAGAATTCGGGTTTGGCCAACTCAGATAGTGGGTCTGCGAGGCAGGGGAGGTCTTCTGCCTTGTTCGATTCCTGACCCGTTAGGGCTACCTAGCAGGGCAAGGTCGCACATCGACGTCGACGACCCGAGAGGTCTACAAATCGACTCGGTGTCGAGTGCCAATCGCTGGCCTAATGATCTCTTGAATGTCTGCGAGCGGCAATCCAGCCTCTGCGGCGATGTCGGCGAGTTCAAGACCGCTCCTACTGATCTGACGTAGGGCCGCACCTATCAGTTGCGGTTGCTCCGGGCTTCCAAGTGCTCGATCGCCCGGTTCGGACTTTCTCCATCCTCGAGCCGACATGTATTTCATGGCGCTGATATACCGCTGGGGAGACAATACGCTCAAGTCGCGAGCACGCATGAGCAACGCACCCAACGACACGCCCCAAGCGGCCTTTACATCCATGAGCGTGCGCCAGTTCACTGATGCGGACAGGTACGACCGGATACTCGTTGCAGGCATCAGAAATGTGGCTGCGAATTGGTTCGCTTCAGCCTCTGCTTGCTGTGTCCCAATATCAGATGCATCGTGGAGGATCCCATGACCAAGCTCATGAGCTGCGTCGAATCTTGATCGCGCTGTGCTCCCTTTGTCTGCCCCCAGTGCAACTACAGGTCGGTCAGCAAACCAAACAGAGAATGCGTCAAGGTCGTGGCGTCCAAGAGACAAGCGAGTTGTCATTACGCCATGACGTTCAAGAGTCCGGACGACGTTCTGAATGGGCTCGACGCCAAGCCCCCAAGATCGTCGTACTTTGATGGAGACATCTTCCATCTCGTCCGGATCCGAAGATGAGATAGTCATATGAGGAACGGCCAGCTCGGGAAGTTCGATGTGGTGCTCGACCACTCGAACGAAGTCGTGGAGAAGGTGAGCCTGAGCTATCGCCCATCTCCTTTCCCGTGCTGGGGCGGAGCGCAAGCTTCGGAAGAAGCCTTGAACTTCAGCGTCGGCGTGGCGACGAACGAAGTATTCAAGAGGAAACCCTGTCGCCTCAGCTATCGCCAGCAGAGTCTTCCCCGATGGCGTGCTTCTGCCCAACTCAAGCTGACTTAGAGCTGCAGGCGTCACCGAGTGGCCGTGTTCGGCCATCTTCTCGACTAGGACCCGCTGCGTCCACCCTCTGGTCTCTCTGGCAAGACGCAACCGATCGGCGCTGACTAGGGGCCCAAATCGGGTCGCCTGAGGCAGTCCCATTGAATCAAGCATCGCCAACCAGGGTTGGGATGACAAGAGTTGACTGCCGATTCCGTCCACCGGTGATCAACATGTTCTCCACTTTAGTGGGCCTGGGACCAGGAGAGTCGGATCCCCGTGCCTAAAAATCAAGTATCAGAGCCCGTGGGAGGTGTAATTGTGCTGCTCACAAACCCTTTCTGTGGGTGCCCTTGTGAGCTGGAGCGAGAGGCTGTAGCTTTTTTTGAAGTGTCATGAAGCACGAGGGGCCGGCCTTTTGGGCCGACCCCTCGTGAAAACCAGACAAACCGACGAGCGGTCGTCAGGTTCTAGCTAGCACTCGAATCGTACCGCCGCTCATCGGCCTGTCGCAATGCGGCCGCGTCGTCGGTACGGGCAGCGACCCTCGCTGCTGTGCCTCCGCTGTGGTGCGAGGAGAAGCAGCGAGGTGAGCGGCACATGCGGGACCAGGAGCGTCCTTCCTCGGCTTCGCACGGAGGCTCCGTGCGAGGTCCGGTCTGAGGTTCGTAAGCGCAGCGGTACCCCGCTGTGGTGGTGCCATGCGCACGGAGTAGAGGCCCCTCTGGGCGTCGGTTCTCGATGCCCAGGTGCGGATACGCCGGCGCTTCGCGGTAGCGAGATCATCGAAATTGACGTTCATGATTACCCCGGGGGAGTCGCCGTATGGGGGGCGACACCCCCCGCGGTCTCTTGGGGCCCCGTTACGGTCGAGGCCGGCGTGCACCTCCATGCTCGAGTCGAGGTGGGAGGCCCAAAGGTCATCGATGGGTCCTTTGCTGTCGTTCGAGTGACATCTCAAGAACAAACCATCGAGATCGACGAGGCTTCCGCAGTTGCTCAGCTCATCTCGCTTGCTGCCGGTCAGACCATCGTCTCACTCGTATGTCCACACTGTGATTGGCGACACTTGGATCGCGACCAGTTTGCAGTCGATCCCCACAGAAAGCATTTGTGCAATCGCTGCGGTCGGAATTTCTGGGCTACGGATCTGACGATCTCGAACCCGCTCGCAGTGATAAACGACCGTCCTGAGTTTACGCCGACCGCTCCAACTGTGACGGCAACAGACTCCATTCATCTCGAACGAGACAACTATTCGTCCATCGCCATATGGGGTTCCAATCCCGCCATCATTTGGACGTCTCCGATGCCTCAAGCAGAGGGTATCCATGTCCACGCGTGGGATGCTACTGGTGCCCTTGTCATCGACGAGACGTACGGAAGTGTCACTGTCGACGGAGTAAATCTCGACCCGATCCTGGTTCGATTGCTCATGATCCAGAGGGCTCTTTCCGACGCGGAGTCTCGACTAGTTAGCTTGGTGTGTCCCCTCTGCGGCACACTACATGTCGAAAGTGGAGCCGCCGCGCTCCAGCCTAAAAACTCATTCATCTGTACCAGTTGTCGCCAACCGTTTCTCAGTCCTGGCCGTCGTAAGGTTTTGAGTAATCCGCTTCTTGCGATCTTGCGAGGTCGAGACTCGTAACTCACTCAGGTCCGCAATTGGAAGCACGCTGATCGCACCCAAACAGGAGCCTTAGTGGAGTTCGCGTCTCGTAGGAAGGGGTTGTGTCTGGAGCGCATGTTGCATCCGACCGCGTCGCTCACGCTAGCTCTCCGCACTTTCGGAGTCAGGTCATTGCATTTGTTTGCAAGGAATGGGCAGAAGGCGGTCCGGCCAAACCGAGGTATCGCCTCGGCCTAGTGACTGAAGGAGGTGAAGTCAGGACATGGGTACCAGCAAGAGCGATGCCTCGAAGGCAGGCAAGCTCCTCTCCAACCCGAAGACCCCGAAGAACGTGAAGAGCGTCGCAGCTAGCGACCTCGCTCAGACGAAAGGCGGGAAAAAGGGAAAGAAGTAGCCGTTGAGAAGAGTCCAATCAACCAGATGAGCCCTCGGTGTTTCGGGATCGGGGACTCATCTGGTTGATGGCTTGAGATGATGGGGGATCATGAGTACTGCAATGAGTTGGCATTTCCCCGGAGTGCCACCCGAGGAAGGTAAGAAGCTCGCACAGGCAATGATGAGACCGGAGGGTACGGTCGAGTTTCGAGGGTCATATCCAACCCTCCTTGACCGAACCGCCGGAACCACGACGCTTCTGGAAATTGTAACCGGCCAGGTTGTGTTCGCATTGGTTCGCGATGCTGACCTCAGTCTTCGCTTTCAACATGGATCACCTGGCGTCGGAACTCGCGGGGCTTCTACTGACCTATCTCCCCTCGCGTCGGAGATTCCGTGCCAAGAGTTCTTCTTTGCACTTACTTGGTCAACTCGAGAACTTAAGCTCTATGTTGGCCGTGGGGATGGCGGTGGGCTTCTGGAGGCAGTCGGAAAACCTACGAGCTTCTCGCTCCAAGTCGCAGCAAACGGTACCGTCGTTCGTATCGGTGATGATGGCGTATCTGTTGCGGGAGCTAGGATCTACTCAGGTGGACAGCAAATTCTGAATCCGCCGGCAATGAACCTATGGGAGGATACGCACACAGCCGTGGAGACTCTTCTCACGGGCCAATCTGACGTCGGATACCTCTTCGAGAACGTGATTGCGAACGCAGTCCTATCGTCTCTTGTCACTGGGTTCGAAGGCTACTGCCAAGAGCGGTTTACCGAATTAGAGAACGAGGGTATCCCGGCAGACTTCGGAAGTCTTGTCCATGAATTTCTCTCGCGGGAAGAACGTGAGAAGTTTGACCGAGGAGAAGAACTGGAGCTGCAGCGCCAAGCAGCAGCTTCAAGTATGTCGTGTCAGCGCATGCTTGCACAACGAATCAATTTTCAAAGCTACGACAATTCCAAGAGCGCCTTCAACCGTGGTTATGGCATCAAGTTTGGAGAGCTATCAGCCATTTCATCGCAAGATTTGCAGGAGCTTCAGATGCTCATTCGCTACCGGCACCGCATCATTCACGTTTCTCCCTTGCTTGGACTCCTCAATTTTTCCGAATGTCCTCCAGAGGCTCCAGTATTCTCGAACAAGGCAACGGCCGAAGCCGCGATCGCGCGGTTCGACACCTTCATTCGTGCTCTGCACGAAGAGACTCTCG
>Ga0208849_1002471_pt1 | contig 10058 bp, 10 predicted proteins | sample NGESurdeep072012_10_FD_184470 | JGI IMG/M metagenome (GOLD analysis project Ga0208849, IMG submission 184470) | Arctic peat soil microbial communities from Barrow, Alaska - NGEE Surface sample 53-3 deep-072012 (SPAdes) | ecosystem: Environmental > Terrestrial > Soil > Wetlands > Peat ...
ATATCCTTGGGCGCATTCGATGCAGGCGGCTGCGCCATCATCGCCCCCGCCACAAACAACGGCATGCCAACTGCCATCACAATCCTGCTCGCGTCCATCTTCGTCCCTCCTCCAAATCCCTCTTTAGCCACACCGCCGCCGGCCGGTCCTTCGCAAATAGCCGCACGCAAAAGATCCGGCTTCCGCTAGGCATGACATAGTAGCGCGTTGACCCCTCTTCGCGCAGCCCGCACGCACGGCCGCCATCCCTGTTTTGAAATATGAAATGCTTTTTCCACCAGTCAAAACATTGCTTGGCCAAACCTCCGCATCCTCAGCTATGCTGCTCTGCGTTTGTAAAGTGCGGAGACCGATGCTATCCAAATCCTCTTCCTGGACAAAAATGTCCCTGCCAATCTCTCCCTGCTCGCTTGTCTTTTCCATCGCTGTTTCATAACCTGAAATGCGGCGAACGGAGCGCGACTTCCTCGCGTATCTCTCCAACATCACCATTGTGATCTCCAGAAAGGCACCTCAGGATGAAGCTGTACCGCACCACCCAAGGTTTATTTGTCGAGCAGAATGGCCGTTTCTTCCCACTCGCAGCCACCGGTCTCGATGAATTGCTCTCCAGTGCCACGCTCCCCGACACGCTCTCTCGCGCGCTCACCGGTGAAAGCGCTTCCTCGCTCAGCGGCAGCCCGCTCCCCATCGTCCAGAACCAGGAGGTTTGGGCCGCGGGCGTCACCTACTACCGCAGCCGCAACGCGCGCATCGAGGAGTCCAAGGACGCCGGCGGCGGCGACTTCTACGACCGCGTCTACCTGGCCCAGCGCCCCGAGCTCTTCTTTAAATCCACCGGCTCCCGCGCCCTCGGCGCCGGAGCTCCCGTCCGCATCCGCCGCGACGCAACCTGGTCCGTGCCCGAACCTGAACTCACGCTCGTCATCAACTCCGCCGGCGCCATCGTCGGCTACACCGTCGGCAATGACATGAGTTCCCGCGACATCGAGGGCGAGAACCCGCTCTATCTCCCGCAGGCCAAGGTGTACGACGGCAGTTGCGCCGTCGGTCCTTGCATCCTCTTCTCCCCGGAGCCGCTGCCAGCTACAACCGCCATCCGCCTCGAGATCCAGCGCGCCGGCAAGACCGCCTTCGAAGAGTCCACCACCCTCGCCTCGCTCAAGCGCGACCCCAAAGAGCTGGTCGAGTACCTCTATCGCGAACTCTCCTTCCCTCACGGCGCCCTCCTGATGACCGGCACCGGCATCGTCCCCGGCGATGACTTCACCCTCCAGCAGGGCGATGTCATCCGCATCTCCATCGACGGCATTGGAACGCTGGAGAATACCGTCGGCTAAACAGGCACATTTTTCACTGTTGTCATTCTGAGCGAAGCGAAGAATCCCCGCATTTCGTTCTACGGCCAGGCGGTAACTTCATCTATGGCACTCAAGAAGATCAAATCCGCTCCCGTCGGTGTCATCGGAAAAGTCCTCTCGGTGCTGGAACTGCTCGACACCGCGCCCGGCGGCCTGCAGTTGAAAGAAATCGCCGCGGGAGCCGGCATCAACAAGAGCACCGCCCACCGCTTCCTCTCTCACTTGGAATCGGAGGGCTACCTCTTTCGCGACGCGCTCCGCAACTACATGGTCGGCCCTAAACTCGCGCGCCTCGGCGGAGGCGTGGCCTTCCAGGCGACCTTGTCCAAAGTCGCCCGCCCTGTCATGGAAAGCCTTCGCAGGCTCACCGGCGAGACCATCAACCTCGCCGTCTTCGACGGCTCCGACATTCTCTACATCGACGTGATCGAGACCGACCACACCTTCCGTCTGGTCACGCGCGTCGGCTCCCATCTGCCGTTCTATTCCACCTCGATGGGCAAGGCCATGGTCGCCGCCATCGACGATCCCGCGCGGCGGGAAGAGCTCTTCGCCAACATCGAATTCGAGCACATCGCCCCCCGCACCATCAGCAGCGTGGCCCGCCTCAAGAAGCAGCTCGCCGTCATTCGCCAGCGCGGCTACGCGCTCGATGATGAAGAGGCCGTCGCCGGCGTGCGCTGTCTCGGAGCGGCCATCCTGGACGGCGGTGGACAGGTCGCCGCGGCCATCAGCATCTCCGGCCCTGTCGTCCGCATCACCACAGACCGCGTGCCTCTCTTCGCTCGCGAACTCTGCAAGGCCGCCCGCGAGATCTCCTCGCTGCTCGGCAACCACGCCACCGCTGCCGCCGCCAACGGTACGCACCACACAAAGAATGGCAAGCGCCCCCGCGTGACCGCCAGCCAGAAACTGGCACCCAACCACTGAGCGCTAGACCGACGCTTAGCGATGAAGTCACTGTCATCTTGAGCTAAGGGCGCGCAGCGACCGAAGTCGAAGGACCTGCTTTTCATAGTTTTCGCCTTATCCGCGAAAATCCATTCGATCCGTGTGCATCCGGGTAAGCCTTTGTCTTACCGCGCCATCAGCGCTCTCGGCCCCGCGCTCACGAAATCCCACACCAGCAACGGCACCGCGCGTAAATCTTCCATGAACGACGGGTCCTCGATCCCCGGCTCACCCACCAGGAACGCGCCGCGCTGCATCGCGAACCACGTAAAGCCCGACCCGATCGCCGACAACACAAATGACGCAAACATGCTCGTCTTCATGCGCGGTGTGCCGGACCACATATGCACCTCGAACTCGCCGATCAGTGTCAGCACCGGCATCGCCGCCCACACCATCACCGCCGTCAGCCACGCCGGCCGCAGGTCTTTGATTCTCTCCGTCGCCGCGCCCAGCAGTCCCATCGACACCAGCGCATACACTGCCTCCACCAGCGTCGCCCGCAGCGCCGCACGGTGCCCCGCGCGCAGGTTCGTCAGGAAGAACATCCCGCCGCGCAGCACCGCGCTCCACACAGCCATCTTCCAGTTGAAGCCCGCCGCCAGCCAGTGCCACCGGGCGACTCCCGTCCCCACTGGCTCCTTCATATCGGTGATCGGCCGCGTGCTCATACCGGGATCGTAGCCCGCCCTCTGCAACAGGATGATGACACCTATCGGACATCCGAACCTCTTTCGTTACTCACCCGCGCACTCGAGGCCTCGCATTTCAGTTCTCCTCTTTAAATCCGCGCTCACCCGAGTTCATCCGCGGTCGGCGATTGTCTTTTGCGCCTCATAACCCCGCAGGTTCCCGTTCTCGCACAATTCTTGGTGCAGTAACCCGCCCGCAATCTGCCCCCGCAAAACTGGAACTGCAACCGTTTGTGGACGCGCGACAGAAATCCGTCCGCGCGTGAGGGCCACCATGAACCAGACCGTCTCCTACATCTGGCGCGAACCCAAAGCAGCCGAAGGCTTCGCCGCCGGCGTCTCGCTGCACAGCCACACCAACCAGTCCAAGGAGACCCTCGACTTCATCGCCGAACTCTCCAACGACTGGCCTTGGATCCAGCCCCTCATGCGCTGGGCCGAAGAGCGCTCCGTCGCACGCTCCGGCATCCGCCCCGACTACGCCCGCAGCTACTGGACCCCGCCCCTTACCCCGCGCCTCGCCTTCGACCTCGAACGCACCCAGATCGAGACCGCGCTCCAGCTTCCCGCCATGGTCTCCATCACGGACCATGACGACATCCAGGCGCCGCTGCTGCTGCGCTCCCTCGCCTCCGCCCGCCAGGTCCCCGTCTCCGTTGAATGGACCGTGCCCTTCGGGGCACAGGCAAACAAGACCTGCTTCCACCTCGGCATCCACAACCTGCCCAGCGCCACCGGCGCGGAATGGATGCGCCGCTTCGCCGCCTTCACCGCAACGCCTCTTGAAGCCCGCCCGGCAACCCTCCTCGGCGACCTGCTCGCCGAGCTCGACTCCCTGCCCGGCGTCCTCACCGTCTTCAACCACCCCCTGTGGGACCTCTACCGCATCGGCAAGCCCCGCCACAACGTCCTCGTCAATCAGTTCCTCGCCCTGCACGGCCAGCACGTCCACGCCGTCGAGCTCAACGGCCTGCGCAACTGGAACGAGAACCGCGAGGTGACTGGGCTCGCCGCGCAGTGGAACCAGCTCCTCATCTCCGGCGGCGACCGCCACGGCGTCGAACCCAACGCCAACCTCAACCTCACCCGCGCCGCCAGCTTCACTCACTTCGTCTACGAACTCCGCCGCGACCGCACGAGCCACGTCCTCTTCATGCCGCAATATAAGGAGCCGTGGAAGCACCGCATCCTGCGCGGCACGCTCGACGCCGTGCGCAACTACCCGGACTTCCCCGAGGGCTCGCGCCGCTGGGACCAGCGCGTCTACCACCCCGCCGTCGACGGCCACGTCCGCTCGCTCGCCGAGTTGTGGACCGGCGGCCACGCGCCCATCTGGCTGGGCGCAACCATCGCCTTCGTCCGCCTGCTCGGCGCGCCCCCCGTCTCCAACAGCCTCCGTCTCGCCTGGAACGACTCCAACTCCATGCGCGCCGCGCTCGCCGAGAAGAGCTGAACACCCTCGAACCGCGAAGCGTTGAACCCCGAGCCTTGTCCCTTGAACCTCATCCACTGTGGCAGCCTATAGGTATGACCCTTGATTCCGTCCAGGCCCGCGTGCTCGGCGCGCTCATTGAAAAAGAGATCGTCACGCCGGAGAACTATCCGCTCTCGCTCAACGCCCTCGTCAACGCGTGCAACCAGAAGTCCAGCCGCGATCCCGTGATGGCATTGACCGAAGAGCAGGTCCAGCAGGCGCTGCACCGCCTGGAAGACCTCGGCCTCGCCAACACCTCGCGCGACAGCCGCGTCGCCAAGTTCGAGCACCGCGCCCGCACCGTCTTCAACCTGCGCCGCGACGAGACCGCTGTGCTCTGCCTGCTGCTGCTGCGCGGCCCGCAGACCCCCGGCGAGCTGCGCACCCGCTCCGACCGCATGTACAGCTTCGACGGCACCGACGCCGTCGAAAGCACGCTCGCGCGGCTCGGCGCCGCACCGGGATCTTCCGTCGCGCCGACTGACAGATCGACTAGCAGCTCTGAACTCTCGACCGCCGCTCCAACCGCGCAGTCTACTCAACCAATGCGTCCGCTGGTCGCGATCCTGCCGCGCCAGCCCGGCGCGCGCGAGAGCCGCTACGCGCATCTGCTGGGTGGGCCGGTTGATGTGACGGCTCGCGATTTGGGAGCGGAGCGATCCAACCCGCAGAGTGCTTCCGCGGTAGATCAGGCTTCTGAGCTTGTTGGCCGTGTCTCCGAATTGGAGGGCGAGGTTGCGGAGTTGCGCGCGGCGGTCGCGCGGATTGAGGATCGGCTGCAGTCGGCCTGAATCCAGGTCTGGAATTGGCTCTGGCATGGTGTACCCCCCCCCGGTATCGATTCTGCATGATCTTCCAAATAAACGACTTACGGGCAGTCACTTTTCAAGATCATGAAAACAAAGTAGTTATTTTGCAAGATCTTCAAAACGCTGGAGTTATGGCTTCCTTGGAGTTCCCGGAGACACAAGCCTGAGGCTGGTGGGTTCTGTCTCGTCCTGTCCTTAATTATATGCGGGGTGTCAAGTGGTGAGGCCGGCAAAGACGGCCTCTGCGTGCCTTCAGCCCGCTAAGGAAGGCGGTCCCAAATCGAAATTTGTGGGTCGATATGGGACTAAGGTTAGGAGGTCATGAGGGGCGCATCGCGAAGCTGGAGGCTGAGGTTGCAGAGCTGCGCGCGGAGATTGCGTGGATAACGCAGAGCAGCAAAACGGGAAGCGAGTCGGCAGAAGGCTAGCAGATGACCATTCTGGTCAGAATGACTATAATGGTCATCCAGAGGTGCTGGCATGGGAACATGGGCGGTCGCGGAGGCCAAGGCGAAGTTCAGCGAAGTCATCGAGACGGCGCGCGAGCAGGGCGCGCAGCAGATCACGCGCAACGGCAAACTGGTCGGGGTGCTGGTCTCCCCGGAAGAGTGGGCGGGTCGCAAACGTCGCGAGCCGGCAAAGAACGCACGCACCATGGCCGAATTTTTCCGCAACTCTCCGCTGGTCGGCTCCGGGATTAAGATTGGCCGAGTCAGCCTCAGCCCGAGGCCTGTGAAGTTTTGAGAACGCTCCTCGACACGGACGTCATCTCTCAGGCAACAAAGGATCGGCCGAACGAGCGCGTCCTGCAGTGGCTCGATGAACAAGAAGAAGACGATCTCTTCCTGAGCGTCGCCACTTTGCTGGAGATTCGCGTTGGCATCGAGCAGAGCGATCCCGGAAAGAAGCGCGAAAAGCTGGAGCGCTGGCTGGTGCACAGCCTGCCGGAACGTTTCTACGGACGGATCGTTCCCATTGAGCGTCACGCAGCCGACCTCGCTGGACGCATGATCGTAAGATCGCGGCACGAAGGCTGGCAGATGCAGCCGATGGATGCCTTGATCGCTGCAACCGCCATGGTGCACGACATGGCACTCGCCACACTCAACCGCAAAGACTTCGAGCGGCTGGGCGTGGAGTTGGTAGAGTTTTGAGAAACTCAGCGGGCCCCTTCGGTTAGGCCCGGAGACGATGCAGATAGATAAGCTTGTCGATGAACCTACCTTTACAGATCTGACATTCAGGAATTCTTAGAACGCTCCAGCCCTCTGAACGTAGGAATGTCGTCGTCTCTTTGTCCCTCGCTCGATTTCGCTCGATTTTGTCGAGCCAATACTGCCGATTGGTATTCGGAATTCTGCAGCAGCAAGCGCATCCGTGCCAGAAACAGCCGTCTACAAAGACTGCTATCTTTCGCCCCGGCCACGCGAAATCCGGCCTGCCCCTTATCGGCCATTGCTTACGATATCCCGTGAGGCCCGCTGATCGAAGAAGGACTGCTACGGCTTTCTCCGTACTGAGATTCGACGACGACTTGACCCTAGACATCGTTCTCGAACGAACATCCTTCGAGACGTTATCCATCGCTGTGCGAGCAGCTCGGGCTTCTCGTTTAAACGATCACTCCTCGTCAGCAACAAGGTCTTCTGGTTCCTCAGAATCAAAAGCTGCGAGCAAGCTGGCTATCTCGGGGTCCTGCATGCCCAGCACTTGGGCCATCGCGATCGCTGTGTCTCTCATCGCGCAAGCTGCATCGGCTTCTGCGTCTCCCGACGGGCCATCCATGGCTTTGTTGAACTCGCGAACGTCTCCCAGAAACTCTTTTACGATTTGCTGCGCGCTCATACGTTGCTCCCCTCAATCCTGCCTGCACCGCCCAGCTGTCTAAACGCTTGTATGCCACGAGATCTGAACGGTGACTCTCTCGATTTTCCTGAACTGCAAGTTTCCGGCCACTGGATTTCTAAACACCTCGTGTGATGGCGACTCCCGAAAGTTTCGAACGACAAAAAGGAAGAACCGATCCGTTAGCGCCGACGCGACATCGTACTCCTTGGGAGTCATCGCTATGCTTCCGCGTTGTTCCTTGAGACCTTTGACCTCCACGGCCAAGAAGTCTTCGTCGTTTGGCTCGCTACGCAGCCGGAAGTCGTACCCACAACCGAAGCGAGTTGTGTTCTCCATCACGTAGCCATTGAACTCCGGCACTTCAGCGTGAACTGACTCAAAGTAACGTTCCGCTGCAAGGCCAGTGATGAGCCGTTGCGCGAAAGAAGACTCTCCATCTGGCTGCTGCTTTGGAGATATTGTCCGGCTTTCCAAGTTCTCGTCATAGCCAAAGAACGATCTCACGAGACCAGTAAAGGTTTCGAAATCGAGCCCCTTGTAATGCTCAAGTACTGCGAGACAGTAATCACGGGTCTTGCGCTTGCGCCATCCCATCCGTCGGTTCGGAAACAAAGGATCGAATTCGTCGCGATAGTTCTTGATAGAAGCGGGTTTCGATCCCAAGGCGAATCCGATGACATTGAACGCTTCCTGGAAGCCGTCAAAACCAAGTCTTATCAGGCCAGCTTCATCGTATTTTGAAAGGTACAGACCGGCGAGGATCAGCTTCTCTCTGGTCGATATTTCCCCGTTGTCGGAGCGGCTGCGAACAGTCATTCATCTGCTCCGTCCCGATCCATTCAAAGGAAACTGGGATGTGTTCGCTAAGCCGAAGAGCGTACCCCAGCGGCTAAAGCCGTACTGCAAAGACCGCCTTTACGGCACGGATGAATCCGTGCCCTTAAGCTTCTTGTAGAAGGATGGCGGCATCAGCACCTTGCAAAAACCCATCCCTGCGAAGTTCCCCCGAGAATGTCGTAAAAATCTTGCCCGTTCTTTGAATTTAAAAGTCCAACAACATTCTCAAGGACAATCGCCTTAGGTCCACGCCCCTGCTGTTTGAGCTTCCTGGTAATTTCCAAAAGACTCCAGATGAGGCCACTTCTAGAACCGCTTAAGCCCTTCCCCGCTCCTGCGAGTGACAGGTCTTGACACGGAAACGAAGCCCAAATGAGGTCAGCTCTGCTGGGGAGATTCTCTGCATCGAGATCATTAATGTCACAACGAGCAAAGATGCGGTCTGAGTTCCCAAAATTTCGCAGGTATGCCGCTGCCTTCATCGGCGAAATATCGTTTGCGAACTCGCATTTCCATGCTCGTCCCAAGCCGGTTCGGGCCATTCCACCGCCAGCGAAAAACTCGTAGAAGGATGGCATAAAGACCTTTATAGCGCCGTAGCGAATAAATGGCAAAGGAAAAGCCTCCCCGAATTGAGGAGGCTTTTCGGTTCTGGAAAACGCTCAGTCTCCTGCCACGGTCTCTTCCACCTGCTTCGGAGCAGCGGGCTTGATGGCCGGCGCTGCGCCGATGCCCCCGGAAGCTGAACCGATCTCGCCGATGGCAACAAAGCCTGCGGGCATGTCCGGCTCCTGCAGGATCTCTTTGCGGTAGAGCTTCGCCATCTTCGCGTTCTCGGCGTCCTGCTTGATCTTTGCGTCGCGTGCGCGGATCTTCTCCTCGCGCGCATTCTTCGCAATGCCCGACTTCTCAAACGTGTCGTTCGCCGCCGAGTTTACGTGCGCCTCGTTCAGGACAAGGTCGTACTTGTCCTGCATCTCCAGGCCCACCTTCTTGCCGCCCGCGAAGATCTCATGCCGCCCATGCTCGTCGTACCACTTGGTCAGCGTGGCCGTCATGTGCATCTTCTCGATGATGTTGCGCCAGCCCACGCCCGTGTTGTACGCGCAGAAGCTGATCTCACCCTCCTGCGTCGCGTACGGAATGATGCACTGCTCCGTGCGGCGGAAGTCGTAGTTGAACAGGTCCTGGAACCACATGCCCGCGATGAACAGGAAGTTCCAGCGGTCGGCGCGGCGCTTCTTGATGTCTTCCATGGTGCGGTCGCCCGTCACCTTGCCGTAGTCCTTGCCGGTCGCGCCGAAGCACTTGTCGAACTTCTGTAGCAGGTCCACGATCTTGAAGTGCGTCGGGGCCTCGCTCGGCTTGTAGTTCCTCAGCAGCGCCAGCGACACGCCGATGATGGAGCTGATCTTGCCGCGCGCCGCATCGTTGATGCGCGCGACGTCCTTCGCCAACCGGTCGGCGTTCAGGAAGGCAGTCACCGGCACAGCCTCCTTGGTCTCCTTGTCGATCATCAGCGCCATGCCGATGCCGCAGTTCGGGTGGCAGCCGCAGGAGAGCTGGCCCCAGTCGCGGTCCGGGCCATGCACCAGGTCGGCCCAGTCCGAGAAGGTGGACATAAAGCTGATGGGGAACCAGTCGCGCGTCGGCTCGCCCAGGCCGGTCTGGCTCTTCACGTCGTGCGCCATGTGTGAGAGCGTGTAGCGCTGCGCCGTGCGGCGTTCATCGGACACCGCCTCATCGCGGCCAGTAAATGAAACCGGCTGGAAGCTGAGGAAGTTGATCTTCTTTGGGTTGTCCAGCGCGAACTGGATAATGTTGCCGACCTGCTCATTGTTGATGCCGTTGATGATGGTGGTGACGGGGACGATGTCCACACCGGCCTCGTGCAGGTTGTGGATCGCCTGCAGCTTCACGTCGAACGCGTTGCCCACCTTGCGGTGCGAGTTCGCCGCGTTGCCGATGCCGTCGAACTGCAGGTACGCATAGCGCAGACCCGCTTCCGCGGCAGCCTTCGAGAATTCCTTCGACTTCGCAAACTCAATGCCGTTGGTCGCCGCCTGCACCGAGTTGTAGCCCACCT
>Ga0208849_1002473_pt1 | contig 10050 bp, 4 predicted proteins | sample NGESurdeep072012_10_FD_184470 | JGI IMG/M metagenome (GOLD analysis project Ga0208849, IMG submission 184470) | Arctic peat soil microbial communities from Barrow, Alaska - NGEE Surface sample 53-3 deep-072012 (SPAdes) | ecosystem: Environmental > Terrestrial > Soil > Wetlands > Peat ...
CGCAGCAAATTGCCCTATCAAGCGACACACAAGGCCATGCCGAATTCCGGCCCATTGCACCACGGGCTGCTAGGCGCGGTCTGGCTAAGTTGCAATCCGAAAGATTTGGATGTCTTGGCACGACACTCTGTTTTCTCCATTGTTCTTGTACTTGTCGCGATCGCATCTATCTACTTCTGTTATTTAATGGCGAAGCGATATCCACATTTTATATTGGGACTAGTTGTGATTGCCGCATCCTTTGCTCTTTTTGTGATTGATATTGTCGCGTCATTGGTGCTTCGTCTCGACAATATGTGGATTGATGGGATGAACCTGTTGATCCCTGTATTGCTGCCGCTGGGATCGGTACTCCTCTTTTGGTCGGGAATAAAGAAATCAAGAAGGGAGCGCGGTACAAGATGAGTCCCGTGGTTCTCCGAAATTCGAGCGCCAGGTAATGTGCCTCCTCCACAGGTGAACCAGCCCCAGCCCTTTCGGCAGAAACCAGTATGCGCGGTTTCCATTGGAGATAGGGTGGTTGGAACACTGGCGACAGCAGGTGAGGCCGCACTAATTTGGTTTGGCGGGTGGCCCACATCTCACTCGGTCACTGACGTTGGGTGCCCCAGGTCCGGGGTTCCCGCGGACAGGTCTTCGTCCGCGGGGTGGAGATCTCGCGTCTGGGACCTGGGAGACCTCGGATCTCAACTCTTCGCCGAGCGGTATCGAAGCATGTGATAAGGAACCAGACCCCGAGTCATGCCAACATCCTACATCCCAGGTCTCAAGTCCAATGCTCAGGGCACAATAGCGATTTCGACGGTGTTTGAGACGACAAGCGGACCCACTCCTTTGGGAATTGCGCGTCGCACTTGAACCCGGTAGGTGCCGGGGGTGATAAATCATAGAGGTCGCAGATCGGCAAGCTGGACTGTATGCTCTCTTGGGGCTCAAGCCGTTTGCTCGCAGCGCTTGAATGTTGTGAGTAAATTGGACCGAGAGGATTGACACGGGACGTGTCCTGAGTAAGTGCCGCGCCCGACGACTCGCTGGTAACGCTTATTTCGAAATCCTTGTACGCTTGTTGCGGGCCGTTGTGCACTCCGACCAGAATCTGCTTGTCTGACTGGTTTGTGAGCATTACCGTGACCTCACATGCGTCGCCGGGCTTGACTGCCGCTTGCGGGCCTGCGATGTTTAGCGAAAATGGCGTGTTTTGAATCTGTGCCTGCGCGGGGGCAAGCCCTGGAGCGCAGACCACTGCGAGAGCGGTGTACAACCGTAAGGCCATCCTACTTATGAGTCCATCTAGTTTCAGTCGCTGCATGTCGCCCCCACTCCAGTTTGGGTGTAGTCAGTGACGCTCCAAGTTGGAAAGGTCGTTGATGGACGGCGGGGACTGCTGGTACCGGACCGCTCGCAATCCGCGTGGACTCAAAATGCCCCTCAGCGGGGTCGGCCCCGCAGTTACTGCGTTTGCCGATCTCCCGTGAGCTTCTCTCTGCTCGTGTACCAATTCTCCCAAAGCGCGACGTATTTGGCGGGATCGCGGCCAAACAGGCCCATTCCAGGTCCGTAATCTCCATTTTTCCCTATTATTTCGGACAGGGTTATGATGGCTTCGTATTGAATCAGTCTGTCACTTGCGTCAAGTTTGCTTATCAGGAATGGGATTTCATCTGGGTCCCTCAGATTTCGGATGCCAAGCATCGCGCACACGCTGAGTGCGCCGACTGGCGAGGTCGTTAGACGTTCTAATCCATCCAGGTCTCTTCTTGTTGATTTCGTTGCCAAAATATCGCCGATTCGCGACACGTTATCGCCAAGTCCTGGAAGGTCTGAGGAGGCCGTTGCGGTGTAAGTCAACAGCATCGAGATGAGTTGTGTCACGTATCCGGCCGGGTCCCGGGCGCTCCGGCAAAGCGCCTCCAAACTTAGTAGTGCAGTCACGGAGGGCGCGCCACGGCTCAGCGGCGCCAAGACGGCAAGCGTATCTGGAGAGAGCTTCTGAAATTGGAGCAACAGACCAAGTAGATTGATGCCTGCTGCATCACTCGGACGGGCAATCAGTTCTTGCCGTATGTCCGCTTCCAAGCCACCAAGCCCCGAGGAAGCTCGGCTACCGGAACCCTGCAGCGAAAATGGCTCGGCCGCACCCTCCGTCTCGACAAGCCTATAGTTTCCATGGAACGCCACTCCGAGAAATAGAATATACGAAGAATTCAGTAAAAGTGGCCTTCCCGACATTGGATCCTGTCCGCGTAGAGCAATTCTGATATTCGGGTCTTGACTTGTCCCTTTGTAGAGCCTCCTCACCGTGGCTGAGATTGTGTAATCGGCTGGAGGGAGCTTCCCGTTGATGAGCGCGGTCGAGTTGGTTTGAGCGATTTTCGTCACAACGCAGACACAAACTAGGTCCGACTCTGTGAAACGGTCTTCCAGGGGCTTCGGGCCGGTCGAAACCGTCGCGCGCAGGACGCCAGAGCCCACCGCTACTGACAGAACAAATGCTATGGGGAGGCGAAAGTTTCGCATGATTCGTCCTTGCTCACCGATAAGGGGAGACAATGTCGGTAACCGTTGGATGGTCTACATAACGCGTCAAAAGCTGGGTCTGGACGGGAACTCCCGACCCTACCGTTTGTGATCCTAGGCTATAGTACTGGGTTGCGGAATCGACTGTGTTAGTCCCCAACGGACTTGCCGGCGGGGCTGACGGAGAACACCGCGAAGCATTGGGTCTGTGCTATCCCACCCTAGCCGCGGAAAACGCGGCTTAGGATGTGGCAACCCATCTTTGTTGGCACGCTGAGGAATCTGCTGCCGGGGCTGGATGGCAAGGTCGGGCCGTCCGCGAGTCTCGAGTCGGCAAGCCACTTCACCAAGGCTGTTGCTCTGGCTAGTCTTCGATCTGAGTGAGGCGCGCTCTGGCTTTCGCGCGAAGCCATTGGCGGGTCCAGATGGCGAGCAGAAGCGCGAGGACGACAACTACGATCGCAATCAGCCACGGATATGCGGCAACGAGGAGACGCAATTGGATCCACCAGGGCAGGTGGCCCACGTAATAAACCTGCGCGCCGACACGCGACGATCGGAATTCGGTTCCATGCAGAACAGAGACGGAGCCAGCGATGTCGCTGGACTGCTGAACGTCAAGGAAAGTGCTCATGAACGGCTCAAAGGTTGAGCCGTCTTTGAGGTGGATTGCGACGATGCTGCGGCTGCCGCCGACGTCATAAGGAGACTCGATGCCTTCGATGACGGCGTCGGGCGTGCCGCCTGCGGTGAGGTTGCCGGGGTCGGCTTGGGCGATTCTCTGGTCGCCGGAGTGGAGCTTCTGCCACGCGCGATGGAGGAGAGAGGCGAAGAATCCTCGAATGTCGTGGACCGGGTCCGGAATCTGGGCCGGGGCCGCGACGTGAACCTGATCTCCATTGAGCGAGACGGGAAGATGATTTCCGAGCTTCGAGAATGCGGGCTGGTCGTCTCCAGCGCCGATGATAAGGAAGTCCGTGGCAGCGCCGTTTTGCAAAGCGTTGGGTCCGGCTACGATTACGCGCAGGCCAGGAGAGCCGGTCTGGCGGCCGAAGTGGCCCATGAGCGTGACGAAGGCCTCGATCTCCTGCTGCGTGGGCGTGGGTGGCAGAACGACGGTGGTTTCGCTCAAGTCAGCAAAACGCGTAAACGGAAATCCGGCGTTCGCGAAGATCTCGAGATTGGGCAGCGGCGTCCAATGAGGGTAGCCGCGCAGATCGATATAAGAGCCGCGAAGAATTGCGCCTTGCAGACTGATAGGTGTGGTGTTGTCGCAATCTTGTTTACGGACCGGTTGAAAAGTGTAATCGAACGAAAGCGTGTTCGAGAACGGGCGCAGGTTGACGACGGGAACGGCAACGTCAGTCTGCGTGGTGCGAGACGTGTCCTGCGCCGGAGCCAGCGGAGTGGAGCCGAGGAACGCGCCATTCAGGCGCATCTGCAAGCTGGAGTCGGCGCCTATGGGGATGGAGTTGTAGCGATAAGCGAGATGCAGACGGGCGTTATCATCTCCAGAGTCGTAGTAGAGGTCGGGAGGAATGCGGAAGTAGGCGTTGAGCGTCGCGGCCCCATCGCCCTGCAATTGGGCGCCCTGCAACTCACCGGCGGTGACGAGTGGAATCGTCCGGTCAGTGCGCGCCCAGCGCGGCGCGGCGTCTGGCGCTTGTTTCGCGGGAAGCACAAAATTGCTGATGGAGGTCTGCGCCCCGTTGAGCAGCCCGCTGTGCAACGCAAGAGCCTGAGCGGCAATTATGGCGTCGTCTGCGCTCGATCCGGTGACAATTAGAATTTTCCTGTAGGGATCGTTAGGGTTGGTGCGCATGGCCAAAGTGGGCCCGGTGATGGCGGAAAGATTCAGACCGGCGTCAAGCATGCTGGCGTTTTCCGCGATGACGATGGCGTTGCCCGGCGGAATGGTTCCGATGCTCACGGGGAAACGCACCGGGCGGTCAGCAGAGACGAGGCCGAAATAGCTGGCGACGATGCCCGCGGCCTGAATGGCTTTGAACGAGGGCTGCGTGGGAAAGACGATGGGAATGCTGAGAGGCTGAATGGCGGCCGGGTCGACGAACGGAACGGGAAGTTGTTTGAGATCGTCGGCGAGCGGAACCATGTCGCCGCGAATGTCGAGAGAGGTGTTGCGATCGACACGTGCCCACAGTGAAGTGTTGGCGGGATCTTCGCAGCCCGTGGTGTAGTGACCGATGAACTCGATGGTGAGCGTGTTCGAGTGAACGAGCATCTCAGGAGGAATGTTGAAGTCGGCCTCGGTGTCGCTGCCATCGGAGCCGCCGAACTTTCCCGCGGCCGGCTGGATGGTGGCGAAGAGCGTTCCGTTCAGGATGAGTTTGAGATGGCTTAATTGCGGAATGAGAGACGGAGAGAAAGCGTAATTGACGTGGATAGTCGCGGTGCGGGCGACACGCGACTGCGGCAATGTGAAGTAGACGTTGTGGCGGCGATCGGTGGAGTGCAGCTCGATCTGCGGCGAGCCCGCGTCGGCGAGAGTGAATAAGTCACGATACTGGCCGGGTAGAACAGCGGAGTTAGCGGCGTTAGCGGAGCTGGCGGTGCTAGCCGTGCTGGCGAGTTTGCCGACGTTGGCCGGGTTTGCGCGGTTGGCAGAACCCGATGCCGGCAGCGGCGATTGTGCGAGGGCAGTTGGCCAGCCGAAAGTAAGCAGCCCCGCGAGAAGCAGGATCATTCCCGACTGGACGATGGAAAGCCGATTTGTCTTGCCGCGGTCGGCGAGTTCATCGCGGCCAAAAAGGGTGAGCACAGTTGCCATGAGGCCGCGCATGGAGATGTGGAAGATATGGCCGAGCGAGCGCAGCACTTTGTCGTTTTCGCGGTCTTCGCCCCATCCAAGCCAGGAATCGGCGCGGGAGTAGAGCTGAAGGGTTAGAACTTCCTGTTCGGCGATCGACAGATTGTCAAAACGAACGCGCAGCTCCGAATTCTCGAGCGAGACCACGGTGGCATGCAGGGTGTTCGGTTCCGGAGAATGCGGAAAATCCAAATGGACCACTGAATCAGGCGCGAGATCGATTTGCCCGGCGAGGCGGATGCCAGCGCCGCCATTGGACATGTCGATGGTCTCAGTAGCGATCGTTCTTCCGTCTGGCAGCCTGACAACGAGCGGCGTAGCAATGTTGAGGCGGACCGTGGCGCGGCGCTGCATGAGCTCGCGCGCCACCGAGATACAAACGCCGAGAATGACGACATTGAAGCAGCACCACAGGACGTTCATAAGCACGGTGCCGCGGCGCGAGGCGTCCCAGATGAAGAAGCGCGGAATCGCAACTGCAAGCCCCGCGAGGTTGAGGGCGAGCATGATGAGGAACGGATGGGCGATGCGCGAGTCAAAGAAGGTGCGCTTGACTACGTCGACTTTCGAGGTGACGTTGAACTTGCCCAGCTTTGGATTGATGAGCGCCATCAAAGTTGGAAACAGAATGTACGGCGCCAGTACCGTCTCATAGATTTCATTCCAGAAGGAATTGCGATGTTCGCCCTGAATGCGCGAATTGGTAACGCTGGAGAGGATGAGGTGAGGTAATGCATAGGCGAGAATGGCGGCCCAGTAGCCGGGAATGTTGATGCGGCCGAGAAGCAGAAAGATGAGCGGTGCGGTAAGAAAGATAAGGCGCGGAACGGCATTGAGGAAATGCCCAACGGCGTTGAAGTAGCAGAGGCGCTGCGGGAATGTGAGGCCGGGAGCAAAGAGCGGATTTTCGGTACGCAGCACCTGAATCATGCCACGCGCCCAGCGGATGCGCTGGCTGACATGTGCGGAGAGACTCCCGGCTGCGAGCCCCGCAGCCTGAGGAATGTTGATGTAGGCCGTGTTCCACCCGGCCATCTGCATGCGCAGTGAAGTGTGCGCATCTTCTGTGACGGTTTCGCTGGCAATGCCGCCGATTTCATCGAGAGCGGCGCGGCGCAGCACGGCGCAGGAGCCGCAAAAGAAGGACGAGTTCCAGAAGTCGTTGCCATCCTGAACCACGCCGTAGAACAGCTCGCCTTCATTGGGAATGATATGGAACTGCTTGAGATTGCGCTCAAAGGGATCGGGAGAATAGAAGTGGTGTGGCGTTTGCATCACGGCCAGCTTGGGGTCGCGCAAGAACCAGCCGATGGTCATCTGTAGAAAACTGCGCGTGGGGACGTGATCGGAATCGAAGACAGCCACCAGCGGCGAGGCCGTGGTTTTGAGCGCGGCGTTGATGTTGCCGGCCTTGGCAAATTGATTGTCGGGTCGGGTCCGGTAGCCGATGCCAGCCTCGTAGGCGAATTGCTCGAACTCTTTTCGGCGCCCGTCGTCGAGAAGGTAGACGTGAAGTTTGTTGGCGGGCCAATCCATGTTGAGCGCGCCTAAGGCGGTGAAGCGGACGACATCAAGCGGCTCATTGATGGTGGGGATGAGGACGTCGATATCGGGCCAGTCCTCAAGATTCTCAGGCAGCGACACCGGAGCGCGGCGCAGAGGCCAGATGGTCTGGAAGTAGCCCAGAAAAAGAATTACGAAGGCGTATGCTTCGGCAAGAAGCAGACAGACGATAAAAAATGCGTCCAGTGCGCCCCAATGATTGAGTGGATACTGAAAGAAACGAATGACCTGCGCGACGCGCCAATATCCGTAGCGAAGGGTGCAGAAAATGGACAGCATCATGAGGGTGAGAGTGACGAGATAGGAGTCAGAGCTGCGCGCCAGGACCAGCGCAGCAACCAGGCTCACGCACCCGAGAACCGCTTGCTGCTCCCAATTGAGAGGTGCTGTTGCCAGAAAAATGAGAATCGCCGCGGCGGCGATGAGAAAAAGAAAGCGCAGAATTCGGGTAAGGAGATTTTCGCCGGCGCCAATATCCTGCCAGATCGCGGAGGGAGTCATCGCTCGCTCCAGCGTACCCCTCGGAAAGTAGTCGTCGCGGCAGCGGAGAGGCTCTTGACCCAACTCGCGAGGCTGGCAAAATCCTCGGCCACGGTAGAGTTGGGAGCATAGTCGATGATCGTCATGCCCTCGGCCAGCGCCTCACTGACAGCGGGAGCGCGGCGCAGCACAAACGGAAGCAGGCGGTCGCCGAGCTGCTCGCGGAGAACCTCGCGCACATCCAGATGCAGCGGTAGCGAAGAATCAAACTGGTTGAGGACATAATGAGGCAGAGAGTGCACGGCGGTTGTGCCCCCGTTGTGATCGAAAAAAGCGTCAATGGAGCTGACGCTGACCACGGAGTTCATGTCGGGGATCAGCGGCACGAGAATCTGCGGTGAAAGGCGCATAATGCGGCGGGTGGTGGCGCCGGATGCGGTGGCCAGGTCGATAATGACGCGGCCCAGGCCACGCGCATGCTTCAGTATTTCCGTGGACAGGGCTTCCTGCGGAGCTGTCTCGGGACCAAAATTCTCGGGGTCGAGCGTGATCATTTGAATGGGCGCGTCGCCGCTTGCGGCAGGCGGGTTGAAGGTGCGCAACATTCCGGGGCGCTGATCGCCGGCTCCGAAGAAGAACGGGAGCAAACCATAAGCCGCAGTGTCCACGAGCAAAACGCGCTCGCCACGGGCCGAGAGCGCGCGACCGAGCGTGGCGACAAGGCTGGTCTTTCCAACGCCACCAGCAAGCGAGAAGATGGCCGTCACCGGAGGACGCGCGGCGACAGGAGCCGGAGCAGCTTGCGCGGGCGGCGCGCTGCCTTCAAGAACGCCACGCAACGCGAACCAGCGCGTGGCCAGACGCTCACGCGATCCCTGCAATGTATCCTCAGGGGCCGGCGGAAAATTGGACGGGCCGGGCGACTCTACTCGCTCGGGCATTAGCCATGCGGGCCGGCCAGCAGTCTCTGCATTGTCGGCGGACCTGGGATTTCGTTGCGCTGGGAGATTTTCCTCGCGCATCGGCGGGTGCGGAGCCTGGCTTGCCGACCGATACGATGGCGGCACAGCCAAGCCGCGTAGAGCCGAGGCAAGATCTTCTCGGACGGGATGTTCAACTTGTTGCCTGTCGGGATTCGGTCGATCGGGGTGCGGCCGGTCGAGATTCGGACGATCAAAATTCGGGCGGTCGAGACTCGGGCGATCAAGACTCGGCCGGTCGGGGTTTGGCCTTTCGGGATTCGGACGATCGGGAAGCGTCCCGCCTGGTTGAATTGGGTGCCACGAATGCAATGAGGGCTGCGACGCAGGAGGTTGTGGAGCGGCTTCATCGCCTTTGCGCGCCTCATCATGGCGCGTGTCGCCATTGCCGCGCTTCGGCTCGGGGCTTAGCTGCGCACGTTGATGTTGTTCTTCCATGGCTTGCTCAACGCGCTGACGAGCCTTCTCGCGGGTCTGCGCCCGGGAGGCGGAAAAGTCGCGATACTTAGCGCCGTGCAAATTGGCCCAGGAGTAAAGTGACGCAACATCTTCCGGGGTCTCATTCGGGTCAGGTTGCCCTTTATCTTCCGTCATAATTTATCCCAAGGTCTAGTGCGTTTCCCATTCACTCGTTGGCATGACCGTTATTTTGCAAAATGGCATTTAATTGAAGATATTGCCACTCGCCATTCTGGATTCTGTCAAAAGCAGAATCGAAAACTCTGTACCGCTGCAGCTCCGCCAGGATCGACTCTTTGTCGATGCTTGACCCCAAATGCCGGCCGTTGCGATATGGAACACCGGGAACGCAAACCGGGTGGCGGATGAATCCTTACCGCTCATCTTAGTGTCGCCGAGGCCGCCAGAACAATAACACTTGCACCGCCGCCACGCTAACACTTTCCAGCCATCGAAAATGTGAGAAACGCCTCATTTTGTGAGTGATACGAGTACTTATTGTCCATTCGTAATCGCTTTCCAGACGCCCGCCGGTACCATCGTGCCGGCAGCTCTGGTTACCTAACTGAAAATGATTTTACGCGCGGAGTGAAGGGATTCTTTGTTGCGATTTGACACAGACTGAAAATAAGGGAAGGCAGGTTCGACTTGCTCCCTTCCCTGCCCCGTATCCGTGCCCAGGAGCGAACCAGAGGGCCGCTGACCTTGTGGTAGTTTTGAGAGAGCGGTCGAATTGTGAGCTCGTAGCTCAGTTGGTAGAGCAACGCCCTTTTAATCCGATTTGTCCTCTAAAATCGAAGATCAAGCGAAACAGCGGCATATGCGATATTAGTCATTATTTTCAATAATATACTCCGCAGCTTGACCTTGCATTTCGACGCACCAAGACGCACCAATTCTGGTACAGTGTGGCTACAAAATGGCTACTGGAAACCCGGTGCAGCAGGGTGCAACAGGCTTCGAAAACTGAAACCGGCAACGAATCTGCGTCGTCCTTAACTGAGGGATCATGGACGTAAAGATATTCGGTTAACAGCCATGCGCACAGTGTCCTTGCGCGCTGCTACCTATTAATATAAGTCCCTACGAGTTAAAGCTTACAGCCATATTCCCCGTCTTCCTTTAGCGCTGGATTACGACAAATTGCTATCGTTTTTGAAGTGGCTACTGTACAAAATCCACCACACTCTCTACAGCCTCTGCGGCGTAATTCTGGCCTCAGAG